>Ga0302325_10019549_pt1 | contig 14245 bp, 14 predicted proteins | sample Palsa_T0_2_FD_201948 | JGI IMG/M metagenome (GOLD analysis project Ga0302325, IMG submission 201948) | Peat permafrost microbial communities from Stordalen Mire near Abisko, Sweden - Palsa_T0_2 | ecosystem: Environmental > Terrestrial > Soil > Palsa > Peat permafrost | place: Sweden: Abisko... | reverse complement strand
CGCGCCGCGCGCCCGCCAGTCGGGGAGCAATTCGTTCAATGCGCGCGGATCGATCACCGCGCCCGACAGGATGTGCGCGCCGACCTCGGAGCCTTTTTCGAGTACGCACACGCTGACCTCGCGGCCGGCTTGCGCCGCAAGCTGCTTGAGCCGAATCGCCGCCGACAGCCCGGCCGGGCCGCCGCCGACGACGACGACGTCGTACGCCATGGCTTCGCGTTGCACCAGCGTTTCCCCCGGGCTTTCTACCAGTGTAGCCATTATAATTAGCTTTCTCCTTTGCCACTGCCGATGAAACAGGAACGCACCGCGGGCGCCTGCACGCGCCGGAGCGCGCTGCCGGGGCGCCCATGACCGCGCCGTTGTGGCGGCCCTCGCCCGATCGCGTCGCCCAAGCCAACCTCACCGCGTTTGCCGCGCGCCTCGCCGCCCAACATGGCGTCGCGCTCCCGGACTTCACGGCACTCTACGGCTGGTCGGTTTCCGAACCCGAGGCGTTCTGGCGCGCGCTGTGGGACGACGCGGGCATCGTCGGTGAAGCCGGCGCGCGCACCCTGGTCGATGCGCAGGCGATGCCCGGCGCGCACTGGTTCCCCGACGCGCGACTGAACTTCGCAGAGAATCTGCTCGCGCATCGACCAACCGGGAACAGCGGCGACGCGTTGGTGTTCTGGGGGGAGGACAAGGTCAAGCGTCGCGTATCGGAGGCGGAACTGCTCGCCTCTGTGTCCCGCGTCGCACAGGGTTTGCGCGCGGTTGGGGTCGGGCGTGGCGACCGCGTCGCGGCGTACACACCCAACATGCCGGAAGCGATTATCGCGATGCTCGCCACGGCGAGCATCGGCGCGATCTGGTCGTCCGCGTCTCCGGATTTCGGCGTGCAAGGGGTGCTCGACCGCTTCGGCCAGATTGAGCCGGTAGTGCTGTTTACCGTCGATGGCTACTGGTACAACGGCAAGCCGCAGCCGGTGCTGGACAAGCTTGCGTCGATCGTCAAGCGACTGCCCGGCCTGCGCCGCGTGGTCGTCACGCCATACCTTCAGGAGCAGCTCAAGGCCACCGATCTCAAGGCCGTCGCCCAGGCAATGCGCTGGGAGGACTTTGTCGAGCCCTTCGCCGCGGCGCCGCTCGCATACGAGCGCCTGCCGTTCGATCATCCGCTGTACATCCTCTACTCGTCGGGGACCACCGGCGTGCCCAAGTGCATCATCCACGGTGCCGGAGGTACGCTGCTGCAGCACGCCAAGGAACACCGGCTGCACAGCGACATCAAGCCTCGCGACCGGCTGTTCTTCTTCACCACCTGCGGCTGGATGATGTGGAACTGGCTCGCGTCGGGGCTCGCTTCCGGCGCCACGCTGTTGCTCTACGATGGGTCACCGTTCGTCAACGAGGGCAGGATCCTATGGGACCTGGTCGACGCGGAGGCCATGACGCACCTCGGCACGTCGGCCAAGTACATCGACGCGCTCAAGAAGACCGGGATCGTGCCACGCGAGAAGTATGGCTTGTCGACGCTGCGCGCCGTGCTCTCGACGGGCAGTCCGCTCGCGCCCGAGGGCTTCGATTACGTCTACGCGTGCGTGAAGGAGGACCTCTGCCTGTCGTCTATCTCCGGCGGCACCGACATCATCTCCTGCTTCGCATTGGGTTGTCCCACGCGACCGGTCTGGCGCGGCGAGCTGCAATGCCGGGGCCTGGGCATGAAGGTCGATGTCTTCGACGAGAAGGGCAACGCGGTACGCGGGCAGAAAGGCGAACTCGTCTGCACCGCACCCTTCCCGTCAATGCCACTCGGCTTTTGGAACGACGCGGATGGAACGAAATACCGCGCGGCGTATTTCGAGCGTTTTCAGGGCATCTGGTGCCACGGCGACTGGGTCGAGCTGACCACGCACGACGGCATGATTATCTACGGCCGCTCCGATGCGACACTCAATCCGGGCGGCGTACGCATCGGCACGGCCGAAATCTATCGCCAGGTGGAGCAGCTCGACGAAGTCGTGGAGAGCATCGTCATCGGCCAGGATTGGCCGCCGGGAGAGATCGGCGACGTACGCGTGGTGCTGTTCGTACGACTGCGCGACGGGTTGACGCTCGACGCGGCGTTGATCGACCGCATCCGCCAGCAGATCCGCGCCAACACCACGCCGCGGCACGTGCCGGCGAAGATCGTCCAGGTCAACGATATCCCTCGCACCAAAAGCGGCAAGATCGTCGAAATGGCGGTGCGCCATGTCGTGCACGGCGAGCCGGTCAAGAATCTGGAGGCGCTTGCCAATCCCGAAGCGCTGGAGCAGTTCCGGGAACGTGCCGAATTGAAGGCCTGACGCGGTCGCGGGACGGGCGATGAATTTCCTGGCCGTCATGATGGCGCTCTCGCTGGAGCAATGGCGAACGTTTCGCTGGCGCGGCGGGCTGCAGCGCGCATTCGTCCGCTACGCCCGCGCGCTCGAGCAGCGCTTTAACGCCGGTTCGGCGCGCCATGGCGCCATCGCGGCGCTGCTGGCGTTGCTGCCCCCGGTGGCAATCGCGGCCGCTGCCTATTTCCTGCTCGACGCCGTGCATCCGTTACTCGGGCTGTTGTGCAACATCGCCGTGCTGTTCTTGCTGGTCGGATTTCGCCACTTCAGCCATGCTTACACGGCGATCAGCGAAGCGCTGAAAACCGGCGACGCGATCAGCGCGCGCAGGATACTTGTCGCCTGGCACGGTGTCGAGGCGAGCGGCGCGACGGCCGCAGAGGTCCCGAAACTCGCCATCGAGCGGGGACTCGAGGATTCTTACCGCAATGTCTTTGGCACCTTGTTCTGGTTCCTCGTGCTGCCCGGGCCCGCCGGTGCGGTGCTCTACCGGCTCAGCGTCCTGCTCGCCGAGCGCTGGTCGGTCGACGCTGCGGCGCCGCTCGGGCACGAGTTGGGCCAATTCGGCCGGCCGGTACAGCGGCTGCTATTCTGGCTCGACTGGATTCCCGCACGCCTGACCGCGGTGACCTTCGCCATCGTTGGCGATTTCGAGGACGCAATCTACTGCTGGCGCACGCAGGCCAAGACGTGGCCTTCGCAGCCAGCCGGCATCCTGCTCGCGAGTGGCGCCGGTGCGCTCGGGGTGCTACTCGGCGGCACGCTGACAGGGCCTACAGGCGAGCCCGAATTCCGGCCCGAACTGGGGCTGGGCGAAGGCGCCGACGCCGACGCCATGCCGAGTGCGGTGGGCCTGGTCTGGCGCGCGCTCCTGGTGTGGCTGGTGCTGCTGCTGCTGCTGACGCTGGCGTATTGGGCAAACTAGCGCGACCAGGATCGCGCCCGCGTTTCACTCTCTCCGAGCAAGCGCTGCAGGAGGGCCACGCGCCACGGTTTGACCTCGCCGCGCGCGACCGCGTCCTGCACCGCGCAGCCCGGTTCCGCACCGTGACGGCAGTCGCGAAAGCGACAGTGGCCGACGAACGGACGCAGGTCGACGAATCCCTGCGCGATCTCGGCCGTGGCAAGATGGGCCAGCCCAAACTCCTTCATGCCCGGCGAGTCGATAATCCAGCTGTCCGGGCCGAGCGCGTACAACGTCGTTTCGGATGTCGTGTGACGCCCGGCGCGTAGCGCTGCCGACACCTCGCCCACGCGGGCGCCGCTGCCGGGCAGCAGCGCGTTGATCAACGTTGACTTGCCCATCCCGGACTGGCCGACGAGAACGCTTCGCTGCCCTGCCACGAGCTCACGCACCGGCGCGAGGTCGGACGGCGTGCCCTTGGCGCACAGCGATAGGACCGGATAGCCCAGCGCGCGGCAGGCATCGAGTCGCGGGGCGAGCGCGGCGAATTCGGGCAGGTCACGCTTGTTGGCGATGAGCGCGAACCGGCAGCCGTTGCTTTCCGCGGCAATGACCCAGCGCTGGACGAGTTCATCGTCATACGGGGGCACGGGTGCGACCATCCCGAGCACTTGCGTGACGTTGGCGGCGAGCAGCTTTTGGCGGTGAGCATCGGAGCGAAACAGCAACGTGCCACGCGCCTCGATCGCCTCGATCGCGCCCTCGCCCGCGGTAGTCGGGGTGACCTGCACGCGGTCGCCGCAGGCGACGCCAAGGCTGCGACCGCGCAGCACGCAGCTGATAGTGTTGCCGTCATCGAGCCGGACAGCAAAGTGCCGCCTCCAGGCCCCGGTGACAAGTCCTGCCGTGGTCGCGCTCACGCGTTAAGCGCTTCGACCTTGGCCGCGCAGATGCAGTCGTTGAGCGTCACGCCGCTGGCATCGTGTGTCGAGTACGACACCACGACATGGTTGTAGCGGACCGCCAGATCCGGATGGTGATCCTGCCGGTGCGCGATATACGCCACGGCGTTGACGAACGCCAGGGTCTGGTAATAGTCGGCGAAACGGAAGCCCTTGGTGATCCGATTGTCCTCGTACTCCCATCCGGGCAGTGCGTTCAGGCGACGCGTGACCTCGGTCACCGACAGCAGTGGGGCGCCGGGACGGCAGTTCAGGGCGGATAGGGCGGAGAGCTCCGGAGTCATGCGCAGTCTTTGCGCGCCCGCGCTAGCGCAGCGCGAGCTCCAGGCGGGCGATACGCACCGGAGCTGGCGGATGCGAATCGAAGAACGCCGAATGCAACGGGTCGGGGGTAAGCGTGTTGGCGTTGTCCTCGTAGAGCTTGACCAGCGCCGCGATGAGCGCCGCAGCGGATGCGTTGTGCGCGGCATAGCGGTCGGCCTCGAATTCGTGCCGGCGCGAATACATGGCAGCGAGCGGCGAGGCAAGGAACGTGAACGCGGGCAGCGCGAGCATGAACAGCACCAGTGCCACGCCGTAGCGCGGCGCCGGTCCCGGCACGCCGAGGCCGGCATAGAACCACGGCTCGCCGACCAGCCAGCCGAGCAGCGCAAGTAGCGCCAGACTTGCCACGGCGGACCACGCCGCACGCTTGAGCACATGCTTGAGTTTGAAATGCCCGAGCTCGTGGGCGAGCACCGCCTCGATCTCGTCGGGCGCGAGGCGGGAGAGCAGGGTATCGAAGAAGACGATGCGGCGGGCGCCGCCGAAACCGGTGAAGTAGGCGTTGCCGTGCGCCGAGCGCTTCGATCCGTCCATCACGTACAGACCACGGGCGGTAAAACCGCAACGGGTGAGCAGTCTTTCGACGCGCTCCTTCACGCCAAGATCGGTCAGCGGCTTGAAGGTGTTGAACAACGGCGCGATGACGGTCGGATAGAGCGCGAGCATCAGAATCTGGAAACCAACCCACACCAGCCACGCATACAGCCACCACAGTGCGCCGGCACGTGCCATGAGCCACAACACCAGGCTCACCAGCGGAATGCCCAGCGCGGCCCCGACTAATGCACTCTTGAGGACATCGACGATCCAGATCTTTGCCGTCATGCGGTTGAAGCCGAAGCGCTCCTCGATCACGAAGGTGCGATACCACGCCAGCGGCAGCGCAAGGGCGCCCGCCAACAGCACCACGGCGATGATGAGCACGACATCCTGCGCCAGCGGAGCGACGGGAAGGGCTGCGACCCAGCCGGCGATAACCGCGAGGGCGCCGCCGAGCGTCAACCAGAGCAACACCGCCGTGTCGAGCAGCAGATCGATGACCTTGACCCGGGTTCGCGCCGCGGTGTAATCGGCGGCCTTCTGATGCGCGGCGAGCCCGATGCGATCGGCAAAATGCAATGGCACCGCGGCGCGATGCGCCCGCACGTGCTGCACTTGCCGGTACGCGAGCCAAAGCTGCAGCGCGAGCGAGACGGCGAGCGCCAGGGCAAACAGCAAGGTGAACAGGCCGGCGGTCATGAAACCGACGCGAGCAGGGGCTTGCGCAAGCGCAAAGCGAACAGGTTCAATGCAGTCAAGCGGAGGGGTATGCGAGAATACGATATCGCCACGACGCCGCTATTCTACGCTACCTCTCATGCCGCGGGACGCCAATCACCTGATCTGGATCGACATGGAGATGACCGGCCTTAAGCCGGAGTCGGACCGCATCATCGAAGTTGCCCTCGTCATTACCGATGGCGCGCTGGCCACGGTGGCCGAGGCGCCGGTGCTTGTCGTCCACCAGGACGACGTGACACTGGCCGGCATGGATTCGTGGAATCAGGCCACCCATGGCCGCTCGGGATTAATTGAGCGCGTCAAGACCTCGAGGCTCGACGAGGCGGAAGTCGAGCAGCGCATGCTCTCATTCCTGCGTGAATACGTACCGGCGCGCGCCTCGCCCATGTGCGGCAGCTCGATCTGTCAGGACCGGCGCTTCCTCGCCCGGTGGATGCCCGCGCTCGAGGATTTCTTCCATTACCGCAACCTCGACGTATCCACGCTCAAGGAACTGTGCCGGCGCTGGAAACCTGATGTCGCCAAAGCGTGGGTGAAACAAGGCAAGCACGAAGCGCTTGCCGACATCTACGAGTCGATCGACGAGCTCAAGTACTATCGCGACAACTTTATCCAGCCGTGAAATTCTGTAGCCATTGCGGCTCGTCCGCGCTCGACTTCCGCGTCCCCGATGGCGATACGCTGCCACGATACTTGTGCAGTGCCTGTGGCACGGTGCACTATCAGAACCCGAAGGTCGTCGTCGGCTGCCTGCCGGTGTGGCGGGAGCAGGTGCTGCTGTGCAAGCGCGCGATCGAACCACGCCGCGGCCTATGGACCCTGCCGGCGGGATTCCTCGAGAACGGCGAGACCATTACCGCCGGGGCCGAGCGCGAGACCGCCGAGGAAGCGCAAGCGCGTATCGACATCGGGCCGCTGTACACGATGATCAGCCTGCCCCATATCAACCAGCTCTACGTCATGTTTCGCGCCCGCCTGGTCGATCTCGATTTCGGTCCCGGGGCGGAGAGCCTCGAGGTGCGCCTGTTCGACGAGTCGGAAATTCCGTGGGGCGAACTGGCGTTTCGAACCATCGGGCGCACTTTGCGCAACTTCTTTCTCGACCGCAAGCTAGACCACTTTCCGGTGCATGTCAGCGCGCTCGACCGGCGTGCGCCGCCCAAGCCGGAGCTGTTGGGTGCAGGCTAGCGCGTTTCCCGCCTGCGCCTGGCCGCCCTCACGCTCGCTCGCGCCGATACCTGCCATGCGACCTGTTGATCTGCTCTTCAACCGCTACGGCGGCTATCACCGCCATCCGGTCAACAAGGCGATCCATTGGGTCTGCGTGCCGCTGATCGTCTGGAGCCTGATGGGGCTGTTGTGGGCGGCAGCGCCGATTGCGGCGTACGCGGCCGTCGCCGCGGCGCTCGGATTCTATCTCTGGCTGTCGGTGCCGATCGCGCTGGGCATGGCCGCGGTGCTCGGCGCCATGCTCTATGCCCTCACTTGGCTCGGCGAGCGCACGCTCATCGTTTCGGCGGTCGTATTCGTCGCCGCCTGGGCCGCACAGTTCGTCGGCCATGCCATCGAGCGCAGCCGGCCGTCGTTTCTCGAGGACGTGCGCTCGTTTCTGGTCGGGCCGGCATGGTTGCTGGGATTTGTCTATCGCCGCTTGGGCATCGCGGTCTAGTTCCGATGGCGGCGCTCGACAAGGTGGGTTTCATCGTCGCCGGCGCGCAGAAGGGAGGCACGTCGGCGCTCGACAATTACCTGCGCGAGCATACGGAGTTGTGCCTGCCGCAGGAAAAGGAACTGCACTTCTTCGATACCGACCGCTGTTTTGCCGTAGAGCCGGTCGACTACGCGCCGTACCACGCCTATTTCAGTCCGGGACCGGCGCACCGGCTTATGGGCGAGGTGACGCCGGCCTACCTCTATTGGCCGACGGCGGTGGAGCGCATCGCCCGTTACAACCCTGCGATGCGGCTCATCGTCGTTCTGCGCAACCCCGTCACGCGCGCCTTTTCGCACTGGAACATGTCACGCCGCACCGGACGCGAGCCGCTGCCATTTCGTCAGGCGATCGAGGCCGAGGAACAACGACTGCGTGGCTTCTACACCCGTCAGCTCAATCGCCTGTGGCGCTACTTCCCGCGGCAACAGACGATCGTGTTCAAGAGCGAAGAGCTGCTTCGCGAGCACACCACCGTGCTCGCCCGGGTGGCCGATTTTCTTGACATCGCGCCGTTCCCGCCGCTCGCCGAAAAGCGGGCCGAGGTGCGCGAATACGAGACGGTGATGAGCGACGAGGAAAGGCGCTACCTGGGCGCCGTCTTCGAGACCGAAATCGGCGAACTCGAGCGGCTGCTGGGCTGGGATTGCGCGGCCTGGCGGGTCTAGCTCGCCACGCCACGCGTTCAGAACGGCAGCGTGACGCCCGCAGCCGCGGCGGCGAAGACGCGGCGGAAATCCGCCTGGATGCGCCTTAGCGCAAGCTCGCTGTCGGCTTCGAAGCGCAGCACGATCACCGGCGTGGTGTTCGATGCCCGGGCGAGACCGAAGCCGTCGGCATATTCGATGCGCAAGCCGTCGATGCGGATAATCTCCGTCGCGCGCGGGAATTGCGCGCTCTCGGCGAGGCGGGCGATGAGCGCGTGCGGCGACTCGGCACCGCAGGTTACATTGAGTTCGGGAGTCGAGAGGCTGTCGGGCAACGCGTTGAGCACGGCGGACGCATTGGCATGGCGCGACAGGATCTCGAGCAGCCGCGCGCCGGCGTACAGGCCGTCGTCGAAGCCGTACCAGCGCTCCTTGAAGAAGGTGTGGCCGCTCATTTCGCCCGCAAGCAGCGCGCCGCTCTGCTTCATTTTCTGCTTGATGAGCGAATGCCCCGTTTTCCACAGCATGGGAATGCCGCCGTGGGCAACGATCCAGGGTTTGAGGTTGCGCGTCGACTTCACGTCGTAGATGACCGTCGCGTTCGCATTGCGCGCGAGCATATCGGCGGCGAAGAGCATGAGCTGCCGATCCGGATAGATGATGCGACCGTCGCGGGTCACCACACCGAGGCGGTCGCCGTCACCGTCGAAGGCGAGTCCGATCTCGATATCCCCTTCGGCAAGGCAACGGATCAGATCCTGCAGATTCTTCGGTTGCGATGGGTCGGGATGATGATTCGGGAACGTGCCGTCGACCGTGCAGAACAGCTCGGTCACCTCGCAACCGAGGCGGCGAAATAGCGTCGGCGCGTAAGCGCCGGCCACGCCGTTGCCGCAGTCGACGGCGATTTTCAGCGGCCGGACCAGGGCAATGTCTCCTGCGATACGCTCGAGATACGCCGGGGCGATATCGGCACGGCGCGTGCTGCCCGCCCCGGCGCGGAGGACCCCCGATTCGATGCGCGCTCTGAGCGCCTGAATTTCTTCCCCTGCCAGCGTGTCGCCCGCAATGACCATCTTGAGGCCGTTGTAGTCGGGCGGATTGTGGCTTCCGGTGACCATCACGCTGCACTGTGTGTTGAGTTCGTGCGCGGCGAAGTAGCTCATCGGCGTCGCGACCATGCCAATGTCGATCACGTTCGCCCCGCTGTCCCGGATACCCGCGGTGAGCGAGCGAGCGAGCTCCGGCCCCGATGTTCTGCCGTCGCGGGCCACGACGAGGGTGTCGCGGCCACGCTCCTGCGCAAGCGTCCCGAGCGCCTGTCCGATGCGCTGCACGATCGGCGCCGTCAGCGTCTTGCCGACGATACCGCGAATGTCGTAGGCCTTGAAAATCTCCGCCGGCAGCTGCATCGGTTCTCTAGCCCGCCAGGCCGGCGGCGGCAAAGAATGCGATCAGTCGCTGCGGCAGCCAGCCGAAGCGGCCCGGGAACGGCAACGCCAGGAATCCGGCGTGGCCGCCCGCTTCGGGTTGCTCCAGCGTGACGGCATCGCTCACCTCGGCGCTGTCGGGCAACGACGCGGCCGGGATGAAGGGATCGTTGCGGGCGTTGAGGACGAGCGTGGGCACCGCAACGGCCTTGAGCCAAGGCTTGCTGCTCGCACGCGACCAGTAATCGGCAGTGCTGGCAAAGCCGTGCAACGGCGCGGTCACGGTCGCGTCAAGGCTGTACATCGAATTGACGCGTCGGATTGAATCGGCGTCGAGCGCGCCTGGAAAACGCGCCGCCATCGCCAGCGCCTTGGGCTTGAGTGTCTGCAGAAAGTAGCGCGCGTAGATGCGATTGAATCCCTGGTCGATGGCCATCCCGGCGGCGGTAAGATCGAGCGGCGTCGACACGGCGGCGGCGGCGTGCACGAAGTCGCGCGCGCGGCTTTCCTCGCGCCCGAGCCAGTTGATCAGCGCGCTGCCCCCGAGCGATACCCCGACCGCGGCCAGCGGCGCCCCGGGCGCGTGCGCCCGTATCGTCGACAGCATCCAGTCCACCTCGGTGTAATCGCCGGAATGGTAGGCCCGCGGGCGCCGATTGGGCTCGCCGCTGCAGCCTCGAAAATGCGGCACGACACCGCGCCACCCGATCGCCACAAGGTGGCGCATCAACGCGAGGGCATAGTGCGCCGACGAGCCGCTTTCCAGGCCGTGAAAGAGCACAACCAAGGGTGTGTGCGCCGTGGCCCCCGGCACCTCGAGCCAGTCGAAATCGATAAAGTCCCCGTCGGGCGTGTCCAAGCGCTGGCGGCGGTAGCTTACCCGCGGTCGCGGGACGAAGATCGGGTAGATGGTCTGGGCGTGTCCGCCGCGCAGCCACGCAGGGGCGCAGTAGTTCCCGTTGACTCGACTCATGGCACCATCGCCCGCGGCAGCCGTCCGCCAGGCGCGGCTAGCAGCTTAACGCGCGTCGCGCATCCGGCGCACGTCGTGACCGGCTTGCACACGCACGCTGCGGGGGCGGCCGACGCGCGCACCGTCGACTCCGTTCAGGCGATCCAGAACGGCGTGCACTTGGCGAACGTTCGCTGCGCCGCGCGCAACCGCTTGAGCTCCGGCGCGACACGGGCGGCGAGCCAGCCGCGCACGATTCCAGAGCCATGGGCGGCGCCCGCTGCGGGATCGTCCGCCGGCGCGAGTTCATCAAGCAATTTGGTCGCGACTTCGAGATCGTTGAGGCCACCGAGGATCGATTGCAGCTTGGACAGGGCGCTGATGTAGGCTCTGCTTTGTTTGACCGAGAACAGCGGCGAAAAAAACTCGGCGGCGTAGCGCAGTTTCTTTGCCGCGACGCGCGCGCGGTGCCGGTCGGCGGCGCTGATGCGGTCAACGTGCCGTGCCCTGCGCGTGAGCTTGTCATGGCGTTGCTGCAGCACCGACCCGATCCAGTCGCGCGCGAGCGTCGGCACCGACGCGGCAGCCGGGGTGCGGCCGAGCGCGGTGAAGTACGCCCCGAGGGCGAGCAGCAGGCGCTGGAACCTGGGGGTCGCGATGGCTTCGCGCGCGTTGCCGGCCAGCTGTCGCCGGCGCCGGGTCGCGCGTGCGCGCAAACGGGCAATCGCGCGCAGGCCGCGAAATTGGGCGGCGATCTCGGGCAGCGTTTCGACTGCGAACACGTCGCAATCGCGTGCCGGGCCGAGGATCGAGCCGAGCCAGCGGAGCTCCTGCGCCAGGGGGGCGATCGCATCCTTAGGCACGATGAGCGCCGCAAGCTGGAGCAGGGAGCGCAGCCGACGCCAGCCGACGCGCAGCTGATGCAGGTACTCGGGGTCATCGTGCGCGAGCATCGCCTCGGCGTTGGCTTCGATCTGGGCGACGCAGTCGGTGGCGATCGTGGCCAGCGCCGCCGCGGGCGTCGCGTCGGCGGCGAGCTCAACCCGGCGCGCCCGGCGCGGCTTGGGCGCGGCGCCGCTCGCCAGCGCAAAGCCGCGCTCCGCCTTGCTCGCGTGCAGCACCTGGACGGGCAGGTCGGTAGCCAACGCATCGGCAAGCTCGAACAGGCGCAGCGCGTCGCCATGATCGATCTCGACTTCGATCTCGTTCACCGCTTCGCGGCGACGACCGGCGCGGATCTCGCCGCGGTCGAAACACAGTGTCGCCCGCGTGCCGTCGGCAAAGGTAAGCGGCAACTCTTGACGCCGCACCTGGGTGACGAACACGGGACGACAGCGCGCACCGGCGCGTGCGAAGAGCTTCCGCCATGGCGTCGCGGCGAGCTTGGCAAAGTCAAGCTGCGGTGTCGGCAGCCGGGATTCGAACTCAGCGCGGCGATGCACGCCGCCGGCGGCGACGCCATTACCCTTTGCCGTCTGTAGCCAGCGCGTCCCGTCCCGGCGCAAGCGCAGGGCGACGCCGGCGCTCGCGAGCTCGCGTTCGGGCGTGTCGTAGTACTCGCTGACGATCAGGTGCGAGCGCAGACGGCCGCTCGCAATCGCTGCCACGGCCGGGTGGGCTCGCACCACGGAGAGCGCGTTCGCGGGAGCGGAGAGCTTCAGTTCGATCTCTTCGGCCATCGCGCTGCTCGATGCGGCCGCGAGCCGGAGGTCACTCAAGACGCGTCGGTCAAGCGCACGCGCCGGCCGCGCACCGCATCGGCCAGTTCGTGCAGCACGCCCACCGTCGCGTCCCAGCCGATGCACGCGTCGGTAATGCTCACGCCGTATTCGAGCGCGTGGCCGGGAACCAAGTCCTGCCGCCCGGGATGAATGTGGCTTTCGAGCATCACGCCGACAATGCGATTGTCGCCGCGCGCGATCTGCCCGGCGACATCGCGCGCAACGTCGATCTGCCGCTCATGCTGCTTTTGGCTGTTCGCGTGCGAGCAATCGATCATGATCCGCGCCGCAAGTCCCGCACGGCCGAGTTCGGCGCAGACCGCCTCGACGCTCCCCGCGTCGTAGTTGGGCACACTGCCGCCGCGCAGGATGATATGGCAATCCTCGTTGCCGGCTGTGCTCACGATGGCCGAGTGCCCACCCTTGGTAACCGACAGGAAGTGATGCGGCGCGGAGGCTGCCTTGACCGCGTCGACCGCGATCCTCACGCCGCCGTCAGTGCCGTTTTTGAACCCGACCGGGCACGACAGGCCCGACGCCAGTTGCCGATGCGACTGGCTCTCGGTGGTACGGGCTCCGATCGCGCCCCAGGCGATCAGATCGGCGATGTATTGCGGCGTGATCATGTCCAGGTACTCGGTTCCGGCTGGCAATTCGAGCTCGTTGATCTCGAGCAGAATGCGTCGGGCCAGTCGCAAGCCCTCGTTGATGCGGAAGCTGTCGTCGAGTCGTGGGTCGTTGATCAACCCTTTCCAGCCGACGGTCGTGCGCGGCTTTTCGAAGTAAACGCGCATTACGGTGACGAGTTCATCGGACAACTCGCGCCTCAGCGCGGCCAGCCGCGTGGCGTAATCGATCGCCGCATCGTAGTCATGAATGGAGCAGGGGCCGACGACGACGAGCAGGCGATCGTCGGCGCCATGCAACAGGCGATGAATGGCAGCGCGCGCCTCGTAGGTGGTGGTCGCCGCGACTGCCGAAGCCGGAGACTCGCGCAGCAGATGCGACGGCGGCGCGAGCTCCATGATCTCGCGGATACGGGTATCGTCAATGGGCAGCCGCGCGCCGGGGGCGCCGACGACGGGCTCCTTGCTGCGCTGACTGGCGGGGGCGGACAAGAGGATTTCCTTGGGAAAAGCTTTTCAGTGCAAAAACATCATTTTAACGGCCCAAACCGCGGGCAGCACAGGATTTTGACACAAGCGATGCTGCACCGCACGGTGGGCTTTTTTGCGACATGCCCTGCGCAGCGGGCCCGCTCGCGGCGGGGAAACGTTGCCGCGACGCGCGCCGATGCCGTAGACTCGACGCAAGCGCTTGTGCTCGCTTGCAAGCGATAAACCGGGGAGAAATCGATGAAGCCATTGCTTATGCTGGGGCTGGCCAGCCTGATTGCCTGTGCAAGCGCATATGCGGCTGATCCCGCCGCCACCGCCCCCGCGCCGGCCGCGACGAATTCGCAGCAGGACAAGATGAAGGACTGCAATGCGAAGGCGGCCGATATGAAGGGCGACGACCGCAAGGCGTTCATGAAGACCTGCCTGTCGTCCAAGCCCGCCCCCGCCAAGCCGCAGAGCAAGATGGCCGAATGCAACGCCAAGACCAAGGGCATGACCAAGGCCGATGCGGACAAGGCGCGCTCGGAGTGCATGAAGAGCTAGCAAGACCGAAAGCAGTTGCCTGATACGGCCGGGTGATCTCCTGTCCCACCCTGCCGCGCTGACAAGGCGGCGCCGGAGCAATCCGGTTGCCGCCTTGTTTTTGCCGCCGCCCTGGCGGCCGTCGCTCAGCCGAGGCCTACCCCGAGCAGCCGGCCGACCAGGAACGTGACCGCGGCCGCAAGGCTGCCGAGTAAAAGCATGCGCACGCCCGAGGTGAAGGCCGCCCGACCGGTGAACAGCGACAGGGTGGCACCGACGGCGAACAGCGCCACGGCGGTCAACGCACCGG
>Ga0302325_10019548_pt1 | contig 14245 bp, 11 predicted proteins | sample Palsa_T0_2_FD_201948 | JGI IMG/M metagenome (GOLD analysis project Ga0302325, IMG submission 201948) | Peat permafrost microbial communities from Stordalen Mire near Abisko, Sweden - Palsa_T0_2 | ecosystem: Environmental > Terrestrial > Soil > Palsa > Peat permafrost | place: Sweden: Abisko... | reverse complement strand
GGTATGCGCCAACTGACGCGACTCGTGCGCTACGTGTTTCCGTTCCTGTGGCAGTTGTTGCCGGGTGTGTTGCTGTTGGCTGGCGTAGGTTTTTTGGAAGCGTTCCGCTTGGTACTGCTGAAGCCGGTGCTGGACCGCGTTTTGAATCCCGCCTCAGGGTCGGAAAACATACTGCTGTTTACGATTCCCCATACCGGGCAAGCCATCTATCTCCAACGTTTCGTTCCGACTCATTTTCACAATGCATGGACGATTGTGGCCTACGCATTGGTCGCTTCGACCGTGCTCAAGGGAATCTTTGACTATTGCGGTACCTACCTGGTGAACCATGCCGGGTTCGGCATGATCACGAGCCTGCGCAACGATCTTTACAACTCGGTTTTGCGGCGGTCGGCGGCTTTTTTTCAGAAACATGCGACCGGGACACTCGTCTCGACCATCGTCAATGACATTGAGCGTGTGCAATATGCGATGTCGAGCGTGCTGGCGGAGTTTCTGCAGCAGTTGTTCAGTTTCGTCTTCATCGCGGGTGCGGTGGTGATGCTGGGCCGCGAGCTTGCGTGGGTGCTGCTTCTGTTTGTCCCTTTCATCATTTTGTCTGCGGTACGTATCGGACGCCGCGTTCGCACTACCACACGGAGTGGCCAGGATCAGTTGGCGGATGTGCAAAACCTGCTGCACGAAACCATCACCGGCAACCGGATCGTTAAAGCATTTGGCATGGAATCGTGGGAAGTCGCGCGGTTTCGGGCGGCCGCAAACCGTTTGTTTCGCGCGAACCTGCGTTCTGTGGCCGCGGCTGCGATCAGTTCCCCTTTGATGGATGTTTTTGGCGCGGTCGCCATCGCGCTGCTGTTGCTCCTCGGTCGCGGCAGGATTGCCCACAATGAATTCACTCTAGGGGACTTCGTCACTTTTGTTGCGGCTGTCCTCGCTCTCTACAATCCGGTGCGCAAGTTCGCCCTCTTCAACAACAATTTCCAGCAGGCATTGGGCGCTTCCAGCGAAATCTTCAAGTTCATGGACATCGAAGATGACATCCGCGAAAAACCGCACGCCCGGCACCTGCCTGCATTCGCGAAGACCGTGCAATTCGATCATGTCAGCTTCAGCTACGGCAGTGAGTCGGCAGACGCGCGCGTGTTGCACGACGTCAACCTCGAAGTTCGCCGCGGAGAAGTGGTGGCGATCGTCGGATCCAGCGGCTCGGGCAAGAGCACCCTGGTTCACCTGATCCCGCGTTTTTTCGATGCGACCCAGGGCCGTCTGCTCATCGACGGCCACGATGTGCGCGATGTGACGCTGGCTTCGTTGCGCGAGCAGGTCGGTATCGTTACCCAGGAGACTGTTTTATTTAATGATACGGTTCGCAACAACATCGCCTATGGCCAGCCGCACGTGGCGGCGAAAGAGGTTGAGGCCGCGGCCCGGGCTGCGTTGGCGCATGACTTCATCAAGTCGCTACCTTCGGGATACGATGAGATCATCGGGGAGCGCGGCGTGCGTCTTTCCGGGGGAGAACGGCAGCGCATCGCCATTGCCCGTGCGATTTTGAAGAATGCGCCCATTCTGATTCTGGACGAGGCTACCTCGGCTCTCGACAGCGAGTCGGAAGCTCTCGTGCAATCCGCGCTACATAACCTGATGAGCGGTCGAACCGTTTTTGTGATTGCGCACCGGCTTTCGACCGTGCGCCGGGCCGACCGCATTGTGGTGTTCGAGAATGGCGCCATCGCCGACATTGGCGCTCACGAAGACTTGATGGCAAAGTGGGGTACGTACCAACGTTTGTACGAACTGCAGTTTGCCGACTTCGATCAGAAACTGGAGCCGGCGCAACCGAGCTGACCTCGGCAACAGGAGGTTTAGGAAATTAATCGTGCCACTCCGCTCCATGACGGGTTTTGCGCAGGTCAAAGGCGAGCTCCCAAGCCAGACCGAAGGCAGCGTCAGTGTGCCGCCAACTGGCTCGACTTCCTTGCCGTCCCCGATGTCGCCTTCTCTTCAGGGCAACGGCCGCCTTTCGTTCTCGCTCTCGTTGAAATCGGTGAACCACCGTTTTCTCGATCTGCATTTTCGTCTGCCCTCAGGTTCCGACTCGATCGAAATGCAACTGCGCCGCCTCCTCAAAGAGAAGATTGCCCGCGGGCATGTCGAAGTCACGCTCAGCCTGGAGCGCGGAAGCGGCGAAACGCTCGCGCTGAATCGCCCGCTGGTCAGCGCTTATATCAAGGCTTTTCGCGCGGCGGCGGCGGAGTTTTCTGTGACCACCGAACCCGACCTTAACGCCATCCTGCGTATTCCAGGTGCGCTCGAGACGGCCAGCGAGGCTGAAGATGGCGCGCTTGAATCCGCCGTGATGGCCCGGGTCGGCGGTGCGCTCGATCGCCTGAATCAGATGCGAGAGCAGGAAGGCCGCGGCATCGAGCAGGAACTCCGCGAGCGTATGGCCCACCTGCGCAAAGCCGTCAAGACCGTGCAGCTGTACCGCCGCACGGTGCTGCAGAGCTATGTGGAACGCCTTCAGTCGCGCCTTCAGGAGTTACTGGGCTCCAGTGCCGACCGCGAACGCGTGCTTCAGGAAGCCGCTCTCCTGGTCGACCGCAGTGACATTCAGGAGGAAATCGTTCGCCTGGAAAATCACGTCCAGCATTTCCTGGGGCTGCTCGACGAACATGGAGAGGTAGGGAAGAAACTGGACTTCCTGCTGCAGGAAATGAATCGCGAGGCCAACACTCTGCTATCGAAGACCTCCGGGCTGGCCGGCGAGGCACTGAAAATCAGCGAGGCCGGACTCATCATGAAGGCGGAGATCGAAAAATCACGCGAGCAGGTGCAGAACCTGGAATGACTTCTCCGGCCCATAAGCCGATTGTTTACATCATCTCGGCCCCGTCCGGTTCGGGGAAGTCGACGCTGGTCAACGAACTGCTGAAGAAAGTGAGCAATCTGGAGTTTTCGATTTCCTATACCACGCGCCCTCCCCGAGGCAGCGAGTCGAATGGAAGGCAATACTATTTTGTCTCCCGTCCCGAATTCGAGAAGATGATTCGCGACGGCGAGTTCCTTGAACACGCCGAGGTCTTTGGCAACTACTACGGAACGGCGCGTCGCTTCCTGCACGAGGCAGAACAGAACGGCCGCGATCTTCTGCTCGACATCGACGTACAGGGCGCCGCCCAGATCCAGCAGAAACTTCCCGATGCAACCAGCATCTTTATTCTGCCCCCGGATCGCAAGACGCTGGAGGAACGCCTCCGTAAGCGCAGCGAGGATAGCGAGGCTGTGATGCAGCACCGCTTGAAGAAGGCGAGCCGTGAGATTGAGAGCTACGATCGTTACAACTACATTCTTGTGAACGACCAACTCGAGGACTCAATCAGAGCATTGCGAACGATTGTGCGTGGCGAGCGCTTGGTGCGCGCGGGGCAGCCGCTATCCCCTGAGGAAGCCAAAACCGTGGCGCTCGCGGATGGCTGCCGCCTGGCCAATGTTCGCGATCGCCTGAAAGTGATTCTGGACTCGTTTAAGCCGCCCGACGATTCCGGGATGGGGTAATCCTCGGTAACCATATTTGACGCCGGCAGCCCCCGTAAGCTTGAATTTCGTGGGAAAATAAGGGGGGAGCAGTTCTTGGCTTCCCTGGCGAAGAACGAAGCGCATCAACTCTCGGCAGTCGAAATCTTGCAACCGGCATTTAAGGGGAGAGAATCCATGAAATTGATCGAAGGCTTCGACAGCAATTACCGCTATATTCTGGTCGCCGCCCGGCGTGCCCGCCAACTGCAATCCGGGGCCCCGCCGGTGGTTCAAACCAACTCCCGCAAACCCTGCCGCATTGCGCAAGATGAGATCCGCGCGGGCAAGGTGAAATGGGAGATCCCCGAGACGCGCAGCGCGGCCGAGCAGGCCGCCGAAGTCCTGGATAAGGCTTTCGGAGACGCCTAAAGGCGTGCTGTCCAAAGTATGCTCAGATCCATATGAAAGTTGCTCTCGGAGTGACAGGCGGCATCGCGGCTTATAAGGCGGCCGAGATTGTGCGGCTGCTCGAAGACCGCGGCGTCCGGGTGCAAGTCATCATGACGCGCGCGGCGCAGGAGTTCGTCCGCCCGCTCACTTTCGCCGCGCTCTCCGGCGAAAAAGTGATTACCGGGATGTTCTCACCCGGGGAAGAGCAGGCTGCGAACATCGACTCTGCCATCGAGCACATCGCGGTCGCGCAGTCGATTCAGGCTCTGCTGGTTGCTCCCGCCACTGCCGACGTTCTGGCGCAGTTCGCGCAGGGCATTGCCGGCGACTTTCTCACCACGCTTTATCTCGCTACCACTGCGCCGGTCGTGGTCGCTCCGGCGATGAACGTCAACATGTGGAATCATCCCGCGACACAGGCGAATCTGGAAATTCTCCGCCAGCGCGGGGTGAAGATCGTCGATCCGGGCTCGGGCTATCTTGCTTGCGGCATGACCGGCTCCGGACGGCTTGCCGAGAATGAAGCCATCGTCGCTGCAGTTCTCGAAGCGCTGGGCGCCTCCCAGGATTTTGCCGGCGAGACCGTTCTAATCACCGCCGGACCCACCCGCGAAAGGATCGATCCTGCGCGCTACCTCACTAACCGCTCTAGCGGACGGATGGGGTACGCCATAGCCGAAGCCGCCCTGCGCCGCGGCGCTCGCGTGCTTCTGATCAGTGGACCGACGGCGCTGACGCCGCCGGGAGCGGCCGAGGTCACGCGCGTAGAATCGGCTGAGCAAATGCGCGATGCCGTGCTCAATCTTTTGCCTCAGGCCACTGTCGTCATCAAGGCTGCGGCTGTTTCCGATTACCGCGCCAAATCGGGCTCCCCGCAAAAGATAAAGCGCAAAGGTCCGATCACGCTGGAACTCGAACCTACGGCTGACATTCTCAAAGAAGTCGCCGCGCGCAAGCAGTCGCAGATTATCGTGGGCTTCGCCGCGGAGACCGAGAACGTGCTCGAAAACGCCCGTCAGAAGCTCGTGGCCAAACAGCTTGACGCGATTGTGGTCAACGACGTATCCCGCGAAGGCATCGGCTTCGACTCCGACCGCAATGAAGTCACCATCATCACGCATGATGAGATCGTCGAAGTGCCAGAGACCGCGAAGCGGGAAGTGGCGCAGCGCGTGCTCGATCAGGTCGTCCGGATTCGCGAGCGGCGCCGGTCGCCGGTGAAAGCCTGAGGACGCGCCGGGCTGTAAGGGACCGCCTGGTTAGCGTACTATTCCGTCAAAGTTCTTCCTTCTCAAGGAGCGTGTGATGACGCAAAAAGTTATCGAAGTGATTGGCACTTCCAAAGAAAGCTTTGCGAAGGCGGCGAAGAATGCGGTGACCGAGGCGGCGAAGACGGTGCGCGGGATCAAGTGGGCGCATGTCGACTCCCTGGATATGCAGCTAGATGGAGCGAAGGTGCTGAAGTATCGGGCTACGACGAAGATTTACTTTGATGTGGAGCCCTGAGACGATTGAAACGGAACGCCTGGGGCGTCGCTCAAGCGATGCCCTGGAGGGGAAACTGACGTTTTTCAACAATCCGCCAGAAACCAATGCCTCATACTCTTGACCCGGAATTGCGGCACGCTCTCGCCGAACGCTTCCGCTTCTACTATGAGTTGGGCATTTACGATTTCTACCGCCGCGAGCTCTCACTTGGCCAACCAACGGAAGCTCGATCGGCCGCGGCCGACACCGTTCCGGCATCTTTGTCTTCCCCGTCGTCTTCAGCAAGGTATTCACCACCTCCGTCAGAACTGCGAGAGGAAATGGCCCCAAGAAAGTCCACCGTCGTCCCAGTCGTCACCGAGGACAATATCTTCGAAATCGTGACGCCGAAACCGGAGTATGGAGTGGCTGATCCCGTCGCGGCGCTCAAACTGATCCGCGAAGACCTGGGCGACTGCACCCGATGCAAACTGCACAAGCTGGGGCGCAAGCAGATCGTCTTTGGCGTCGGCCATCCGCGCGCCGAGCTGATGTTCGTGGGCGAAGGCCCGGGCGCCGATGAAGACGCGCAGGGTGAGCCGTTCGTCGGCCGCGCCGGCCAGTTGCTCAACAATATGATCAAAGCGATGGGCCTGCGGCGCGAGGATGTTTACATCGCGAACGTGGTCAAGTGCCGTCCTCCGGGCAACCGCACGCCGGAGCGCGACGAATGTGAAACCTGCTCGCCGTTTCTCATGCGGCAGATCGCCGTGATCAAGCCCAGGGTTGTGGTCGCGCTGGGGGCGGTCGCGGCGAAAAATCTGCTTGCCATGAATGCGCCCATGTCCGAACTACGCGGCCGCTGGTATGACTTCAAACCCGCGGGGGTTCGCAGCAGCGATTCTTCATGGCCGGGCGCGCGCCTGGCCGTCACCTACCATCCCGCATTCTTGCTGCGCGATCCGCGCCAGAAGGGCGAAGCCTGGAAAGATCTGCAGATGGTGATGAAGTACCTTGGAATCGAGCCTCCGAAAAAACCTGCCGACTAGCAATCAAAGGGCAGTCATCCCGAGCAGTGCGAGGGACCTTGGGTCTTGCCTGCGCCGTGATTGCTGCCGTTTCCGGCAGACACCAGGTCCCTGGCTCCGCTCGGGACGACAGTTCGGATGCCCCGTTCGCTCTAGTTTATCCTTCGAATCAATGCCCGAATTCTGCGACGTTGCCTTGCCCGTGCCGCTCGACATGGTGTTTACCTACCGTGTCCCCGCCGAATCCATGCCGGTCGTCGGTGGCCGCGTGCTCGTGCCCTTTCGCCAGCGGCGTATGACCGGCGTTGTGGTTGAACTGCACGACCGCAAACCATCGGTCGCCACAAAAACGATCCAGAGCGCGCTCGACGTAGCTCCGGTGCTCGACGAACAACTGCTGCGTCTCGGCCGCTGGATTGCCGACTACTATCTCGCTCCGCTCGGCGAAGTCTTCCGCACCATGCTGCCGCTGAATGCGGAGTTCAAACGCTCTATCGCGTACCGCATGACCAAGGAAGGCCAGTTGGCGCTGCATCTTGGGGGAATATCGGGATCGTCCGCGCGTTCGCGGCGTACTCCGGAAGAGCAAGCCGCCGAATTCCGTGTACTCGATTGTCTGGCTGGCCTGGAGCCCGGGCCTGGAAACTTCATCCCGGTTCGCGAAGAAGTTCTGCGCTCTGCTACGCGCGTCTCGAAACTAATTTTGAGCGGGATGGTGCGAAAGAAGTGGCTGGCGCGCGAAGACGTCTCGACCGTCCGGGACGCCAGCCGAACCACCAGGATGGCGCAGCTCAAATCCGCCGACGGCAAGCTGAACGACAACCAGCGGCGGCTGATCGAGACGCTCGCCGCATCCGGAGGCCGGGTTCCGGTCGAGGCGCTGCAATCGCCTGAAATTCCACGGACAACGCTGAGCACGCTGGTCAAGCGGGGTCTTGTCGAAGTCGTCGAAGAGCCTGCGGCGTTCGCCGTCTCGCACAGCAGGCCGCGACCGTCGCCGTTCGCATTCGATTTCAATGCCGCGCAGCAATCCGCGTTGAAACGTCTGCGCGAGGCAGTCGATGGGCGAATGTTTTCCGGCATCCTACTGCACGGCGTCACCGGTTCGGGCAAAACCGCGGTCTACCTCGCGGGCATGCGCGCCGTACTCGAAGCTGGACGCTCCGCCATCCTCCTGGTTCCTGAAATCGGCCTCACGCCTGCAGTGGCCGCCGATCTCGACCAGATCTTCGGCGACGAAGTCGCCATCCTGCACTCTGCGCTTTCTGACAAAGAACGCGCTCAGCAGTGGCACCGCATCAAGAGTGGAGACGCGCGCATGGTTGTCGGCACGCGCTCCGCGGTCTTCGCGCCGGTTGCCGATCTGGCCTTGATCATTGTCGACGAAGAGCACGATTCCTCATACAAGCAAGAGGAGACGCCACGCTACCATGCCCGCGACATCGCGGTTGTGCGCGCCAAGATGGCGAATGCCGTCGTGGTCCTGGGTTCGGCCACGCCGTCGCTGGAGTCGTATTTCAACGCGAAGAAGCTCAAGTACGCGCTGGTCGAGTTGCCCGACCGGGTGGAGCAGCGTCCTTTGCCGGAGGTCGAGATCATCGACATGCGTCAGGAGTCTCAGGAGACCGGCCACGAGCAGGTTATCTCACGCAAGCTGGCGGCCGAGATCAAAGAGCGGTTCGACCGCAACGAGCAGGTCATGGTGCTGCTCAATCGCCGCGGATATTCTCCCGTGGTACTGTGCCGCACCTGCGGCAAGACTCTCGAATGCCAGAACTGCGCCATCGCCCTCACCCACCACAAGCGCGAACAAAAAATGGTCTGCCACTACTGCGGCTACACCGCGCCTGTGCCCAAAGCGTGCGTGCATTGCGGTAGCGAGTACGTGTATTTCCTCGGCACCGGTTCGGAGAAGCTGGAAGAATTGCTGCACGGCATGTTCCCCCAGGCGCGCATCACCCGCCTCGATCGCGACACCGTCCGGGGGCACCAAGATTTCGAGCGCACGCTAAACGCGCTCAGCGAAGGCGACCTCGACTTGCTTGTTGGCACCCAGATGATCGCCAAGGGCCACGACATTCACGGTGTCACTCTGGTTGGCGTGGTCGGCGCCGACAGCGCGCTGGGACTGCCCGACTTCCGCGCCGCCGAGCGCACCTTCCAACTGCTAACGCAAGTTGCCGGGCGCGCCGGGCGCGGCCAATCTCCGGGCAAAGTGATTCTGCAGACTTATTTTCAAGATCACTACGCCGTCCAGTACGCTGCCCGCCACGACTTCACCGGATTCTATGAAAAGGAACTGCGCTTCCGCAGTTGGATGCACTATCCGCCATACTCCGCCCTGGCCAATGTGCTCATCCGCAGCCACAAACTTGACGAAGCGCTCGAGTGGTCAGGCACGCTAGGAAAGTGGTTCGAGCAAAACCGTCATGAAGGCGTGCGCGTGCTCGGCCCAGCCGCCGCGCCGATCCTGCGCCTGAAGCGCGATTACCGTTATCATTTCGTGCTGAAGTCGCCCAGCCGTCAGAAGCTCAATGCCACGCTGCGCGCCATGCTGGCTTGCGCTGCCCAACAGAAAATTCCTCGAACCCAAGTGATTGTGGACGTAGACGCGCTATGGTTAATGTGAAGTTGTTCGGAGATCATCGTGTATGCCATTGAGGCCTCATTTCTTCCCATCGCCCTCAGCGTGGCGTGCCTGGCTTGAGGACCATCACGCCGACTCCGAGGAACTTTGGGTTGGCCTGTACAAGCGGAGTTCGGAGCGGGCGAGCATCACCTGGCCGGAAGCGGTCGATGGCGCGCTTTGCTTTGGCTGGATTGATGGCCTTCGCAAGAGTGTCGACGATATCAGTTACAAGATTCGATTTACCCCGCGGAAAGCGCGCAGCGTGTGGAGCGCCGTTAACGTGAAACGGGCCACCGAGCTTTCAGCCCTGGGGTTGATGCATCCTGCGGGCCTCGCAGCTTTTCAGAAACGCGAGGCAAAGCGAACAGAAATTTATTCCTATGAGCAAAGAAAAAGCGCCAAGCTCCCGCCTGCGTATGAGAGAAAGCTTCGCGCCCACAAAACCGCATGGAAGTTCTTTCAAGCCCAAGCTCCCTGGTATCAAAGAACTTCCAGTTTCTGGGTCATCAGCGCCAAGAAAGAGGAAACTAGATGGAAGCGGCTGGCCTCGCTCATCGAGCATTCCGGACGCCAGAGAACGATACCGCCTCTCACTCGGCCGCCCAGGGCAAAGTGACAGGGGTCCGGCTGATCCTCAGTGGTTAGGATTCCAAGCGAAGGAACTCAACGCCCGCCGATCCTGCCGCGAATCACTACGATCGAAGCTGGCGGCAGATCGTACAGCGTATCCTTCTCCGCCGTCAGGTTGGTATGAACAATCGGCCCGTCGGGATCGGCCCTGCCCCGGGTCGTGGCCACGATTGTAGGTTGCGCCGCATTTTCGGCGTGAGCCATGAAGCGCGTCTGCGCCGGATGCCATTGATACTGCGCACTCCCGAAGGTTGAAACCTCCACCGGCCCGGCGAAGCTCGTCTCCTTGTCCGCCGGCCCGTTAAACGCAATCCGGACCCGGTGCGCATTCTGCTGGTCTCGATTCACCGCCATCACCCCCCAGTTTCCGTCCGGACGGTTCACCGCGTACGCTGTCACCAATTCATGACCAGCTCCGTCCCCCACGTCGCTGTTGGCGGCAAACACCTAATGCTCGCCGCCGGAGGACTGGACCCACTCCAGGTTGATCAGCTGCGCCACAAAAAACTGCGCCAGGGACTGCTGAATCTGATAATTGGCGTCGACGGTAAACATTCCGAATGTTCCCGGAGAGCTGTTGCACCCTGGCTCCATTTGCAGCGGCAGATAATGGAAGAAATAAACGGCTTTCCCTCCCGCGTTTAAGACCGACCCGATGTAGTCCGCCAGCCAGACTCCGGCAAAAATATCCTGATAAGTTTCACTGGCGCCCGACGAAAGATTTCCCTCCGTGATGAACATTGGCGTGTCCATCGGAATTCCGTCCTCATGCCACACCTTCATAATGTGGCTCACCAACTCGGGCTCGTCATAGAGCACGCCCCACGGCGTCTTGCAAGGATCATACGGATAATGCTCAAAGGAAAAAAACGCCAGATCGTTCATGCGCCCATGCTGCCTCAGATAATCAACGAACCGTTCCGTCCACGAAACTTTTCCATTCGCGTCCGGCCAGACTTCGATGTCCTTGTTCACTCCCTGAAACGACGGTCCGCCCAGCTTAAGCGCCGGATCCACGCGATGAATCGCCGTCGCCCACTGCAGGTACAGCGCGGCGTAGTCTTCCGGCAGCATGTATTGGCCATCGGCTTCCTCGCCCATCTCCACGTAAGAGATCGGATAGCTGCGCTTCTTCAAATATGCCATCTCCGCCGCCGCGTTCTCGGGAGTGTCATACAGCATCGCGACCGGCACCATGGCCGGCAGCCCGCGCGTAACGCCGCTGGTGAAGAACAAATCGAATCCCATCTGCGCCTGCTTGGTCGATCCCAGGTCTGAGGGTCGATGCCACGGATCGACCGATGAACAGTACGTTGTCGTCTGCTCCTGATCCGGCGTGTGCCGCAGAATGTCATGAAAGCCGTCCTTCGTGACGGTGCCGAGATACAGTTCGCGAATGGCGTAGCCAACACAATTCCGCGGGTCGTTCAAGGCCGGATCGGTTGATTTTGGACCGGCCGCGCCGTCCACATTGCAGCTTTTCGACGATTCCGTCATCCAGATCCGCACGAAGCGCACTCCCGCGGGACTGCTGCTCAAGCGAATCGTTTCCGTCCCGCCCTTTCCATCCGTGATCGTCCCCTGGGGAAACGTCTGCCAGACGCCACGCGTTACTGCCTTGATAGGATCGTCGCCCGTCCAGTACTGTACCGAGTAGCGCCGGGCATAAGGCTCTGCCCAGGCGATGCGGATGCTGTCGATCGGCTGCACCTGCGCTAAATCCATCACCACCCACTGCGGATGCAGCGCATCGCTTTCGCCGGTAAAACGTTCGGTGAGATACGGATTGCTCTTCCAGAAAGTGTTCAGATCGCCATCGGTCAGCCGGGAAAAACCCACGTTGTCCGTACCGTCGTTGCGGGTAAATCCGCGCCGTGGCAGCGCATACCCATACGAGTAGCGAATGGTTTCCGTCGGTGTCGCCGAGCCGGTGAAATAGCCTTTGCCGCTCGCATCGCTTACATCGCTCCATGTCCCTTGCGGATTCCAATGCCACGCCTCGACCGCGAGTTCCGTGTTCTGACGATAGGTAACGGGCTGCCAGCCCGAGGCCAGCGTTGTATCCAGCGTCGGCTGCTGCAAGTCCTTGTCGATCGCCTCCACGGCAATGCGGTCCACGCCCGCCCCTAACGTTTCCTTGGGCACGAAGTGGTTGGTGGGACGCGAGACGTCCACTGCGATGGTCTGACCTGCGGCAGAAAACGCGAGAGCAAAACCCCCAGCCAGACAGAGAAGAACAGCGGTCAGCTTTTGCATGGGAAGGCCACCTCCGATTTCCTCAATTAAAACGATTGAATAAAGGAGTATACGCAAGAAACGGCGTAGAGGGCGAGTCCCAGGAACGGGCTCGCCAGTTTTCTGCGTGGTCGGATGCCGGCCAGGTGAGCATCAACAATTTCCTACCGGCCGCGAAACTCCCGTACGACTTCCGGCACAGACGCGTGACCAAAAGGCGCCGGCGTCAGCGTGAGCGCCAGCATCAGCAGCGCAAAGACGGCCAGCCACGCCCGTCCGCCCGAAACCCTGGGCCACTCGGCCACTTGCGGATGCCGCAAGCTGCTAAGCTGCAGCAGAATCGCCCACACAAACCATCCCGTCCACAGGTAATACGCCATGGGCAGGAGAATCAGAATCGTCAGCCGCGACACGAACTTGTGCGCCCGCGGCGCAATCGAAAAAATAATGTGTCCACCATCGAGTTGTCCTCCGGGCAGCAAGTTAAGCGACGTCGCAAACATCCCTACCCAGGCTGCAATCGCCGTCGGATGCAGCAGAACCCGATCCAGCGGCAACCGCGCGATGCCGTGCGCCGCGCTCTGGGTGGCCAGGAACCGGTGCACGAGCTGGAAGATCAGCGGAAACCCCAGATCCAGAGCCGCGGCCGGAGCTCTCGCTGGGATTGGCTTCGACAGGCCCAAGGAAACGATGAGAACGGCGAAGGCCACAACGAATCCGGCGATTGGTCCCGCGATTCCAATATCAAACAGCGCTGTGCGCGAGCGAATCGGCGAGCGGATTCGGATGAACGCGCCGAAAGTTCCAATGAGCGTTGGCGCCGGAATAAAAAACGGCAGCGTCGCCCACACTCCGTAGCGCTTGCAGTAGAGATAGTGCCCCATCTCGTGCGCCAGTAGAATCAGCATCAGTGTGCCCGCGAAGGGCAGACCCAGCAGCAGCCGCGCCGGATGCGAAAACGCCCAGGTTGCCGGGAACCATGGGGCGGCACTGTCGTCCATGGAAAAGACCGACTGACCGTGCGCGAAGTTGTACTGCATGCGTGCCCCCACCACCAGCGTGGTAAAGCAAGTCAGCAGCAGCAACAAGGCGTTCAACCAGTAACGCTGCCGCGGTTGGCGTGCCGCATACACCGGCATCGGCCGGTAGTATTGGAGGGTGGAAGAAGCTACGGGAGGAGTAGGTTCCGACATGCAATTCTTCAGGCCCGCGATTCCATTGAGGCCTTTCCTTTAGATGCTACTTCGAGCGGCAGGAATACAGGCGGAGAGCGTTCGCTAAGTCCGTTCCTAACTGCTAACTTCGAAAACAGCTTGGCAGAGTCCCCGGAAGCCGGGAACCGGAGCCAGAAGACGCTTCTCTCAATCAATCGACTGCAATTCCTTCCCCGGCTTGAACCGCACCGCCTTGCCTGGCGGAATCGATACCTCGGCGCCGGTGCGCGGGTTGCGTCCGATGCCTGTCTTTCGCGGGCGCACGTTAAACACGCCAAACCCCCGCAGCTCAATGCGATTGCCGCGCGCCAGCGCATTCTTCATGCTCTCAAAGACGGTTTCCACCGCCAACTCGGCCTTGGTCTTGGTGATGCCGGTTCTGGCTACCACTTCGTTGATAATGTCGAGCTTGATCACGAATGGCTCCCCGATGCGGTATCAGGATGATCCCTCAAGTGATTGATGCTATGGGAGATAAGGGAGATTGTCAACCGGAGCATCTCTCTCGTAAACTGGCTGCACTTTCGGTTCTCCGATGTTTGCTACCGGCCGAAGGAATCAATCGGGTAATTTCGCACTCGGTATTTTGGGGAAAATTGTGCCGGCCGATGCCGTTCTTCAAAGTGCGGTGAGCGCGTCTACCGTCCGCTTTCTTCTTCCTTGAACATATATTTAATGGCGGGCTTGTAGATCATCAGGTTGGGTCCACCGTCTTCGCGCACCACCTTGATGCAGGTCTTGTCGTACCACTCGATGATGCCATGGATCTGCTCGCCGTCGCGCAGCACCATCACCATTGGCGTCTTCGACTGCATCTGCTTCTGATAATAAAAATTCTCCGCATTGGTCTGCTCCGGAGGCACTGCCTTGCGCCCGCCTCCTGAGCCTATCGCACGGTCCCCGCGGGCGCCCCTTTCAAACCTGCGCTCAGCGCCGCGTTCCGCGCGGTCGTGCCTTTCGGGCCGTTCCCGGCGTTCGGCGAGCTGCATTGGATTGGAGTTGTGGTTCCCGTGGTTGTGATCCGGACGCGGCAGCGCCGGACGAATCAGCTTGCGGTTGGCAAAATTCTCCTC
>Ga0302325_10019543_pt1 | contig 14246 bp, 10 predicted proteins | sample Palsa_T0_2_FD_201948 | JGI IMG/M metagenome (GOLD analysis project Ga0302325, IMG submission 201948) | Peat permafrost microbial communities from Stordalen Mire near Abisko, Sweden - Palsa_T0_2 | ecosystem: Environmental > Terrestrial > Soil > Palsa > Peat permafrost | place: Sweden: Abisko... | reverse complement strand
AGTCCGGTCAGCTTGAATCTGCCCTGCAATGCCATGCGATGACCGCCGATTTCCTGATAGACCTGCGGCAAAGGCTCGCGAAATGTTCCGAGCGGGGTAGCGATCACCAGCGAGCCGTGCTGATCGAGCGTCATGCTGTGGATACCCTCGTACGCCACCGCGATACGATCGGGGTTCGCCGCGGCCTGGAGAATGAACTCCTGTTCGACACCCATACTGGTGGCAGAGAGTCTGACAGAGATTCCAGGCCACACGTCCTTGTAGTCCACTCTCAAAGCGCCACCCCCCGGCCGCGAAGAGCGTGGGTCTGCCTCGAGAGCGAGGATGTGATTCGACCCTGCAAATTTTTCCGAGAATACCCCCGGTCCCTCACCGAACACAATACCGGCGGCGGTAAGCGAGACGACGCCGGCCGGACCGGTTAACCTGTAAGCGACAGCCGCATCGAACTGTCCTTGATTGTGGATGAACACGGCGGCCGGGCGCTCGAGCGCTCGCTGGGCTGGTAGAGAGCAGGCGGCGGCTAACCAGATCGCCATAGCGGCCATCTGTCGGAAACGGCTCATGGTGGATGCTCCTTTCGAATCGACGCCGATCATAGCTCACAGCGCTATTGAGGCGCAACGCCGTAAGCTGAGCAGGTTTTCCTTATGCGCTAGCGCAGTACGCCGGCGACCGTCATCACACCGGCTTGCTCTTCTTCCTGGGTTTCTTGGGCTGGGTTTCGCCGGTGGGATCGGCCGGCTTATACCCCAGTGCGCTGCTGGCCGCCGACACCACCGTCTGGAAACACTTCACCCGCGCAAACCATTTAAAATTCGCTTCTACGACTGTCCAGGGCGCTGTGAGGGTGCTGGTCTTGAGCAACATGTCCTCGACCGCCACATCGTAGCGGCCCCACTTTTCGCGGTTGCGCCAGTCCTCCGGCGTAAGCTTCCAGCGCTTGTACGGCGTGTTCTGGCGCTCTTCGAAGCGCCGCAACTGCTCTTCCGGACTAATCTGCAGCCAGAGCTTCACCAATACCGCCCCCGCATCCGCCAACTGGCGCTCGAAATCGTTGATCTCGCGATAGCCACGCCTCCAGGCCTCCTCGGTAGCGAAACCCTCCACGCGCTCGACCAGCACACGGCCGTACCAACTGCGATCAAAGACCAGAATCTGCTTCTCCTCCGGCGGCAAAAGCCGTCTCCAGAAGCGCCACAGGTAATGGTGGGTGCGGTCCTCGCCTTCCGGTGCGGCGATGGGAAACACTTCGTAGCCGCGGGGATCGAGCTTTTCGGTCAACCGCCGGATACAACCACCTTTGCCTGCCGCGTCGCGACCCTCAAAAACTACCACGAGCGACCGCTTGCGCAGATAGAACTGCCAGGCTAACTCGCGCAACTGCATCTGGTAGCGCAGCAGCGCGCGTTCGTACTCCGCTTTCGAAATGCGCTTGTTCAGATCCAGAGCTTCGAGCACGGTCAGGCCTTCACCGCCTTGCGCCGGGCAGCCGCGACCTCGAGCGTCCGTACGATCGCTTCGAAAACCGCGATGCGCGTCCAGTAGCGGTCCGTCGCCTCTACAATGGTCCACGGTCCCCATTCCGATTCAGTGCGCTCCAGCATTTCTTCGGCGGCCGCCAGATACTTGCCATACTTGCGATGGCGCTTCCAATCCCCTGGCTGCACTTGCCAGCTCGTCAGCGGGTCGCTCTCGAGCCTGCGAAGACGATGTTTCTGCTCCTTCTTGCCGATGTGTAAGAACAGCTTCACCAGGGCATAGCCATCCTCGGCCAGCATGCGCTCGAAGTGGATGATGTCGCGGTAGGCTTGCTCCCATTCGCTGCGTGCCGCGACCTTCTCCACCCGCTCTTCGAGCACGCGCCGGTACCAGCTCCGGTCAAACAGGGCCATTTGTCCGTAGTTGGGGATGTGCTGCCAGAACCGGCACAGCCACGGCATGTGCAGCTCGCGCGTGCCCGGCTCCTCGACCACGTGCAAGCGGAAGGCCCGCGGCTCGAGCCGGTTGGTAAGCACGTTGATGCAGGTACCCTTGCCGGCGGCGTCCCAGCCTTCGAACACGATCACGCTGGCGAGGCCAGTCTCCGAGGCCGCCAGCTGCAATTCGTAAAGCCGCTCCTGCAATACAGGAAGACGGCTCTTGTATTCTTCCTTGCGTATGGCGCGGGTCAGATCCAGTTGTTCCAACATCGAGATTCGCTCTTTCGCCAGCCTTCGCCGTGACACGAATGGCTCGGCCGTTTCCAACAACTTTCGGCTGATAGTATAATGGGTAGGTTACCTAAACTGAGGAGAACCGTGTCACTCCGCACCTACTTTCGCCTTTTTACCCACATTCAAATGATGCCAGTCCTTGAGGGCGGCGAGGAAACGCTGGTCGGAGGGCAGGCCGTTATCGAGGGTGTGATGATGCGCGCCCCCCATAGCTACTGCGTAGCTGTCCGCAAACCGAGCGGCGAGATCGTGACCGAACAGAGGCCGCTAGCGCGCATGTCGGAGCAGCATCGCATCTTCAAGTATCCGATTCTGCGCGGTATAGGCACCCTCTATCAGGCCATGTCTTTAGGCCTGAAAGCCTTGAAATTCTCTGCCGGCGCCATCCTCGAGGGCGAATCTCAAAAGCCCAATGCCCCTCATGCAAAGGAAGTGTCCAACTGGGCGATCAGCTTGAACCTGATCTTTTCGCTCGGTTTTTTTATTTTCCTCTATAAATTTATTCCGCTGTATACCGTCACGGCGCTGGGCAAGTCGTACCCGGTCTTGCAGGGCCGCATCGCTTTCAACGCCGCCGACGGCATGATCCGCATCGCTATTTTCCTGGCATTCCTGTTCGGGGTCTCGCGCCTGAAGGACATCTATCGGGTGTTCGAGTACCATGGCGCCGAACACAAAGTCGTCTTCAATTACGAATCCGGACAGCCGGTGAATGTACGAAACGCGCAAGCGTTCACCACCTTTCATCCACGCTGCGGGACCAGCTTCCTGCTGGTGGTGATGATCGTTTCCATGATCGTCTACACCTTCGTGCCCTTCTCCGGATTCGGAATGAAACTGGTTTCGCGCATTGTGCTGCTGCCGTTCATAGCCGGCATCAGCTATGAGCTGATACGCTTCGCGGCCAGGCGCCGGGGCTCGTTCCTGGCCACGCTCACCGCTCCGGGGCTGTGGCTCCAGCGCATTACGACCAAGCCCCCGTCCGACGATCAGGCCGACGTGGCCATTCGCGCGCTGGAAGGCGCCATGGCGCTCGAGGCGGCGCAGGGCGGCGAGTTGGTGATCGCCTGACCTCCATGCAATTCGTTCCCAAACTCCAGCAGATGGAGGTGCGCTTCGAGGAGCTGACCCGCCAACTGGCCGATCCGGCGGTAACCTCCGACGCCGGCGAATATCGCAAGGCGGCCAAAGCCCGCAGCGATCTGGCCGAAGTCGTATCCAGGTATCAGGACTGGAAAAAGGCGGCGAGCGAGCTCGAGCAGGCGCGTGGCATGCTGCAGGAGCCGGACCCCGAGTTACGGGCTATGGCGGGCGAAGAGATCGCCCGCGTGGAGCCGCAGATCACGCGACTCGAGCAGGAACTGAAAATACTGCTGCTCCCCAGGGATCCCAACGACGAAAAGAACGTGGTGCTCGAAATCCGCGCGGGCACCGGCGGTGATGAAGCCACTCTGTTCGCGGCGGAGATCTTCCGCATGTACTCGCGCTACGCCGAAAGCCAGCGCTGGCGAATTGAAATTACTTCGTCCAGCGAATCTTCCGTGGGCGGCTTGAAGGAAGTCATCGCGCTGGTCAGCGGCGAGCGGGTTTTCAGCAAGCTTAAATACGAAAGCGGCGTGCATCGCGTGCAGCGCGTGCCGCAGACCGAGCAGCAGGGGCGCGTGCACACTTCCGCGATTACCGTCGCGGTGCTGCCGGAAGCCGACGAAGTGGAAGTGAAGATCGATCCGAAGGACATCCGTATCGATACGTTTTGTTCCTCCGGCCCGGGTGGCCAGTCGGTCAACACCACCTATTCGGCCGTGCGCATCACCCACTTGCCCACTGGTTTAGTGGTTTCGTGCCAGGACGAAAAGTCGCAGATCAAGAACCGCGCCAAGGCCGAGCGGGTGTTGCGCTCGCGACTCTATGAAATGGAGCTCGAAAAGCAACAGGCGCAGCTCGGCGCCGAGCGTCGCAGCATGGTCGGGACCGGCGATCGCAGCGAAAAAATCCGCACCTACAACTTTCCTCAGAACCGCGTCACCGATCACCGCATCGGCCTTACCCTGCACCAGTTGGACCTGGTGATCGAAGGCCGTCTGGATCCCATCATCGATGCGTTGACCAACCACTACCAGACCGAAAATCTCAAGCACGAGGGGGACGCGGGCGGCGTCGCGGCGTGAAGGCGCATGACCGTCCAGACCGCTCTGCAGCAGGGAGCGCGGCTGCTGCAAGACGATGCGGCCATCGCCGTCCCGCGGCTCACCGCGGAAGTCCTACTGGCGCATGCTCTTCATCGCCAGCGCGAGTACCTTTTCGGGCACCCTGAGCACGAGCTTTCCGAGCTCGAATGGCTGCACTATGGCCGCTATCTGCACGAAAGGCTGCAGGGAAAGCCCACTCAGTACATCACCGGGCGGCAGGAGTTTTACGGGCGTGAGTTCCAGGTTACAGCCGATGTGCTGATCCCGCGCCCGGAGACCGAACACGTGGTCGAGACCGCGCTGCGTTTGGCCCGGGGGGCTTCGCGCATTTCGCGCATTTTGGACGTAGGCTGCGGCTCGGGCAATCTGGCCGTGACCTTGCGCCTCGAAACCGGGGCGTCCGCGTGGGCGTCCGATATCTCACCGGCCGCGCTCGGGGTGGCTGCCCGGAATGCGCGGCTCCTCGACGCCCCAGTCTCCTTCGTGGCCTGCGATCTGATGTCCGCCTTCGCCTCACGCTCGATGGACCTGATTGTTTCGAATCCTCCCTACGTCCCGCTGGGCGAAGCGGCCGGCCTGCAGCGTGAGGTTCGCGATTGGGAGCCCCGCCAGGCGCTCTTCGCCGGACCGACAGGCTTCGAGATCTACGAGCGCCTGGTGCGCGATGCGGGTCGCGTGCTGAGGGCCGGCGGCTGGCTCATCATGGAGCTGGGATTCAACAGCCGTGAAGGCGTGGCCGCCCTGTTCTCGAACGGCTGGCAGGAAATCGATTGGGTGCCGGACCTGGCCGGCATACCGCGGGTGGTGGCGGCGCGCCAGGCTATGCCAGGGCTTTGAGCGGCGAGTTGTCGAGTAACGGTTTGAGCTTCGCCAGTTGTTCCGCGGTGCTCTGCTGCATCCAAGGTTCGGCTATGGGAGCGGCCTTGTCCAGGGCTTCCTGCGATTTCTGAGCGTCGCCCAAACCCAGCCATGCCTCCGCCAACGTAGCGCGCACCCAGTACTCGTCCTCGAGCTTGCGGCCCGAAGCCAGCAGCCCCTCGCAGATGGCGATCAATTGCCGCCGGATGCGCGCGGCCAGCACGAAATCCGCGATGGCGTCGGCCGGTTGTGACAAAGAAGCCCGGACGTTGAACAGGAATGCGGCGTTAATCCCGTTATAGTAATCGGTCCGCAGATAGAAGCCTTTTTCGTAGGCCGCTATGGCCGCGTCAAGGTAAGTCCGATCTCGCGTGAGCTCATAGAGCCGCTTGTGTACCGCGCCCCACAGACCCACGGTTTCCGTGTCGTGCGAGGATGCGGGATTTAACCCCGAAAGGATCCCGCGCGCTTCTTCGAGAGCCTCCAGCGCGGTCGGTTGTGCGCTCTTGTAAGTCGCCAGGGCAAGTTGTTGGAGGATATAAGGATCTTCCGCACGTACACCCGTGGGATCATTCTTCATCAGCCGTATAGTGCCTAACAGACCCTTCGCCAGGATCCAGTTGCCGGACTTCTTAGCGCCTTCCACCTGCTCGATGAGCACCCCTATGGTCCGGTCGTCGGCGGCCGGCGCTGCCGCGGCTACGGCTACCGCTACGGCTGGAAGTCCGGGTGGCTTGAGGCCGTTGAGGAACTCATACACCGGGCTGTCGTTCTCCGGCTGTTGCAGAATCTTGACGATGGCATCTTTGAGCTGGCCGCGGAACCTGAGGACTTCGCCATAGCCGATGTCTTCGCCCATGTGCTCGTATCGCTGTATGGTGATGTGGCTGACGTCAAAAGGGTAAATCAGCTTCGATTCGGCGATGGTAATGGTTGTATACGGCCGCAAGGCATGCCGCACGCCAAGCTCATAGAACGCGTTGGCATTGGAGGTGGAAAGATCGGCTATGACTACATCAGCCTCAAGGAGCTGGCGGTACATGGGCACATCGATGAGTCCGGAATGAACGATCTCGTCGGCGCGAATGCACTCCAGGCCGGCCTCTTCAGCGGCCGGCTTGATCATGAACTGATAGGACTTGTTCAGGTCCAGCACACGCCCGGTTTGGAAGTCGGTCTTTTTCCCGAATCCCATCACCACGAAGCAGGTTCCCTTGGGCATGCTTTAGCTTTATCACATCGGCGGCGATTTTCGCGTAAACTTCTGTTTGCCGAGCTGGCCGCTGCTTTCGTCGATCAAATAGAAGTTATCGGCGGCGATGTCCCGGAATGTTTGCCGCAAGCCACTCGGCCAGAAGACTTCCAGGCTATCGGCCTTTTGAGCGCGGCCGAGGCCGAAATGCGCGCGTAGATCGCTCTGCGAAAGATAGCTGCCGCCGCCGGCAATTTCGCGGATTTGCGAGATGCCGCCGGCCTGTAGACGCAGACGCGCGCCCATCGCGTCGCGATTGCTTTTGCGGCCCACCAGCTTGAAGTTGACGAAGTGATTACCGGAGCCGCCGCTGTTGTGAAGCAGTAATGGCGCGTCGCCATTGTTCGCAACGATCACATCCACATTGCCGTCGTTATCGAAATCCGCGAAGGCCGCGCCGCGTCCCGCATAGGGAGTCGCGAAACCATCGCCGGCCTGTCGCGTCACTTCGATGAACTTGCCCGCGCCCCTGTTGTAGAAAATGCTGTGGAACAGCGAGTTGATCTGCTTATAAGTCGTATCCGGAAAGACCTTCTCCACTCCCTCGTAAACATGTCCATTGGCGATGAACAGATCCAGCCAGCCGTCATTATCCATATCGAAGAAGCCGCCCCCAAAGCTAAGCACGTGTCTGGTCGGCGCCGTGATTCCGGCAACCTCGCTGGCTTCGTCGAAGAAGCCTTTACCGTCGTTGTGCCACACGTGGTCGGAAGATAACTGGAAGTCCGATATATAGAGGTCCAGGTTGCCGTCGTTGTCATAATCTCCTAAGGAGATACACATAGCGGCCATGGTGGCGCCATCCGACGTGAGCGCCATGCCACTCGACACGGCCACTTCCTTGAAGGTGCCATCGTGCTGGTTGTGATAAAGATACGCTTCCAGACCGTCATTGGCGACGAACAGGTCCGGCCATCCGTCATTGTCATAGTCGGCGGCGGCGACCGACAGGTTGAGTCCCTTCGGCTGATAGATCTTCGCGGACTTAGTGACATTGGTGAAGGTGCCATCGCCGTTGTTGCGATAGAGCGCATCGGGCGTGCCACCGTAGACCGAGGGCCGGCAACTGGTCGGTATGCCCGCGCCGATCGTGCAGTAGCGCTGGCTGGATGCTCCAAAGTTAGCGTACCCGCCAACGTAAAGATCCAGGCGTCCGTCGCGATTGTAGTCGAAGAATGTAGCGCCGGTATGGAAGACGGCGCCAAACTCCGTGGCGCCTACTCCGGCTTTATCCGTCACGTCGGTGAAGGTGCCGTTGCCGTTGTTGTGATACAGGATGTTCTTGCCGTACTGCGTGACGTAGAGATCCGGGAAGCCGTCGTTGTCGTAATCGCCCCACACGCAGCCCAGCCCATAGGCATTGCCGGGGACACCGGCCTTCTCCGTTACGTCGGTGAAGGTTCCATCGCCGTTGTTGCGATAGAGGGCGTTGCGCGCGGAAATGCCGCGGTTGTGGAGGTCGCGCCCGTTCACGAAGTAGATGTCCTGCCAGCCGTCGCCGTCGAAATCCGCCACGCAGACACCCGGCCCGGCTTCCTCCAATATCGTGGACACTCCCTGGCTGCCTTTATAGTGGACGAACTCGATGTGCGCCGCCTTGGTGGCGTTGGTAAACTCGACTGGCGCGGGCGGTCCAGCGGCAAACAATTGCGCGCATACGTAAAGCGAGAGTGCTTGCCGGAACATCGCGAAATGCGGCGATCAGGGTTCGGGCTGTTGCGGCCCCACGATGCCCGTCTGCAGGTCCTGCGCCATCTGCCTCGCCTGTTCAGAGGTCTGTTTGTGCAGAGCGAACTGCTGCTCGGCGTCCTCTTTGCGCCCGGTGCGGCGGTAGGCGATGCCGAGGTGGTAGTGCCCGGCTGGATTCTGCGGCTGCAGCTTTACGGCTGTTTCGAGCGGTGCAATGGCCTCCGCGGCGCGGTCCGCCGCGATCAGAGACCGGCCATATCCGATGAAGGCGTCCGCAAAGCCCCCGTCCAGCTTGGCGGCGCGGCCAAAATGTTCGCTCGCCTCGGCAAAGTTCTGGTCCTGGCGCGCCAGTTCGCCGAGAACATACTCCGCGCCGGCGTTGGTCGGATCGATCTCCAGCTCTGCCTTGAACTCGCGCCGCGCATCTTCGACGGTGGTGGGGGTCTTCGGCGCCGAAAGGACCAGGCGGCCCAGGCGGTAATGGATGCCGTTCAAACGCGGGTTCCGTTTGAGTACCTCGCGGTATTCGGAGGCCGCATCGTCCCATTTGCCTTGCGTTTCGAGCGCCTCCGCGTTGAGCTCGTGAACCTGGTAAGAAGCCGGGGCGGAGTACAGAAGCTCCTGCGAGGCGCGCATGGAGAGATCGGAATACACGTGCGTAGCCACATACAGGACCTGTGGATCTTTCGGAAACCCGCGCTGCAGCATACGGATGAAATCCAACGCCGCGTCCATCCGATTCATCGCCATGGCGCATTTGATGCCGTCCAGTCCCACAGTTTTCTTGAGGTCGGTGTCCGCCAGGCGAACGGCGGACTTCGTCAGCAGCGGTAGCGCCTGGTCGCAATGGCCGCTTTCCGCGAGTTGTGTCCCGTGGCTGGCGGCAGTGGCACTATCCGGGGCTTGCGGCTTTGGGGGGGCGTCCGCGGCGAAGAGGGGAAAAGCAAATGAAAGCGACGCGATGAACCACGAAACAATCCTGCTATGCATGGATGGTGACCAAAATCAATCGTAGCGCATCGGGCAGGGCCGCGAGTTTGGCTCGCGGCCACTGCTACGTGCTCACCGAATGGCGATTACCGGGTCAATAATGGAACTTCAACGCGAATTGAATTTGCCTGCCAAACGCGCCGTACGCGCCCCCTGCGCTATTGAGCAGGCCGAGCGTACTGCCGATCGAGACGTTGGGCGCATTCAGAATGGGTGTGTTAAAGAGATTGATGGCTTCGGCACGAAACTCCATCTTGTAGCGTTCGGTGAGGTTGAAGAACTTGGCCAGGCTCCCGTCGAGGGACCGTATCCCGGGACCTTCCACTGTGCCAACACCGCAAGTGCCAAACGTCCCAGGGTTCTCCGGCCCAAAATCAGCCGCATTAAACCACTGATAGCCCCCTAGCGGGGAGTTCTGACGACCGTAAATCTGCACCGGGGCAAGGCAGTTGGCGCGCGCTCCGCGAGAGTTTGTGCCGGACGCATCCCCGGCCGAGACGGTCAGCGGGAACCCTGTGTGCAGGCTCAGAATACCGTTCATCTGCCAGTCGCCCAGTATGGCGTTAACGGCCGGGTTCAGGCTCTTGCCGAAGGCGCGGTCATGTCCAAATGGCAAGTCATAAGTGACATAACTGGTCAGAATGTGTTTGGAGTCGTAGTAGCACGGGCCCCACTCCGCCTTCTGGTCATACAGGTTCTGGAAGTACGGCGAGGTCGGTAACGCGGCGCCGCCCCACGAGCCGTAGTACCCACTCGAATCCGTCATACATTTCGAATAGGTATAAGCAACGGAATACTCGAGGCCACTGCTCAGCCTCTTTTGCAACACGGCCTGCAGCGCATTGTAGCTTTGATTTCCGTTCGAGGCCGTGCCCGAAATCTGGCTGATCGCGTCATAGACGGTCGGATTGCCTGCCAGGTAAGGACTACCCACAACGGTACCGTTCGACAAAAGCTGGCTCTGAAAGTACGGCATGGGCACCATCAGATGCGTAGTCTTTTGTCCGACATAGCCGACCTGCAGCGTAGTCGAGCCGCCGAACTGCTGCTGAATGGTGAAGTTCCATTGGTTGGCGACCGCCGGGCGAACATTGGGATCCCAGACGCGGATCCCCGCGCCCGCGAACGGATTGGACGACGCAGACAAGGGCGTGAGACCTTCGCTAAGGGTAGTCGTAGGCAGCGCCAGGGATGTGTAGAGCGCGTCCGTTTCATGCGCGAAAGGAGGGTTAATGGGCAAGCGCAGGTTGGTGCCCGTCCCTTCCAGGTAATTCGATAGAGTGTACGCCGTGCGAATCACGGTGTGCTTCATGGCATTCCAGGCGATTCCGATGCGAGGCTGGAAGTTGGTAATACCGTTGTACTGGTGGTACAGCGCGCAGTTGTTTCCGTCCTGATCGGGATACTCCACCGCGCCGGACAACAGCCCGAAGTTGACCTGTCGATTCTTCACTTCACACCAGGGCGTGTGCAGCTCCCAACGCAAGCCAAGGTTGAGAGTCAGACTCGGTGAAACGTGCCAGTCATCCTGGAAGAAGGCGCCGAGAACCGTGGAACGCTGGCCCCAGGTGCCGCCGTTCACGCCGCCGCCGACCGAGGAAGGCAGCCCCAGCAGGAAGTCCGCCTCTCCGGCGCCGGTGCCGGAGCCGGCGGTAGCGCCAACGGATCCGGGACCAGCGGTATATTGGCCATCGAACGTAAAGCTTCCGGCTTCGCCGTTATTGCCCGAATAGAAGGTATCGATGCGCTCCCGCCATGCCTGGAAACCAAAATGGAGAACGTGCGATCCCTTGGTGACGGTCAGCGTGTCTTCATACTGGAACACGGTATCCGCGAAGAGCTCATAGTTATCGGAGTTACCGATGCTGCCGGCATAACCACCCTCACCCCCGAAGTCCATGCCGGGAAGGATGCTCGATGGGATGCCGGGGAGTCCCACGGTGGTGTTGAGGTTGCTAAGCCCGTTCGCCGCGGCGCCGTTATTGATGAATACGTAATTCACGCCGACGCGCGCGTCGTTGACGATCGTGGGCGACACCGTCCGGACCCAATCCACGACACCGTTGTGCGCCGGATAGAGGTTGAACGAGTTGTACAAGATCGGCAGGTTATTGGTCGTTGGATTCGTAAGGTTGCTTTGCGAATAGCGACCGAATATGCGGTCTTTGTCGGTAAGGTTCCAGTCGACCTTGGCGTCGCCCTGGTCTCCACCCACGTCGGTGTGCGTCGCGTAAAGGAAATTGTTGACCAGCCCGGGGCCCGTGGGCAGCGGATACGCGGAGGTATCGGCGACAATCTTCTGCGCCACCGGGTCGAGCAAGCTGGCGGGAATAATATTTCCCTGAAATGGCTGGCGCTTGCCCTTGACCACGTCGAACGGGTTGTACAGCTGTATAGGACTCGAGCCCTGCAACAGCTGCGAGAAGTTTCCGCTGCGCTCCGCCGATGTGAGCACGCTATAGGCGCCAATGCTGGTGGGAGTATCGAAGCGCTGGCCTTGGTAGTCCACGAAGAAGAAGAGCTTGTCGCGCTTGATGGGGCCGCCCAGGGTGGCTCCGAACTCATTCCACCGCAATTTAGCTCTGGCCGCATCCGTGAAGTTGCCCTGCCAGGTGTTCGCGTTCAACACGTCGTTGCGGAAGAACTCGAAAGCATCGCCGTGGAATTGATTGGTGCCCGACTTAATCGAAGTACTGATGATTCCGCCCATGAAGTTACCAAACTCGGCCGGCCCATTCTGGGTGATCTCATTGAATTCCTCGATAGCGTCCACGCTGGGGGCATACCCAACCAGGTTATCGGAGACCTGGTTGTTATCCATGCCATCCAACATGAAGTTGTTGGCCTGCTCGCGGTTGCCGTTTACATAGGGACGTCCGCCGTTGCCGGTGGTCAGGCCGCTGGTGAAGGTCGAAGGATCGGGGTGAACCGTACCGGCCGCCAGCAGCGTCAATTGCACATAATTGCGGGTCGCCAGCGGAAGCGTAGTGTCGGTGCGCGAGTCGATCACCTGACCGAGCAGGGTCTGTTCGGTTTGTAGCACCGGCGCCGCCGAGCTCACTTCTACGGTGGTCTCCACGTTGCCCACCTGAAGCTGGAAATCCATCTTAGCGACCTGGTTCATCTGCAGCACGATATTCGACTGCATCGCCGTCTGGAAACCGGCTGTCTCCACTTTTACGTTATACGAGCCCACCGGAAGGTTTTGAATATTGTAGTAGCCTTCGGCGTTGGTTGAGCCCGGATAGTTGACCCCGCGCTCCACGGAAGTGGCCGTGACCCTGGCGCCAGTGATCGCGGCGCCGGATGGGTCGGTGACCCTTCCCGTAATGGTTGCGCTCACCTGCTGGCCCCACGCCACACCTGCCAAAACGCACGTCAGAAGCAGACACACCCATACTCTGCAGCTCAAGAGCTGTCTTCGTAGTTTCACAAGCTTTCCTCCTACTTGTTGAGGAGAGGCACACCTCTCCGGCCTCAAGCGCAACGGCAAATCGTGCAGATACGCACGTCTCTTTGCCGCAAACCCCTGACAGAAGCTATATAGCAGTTCCCTGCTAAACGGCAGTATAATCCCCATCTATTATCTCGTCAACAAGAAACTGCTGCTGCGCTGTAAAATCGCCCACAAATTCGGGGTAGAATAACTGGCACCGGCCGCTCTATAGCAGAAGGAGCCTCGGCGGCCGGCGAATCAAACCATCCATGCCTCGTCAAAACCATTCCGGCGATCCCGCCTATCGCAGAATCCAGCAGGTCCTGCAGAAGCGCATCGAAGACAGAGAACTGCAAGCCGGCGACGCCGTACCTTCGGAAAGAGACCTGGCGCGCACCTATGCAGTCAGCCTGATGACCGCGCGCCATGCGCTGGCGGAGCTCGAGCGCGACGGATTGGTCCACCGCCGCCGCGGGGTCGGGACCTTCGTGGCACCTCCCAAGATTCACTTCAATCGCCTCGCCAGTTTCACCGAACAAATGGCCAGCCGTGGCTTACCGGCCCGCTCGCGGATCCTGTGCGCCGGCCTGGTTGAGGACGAGCCCGAAGCGGCCGCGCGGCTTTCGCTTCCCGCCCATAGCAAACTGGTGAAACTCGAACGTCTGCGTCAAGCCGGAGAACAACCCTTCGCCGTCGAGAGTTGTTATCTGGCGGCCGTCGAATTCGCGGGCTTGCTGAACCATCCGCTGGAGCGCCGCTCGCTTTTTGATCTTCTGGAACGTGAATATGGCATCGCGCTGGCGTATGCGGACGAGGAAATAGATGCTACCGCGGCGGGCGCACGCACTGCCGGGCTGCTCGAAATCCATGGGGGCGCACCCGTGCTCCGTATTCGCCAAGCCATCTATTCGATGCAGGGCAAGGCTACCGTATACGTGATCGGTTTTTACCGGTCGGACCGTCATACGCTTCTGATCCGGCGCTTCCGTCAGTAGGTCCCGGCTATGTCGCGCCGCGCCTTGCGCGACAATACCTTCATGTCCAAGCTGAGGAGAGTTTTTACATTGGCGCTCTATGCTGCCTCACTCGGCGCCGAAGTCCACACGCTGACCTTGCGCCAGGCTGTCGATCGCGCACTGCAGCAGAATCCGGAGATCGCCATGGCGCGCCTGGATGAGGTGAAGGCGATTGCCGCCGTGCGGGTGCAAAAAGACCCTTTCACTCCGCGCGTCTACGTCGGCAGCGGATTGGCTTACACCAACGGATTTCCCATGAGTATCGATGGCGCCGCACCGTCGGTGATCCAGGGACACGCGACCCAATACCTGTTCAACCGGCAGCAGAGCTACGTGATCGCGCAGACCAAGGAAGAGGCGCGTGCGGCCGGCATTTCCGCGCTTGCCAAACAGGACGACATAGCCTTCCGCACCTCTTCGCTCTATCTCGATGCCGAGCGTGCGGGCCGGGCCAGGGAGATGGCGCGCCAGGAGGTGGCGAGTCTCGAGAAAGTTTTGGCTACGGTCCAAAGCCGTGTGGCGGAAGGGCGGGAACTGGCGCTCGAAGCCAAGCGCGCCACCTTCAATCTCGCTCGCGCGCGGCAGGCGGCCGATGCGCTA
>Ga0302325_10019542_pt1 | contig 14247 bp, 13 predicted proteins | sample Palsa_T0_2_FD_201948 | JGI IMG/M metagenome (GOLD analysis project Ga0302325, IMG submission 201948) | Peat permafrost microbial communities from Stordalen Mire near Abisko, Sweden - Palsa_T0_2 | ecosystem: Environmental > Terrestrial > Soil > Palsa > Peat permafrost | place: Sweden: Abisko... | reverse complement strand
AAGGTCGCGTAGAAGTCGTACGGCTCGTCGAGCACGCTGGGCCGCAACAACATCGACGCGCTCAACTCACTCATCAACGCTCCCCGAAAGCTGGTTGAACAGACTCATCGTCTCCCCGTATACATGGCACTCGGTGACCTTGTCCCCGGTGAATGTGTAGACCTCGCACGTGTCGACGGCGATCTCGCGACCTGTCGGCGCGATGCCCCCGTACGCCCCGGTGTGGACACCGCGCAACGTCCAGCGCGCACAAACGTGACCGTCGCCGCCGAACAACAGGTCCTCGTCAAGATGAAGCTCGTCGAACGCGGCGAAGAGCTGCCCGAGGTTCTCTCGAATATCCGGCACGGTGAGGGCCAGACCCAGCCCACCCACCCAGCGCAGGCAGTCGGGGGCGAACCCGCTCAGGTACCCCTCGATGTCGCCATCGTTCAGCGCGGCCACGGCCTGACGTACCAGGCCGGCTTCGACGTTGCCCGTCACTGGGCTATTCCCCATGCACATCGTTTGGTGGACACTCGTCCACTTTGATGGACAGATCTTCATTAATCAAGTCCGGCGTTCGTTAGAGTGAGGTCGTGACCAATTCGGTGGGAGACGATCCACGCAGTCGGCGCCGCGCGGCACGGCGCGCCGCGAGCACGGCCGACATCCTCGATGCGGCCGAAAAGGTCTTCAGCGAGGACGGTCTGCGCGACGGGTCATTGCGGCGGATCGCCGAGTTGTCGGGCTACTCCACTGCGGCCATCTACAAGTTCTTCGACAGCAAGCAACACCTGGTGACCGAAACGCTCAACCGCCGCGCCGACGAATACCTCACCGAAGTGAAGAGGGCCGCCGACCGCGACGGCACTCCCTTGGAACGCCTTCATCTCATCGTCGATGCCGCGTCCGCCTACTTCAGCGCGCAGAAGGAATTCAGCTCGCTGGTCCGCCAGGTCCAAGGCGGCGCGGCCATTCTGGGTCCCGTGCTCGCCGCCTTCGCCGACGACGTCTACGGCCGTTACGGGCAGGCCATGGAAATCATGACCGACCTCGTTCGCGAAGGACAGCAGAGCGGTGAGATCCGGACAGGCGATCCACGCGCCCTGGCCCACCTCGCGTCGGTACTCACCAACGAATACGTCCTGGCCGATCTGCCCCTCACGAAGGAGCAGTTTCATGCGATCTTTGACGGCGCTCTGAGGGTGACGAACACCGTGGGCCGAAAAGCTAACGGCCGCCGCCAGTCCCGGGACACACGGTCACGATGATCTCGACGGTTGCACTCCGCAACAGCTTCGTCGCGAACTAACTGCCACCGCGAGGCACGAGAGGTATCGATGAACGTACGCCGCGTGGTGACCGGCCACGACGCGCAAGGCAAGGCGGTCATCGTCGGCGATGGCGTGGTCGAACCGACGACCGTGACGTTGAGCCCCACCGTCTATCACGAACTCTGGCGCGCGGACTCAAGTCCCACACTCCCAGACGCCGGCGTCAACGGCCCCAAGACGACGTTCTTTCCTCCGGTCGGCGGCTACCGGTTCTTCCTGCTCGCATTTCCGCCCGGCGACGGCGGCGCCGACTTCGAAGGCGTCGACATCGAAGCCGGTCTGCGTCAACTCCAGGAGAAGCTCCCCGGCGTCTTGGAAACCAACGAGTTGGACCATCCCGGCATGCACACCACCGACACGGTCGACATGGAGATCGTGATCTCCGGCGAGATCGTCCTGGAACTCGACGACGGCGTCGAGACGACGTTGCGCCCAGGCGATGTGAACATCCAGAACGGCACCCGGCACCGCTGGCACAACCGAGGCACCGAACCCGCCGTCATGGCGGTCGCGATGGTCGGGTTACCGCGAACCACTTCGCCTTGACCCAAAGCCCTACGCTGGTCACACGAAAGGAAGCCGATGATGAGTGGAGTTCCCAGTCGCCAGACCCGGTTGGCCCACGCAGCGAAGCATGCCGAGTTGTGGAACGCAGGCAAGCGAGACGACTGGGTTGCGTCCTGGCGCACCATCGTGCCAGCCGAAGTTCGTATGTTCGACCCGGTGGGCACCGAGGAGAAGCAAGGGTTCGACGCTGCGACGGGCGACGCGTTCGACATGTTCCAGTCCATTCTCAAGATCACGATGATCACCGTCCAAGTCAATGGCAACGAGATGGCATGGGTCTGCGAGAACCACTTCGGTACCGCACCGAACGTTCAAAAGGCCTACAGCATAGAGACGTTCGCGTGGGATGACGATGGGAATCTGCTCATCAAGACCTACTATCCGATGCCAGAAACCGTGGGTTCCGACAGTGACCCGTACGCACACCTTCTCAATGACCGGCAGTGACGGCCATCGAGGTGAAGGCCGTGGCCGCAAGCGATTTCCAGCGGGGCAGCTGATGCAGGCGACGGCGGCGGAGACCGTGGAGGCCATCACCGCGCAGTGGACGACGGCAGTCCTTGAACAGAATGGTGTCGCCGCCAGCGTTCGCGGTGTGACCCTCGAACCGGTCGGCACCGGACAGATGGGTTCGTGCTACCGATTGTGGATCGACTACTCCGCCGGCGACGGTCCGGACCGGTTGATCGTGAAGCTGCCGGCAACCGATCCGGCAAGTCGCGCCGCCGGACAGCTCGGCTATCGCTGCGAGACATCGTTCTACCGCGAGATCGCTAACAGGGTCCAGGTCGACATCCCCCGGTGCTACTTCGCCGCGATGAACGAGCTGGGTGACGGCTTCACCCTCGTGCTGGAAGACCTCGCACCCGCGCAGCAGGGCGACCAGATCACTGGTTGCTCGGTCGATCAGGCGGCTGCCGCGGCAGTCAACGTCGCGGGCCTACACGCTCCGACATGGAACGACCCGTCGCTTCGTGAACTCGACTGGCTCATACCGGATCTCACGGCGAACGCCGAATTCACCGCCCCGCTGGTGGTGAGCGCCACCGAGCAGTTCCTGGACCGCTATGCGGTGACGCGAGAAGCCGCGGCGACGTTGCACCGGTTCGCCGAACGATTCGAGGATTGGGCGACCGGGCACACCGAACCATATGCACTGTTGCACAGCGATTACCGCCTGGACAACCTGATGTTTGCCGCCTCAGATGCATCCCGCCCGGTGGTGGCCGTCGACTGGCAGGTCGTCATGGTCGGCTCACCACTGCGCGATGTCGCCTTCCTGGTGGCGACGGGTCTGTCGACCGAAAGCCGTCGCTCCGGTGAGAAGGGAATCGTCGACGCATACCACCGTCGCCTCGTCGAGCTCGGAGTCGACGGCTACAGCGCAGAACGGTGCTGGGAGGACTATCGATTCGGCTTGTTCCAAGGCCCGTTCATCACCGTGTTGGGTGCGTTCGTCGCCCAGCCCACCGCCCGCGGCGACGAGATGTTCACCGTGATGGCCGAGCGCTCGGCGGCGGCAATCAACGACCTGGATGCGATGTCGCTCCTGTGACGATCCTGGGCCAGATCGACATTCTGGTGGCCGCTGGTGGCTGAGCGTTACCGCGGCCGCGTCGCGGTCGTGACAGGAGGAACGACGGGAATCGGGCGCGGCATCGTCGAACGCCTCGTCGGCGAGGGGGCTTCCGTCGTCACCTGTGCACGCCATGTACCTGAGTCCCCGTTGCCCGACGGAGCGTCGTTCATCGAAGCGGACATCACCGACGAGGAATCGGTGGCCGGCGTCATCGACGCTGCAGTCGACCGGCACGGACACCTTGACGTGGTCGTCGCCAACGCAGGCGGCGCGAATATCGGGCCCTGGCCCGACGAGTCCTTGGACCAGTGGCGGGAACTCGTCAACCTCAACTTGCACGGCACCATGCTCACCTGCCGGGCAGCGTGGCCCCATCTGGTCTCGGCACGGGGGAACATCGTCGTCATCTCCTCGCTCTCGGCGTGGATGGGTGTCGGCGAACACGAGATGGAACGGATGGGCGGCTTCCAGCCTTCGGCCGCCTATCAGGCGAGCAAGGCCGGAATCGAAGGACTGGCAAAGCATCTCGCCGGCCGCGGCGGTGAACACGGTCTGCGCGTCAACGTGGTGCGTCCCGGCCGCATCCTCACCGACAAGTGGGAAGGCTTCCTCGGCGAGGACGGCCTTTTCTGGCCCCACTACCGGAGCATTCAATTGCTCAAGCGCCACGGCCGCGTTGAGGACGTCGCCGCAGCCGTGGCGTTCCTGGCCTCCGACGAGGCGGCCTTCATCACCGCCGCGGTCCTCGACGTCGACGGCGGCGCAGTCGCCAAACTCTGACCAACTTGGAGGAACCGTGCTCAGCCCATTCGACGACTTCCCGATTCATCCCTCAGCCGATCCGATCGCCCACCCCGCCACCGGCGACATCAACCACTACGACCGGTACTGGTTCAACGGACATCAACGCGACGCCGAGTTCTACTTCGGCGCGGCGATGGGGCACTACCCGGTGCGCGGCGTGATCGACGCCGCTTTCAGCATCGTCCGCGACGGAGTGGAACACTCGATATTCGCCTCCGGCGCGATGCCCACCGACCGATCCACCACGATCGGGCCGATCCGCATCGACGTGGTCGATCCGATGCGCACCATCCGCTACATCGTGGAACCCAATGAGCACAGCATCGCGTGCGACCTGACCTTCCGCGCCACCACGGTCGCCATCGAGGAACCTCGCCAACAGCGGCGCACGCCCGAGGGCATCCTGCTCACCGATCACACGCGACTGACCCAGTGGGGTACCTGGCAGGGCACTGTCACGGTCGACGGCGACGAGCTGCACATCGATCCCACCGAGGTGTCGGGCACGCGAGACCGTTCCTGGGGTATTCGCCCCGTCGGCGAGCAGGTGCAGGTCATCCGGGAAGCTATGCAGTTCCAAGTGTTCTGGCTATGGGCGCCACTGCATTTCGGCGATCGCTTCACCCATCTGGCGCTGCACGAGCACGAAGACGGCAGACGGTGGCTCGAAACCGCCCTGGTCATCGATCCGATCCCCGGCGGCGCAGCCCCGTGGAGCCGAGCCGGCGTCCGCGAATGCCACGACATCCGCTACGAAATCGAGTGGGAGCCCGGCCGCCGCGAGATGAAACGTGCGCGACTGTGGTTCGACGACCCCGACGAGGGCGAGGTGCTCATCGAGGTCGAGAAGGTATTGACCTTCCGCATGCGCGGCATCGGCTACTGGCACCCGCACTGGGGTCACGGAAGCGTCCACGGCCAGCTCGAGACCGGACGTGAGTCGATCCGGCTCGAGGATTTCGATCCCACCGACTTCGCCTCGATCCACCTCCAGAACCTTGTTGTTGCGACGATGGGTGACCGCCGCGGTGTCGGCGTCGTCGAGCAGATCGCCATCGGACCCCATCGACCGAGCGGTTTAACCGGCCTCCTGGATGGACATCGGGCTGTGGGTCCGTCGTAGCGACTCTTGAACCAGGCCGATACGAGATGGCTTTACGTCGCGTCGAGGCCGGCGGTCAGCACGTGCCGGAGCGCACGACGATCTGCCCGGATTCAAATACGTTTGGTTCGAACATGGTATGCCGGGCAATCCATTAAGCGACCTGCGCAAACATGCTCGCTTGGTAAGACCGATTGATGAGGGATACCCCAATGACGTTGCTGCCGTTTCGAAGGCGGAGTACTAGTGGGCACCAGTGAGTGTGCGCATAACGATGAGGGTGGCGATGGGCCGGTCGGCCACGCCGACGGCTCGATGTTGATCCATGTCAGCACGCATTCTGCACCGCACGCAGTCTGCCGAAGCTCATTGGCAACGCGGCGATGATCGCTGCCTTACCGGGGATTCGACTCGCATAGGCCCCTTTAGCCACATAGGGTCGCATCTTCGCTCCGATTCGGCGCTGGCCATACGGCTCCCACGTCGAGATCCGCGGCCTTTGAGGCCAGCGGGGCAGTTCAGGAGCAAGTCTGCTTGACGCGGCTATTCCGCGTTGTCCTGTCGTCACACAACGAGGCGACACGTACTGCTACTGGCCCAAAGCTGTTTTAAATCAGGGTCGTTGACGATGAAGCACGGACGAGAGTCGAGGCCGCCAGTCCACGGTTACTGAAATATGAAGATTTCCAAAATGTTTCACCACGTTTCCGAGAAGATTTCCTCACATTGAGTCGAGGGGTTGATTTGCGTCGTGGACAGGCCGACCCTGTGTATTACCGGAGGCGGCTCCGCGCCCCACTGGAATCGGCTCCGGTGCAAAGGAATACAACGGACCGCAAATATCAGGAGAGTGACATGGCCCAGGCAAACGATGTCCAAACTACAACAGAGCCACGACGCGAGAACGGCGAGCTGCACAAGCACGAGCAAGAGTTGAGGGAGCTGGCCGCACGCGAAACCATCGACCACGATTTGGAGCGAATTCGCGACCGGGTTGAGCTGGCTCTGCACGAGGCGCACGGTGCGCGTCAACAGGCCCAGCAGGCGAGGAGCCGCGCGCAGCAGGCGCACAACGCTGCGCGGCAGGCGCACAACCAAGCCAACCAAGCCAACCAGTCCGCCCAGCAAGCGCACAACCAAGCGACGCAGGCCGCCCAGCAGGCTCAGCAAGCGCAAAACGAGGCCAACCAGGCCAGCCAGCACGCGCAGCAGGCACACAATCAGGCCAACCAGGCTGCCCAGCAGGCTCAGCAAGCGCAAAACGAGGCCAACCAGGCCAACCAGCGCGCGCAGCAGGCTCAGGAAAATTCTGAGCAGGCCAACCAGCAGGCGCAGCAGTCGGAGGATCAAGCGGCCAGGACCTTCGAGTTGGCCAACGAGGCCGATCAGCTGGCCCAACACGCGCGTCACAACGCGCGGCACCTCCAGCGCGTCTAGGTTCACACAACAAGCGGCATGAGAACGGCCCCCGGAGTCATCTCCGGGGGCCGTTTTCTACTGACAGCGGGGACAGGATTCGAACCTGCGACCTCTGGGGACAAGGCGGTCGCCGCGAAGATCACCACGCGACGCGTCTGGTGTCCGCCGGGTAAGGCGAGCGTGCACATTGCCATCGCGTGCCGCCCACTCACGCATACCGAGGTCAAGAGCGAGAACGGAATAGGCTGCAGGTCTCGCAATCCGCTGGGCACGGATATGATCCTTGGTGTCATGAGCGCGACGATCGATAGACTCGACATTGGCGCGCTTCCGCTTGCGCCGAAAAATCCGCTGCCCATTCGGCAGGTGCTGTCAGCGGCGCGGGTTTTGCACACCGGACTAGCACTGCTGAGCGAGGCCGGCGGACCGGTGACCCGCTTCGTACCGCTGCCAAAGTTCGTTGCCCCGGCCCTTGTGCTGGTTACCTCGCCGAGCGGGGTGCGCGATGTGTTGGGACGCACGGACGAACTCACCGAGCGATGCCAGATCCACGAGGAAGTGCGGAACCTGGCGGGCGACAACCTCTTTTCTCTGCCCAACAGAGAATGGGCTCCGCGCAGACGCGCACTACAACCGGTGTTCACCAAACAAAACGTCGACGGCTTTGGCAGACACATGACGCAGGCGGCGCAAACGTTCGCCGATCACTGGCGCGAGGTAGGTGACGTCGACCTCGACGCTGAGTGCCGCCGACTGGCCATGCGGTCGCTCGGCCGCTCGATTCTCGGTGTCGACGTCAACGAATTCGGTAACGAGATCGCACAGAACATGCACGTGGCATCGGCCTATGCGACCGATCGTGCACTGCGGCCGATACGTGCGCCGCGGTGGCTCCCGACGCCGGCACGCCGTCGCGCTCGCGCCGCGGTTGCGGCGATGCGCCACGTCACCATGGACATCCTGCAGGCGTGCCGCGCAGATCCGACCCGCGATGCACCGCTGATTCAAGCGTTGATCGCGGCCACCGACCCAGATACCGGCCAGCCGCTGTCCGACGACGACATCTCCAACGAGCTGCTGATCTTCATGCTGTCCGGCCACGACACAACGGCGACGATGCTGACCTACGCCTTCTGGGAATTGGGGCACCATCCCGACATGCAGGACCGGGTCGCCGCCGAGGTTGCCGAGATCGGCGATAGAGAACTGACACCCGAGGATGTCCCCCGGCTCGAATACACCGCCCAGGTGCTCAACGAGTCGTTGCGACTGTGCCCGCCGGCCGCGGGGGTCGGCCGGTTGGCGCTGCGCGACATCGCGGTGGACGGCTACCGAGTGGAAGCCGGCACCATTGTGGCCGTCGGAATCAATGCCCTGCACCGGGATCCGGCCTTGTGGGAGCGCCCGCTGGTCTTTGACCCCGATCGGTTCAGCCCGGAGAATTCCACCAACCGCGACCGCTGGCACTTCATCCCGTTCGCCGCGGGGCCACGTTCGTGCATCGGCGAACACTTCGCGATGCTGGTGACAACCCTCGCGCTCGCCACGATCGTCCGGTCCATCCGGATCCGTTCGACGGACAAGGACTTTCCTCTCGAATCGCCGTGCACCACTGTCGCGAAGGGGCCCATCCCGGCCCATGTCGACGCGCGGCTGTGAAATTGGCTGGGCCCCAAGCGAATCGGCGGTTCGAAGCGGTACAGCCCGACTCCGCTCGCAAAGCCATCCAAGACTGCGGCTACCAGCTGCGATAAGGCGAGGTGTCGAGGACAGCGGCAATCCGGCTCGCCGTGTCCGGGTCGAGGGTCGCTCGCCACGCGTTGATCTGATCCGGGGCAGTCCGCGCGAAGAAGGCCAGAAGGTTGAGGTACCGGTTGGTGGCGTGCGGCACGTTCTGGAACATCTGGGCCAGACGGGGCAGCATCCGGCTTCGCACGGTGACCGCCTGGTCCAGCACGCCGTTGATGTCCAGCCGCGGCCCGAGTTCCTTGCCCACGAGCAGCCGGTTCATCATCCACACGGTCGCCCGTATGTCGCCGCAGCAAGCCGCGGCGATCTGGTCGCCGGACTTGGCCGTGGCCCGGAAGTACGGGGCCAGAAAAAGCTGGAGGAACTTCAGCGAGTCGACCGCCGAGATGACGATGAGAATCCATTGCAGCCGTTGGTGCTTGGCCTTCAGCTGGCCGATGTGCCGCCCGATCAGGTAGGTGAGCTCGGCACGGTGCCCCGTTTCGAGCAACTCGGCAACGAGGCCGCCGTCGAGCAGGATGATCCGGGTGCCCAGGTAGCTTGTCATCGTCGAACCGCCCTTGACCTCGTCGGTGACGTAGCCGTCGATCGGCTTGTGATAGTCAAGCCGCGAGCGGACCTCGTCAAAGACCGCCTGGAGTTCCGGCAGCGAGGCGTGGCTTACCCGCACCGCCCCGCCCAGCAGGCGGGACCTGGCGATCTGCAGGGACAACCAGATCGAGGCACCGAGCGCGACGAGCGTGACGAGGAGCGGGAAGAAGGTAGTCAGCCCGATCGCCACGACCAGGGAAGCGCTCAGGGCGAGCACCAGGCGAGAATGCTCGGAAGGATGCAGCAGTGCCCGGATGTCCAGCGGGGCCGCGCCCGCCGCGCTAACCGGCGCGGCGGGCGGCGGGCCTAGCGGAGCCGACCCCCACCATTGCTGGACCGGTGGCGCGGCGGCCGGCGGGGCGGCGGGCGGTGGCGCCAGCGTGGATGGTTCCGGTGCGGCTGGTGTCGTAGTCATGTTCACCCCGAACGTCGCTGGAAAATGGTCTGTGCGCAAGCCTCCGGCGCCGCAGGGGTGGGTCATAGAGTAGTCAGCTACTCGATTTCTCATGCGTCGAGAGTTAAGAGAGGTGGGTCTTTTTACCAGCCAGCCGGAGCAGCATTTGTAGGCGATGGACGGCGTTAGCCTGCCCGGACAACGGGGCCCACGACCGCTGCGTTACTTCTGCCCGCTGCGGGCGATGCTCGAGGACAGATCCTCAACACAAGCCGTCTAGGCCGCCCCGCGGCGGTGAATTGGCGGGCCCCACCCGAATCGGCGGTTCGAAGCGGTTGGCCCGCGAGGCTCAAAGCTCGTGCTCGATATCGTCTGTTGCTTTTTCGGCGAGCTGGTAAATGCGGCGCCCGATTTGAATCCCGATGCCCATCAAGATCAACGCTAGCGGGATGTTTCCGCACAGTCCGGTGATGATCGAGGTCGGACGGTCGTGCGGGGAAGCGGTCATGATGTCGAACCAGACGTCGACCAGCAGCAAGACGCCGGTAGAAAATGCGGCGATGCTGAGCAGGTGGGAGCGTCGAAACCCCAGAATGGCTGTGGCGGCAAGGAATGCCACGAGTCCTATGTCGAACCCGACCCATGCTCCGCGCCAGTGATACGCCTCGTAGTGGGTGGGCAGCACCAGTTCTAGGTACAGAACCCAGGGGATCAGGAATATCGCCGCAGCCGACGCAACGAAAGGCCGGAAGTACTTGTCAACAATTTTGGTGATGTCCACTGAGCCTCCGATCGAGATCGCGGATTTCGTTGGTGATGAGCATGCCGGATTGAAGCAGGTTGGATGGCTACATCCGCTTTTCGAGGGCATCGGGTTATCGCTGGGCTGCCGCGGACGCTGCTGTCGCGCACCGATGTTGTCGCACCGCAGCTAGAGCGTGCCTTGATAGCAGTAAAGAAAGTCGTCACACGCCGAGTCTCTCGGCACGGCCGTACGAACACCATTGTCACGCTGGGACATACTCCACGACGTAGTCGCTGAGGGGCGCGACTCGCGCACAGTACGGAGAAGTGCCCTCAACTCTGCTGAGAAATATAGGGAAAATGCCCCATGCGCGGAGGCCGTCTGCCGGTGCATTCTTAACCACGCCGCGTGGATGTTGCGCTCGATCCTGACGGCTGCGTTTCGGGGGCTTTTCCCTTCTGAGCTGAGGCACCTGCCCTTGGGGGGTCATCGGCCGACCGCATATAAGCGAGCCTGCAAAGAAAGGCAAGGACAATGGCTCTAGACATCGTCGCCTGGCACGACCAATCGCTGGCCGACCATCAGCAGAAGGTCAGTACCTGGTCGGCAAAGGGATATCGGACCAAGTCGCTGTGCGTGTACGGCGATCCTGGTTCTCAGTTGTATGCCGCGGTGATGATCCTCCGACCGGTTGTCATCCCCGAACGTGCATGGTTTGCACTGAGCGCCAGCGAATTCCAACAGACCTTCGACGAACAGACGAAGGACGGTTTCGGGCCTTACATCGTCAGCGCCACCGGGCCGACGGACAACCCGCTGATCGCGGTGTCGTTCTGCCCGGTGACGCCCGCGCCGCTCACCCGGACCAGTCTCAGCGCCGACGAACTCACGACGCTCAACGACCAGGCGTTTGCAAACGACCTAGTGCTGCGTTGGGCCGATGCTTTCGGCACTCCCGGTGATGTGCACTACATCGCGGTCTGGTGGCCCAACCCGGTCGAAGACGGGACCACCGCGCAACGGGCGTGGCAGAACGACGGGGTGGCCGACGACGGGGCGACTGCCCAGGCACGTTTCGTCGCCGTCACGTCGGGCCGGGGTCGGCCCGTCCATATAGCTCTCGACCCGGCCGGCGGGGTCTTCGAGGTGTACGACGACACCGAGATCGGACCGTGGGTGTCGCAGGTCGGCATGACCAGCCAGCAATACCAGGACGCATTCGATCAGCAGACCAAGGCGGGTTTGAGCCCGGTCTGCGTGGCCGCCTCTGCGAGTGGCGGCGACACCAGCTTCGCCGCCATCTTCGCAGGGGCCGAGGACCCGACGCCTCGTCAGTTTCGATCCTCGGCGGACGCGGCCTGCGCGCCGGTGGCGGCCGTCGACAACGTCATCGAGACATTCCTCAAGGCCAACGACATGCGTGGCGTGTCCCTGGCCATCCTCAGTGGCAGCCGCCTCGTTTATGCCAAGGGCTACACCTGGGCGGAGCCCGACTATCCCGACATCGTCCCGACCACCTACTTCCGCCAGGCCAGCGTGTCCAAAACATTCACCGCGTTGGGCATCTATCAGCTCATCGAGGAGGGCGCGAAATGTCCGGACGGATCGACCTTTTCGCTGGACACCCTGCTGCAAACGGTTCTCAAGCTCACCACCCCCAACGGAGGCGCTCCCGCAGACCCCCGGTTCGGACAGATCACCATCCGGCATCTTCTCGAAATGACCAGCGGCGTGACGGACGTCTGGGGCGGTGGTAGTGACGCGGCCGCGGTCGGCGGGGCGGCCCACCTGCCGGCATCGGCGCAGGACTTGGCCAGATACACGGCCTCGCAGAAGCTCACGAACGCACCGGGCGACACCACCAAGGCGGCTTACAACAACACCGGTTACATCCTGCTGGGGTTGGTGGTGTGCGCCCTGCGTGGCGGGGACTTGATCACGTCTCTGCAACCCAAACTGCTGAAACCGCTATCGATCACCCGGGTCCGCCTGGCCCGAAGCTTGCGGGCGGACCAGGAGCCGGGCGAGGCGTTCTACCATCCCCGTGTGCAGGGGACAACAAAAGCCGTACACAACACCTATCTCGCGAGTGGTCATTCCTTGATGACCCCCGATCAGCCCTTGGTGCCATACGTTTACGGATATCCGAACGTGGAGAGCACACCGGGAGCGGGCGGGCTCTCGGCCGCGGCGACCGATGTTGCCCGATTGATCGCCACCTTCAACGTGGCCGGCGACTCGCCAATCCTGAAGGAAACGACGCGGTCCACCATGCTGCAAAACGCCGCCTACGCCACGGCCCATTACCCCGGGCACGGGTTCTACGGCTTCGATCAGGTAGACGTCATCGATGCCGCCAAAGGCTACTACTCCGCAAACAAAGGTGGCGCCCTCTTCACCAGCGACAATGCCTACTACTTCTGGATGGGTGGCATTTCATTTGTGATCTGTGAGAACGGCCACGGATCAATCGGCGACACCCCGTTGGTGACAGGGCTCGAGGACGCGGCGAATGCACAGAACTGGGGTGACGTCGATCTGTTCCCGGTCTACGGCATGCCGTCGCTGTAGGGTCGCCGAGAAAGCCCGCCGACATTGCCCTTGGAACGCGTCTCGTCTGCGAATCGCGTTGTCGGACTGACGATTTGAATCTGCGAGCACTTAACTGCCGGTAATCGCGGTAACACATTTCCGCAGTTCGGCGCGGGTGGTCAGCCGTGGTAGCCTGGGAGTCAGAGATTGGTCGGTTCGTTCAGTGGCGGCTCTGCGGTCCGCCCGCCGGAACCGTACTCGGCAAGTCCCCTAGCCCGACTTCCAGTCGATATCAACGTAGTTCGGGTTGAAGCCCCGCTCTCCGCGTTTACCCGGTAGGACGGTGACCACAGCGACCTCGGCGATGATCTCGCCGCGAATTGCCTGCGTCCACTCCGCCTACCGTTGCCGCAGCTTCTTACCCCTACCAGGCGGCGACCACCAGTCGCGTTTGTGGTTGGCGCGTGGCGAACCTTGGGTTGCCAGCCGAGCCGCCGTGTGCGGAAGCGGAGCTTTCTCGTTAACTTGTGTCGGGCTGACAGGATTGGTCCGAATCTGCGGAAGTCTGCCAGCAGGTGCCTCATCCCACCGTGGACGAATTGTGTTTGGCGCCAGATGCGCTGCGGCTTAGCTATGCCATCACCAGCTTCGTTCTCGCGCAACCCGAGCATGCCTTAGTTGGCGTAACGAAGCGGACGGTGACATCTCGATTACCTCAGCCTCCGGCGAGCCATTCCCCATAGGTGTCGTGGCGGAACTGGTAGGCGATACCGGTCACACGCAGCAGTCCGGCATTACGCGCCCACTCCAGAAATGTGGCCGGTCGGCGCGGAAAGGTTCGGGTGAAGCGGAACATAACGGAGGCAATCGCATAGCGCGCGCTAGCACCTGCCGTGAGCGACGCGACCACGATGGCCAATACCAGCCCGGCCGAGAGACCGAGTACCACGCCCGGCAGTACCCAGGCCGGCCAGTCCTGCAACGCAGCGCTGGGGGGAAGCCCCGGGAGGTGGGCCATTTTGTAGGACCCGTCCGGAGCCCGGTAAGTCGTGTCGTCGGGCTGGGTCGCTAATTGGAGCCAGCGTGCTAAGCCGAGCAGTGGCCCGATGGTCAGGCACACAGCGAGCCAGACAAGAGCGACGATCATCCAGTTGAAGAGGTCGTCGTGGATTAGTCGTCCTGCGTCCTGTCCGAGGCTGAGACGTTCCTCTGGTGTTGTTCCGAGTCCGGACATCAATCCGAACCCCAAGCCGAGCGCAAGGACAATGGAAAGCATGAAGGGACTGCCTTCGGAGTGAATGCCGCCGTGCGCATAGTCGCGCGCGGCGAAGTGCGCAAGTAGCAAGCCGGCAATGATGCCGACAACCAACCCGCGAATCAGTCCTCTGCGCCATCTTGATCGGCCTGGAATGCGCCACGCAGAACGTTTGGAAACTTCCCGGCCGCGCG
>Ga0302325_10019538_pt1 | contig 14248 bp, 9 predicted proteins | sample Palsa_T0_2_FD_201948 | JGI IMG/M metagenome (GOLD analysis project Ga0302325, IMG submission 201948) | Peat permafrost microbial communities from Stordalen Mire near Abisko, Sweden - Palsa_T0_2 | ecosystem: Environmental > Terrestrial > Soil > Palsa > Peat permafrost | place: Sweden: Abisko... | reverse complement strand
GGCGTTAATTTTTTTAGCTCGCCCCAATGCTCATCGCACAGAACGAACCTTAACTGTTGGTTCACACGGAGATGAGAACACATCGAAAAACGAACATCAAGCATTATATCCATAATATGGATACTCATTTTAATAAAACCTATGGCCGGTACCACCTAACCCATTTTGCAAACACTGCCTAGCGGCCGGCCTTCAGAACGAGAGCGTGACCGAAAGCGAGTAGACCCTGCCCCGCCAGTCACTGTACGACTGCACGCCAGCACCGGAGGGGTCGTCGGCGTACTTCGGGGGGCTCGCATTGAATATATTGTCCACCCTCACCTGCCCGCGTATCCCGTAGCGCGTGCTCTTCCAGGGTATCCACCGGGCAAGGTCGCTCTGGAGGTATGCGTCGAATTGCCAGTAGGGGTCGACTTGGTCGCTGCCCTGCTCCGGCCACTCGCTCTCGGGCAGGATCCTCGCGTGGAAGTACTGCCCGTCCATGCCGAACCCATACGTCCGGTTCGACCAAGCCGCCCCGAAATTCATGCGCTGCTGGAGCAGGCCGGGCGCCGACCCGTCGGGCGCGCGGAGCTCGTCCACCACCGGCGACGTCGGCAGGACCTTCAGGTCGTAGCGCTGGAAATAGATCATGCGGCCATAGACGTCCAGGGTGCCCCCGAAGCAGTCCGTCCACGCGTAGTCGAGCGAACCCGTCCACTCGTAGGAGTGCCTCCACGCGAGGTTGAAGTTACCCGTGAGGACGGACGTGATCGGGCCGACCCCGTAGGGGTCTCCCGGCGCGGCCGGCGCGCGGATCACCCGCTGGGGAAAGAGGTTTTCCAGGTCGACGATCTGCGTGGCGCCGAGGTAGGTCTGCTCGCCAGAGGTCACGGTGTTCACGAAATCGAGCGAGGCGCGGAAGTGGTGGACGGTGCCGCGCTGCCAGATGACGCCCGCCGTCTGGGTAACGGCTGCCTCCGGGACCAGGTTCGGGTTCAGGGCGTCGCTGGCCTGCACCGCCTCCTCCTGGCCGCCGCGCCGCGGGTCGAAGACATCGACCAGCGAGACGGCACCCTCGCCCGTGGAGCTGATCGACGCCTGCTGGAGGCTACTGAAATACGGCGGCGGGAATGTGTTCGAGGTGGCGTAGGTGGCGCGAAGCGAGAACCCCCCGGCCAGGTCGATCTTGATGGCCCCCGTGGGCGCATAGTTTGCCTCGTTGGCGAGGTCGGAGGCCGTGTACCGGACTGCGATATCCGAGTCGATCCCGTGGATCCAATCCGGCAGGCGAGCTAGCGGGACCAAAGGCGCCTGGAGCTCGCCAAAGGCGCTCACCCGCTGGAGGGAGCGGCCCACCCAGGTGTTCGGGGGCGCCATCAACGTCCCGTCGCCGTAAGCCAGCCTGTCCACGTAGTTGGCGAGGCGGGCGTACCGGTAGTCGCCGCCGATGTTGATCGTGCTGACGCCCGTCGGCAGCATGAGTGACGTGTTCGTGATCCGCAGGGCCGAGTCGAACGTGTCGTAGTCGCCCAGCGTGACAAAGCTGCCCCTCGAGCCGTAGAAGATCAGCGCCTGGTCGTAGAACTGCTGCGGCGGCTCGAATTTCTGCGTGTCGCGCAGCGGGTTGTAGATGCCCTCGTTGACGAGATCCTGCCACCGGCTGTCGTCGACGCCCTGGATCCCCCGGTAGGTCGTCACGCTCAGGCCGTACTGGGAGTCGATCGACGCCTGCCAGTCCGAGCGCATCCTGAAGAGGAGCCCGAGCACGGCCGAGTAGTAGTCGATGTGGGCCTCGTCATAGTTCTCGCCCAGCTCCGGTGCCGACTCGTTCAACGTTACATTGACCGCCTGGCCGAAAGGGTTGAAGGCCGAGGTGGCGGGGAGCGTCAGGTTGCCGGTGAAGACGCTGTACCCGGTGTTGTTGATCGTCCGGCCGGCCGAGGCGTCCAGTCCCACCTGCAGCCAGGGAAACACGTCATAGGTCGCCGACCCGAAGAACGAGCCGCTCTTCATCTTGCGCCCGTAGGGATAGTCGACGCTGTCCGGGCTGTCGACGAGGCCGCCGTAGGTCGGCTGGAACAGGGCCAAGCTCTGCTGGCCCTGGCGGCTCTCGAATGCCGAGAGGCCCCCGGAACCGTCCGACCCCGGGGCGACGGACGTGATCGCCGCGGTCCCGGTCCCGAACAGCGGCGAGCCGTCGGCCGAGCTCACGTTGGGTGTCGCCCGAAACAGGCTGTTCTCGGCCGACGAGTGGGCCAGCAGGTTCTCCCGGATGTAGCCCAGGTCCGCCTCCGTCGGGGGCGAGACCTGCGTATAGGTCAGGTTGAACCGGACATGGAGGGCGCCACCCAGAAGCGTCTCGCCGTGCAGGAGCGACGTCGTCGACTGCGGCGCATCGAACCCGGCCACAGCGTTCGTGTAGGTCGTCGTCAGCTCGGTCGTGTTGATGTCGGGCCTGAGCACGATGTTGATCACGCCGCCCACGGGGCTGCCGCTGTAGATGGCCGACGCCGACACCGGGAGCACCTCCACCCTCTCGATGAGGTTCATGGGGATCACGTTCACGTCGGACTGCGGAGCCGTGGGGCCCGCGGTCAGGCTCGGCGGGAGCGCCGTCACCACCTCGGGCAGCCTGCGCCCGTCGACGAGGATGATCGTCACGTCGGCCCCGTAGCCGCGCAGGTTGAGGTTGCTGCTGCCCGAGTCGAACCCGGCGGCGCTCCCGTTGCGCTCCGGCGGGAGCGTCGTGGCGTCGCTGTCGAGGATCTCCCTCTGGAGGAACTCGTTCAGGTTCACGACGCCGCTGCGCGCGATCTGGTCGCGGTTGATGACGTTGTAGTCGAGGGCATCGTTCTCGGAGCGCGGCTGGTCGAGGTCGCCGACCGCGGTGCGCGGCATCGGCTCCGCGTCGAAGGCGATCAGCGGTCCGGCCCTGGCCGATTTGGCCTCGACTACGTAGGGCTCGAGCTCGGCGGGATCGCGCACCGGCTGGATCGTGCAGGTGTCGAGGGTCACTGCGCGCCCGGCCACCACGTGGACGTCGTTGATCTCGAGGGGCTGGTAGCCGGCGGAGGCGGCCACGAGCTCGTAGGCGCCGGTTGGCACCGAGATGAAGCTGAAGCGTCCGTCGGCATCGCTGACCGTCGCCATGCGGGTGTTCTGGATCATGACGCGGACTCCGGTCGCCGGGGCGCCCGTCGCCGTCAGGAGCCTGCCCGCGAGTGAGCCGCGCTGCGCGACGGGCGTCACGACGAAGCGGCCGCCGCCGTTGGGCGTGGCGACGAAGCCCGTGCCATCGAGGAGACGGTTGAGCGCCTCCCCGGGCTCGAGGCGGCCGCTCACGGCCTTGGACTGCACCGTGTGCAGCTCGTCGAACGAGAAGAGCAGGTCCACGTTCGCCTGCCGCACGAAGGCCATCAGCGCCCTGTCCCCCGCCTCGGCCGGGAGCTTGAAGTCAACGGGCTCGCCGACGGCGGCCGGGGAGACGCGCATGGCGAGTCCCAGCAGCAGGAGGCGGAAAATTGAGGGGGAGGCCCGGGTGTGAGTCGGTTGGGTGCGGGTCAGCAGAAGCCGGTGGCCTCAGGGCTCGGTCAGCAGGCTCACGTCCACGGAGCCGTCGTTCTCGTGCTTCACGCGCACCTTGAGCACCGGCTCAAGCGGCAGCAGGAACCCGTCGAGGTCGTCGAGGTTGTAGCGGCCCCCGACCTTGCGCACACCCGCAGCCGGGGTCGCCGTCATCTTGATCCCGTGATAATGGGAGAAGCGCGCGAGGGCTTCGGAAAGGGGCATGCCGTTGCAGACAATCTGCCCCTTCCTCCAGGCGAGGGCGTCGTCGAGCTCGCCCGCCGAGAGCCTTCCGAGGCGGGTGCCGTCCTGCTCGACGCTGAGCCTGTCGCCCGCGGTCAGGATGAACGGGTTCTCGGTCGCGGCCACGCTCGGCTCGCCCGGGCGCACCTGCACGGTCCCCTCGACGACCGTCACGTCGAGCTGGGACGAGGCCTCGGTGAGGACGTTGAACTGCGTGCCCGTGACGCGGACGGAGCCCGCGGGGGTCTCGACCGTGAACGGCTTGGACTTGTCGTGGCTCACGACGAAGAATGCCTCGCCGTTGGACAGGCGCACGCGCCGCTCGTGGGCCCCGTTCTCGACGAGGATCGTCGTGTTGCCGTTGAGATCGACCTGGGACCCGTCGGACAGCGTGATCGACCTGCGCTCGCCCGCGGCGGCCGAGATCTTCTCGGGGCGCCCGGACACGAAGCCGAACCAGACCACGGTCACCGTGAGGGCTGCGGCCACGAGGCCGGCGGTGGCCACCTTCCATGGGTTCCAGCTCATGCGCTCGGACCTCTGGACGGATGGCACACCTAAGGCCCCCGCGGCGGCCAGCTCAGGCACCACCCGGTCGAGCTTCGCAGAGAGCGAGCAGTAGCGCGACAGCAGGGCGCGGCGGGCTGGGTCGCCGGCCAGCCAGGAGTCGAGTTCGGCCCGGTCCGCGTCGGAGAGGGACGCGCACTCGAGCCGCACGGCCCAGAGTGAGGCCTTCTCATCGGCGTCGGATTCAGTCACGTGTGCGTCCCTGTTCATGAGTCGAATCTCCCTTCCAAGGCTGCCCGCAAAAGCCTGAGCGCGCGAGCATGCTGTTTTTCCACGGTGCTGACCGCAATGGAGAGGCGCTCGGCCACCTCCTTGTGGGACAGCTGTTCAATCTTGCAGAGGAGCAGGACCACGCGGCAGCCGTCTGGCAGACCTGCGATCGCCTCCTCGAGGATGGCCAGCTCCTGCTTCTCGATGACCTGCTGCTCGACGCTCGGCTCTCCCGAGGCCGACATCTCGGGGATGAAGGCGTCCCTGGCCACCGGCGAGATGCTGCGCCGCTTCAGGCGGTTGATCGCCAGGCGCCTCGCTGCTGTGTAAAGCAATGCCGCGGGCTGCCTTGCGGACTTGTCAGTCAGGCTCGGGTAAACCCGGATATAGGCGTCATGGGCCACGTCCTGCGCCTCACTCGCATTGCCCAGGAGGCGGGTCAGGTACCGGCGCAGCGGCGCCAGCGTCGAGCGGTATAGGGAATTGAAGTCCCCCTGCCCTTGGGGCTCGTCAGGCATCGAGTCGCCAAATCTGGGTACGGGAAGGGAGGGAGATGGTTTCACGCCTGCACCCCACGACAGCGAGGTCCGCAGAAACCACTACTCTGGGAGAAAAATAGCTCATTCAGGTGTCCAGGGGGTTGCAGGCTCCGCGACAAACATTGTTGCTTCAGGTGCGCCGGGCCACCCCCAAATGGCGCGCCATGTGCGAAAAGTTCGGTTTCGCTGGCGTCGGGATGATGGGGTTGAACAAGGCGCGGCGCCTGGTCGACTGTGGCTACAAGGGGGCCGCTGGCATCGCCCGCGAGGTTTTTCGGGAGACCGGCGCCGCATCGCAAGTCCTCAAGACGGACGGCGAGGACATGCAAAACCGCTCCCATGAGGGCTATTTTTCGCCGCCCACGCAGCAAAGGACAGCGACATCGCCTGGGCCCAGGGCCTTCGCCTTCCGATCCCCGTGGCCGGCAAGCTGCAGTACGAGGCCATGACCAGCATGGGCTTAGGGGATTTCGACAGGAGCGGGATCGCCGAGCTGACCTTCAAGGGCAGGCAAGCCTGAATTCTGCCGGGAATCCCGGCCTCATTCCCCGCGATTCAGGTTGAGCCCGCTTGTCCCTTGGCCAATCGTCTCCAGACTCATGATTTTCAAACCAAGGCGTCAGGGCGGGTGGCGACGCTCTGCGGTCCTTGCGGTGTTTCTCCTCCTGGCGCCACTCGGGCGCACCAGCAACACCACCGAGTCCTTCCAGGCGAACACGCTCGCGCAGCGCCAGCCCCTGGTCGTGGGCTCCGTCTCGGACATCTACCCGTATTCGTACGTGGATACGGACGGCCACCTGGCAGGCTTCGCCGCGGAGATACTCGATGCCGTGGCCCGGGCCGTGAACCTCCAGGTCGAGCGCGTGAATGGCCCCGCCGCGCAGATCCGCGAGCGCTTCGTCAACGGCGAGTTCGACATCCTCGAGTACCACGCCGTCTCAACCCACACCCTTCCCTACGCCGAGTTCACGGTCCCCTTCCTCAGCCTCCAGGGTTGCGTCTTCGTCAAGAAGGATGGCCCCATCCACGACCTGAAGGAGCTTGAGGGGAGGCCGTTCGGGATGCTGGGCACCTCGGGCCAGGGTGAGCGCCTGCTGCGCGACAACAACGTCATCGTGCACGTCGTCATGCAGCCCTCGCAGGAGGTGATGCTGGAGAAGGTGTCGTCCGGCGAGCTGGACGGGTGCTTCGTCTCCCAGCTGACGGAGCTGGCTGTGACCACGCGGCGCCACATCTCGAATCTGCGCATGCTGGGGAGGCCCTACAACGGCTACGAGATCCAGCAGGCGTTCGCGGTGCATTCGGGCGACGCCGAGCTGCTTGCCAGGCTCAACGAGGGCCTCGCCCTGATCCACCACTCCGGGGAGTACGACAGGATCTACCGCAGGAACTTCAGCCAATACGGCTCCTACATCCTGAGCGCGACCGACCTCGAGCTCTACGCCTCGGTCGTGCTCGCCTTCGCCTTCTTGGGCGCCCTCTGGGGGTACTTCCGCCAGCGCAAGCTGAGGAAGGAGCTCTCGGGACAGGCCGCGAAGCTCGCCGAGCAGGGGGCGCTGCTCCATGCGCTCTATGACAACATCCCGATGGCCATGACCGTCATCGAGACCGGGTCGGCGCCGCACCGGGTGCTCTCCATGAACCGCCAGGCGGTTAACCTCTACGCGCTGGACTTTCCAAGGATAGGCGAGGCGGTCGAGTCCCTGGCCGTCCCCGACGACATCCGCCGGCACCTCATTGAGGCGGCGACGCGGGCGCCCGGCGCCCCGCTCGTGACGACGCGCGAGACGCTGCTCAAGAACGGCAAGCGCCTCCTCGAGGTCACCGCTGTCCCCCTGGTCCCCGGCGCAGGGGCGGCTCCCGGCAGGATCTGCGTCCTCGTCGAGGACATCACCGAGCGCCGGCACCAGGAGGCCGAGGTCGCGCGCTCAAGGAAGCTGCGCGCGGTCGGCGAGCTGGTGGGCGGGATCGCCCACGAGTTCAACAACCTGCTGACGCCGGTCATGCTCAAGGCCGGCGAAATCCAGATCTCGCGGCCCGACGACGACGAGCTCCAGCGCGACGTCGAGGTCATCACCCAGGCGGTCCAGCGCACGGCCGAGCTGACGCGACGTCTCCTGACCTTCGGGCGCAAGGCCGACCACCGGGCGGAGTCCATCCGTCTCTCCACGATCGCCGCGGGCTGCTTCGACCTGCTCAAGCACACGATCGACCGCCGGATCGAGTGGGAGCACATTATCCCATCCGAGCTGCCGCCGCTCTACTTCAACGCGACGGACCTGAACCAGATCCTCCTGAACCTGCTCCTCAACGCCAGGGATGCCCTCATGGAGAGGCTGTCGGGGCGCAACTCGGCGAGCTGGGTGCCCAAGATCTCCGTCGAGGCCGCGCAGCTCCCGCCGGAGTCCCAGGAGCTCCCCGCCGCCCACGCGGGCAAGACCATCCTCGGCTGGCAGCTCCTGACGGTGCGCGACAACGGCCTGGGCATGCCGCCCGACGTCGTCGAGCGCATCTTCGAGCCCTTCTTCACGACGAAGGACGTAGGCAAGGGCACGGGCCTCGGCCTGGCGACCGTGTGGCACCTGGTGAACGACGCCGGAGGCAGCATCAGGGTGGAGTCGTCGCTCGGCACCGGAAGCGCGTTCTTCATCATGCTGCCCGTGTGGCCGACGACGGAGAAGCCGCCTGCGGCGACAACCCAGCGCTCGCTCGGCAAGGCGGTGCGCGTCCTCCTCGTCGAGGACGAGGTCCTGGTCGCTGCGCCGATCATCCAGGTCCTGGAGCGCAACGGCCACAAGGTGCGGCGCTTCGAGAACGGCCTCGAGGCATGGCAGCACCTGGAGTCCAACCTCGGCGCCTACGAGCTCCTGATCATTGACGTGAACCTGCCCGGAATGAACGGCATCGACATGGTAGCCCGAGCACGCGAGCGCGATTTCCAGGGGCGCATCTTCATGGTCAGCGGCCGCTTCACGTCGGAGGACATGGGCGCCCTCACCCGCCTGCGCATCGACCATTCCCTGACAAAGCCCTTCAACGTGCAGCAGTTCCTGCAGGCCGTGAACAAGAGCCTGGAGGGCGCGAGGGCCTGACGGCCACGGGGGCCGGTGCAGGGCCGCCCTTGACGCAATGTCGGGTGTGGATACCTCTGTCCTTCCACCATGTCGGCAGACCTTTCCGATCTGTACCAGAACGTCATCCTCGACCACAACCGGAGGCCGAGGAACCGCGGGCGCCTGCCCACGGCCAACAGGTCGGCGCACGGCGACAATCCCTCCTGCGGCGACCAGTGCGACGTCTTCCTCAGGCTGGAGGGCGACCGGATTGCCGAGATCACCTTCGACGGGAGCGGGTGCGCGATCTCCCAGGCGAGCGCGTCGCTCATGACGACCCAGCTGAAGGGCAAGACGGCCAAGGAGGCCGAGAAGCTCTACGGCGAGTTCCACGAGATCGTGACGACGGGCAAGGAGCCCGAGGAGATCAGCGACCTGGGCGCCTTCGCGGGCGTGCACGCGTTCCCCGCCCGCATCAAGTGCGCCACGCTGTCATGGCACGCGGCCCTCAATGCGCTGCGCGACGACCCCGCGCCGACCACCACGGAGAGCCACACCGATTGAGCGCGAATCCCCGGAGCTGGGACAACATCCGCGCGCAGTTCCCCATCCTTGACCAGGAGGTGAACGGCCATCCCCTCGTCTACCTCGACAACGCGGCGACGACGCAGAAGCCGCTGTCGGTGATCGCGGCCCTCGACACCTTCTACCGCAGGGACAATGCGAACGTCCACCGGGGCCTTCACGCCCTGTCGATGCGGGCCACGGACGACTACGAGGGTGCACGGAGCCGCGTCGCCACGTACATCAACGCGGCGGCGCCCGAGGAGATCATCTTCACGCGAGGCACGACCGAGTCGATCAACCTGGTCGCGCTCAGCTGGGGCCCCGCGAACCTGAAGAAGGGCGACGTCATCCTCCTCACGGAGATGGAGCACCACAGCAACATTGTGCCGTGGCAGCTCGCCGCCCAAAGGACGGGCGCGACGCTGCGCTATGTCCCGGTCACGGGCGACGAGGGCCTCCTCGACCTGGGCGCCCTCGACAAGCTCCTGACCCCGGAGGTCAGGGTCTTCGCGTTCACCCACATCTCAAACACGCTCGGCACGATCAATCCCGTGGCCGAGCTCTGTGCGCGCGCGCGCAAGGCCGGAGCGATATCGGTCGTCGACGCGGCCCAGTCGGTCGGGCACATGCCGCTGGACGTGCAGGCGATGGGATGCGACTTCCTCGCGTTCTCGGGGCACAAGATGGCGAGCGTGACCGGAAGCGGCGTCCTCTATGGGCGCCGCGCCCTGCTTGACGCGATGCCCCCGTGGCAGGGCGGCGGCGGCATGATCTCCAACGTCGACTTCCAGGAGAGCCGATGGAAACCCACCCCCGAGCGGTTCGAGGCCGGGACGCCGAACTTCGGCGACGCCGTGGCCCTCCACGCGGCCTGCGACTTCCTGGACGGCCTCGGACGCGGGCGCATCGCAGCCCATGACAGCGATCTCGCCGCAAAGGCCTACCAGCGCCTCGCCGAGCTTCCCGGGATCCGGCTCATCGGCCCGAAGGGCGAGCGAGGCGGCCTCGTCTGCTTTTCCTTCAAGGACGTCCACGCCCACGATGTCGTCACGTTCGCGGACGAGGACGGGATCGCTCTGCGCGGCGGGCACCACTGCAACCAGCCGCTCATGAGGCGGCTCGGCCTGACGAGCACGGTGCGGGCGAGCTTCTACGTCTACAACTCCGAGGAGGAGATCGACGCCCTCGTGGCCTCGATGCGCCGGACGATCAAGTTCTTCGGAGCATAGCCGGGGCCGGCCTTGCGCCTTCGACCCGGGCGCGAGCCGTGCCGTCAACGTCGAAAGCACGGGAATCATGGAGGCGCTGCGGAACGTCTACTAGGCCAGTCCCCCGGTGGACGAGCTCCTCAGCGGCCACCGCCGACCCGGACCATCGCCTTCGACGCCAGCCGGTCGAAGGCGCGCACGCACAGCTCGAGATGCTCCTCGCGGGTGTCCTCGAGCTTGTTGTGGCTGATCCCGTGCAGGCTCTGGACGAACATCATCGCCGTGGGCACGCCCACCATGGCGACCTCCGCCGCGTCATGGAGGGGTCCGGACGGGAGCCGGTGCGGCGCGGCGCCCACCTCGCGGATGGAGTCCTCACAAAGGCCGATGAGGCCCGGGTCAAAGGGCCTCGGCTCAATGTGCCAGATCCTTTCCCAGGCGACGGCGACATTCCCCTCAGCAGCAAAGCGCGCCGCGGCGCCCCGCGCGTCCTCCAGCATCCCTCCGAGCGCCGACGCGTCGAGGTGGCGCTGGTCGAGCGTGATCCGGCACTCCTCCACGACGCTCGTGACAATCCCGGGCTTTGTCGCGCAGGAGCCGATCGTGCAGACGCCGCCGCGGCGCTCCGCGATGCGGTAGATCTCGGGGCTCATCTTCGCCGCGGCCAGGAGCGCATCGCGCCGCCGGTTCATGGGCGTGCTTCCGGAATGGGCGGCCTGCCCGCGGAACACGATCGCGTGCCGTTCGACGCCGTAGGTCCCCAGGACCGCACCGAGCGGAAGTCCCAGGTCGAGGAGCACGGGGCCCTGCTCAATGTGGAGCTCGATGTAGGCCGCCGCCGAAGCGAGCTCGCGCCCGCTCCGCTTGACGTTCTCAAAGTCGACGCCGATCGCCCTGAGCGCCTCAGGAAGCGCGACACCCGCCGGGTCCGTCAGGCCCCGCGCCTCCTCCATGTCGAGGGTTCCCGAGCATGCTGAGGAGCCGAAAAGGCTCTTGCCGAAGCGCGCGCCCTCCTCGTCGGCCCAGTCCACGAGACGCAGCGTCACGGGCGGAATGCCCTCCGAGCTGACGCGGCGCAGGATCTCGAGGCCCGCGAGGACGTTCAGGCAGCCGTCGAGCCATCCCCCGTTGGGCACCGAGTCCATGTGTCCGCCGATCACGAGCGCGTGGTCGCTTGTGCCCTTGAGCGTCGACCAGAGGTTGCCCGCCTCGTCGACGTGGACCTCCACGGGAAGGCCGGCCAGCTTCGACCTGAGCCATTCGCGCGCCGCCGTCCATGTCTTGGTGAACGCCACGCGCTGCGCCCCGCCGCCGTCGGAGGTGAGGGCCCGGAGTTCCTTGAGTTCCGCGACGGTGCGCTTCGGATCGAGGGGCTCGCTCATTATTTTTTTCGGGAGGGCCGAGGCTGGTCCAGTTGCTGCTTGGAAACGAGCGTATTCTGGGAGAGATTCCCTGAGCCGAAACGCACCATGCCGACACTTGCCACGACCGTCGATGGGTTGAAGCTTCCGAACCCTTTTGTGATCGGGTCCGGGCCCCCGGGGACCAACCTGAGCGTGATCAACAGGGCCTTCCGCGAGGGATGGGGAGCCGTCATCGCTAAGACCGTCAGCCTCGACTCCTCGAAGGTCGTGAACGTGACACCGCGCTACGCCAAGCTGCTCGCCGCGGACAAGCAGGAGGTCATCGGCTGGGAAAACATCGAGCTCATAAGCGACCGCCCCTTCTCGATCTGGCTGGACGAGTTCAGGAAGTCGAAGGACGCCCACCCCGACGGCGTGCTCATCGCCTCCATCATGGAGGAGTACCGCAAGGACGCGTGGGTGGAGATTGTCGAGAGGTGCGAGGCGGCCGGGGTCGACGGTTTCGAGCTCAATTTCTCATGCCCGCACGGCCTTCCGGAGCGGAAGATGGGGGCTGCGATGGGCCAGGACCCGGATATCCTCGAGGAGGTCTGCACCTGGGTGATGGGCGCGGCCAAGAAGCCCGTCTGGGCGAAGATGACGCCGAACATCACGCACATCGAGGAGCCGAGCCGGGCCGCCCTGAGGGCGGGTTGCCAGGGCCTGAGCGCCATCAACACGATCCGCAGCATCATGGGCGTCAACCTGGACACGCTTCGGCCCGAGCCCTGCGTCGAGGGCTTCACGACGCCGGGCGGGTACTCGTCCAAGGCGGTGAGGCCGATCGCCCTGCGGATGGTGATGGAGATCGCGACCATGATCCGCGCCGAGTTCCCGGGGCGCTCGCTCTCGGGCCTCGGGGGCGTGGAGTCCGGCAACGACGCCGCGCAGTTCATCCTCCTCGGATCCGACACCGTGCAGGTGTGCACGGGGGTGATGAAGTTCGGCTACGAGTGCGTGAAGCCGATGTGCGAGGAGCTCCTCGCCTTCATGGAGAGGCACAAGTTCGAGACGCTTTCCGATTTCAAGGGCAGGAGCCTCGGGTACATCACCACCCACGCGGACCTCGTGAGGCGCCAGGCGGAGAGGAAGGCCGCCAAGAAGGCGGCGCCGGCCAAGGTGGTCAAGTCGGACGGCGAGTGGAGCGGCGACGAATTCGTGAAGCAGTCCGACGCGCTCTCACGCGAGTAGCGCGTCCCCGGCGATGATACGTCTGGCCACAAGGGAGGATTCTCCCCAGATCGCGGCGATCTACCGGCCGTTCTGCGAGGACAGCTGCATTTCCTTTGAGACCGAGGCACCGGACGCGGCCGAGTTCGCGCAGCGCATCGAGAGGATCGGCAAGCGCTTCCCCTGGCTGGTCGACGACCGAGAGGGGGTCGTCGCCGGGTACGCCTACGCCTCGCCGCACCGCGAACGGGCCGCATACCGGTGGGTCGTCGAGGTGACGGTCTACATCCACGAGCAGTTCCGGGGAAAGGGCGTCGGCACGGCGCTCTACGCGGAGCTCTTCACGCGCCTGCGGGCCCAGAACCTCTCCAAGGCCTACGCCGGAATACTCGTGCCGAACCCGGCCAGCCAGGCGTTCCACGAGTCCATGGGCTTCAGGCTCGTCGGCGTCTACGAGAAGGTGGGCTACAAGCTCGGAGCCTGGCGCGACGTCGGCTGGTGGGTCCTCACGCTCCAGCCCGAGGCCGTCCCCCCCGCCGAACCCCTCCCGCCGGCCCCCATTCCCAAACAATGACGCCCTCACGCCTCCTGCCCTGCCCCATGTTCATCGGTGGCGAATGGGTCCGCCCCAAGGTGGCGGGCACGCCCGTCTTCAACCCGTCCACCGGCGACGTGATTGCCGAGTGCCCTGCGGGAGGCGCGGCCGAGGTCGACGCCGCCGTGCAGGCCGCCGCGACCGCGTTCCCGGCGTGGAGGGACACGCCCGCCATTGAGCGCGCCCGCCTGCTCTTTCGCTACCGCCACGTCGTCGAGGAGGAGTTCGACCGGATTTGCTCCAGCATCTCCCTCGAGCACGGCAAGACGCTCGTCGAGTCGCGGGGGAGCCTCTACCGCGGCATCGAGAACATCGAGTACGCCTGCGGCGCGCCGTCGCTCCTCTTCGGGGACACGCTCGAGAACGTCGCGCGCAACGTCGACTGCGAGACGATGCTCCAGCCGCTCGGCGTCTGCGCCGGCATCACGCCGTTCAACTTTCCCGCGATGGTCCCAATGTGGATGTTCCCGCTCGCCATCGCCTGCGGCAACACCTTCGTCCTCAAGCCCAGCGAGAAGGTGCCGCTGACCGCTGTCCTGCTCATCGAGCTCCTGCAGAGGGCCGGCCTGCCCAAGGGCGTCCTCAACGTCGTCCACGGCGGCCGAGAGTGCGTCGACGCCCTCCTCACCCACCCCAAGGTCAGGGCCATCTCGTTCGTGGGCTCCTCCCCGGTCGCCAGGCACATCTACGAGACGGGGACGCGGAACGGGAAGCGCGTGCAGGCCAACGGCGGCGCAAAGAACTACATCGTCGTGATGCCCGACGCTGACGTCCCGCGCTCGGTCGAGGCCCTCGCCACGGCCGCCTTCGGCTGCGCCGGAGAGCGCTGCATGGCCGGCTCGACGGCGATCACGGTCGGAAAGGCCGGCGACGCGATCCTTCCCCAGCTGGTCGACACGGCGCGCTCGGTGAAGATCGGGCGCACCGACACGCCGATGCACCAGCCGGACATGGGGCCCCTCATCTCGGGACCGCACCTGCAGAGGGTCCAGGGCCTCATCGCGGGCGGCGAGAAGGAGGGAGCCACGGTGGCCTGCGACGGCCGCGGGGCCAAGGTGCCGGACGCTCCCAACGGGTTCTTCCTCGGGGCGACGATCCTTGACAACGTGCGCGAGTCGATGGCGATCGCCCGCGAGGAGGTGTTCGG
>Ga0302325_10019537_pt1 | contig 14249 bp, 9 predicted proteins | sample Palsa_T0_2_FD_201948 | JGI IMG/M metagenome (GOLD analysis project Ga0302325, IMG submission 201948) | Peat permafrost microbial communities from Stordalen Mire near Abisko, Sweden - Palsa_T0_2 | ecosystem: Environmental > Terrestrial > Soil > Palsa > Peat permafrost | place: Sweden: Abisko... | reverse complement strand
GGTCTCGGCCATCACCTTGGTCAGCGCCGCCGTCAGCGTCGTCTTGCCATGATCCACATGCCCAATCGTCCCCACGTTCACGTGCGGCTTGGTGCGTTCGAATTTTTCCTTGGACATAGTCGTTGACCTCTAGAGAATCCTGGCTTTATTTCTTGATGATGGTTTCGGCAATGCTGGCAGGCACTTCCATGTATTTGCCGAATTCCATGGTGAAAGTGGCACGGCCCTGACTCATGGAGCGCACCGTTGTGGCATAACCGAACATCTCCGACAACGGCACTTCGGCCGTGACGGTCTTGCCCGCCGGCGTGTCTTCCATGCCCATGATCTGGCCGCGGCGGCGATTGAGATCGCCGATCACATCGCCCATGTAATCCTCGGGCGTGACCACCTCGACCTTCATGATGGGCTCGAGAATGATGGGCTTGGCGCGGCGGAACCCGTCCTTGAAACCAAAGATGGCTGCCATGCGGAACGAGATCTCGTCCGAGTCGACGTCGTGATAGGAGCCGTCGAACAGTGTGACCTTCACATCCACCACCGGATAGCCGGCGATGACGCCGGTGCTCGCGGCCTCGACCACACCCTTCTCGACTGCCGGAATGAATTCGCGCGGCACCGATCCGCCGGTGATGCCATTCACGAACTCAACGCCCTTGCCCAGCGCATTGGGCTCGAGTTTGAGCCACACGTGGCCGTACTGGCCGCGGCCGCCCGACTGCTTGACGTGCTTGCCCTCGGACTCGACCTTGCCGCGGATGGTTTCGCGGTACGCGACCTGCGGCTTGCCGACATTGGCCTCGACCTTGAACTCGCGCTTCATGCGATCGACGATGATTTCCAGATGCAGCTCGCCCATGCCCGAGATGATGGTCTGGCCGGACTCCTCATCGGTGGAGACGCGAAATGAAGGGTCTTCCTTGGCCAGACGCTGCAGGGCCATGCCCATCTTTTCCTGGTCCACCTGGGTCTTGGGCTCCACGGCCACCGAGATGACCGGAATCGGAATGATCATCTTCTCGAGCGTGATCTCGTGTTCGAGATCGCACAGCGTGTCGCCCGTGATCACATCCTTGAGCCCCACGGCCGCGGCGATGTCGCCGGCGCGTACTTCCTTGATCTCGCTGCGCTCGTTGGCGTGCATCTGCAACAGGCGGCCGATGCGCTCCTTGCGGCTCTTGGTGGGCACGTACACGGTGTCGCCGGAATTCAGCGTGCCCGAATAGACGCGAAAGAAGGTCAGATTGCCGACGAACGGGTCGTTCAGAATCTTGAACGCGAGCGCGGCGAACGGCTCATCGTCACTGGCCGTGCGCGTCACCGGCTCGCCGCGGGAATCGATGCCCTTGACCGGCGGCATTTCCGCGGGCGAGGGCATGTATTCGATCACGGCATCGAGCAGCGCTTGCACGCCCTTGTTCTTGAAGGCCGTGCCGCACATGCACAGCACCACTTCGCTGCTGAGCGAACGCGCTTTCAAGCCGCGCTTGATCTCGGCCTCGCTGAGCGCCTCGCCCTCGAGATACTTGGTGGTCAGCTCCTCATCGCCCTCGGCAGCCGCCTCGATCATCTTGGCGCGCCATTCCAGACATTCGGCGCGCATCGCCGGCGGGACCTCGCGATACTCGAATTTCATTCCCTGGGTTTCCATGTCCCAGTAAATGGCCTTCATGCGGATCAGGTCGACCACGCCCTCGAAATTCTCTTCCGCGCCGATGGGCAGCTGGATCGGGATGGGATTGGCGCGCAGACGCGTGCGGATCATGTCCACGCAGCGGATGAAATCGGCGCCGGCGCGATCCATCTTGTTGACGAAGGCGATGCGCGGCACGCGGTAGCGATTCATCTGCCGCCACACCGTCTCGGACTGCGGCTGCACGCCGGCCACCGAATCGAACAGGGCCACGGCGCTGTCGAGCACGCGCAGCGAACGCTCGACTTCGATGGTGAAATCCACGTGTCCCGGGGTGTCGATGATGTTGATGCGGTGCTCTGGAAAGTTCTTTTCCATGCCGCTCCAGAAGCAGGTGGTTGCGGCCGAGGTGATGGTGATGCCGCGCTCCTGTTCCTGTTCCATGTAATCCATCACCGCCGCGCCGTCGTGTACCTCGCCGATCTTGTGCGATACCCCCGTGTAAAACAGGATGCGCTCGGTGGTCGTCGTCTTGCCGGCGTCGATATGCGCCGAGATGCCGATGTTCCGATAACGCTCAATGGGCGTCGCACGTGCCACGATCTGCTCCGGACTCCTCGCGCTACCAGCGATAGTGCGCGAAGGCCTTGTTGGCCTCCGCCATGCGGTGCGTGTCCTCGCGCTTGCGTACCGCGGCGCCGCGGTTCTCGGCCGCATCGAGCAGCTCATGCGCCAGACGAAATGCCATCGACTTCTCGCTGCGATCGCGCGCGGCCTCGATGACCCAGCGCATGGCCAGAGTCTGGCGGCGGCTCGCGCGCACCTCGACCGGCACCTGATAGGTCGCGCCGCCCACGCGCCGCGACTTCACTTCAACCACGGGCTTGACGTTATCGAGCGCCTGCGAGAGCAGCTCCAGCGCCTCGGCAGGCTGGCGTCCGGTCTTCTCGGTGATGCGCTCGATCGCGCCATAGAGAATGTGTTCGGCAGCGGACTTCTTGCCGCTGTGCATGACGACGTTCATGAACTTCGCCAGCATGTCGCTGTGGAATTTGGGGTCCGGGAGAATGGTGCGGCTGGGCGCCGCGGCACGACGGGACATTCTTGAATACCTCTGTTATTTCTTCGGCCGCTTGGCGCCGTACTTGGAACGGCCCTGCTTGCGGTTGCCCACGCCGGCACAATCGAGCGTGCCGCGCACGGTGTGATAGCGCACACCAGGCAGATCCTTGACGCGGCCGCCGCGGATCAGCACCACCGAGTGCTCCTGCAGGTTGTGGCCTTCACCGCCGATGTAGCTCGAGACCTCGTAGCCGTTGGTCAGCCGTACGCGCGCGACCTTGCGCAGCGCCGAGTTGGGCTTCTTCGGCGTGGTGGTGTACACGCGAGTGCACACCCCGCGCTTCTGCGGCGAGGCGCCCAGCGCCGGCACCTTGGTTTTCTCAGCGCGCACCTGCCGCGGCTGACGGATCAACTGACCTGTAGTGGCCATTCGCAACTCCAGCATTGCAATCGAATAATGTAGCGGCTGACGCGAAACGCCGGGCCGTCCCTTAACGGGCCGGCCCGGCGCACTCGGATCGCTGTTTTTGGGTCAGGCAGCCAATGGGCCGGACCGACAAAGGCCGGCGATTCTAGGTAGCAACCGCTGTTAAGTCAACGCCTTGCTGCCTCGCAGCATGCTCCTCAGGTCTTCCCCGAGGCCTTCGCGGCAGGCTTTGACGCGACGATCAGCGCATCGCGTCCGCCGGCATCCAGCAGCTGCTTGGCGAGCGTGCCGCTGATGGAGAAATACCACGGATGCGCCGAGCTCTTGAGCACGTAGTAGTCACCGCTGGTGGGCTTGGACAGCGTCCAGTCGACGCTGTGCGCCTTGTCATCCTGCAGCTTGAGCGACATGGCGGGCCGGCCCTGCTGCCATTCGGGCTTGACTTCGGTGCCCAGCACGTCATCCACGTGCATCTGCGCCACGGTGTGCGCCAGGGTATCGGCATGGGCGCTGTCGATGTGCTGATCGGGCTTCAGCGCCGGATCAGTCCAGGCGGCCGAGGGCTGGGCCGTGCCCTTCTGCCGCTGCAGCTGGATGGTGTCATGCGCGCCAGTGGTCACGTCGAGCTCCACCAATGGCTCGGCCTCGTGGCGCAGCAGGTCAGCGTCGAGCCAGGCGCTGGCCTGCGACGGCAGTTCATACGTCGGCAGATCCACGGCATAGACCGCATGGTCGGCATCGGTACGTGCATCGGACTTGCGCAGCCCAGGCGAACTGCCGAAGTAGATGGTGCTCAGGGTCTTGCCGCCCTGGCTCAGCACCAGCCGGCGCTCGTAGTTGCCATCCACGAGCTTGAAGCGCCGCAGCGCCCCCTCGGTGGTGGCTATGGGCAGGCCGCGTTTGACCGATCCCAGGCGATCGAGCAGTGAAGCCACCTTGGCCGTGTCCGCCGGCGCATTGAACTGGGCCGGCAGTACCCACGAGCCGTCCTTCCTGAGCAGCTCGACGTGAGCCGAGTCGCCGTCGATGACCAGACGATCGGCGCTCTTGACCGTCGCGGGCAGGATCAGCAGGGCATCGCTGCTGGCGCCGGCGAGCGGATTGCGGCGCGCGGCCAGCGACAGGGCCAGCGCCAGTTGCACGGCGAGAAGGATGGCCAGTGGTGTGATCCAGCGTCGCATGGTTCAGACCTGCTCGAGCAGTTTGAGGTGCCGTAGGGTCACCAGGTGCCGCCGGCGCCGATTGAACAACCAGATGATGGCCAGACCGCCCAGGGCCGCGCCGTAGTTCAGGTATTCCCAAAACGCCTGCGCGTTGCGAGTCATGGGCATCAGCGTGCGCGCGAAATGCTCGCGGCCGCGGATGCTCAGCAGGCCCTGATCCTCCAGCGACCATTCGACCATGTTCTGCACGAACTCGGTCGGCTTGGTGTAGTTGCTGCCCAGCGCCTCACCGACCAGCCTGATCGCCTGATCGCTGAGCATGGCGCTCGAGCCGAGCAGGATCAGCCGCGCCGAATCCGGCGAGTGCTGAATCACACGATCCAGCGCCGCCGCGGCAGGCGCAGCGGGTGTGGCGGCAACTGCCGGTGTGGGTGCGGCAGCAGGCTTGGCAGTGGGCGCGGGCGCGGGCGCCCCGGCAGGCGGCAGCAGCGGTGAGGGTTTGCCCTTGAACAGCGAATCGAATCCGCCCTCGACCATCACGGCGAGTGTCTGCGGGCCGGACGGCTTACCGGCGGCGAAGCCCATGTCGGGATGGCTGTCATAGTCAGGCATGAGATCGTTCGAATCCGACAGCCAGCTGCGTTCAGAGGAGCGCAACAGCTCGGTTGCCTTGCGGGTGTTTTGTGCCGGCGTTTGTGCGGCCACGATTATGGGCGAGGCCCATGGCACATCGATCTGGCCGAGACCGGCGGTGATGGGGCTGGCAGTGCTGAGGCCGCGGTTGCGCACATCGACGATGTAGGGGTAGTTGGCCAGCTCAATCTCCTGGACCGAGTAGCCGCCCACATTGCGCTGCACCGGAATCGGCAGCGCACCGCTCTGCGTATCCAGCACCAGCCCCTTGCCGTAGGACAGACCGTAGGCCGACAGCCAATCCTCCAGCCCGGTCTTGACCGGTCGTCCCATGATGCTCTGCTGGATGACTACTTCGGTGGGCGCGGCTGCCAGCAACACCGTGCCGCCCTGCATCAGGAACTGATCGATGGCGAACACCTGTTTGCTGTCGAGCTCCACCGGGTCGAGCACCATCAGCAGATCCGCGTCGGCCGGAACCTGCCCGCTCTTGAGGTCAGTGTCGAGCCAGCGCACTGAATCGGCCAATGTGGTGCGCAGCGTGGAGAAGCTCAAACCGCTGTCAGCGCCCGGCATCGGCCCCTGCGGCCCCTGCTGCGCCGAGGGCGGAATCATCACGGCCAGGGTCTTCAGAAAGCCCGGCGCCAGCCGTTTGACCGCGGACTCAAGTGCCATTTTGAAACCCGCCTGGTCCAGGTTTGCCGGCACCGGCACCTGCTCGGTGCTGCGCTGATCGCCGAGGGTCATGTAGAACCAGAACGGCTTGGTGTCCAGCAGACTCATGGCAATGGGGCGGAAGCCAAACTGCTTGGCTAAGCGCGCCGCCAGCGCCGGATCGGCGTCCGGATCGTGTATGACGCTTTGGAATTTTCCAGCCGACTCATGCGCCACATCGGCCAGCGCCGCCTCCAGCGCAGCGCGCGCCTGCTGCAATGGCTCGGGAAGATTCTGCGGCGCCGAGATGTAGCCGGTGAAGCTCAGCGGCTGCTGCAGGGTATCGAACGCGCCGCCGCCGCCCTGGTAGCTCAGCAGCACCTTGCGTATGGCGCTGGTCATGGCGTATTCGGGATTTTTGAGCTCGACGCTGATGTCGGTATCCGAGCGCTGCTTGACGTCGATCAGGTCGCGGAAATTGAGCACCTGGAACTGATCACCGTAAGCGATCAGGATATCGAAATAAGAGTTGACCACCGACGCCTGATATTTGCCGGAAACCTGAAACGGCACCGGACGAATGTCGTAGCGGCTGGTGGCCTCGGCCTCGACTTTGGCATCGTCGTGCGGATCGACGAACTCCACGTGCACCTTGTTGCCGCCGGCCACCGCGTACTCACGCAGCAGGTCGCGCAGTTGCGGCACCAGCGGCGCCAGCAATGGATGGGTCGCGGCGCTGAAGTAGCCGCGGATCAACAACGGCTCCTGCACCTGCGCCAGATAATTGTGTGTGGCGTCCGAGAGCGTATAGAGCCTGCCCGCGGTCAGGTCCACGCGCGCCGAGCCAATCTGATCCAGCCATAGATTCGCCGCCAGCGCATTCACCACCAGCAGTCCCACCAGTGCGTACCAGCGCCGGTGCCCCGGGCTGGCCGGATTGCCGGCCCAGCGCAGCGTCTGCAGCGACAGGCGATTGAGCACCAGGAACGCGGCCGTGATCGACAGGTAGTAATAAAGGTCGCGCAAATCCAGTACACCGCGGGTGATGGACGCAAAACGCGAACCCACGCCCACCGCGCGCAGCCATTCGCCGGCTCGATAGCCCACCAGCGAGGTCAACGCGTCCGAGCCGATCACATACAGCGCACCGGTCACGATCACGGTCACTATGAGGCTTACGATCTGATTGTCGGTGCGGCAGGAAATCCACAGGCCGATCGCCACATACGCCGCGGCCAGCACCACAGCGGCGATATAACCACCGATCACCGGACCCCAATCCAGCGGGCCCAGGAACGCCACCGTGATCGGTAATGGCAGCGTCAGCGCCAGCGCGATCACCACCAATCCCATGCAGCCGAAGAACTTGCCCAGCACCAGTTCGGTGGGCGCCGTGGGCGAGGTCAGCAGCAATTCCAGCGTGCCGGAGCGGCGCTCCTCGGCCCAGGCGCGCATGGTCAGCGCGGCCACCAGGAAGATCAGCAGCAGCGGCATCCACTGGAACAGCGGGCGTACATCGGCCAGGTTGCGCTCGAAGAACGTGGCCACCCAGAAGAAGATGAACAGGGTCGCACCCAGAAACACGGCCAGAAATAAAAATGCCGCTGGCGAGGCAAAAAAACCGGTCAATTCCCTGGCGGCGATCTTCAGAATCTTACGCAGCATCACGCCTCCCCAGCTCGTTGACCTCGGCAAACACCGTCTCCAGAGTGCGCTGCTCACGACTGAGGCCGTACAGGGCAAAGCCGGCCCGATACACCGCCGCGCTCACGGCCGGTGCTACGGCTTCCGCGGCGTGCAGCGCATAGCGGTAACGCCCGCCGGTATCCTCCAGGAACTCGACCGAGGCCACGCCCTCAATGGATTGCAGCAGCGGCACTGCCGCCGACGGTTCACGGTCGAGCGTGACCAGCAGTCTGGTTTCGCTTTGCAGCTCATCCAGCCGCGCATCGATGACCTTGCGGCCCGCAAGCAGGATCAGCACCCGCTGACACACGGCCTGTACCTCCTGCAGGATGTGCGTCGATACGATCACGGTCGCCGACTGCGACAGCTCGCGGATCAGCGCGCGCATGTGCAGGATCTGCGTCGGATCCAGACCGTTGGTGGGTTCGTCGAGAATGATGATGTCCGGCCCGTGCAATATGGCCTGAGCGACACCGACCCGTTGCCGGTAACCGCGCGACAGGGTCTGGATGGATTGCGCGGCCTTGTCGCGCAGCTCGGTGCGCCGTATGGCCGTGGCCACGGCCGCCGCACGCCGTGCCGCCGGAATATCGTGCAATACCGCCTGATACTCGAGAAATTCGATCACCGTCATTTCCGGCCAGGCGGGACAGTTCTCGGGCAGATAACCCAGCCGCCGCTGAATCGCCGCCGTGTCGGTGGCGATGTCCAGCGCATCGATATGAATGCTGCCGCTGGTGGGTTCCAGGAACCCGGTCAGCATCTTCATGATGGTGGTCTTGCCGGCGCCATTGTGACCCAGCAGCCCCACCACCTCGCCGGCCGGGATCGTGAAGCTGACGTCGTCGACCGCCAGGGAATCGCCATAGCGTCGCGACAGATGCTCAATCGTGATCATCGCAATTCCTCTATGGCGTCGGCGACAGGGGCGCAAGGATGGCACTGAGCAAGTCGGCGCTGCCCGGCAGGCGCTCCAGGTGCGCATAGCGCTCGCCGCCGTGGTAGTCGATGCGCAGCTGCTCGAGCTCGCCCTTGCGCGAGACAGTCAACTCGATGGGCTCGGAGCGGCCCTCGGCATCACGCACCGCCTGATGCAGCGCCTCGGGCGTATAGCTGCGCTGATTCACGCCCACGAGTTTGGCCTGCGGCACCAGTCCGGCGCGCCCGGCCGGCAGATCGGGCTGCACATCCATGACCTCGCCCGACTCATTGGCGATCAGCCCCAGCGAATCATTGAAATCGTCCTCGTGAAACATGCTCTTTACTTCCTGCACCAGCTCGTTGGGCTCGGCGTTATAGACCAGATGCCAGCCACAGGCCTCGACGGCGCGCCGCGCGTCGTCCGCGGCCCGCACTTGCCCCACGCGCGTATCGAAGTACGCCGCCCAGTCGAAGGGCTGGACCTGGTTGAGTGCGGCGATCAGATCGGCGCGCTGGTAGGGCAGCAGCCCCGGGGCACCGCTGCGGCCGCCATAGAAGCTCGCGGCAAAGCTGTTGAGACTGCGCGCTCCGCCGCTGCGCGCGCGGATCAGACAGTCGGCCTCGAGCCACAGCAGCGGCCCCTCCTGGTAGTAGTCGGTGGAGCGGCGCAGCGCCTGCCATGACTTCGGTGCCGGATACAGCAGCTGCGCCGCCGTGGCCGTGTCCTGCAGGGGCCGCCAGTCGCGTCCGGTGTGTCCGGCAGTCTTGGCGAACTCGTAGGCCAGATGCTCGCGCGCCTGCGCGGGGCTCTCGAGGCCCGCGCGGGTGGCCAGCACGTCCTCCCAATAACTGGTCATGCCCTCATAGACCCACAATAGCTGGCCATCCATTGGATCCTGGTAGTTCTTGGTCGCCAGGCCCGCGGGACGCCGGAACTTGCCGTTCCAGGAATGCGTCATCTCGTGCGCCAGCAGCGTGCCGGCGAGGATGGCGTTGTTGGGGTCGACCAGCCCGAGTTCGGCCACATGATTGTCACTGGATTCGTGGTGCTCGAGCCCGTCCTCATGATCCGACCCCTGCGCTTCGACCAGAAAACGGTAGCTGCCGTAGTGACGGGCGTGAAACAGGGCACCGGTCTGCTCCACCAGCTTGCGCACGGCCTCGACGCGTTCGGCCGGCACCTCCAGGTCCTGCTCGGTCTCGCCGAACACGTCCAGGTAATGCTTGATCGGCTCCGCGCCGGGCGTGACCTCGAACTCGCGAAAGTGCGAGCCCATCATCAGCGGAGAATCCACCAGCGTGGTCAGGCTGGTGACGGCAAAGCCCACCTGATCCCCGGCGCGCTCGGGCGCAGGCAGAGCGCTGGCGAACTGCCAGCCGGGCGGCAACAGCACCGAGGCCTTGACCCAGACCTGATCGGAGCGGGCTCCGGCCGGGTACAGCACCACCTGATTCCACAGCAGATCCCCCAGGGTCGGGGTTGCAGTATTGCCGATGCTGAAATCATCGCCCTCCGAGTACTCGCCCACCGAGGTGAAATCCGCCTCGATCGATGCCGCGGCCGCCGGCACTTCGATCCTGAAGGCATACATATCGAATGGATCGCGAGTCCACTTGAGCACTGCCCCGGTGTCGGGCAGCACAAAGCGGATATTGACCAGGTCGGTGATGGGTCCGGTGGGGCTGTGGTCGCCCGGCAGCCATTTCGGATACACCAGTGTCACGACCTGCGCCCGTGCGCTGCGCGCCAGCGGTACGGTTTCGCGCGCCGACACCAGCGCGCGCGGAAATTGCGTGGCATCCACGCTCAGCGTGATCGGCGCCGTGGGCAGCGCGCCCAGTGCCCACAGCGCCATCGCAGCACCTGCGCTCATGCGGCCGCCGCCGGCCGCTCGCCGCGTGCGGCCGCCGCCTTGGCCTGCTGCTCGGGCATGGACAGCAAGCGAGCGGTGTTGACCAATGCCATATGCGTCAGCGCCTGTGGAAAATTGCCCAGCATTCGTTTGCTGCGCGGGTCGTACTCTTCGGCCAGCAGACCGACATCATTGCTCAATGCCAGCAGCCGCTTGAACAACGCCTCGGCCTCAGCGCGCCGTCCGGTCAGCACATAGCAGTCGGCCAGCCAGAACGAACACGGCAGAAATGTTCCCTCACCCGCCGGCAACGCGTCCACCTGCGTCTCGGTGGCATAGCGCTGCACCAGCCCATCGACCACCAGATGACGCTCGATGGCCGCGATAGTTCCGATCACCCTCGGATCATCGGCGGCAAGAAATCCGACCTGGGGAATCAACAGCAGACTGGCATCGAGATGCGCAGCGTCATAGGCCTGCACAAACGAGTTGCTCGCCCGGTCAAAACCCTGCTCACACACCTGCGCGTGTATGGCATCGCGGATCTGCCGCCAGCGCTCGAGCGGCGCCTCGAGCCCCCCCGCCTCGGCATCCTTGATGGCGCGATCGAAAGCCACCCAGGCCATGACCTTGGAATGCGTGAAATGGCGCCGCGGGCCGCGCACTTCCCAGATTCCCTCATCGGGCTGCTGCCAGTGCGCCTCCAGGAATTTGAGCATCAGCAGCTGGAAATTCCACACCGCCGGCTCCGGCTCCAGGCCGGCAGCGCGCGCCAGATGCAGGGCATCCATGATCTCGCCATAGACATCGAGCTGAAATTGTCTCGACGCCGCATTGCCCACGCGCACCGGCGCCGCACCGGCGTATCCGGGCAACCAGGGCAGTTCAATCTCATCCAGGCGCCGCACACCGGTGACGCTGTAGAGAATCTGCAGATCTTCCGGCGATCCGGCCACCGCACGCAGCAGCCACTCGCGCCACGCCACGGCCTCCTGCTGATAACCGGCCAGCAGCAGTGCATTCAAAGTGAAGGTCGAATCGCGCAGCCAGCAGAAGCGGTAGTCCCAGTTACGCACGCCGCCCAGCTGCTCGGGCAGCGAGGTGGTGGGCGCAGCCACCATGCCTCCGGTGGGCTTGTACGTCAGTGCCTTCAGAGTGATCAGCGAACGCAGCACAGACTCGTGCCATGGCCCCTGATCGTTGCAAAAGTCGGACCACTTTCGCCACTGCTTCTCGCTCTCGGCCAGCACTGCCTGCGCATCCACGCCGGGCAACAACTGCGCATGCGACGGACGGTAATTGATTGCGAACGACTGGCGATCGCCGGCGCCAAGCGTGAACTCGGCGACGCTCTTCATGTTCTCCGGCTCGATCGGCACCGTAGCCGTCAATTCCAGTGTGTCTGGGCCGGCCGTCAGCAACAGCGCATCGCCCGAACGACGCACCCACGGCATGATGGCGCCATAGTCGAACCGCACGATGAGTTCCATGCGCACCAACACCTGGCCGCTCAGGCCCTCGACCATGCGCACCACATCCCAACGATGATCCGACAACGGCATGAAGTCGGTGACGCGGATCGCGCCATCGGCGGTATGGAACTCCGTGTCCAGAATCAGCGTGCCGGGCCGATAGCTGCGCTGCACGCGGCTCACCTGCGCCTTTGGCGCCAGCAGCCAACGCCCGTGCTCGGGCCCGCCCAGCAGCGCCGCGAAACACGCGCCGGAATCAAAGCGCGGAAAGCACAGCCAATCGATCGAGCCATCGCTGCCCACCAAAGCGGCGGTATGACAGTCGCCAATCAGCGCATAGTTCTCGATGGGCAGCGGCATCAATTACTCGCGATGCCGGCGCTGTTGGCGCTGGCCAGCTCGAGTTGCTCGGTGGCCTTCATCCAGGCTGCCTCCACGGCTGCGATCGACTGTGCCACGCGCGCCTGCTCCTTGAGCAGTTTGCTCACCCGCGCGGCATCATCGGGCACGTCGCCCAGCTCCTGCTCGAGTTTCTGGCGCTCGGCGCTCAAGTGCTCGAGCTTGCGCTCGTGCTCGGCGATGGCGGCCCGCAGCGGGCTCACCGCGGCGCGTTGCTGCGCCTGGGCGCGTTTGCGCTGCTTGCGGGTGTCAGCAGATTCGGCCGCGACTGCTGGCGCTGCGGACGTCGCTGACAGTGCAGCCGCCGGTGTCGCTGCGGCCGCCGATGTCGCTGCCGCCGGTGACGCAGCAGTCGCCAGCCAGCGCGCGTAGTCATCGAGATCGCCATCGAACGGATCGGCGCCGCCATTGGCCACCAGCCGAAATTCATCCACCACGGTGCTGAGCAGGTGACGGTCGTGCGAGACCAGCACCACCGCACCCTCGTAATCCTGCAGCGCCACGGCCAGCGCCTGACGCATTTCCAGATCCAGATGATTGGTGGGCTCATCGAGTAACAGCAGATTCGGACGCTGATAAGCCACCAGCGCCAACACCAGCCGCGCTTTCTCTCCGCCCGAGAACGGCGCCACCGGCTCGAACACCCGATCGCCGCGAAAGCCGAAGCCCGCCAGAAAGTCGCGCAGGTCCTGCTCCGGCGCGCGCGAGCGCTCGCCGCGCAGACGATCATCCAGATCCCGCAGCTGCTGCAGCGGCGAGTCCTTGACCGCCAGCTGTTCGAGCTGATGCTGCGCGAAGTAGCCCAGCCGCAGATCGCGCGCCTCAGTACGCACGCCGGCCATGGGCGATAGCTCTGCCGCCAGCAGTTTCATCAGCGTCGACTTGCCGGCGCCATTGCGCCCGAGCAGCGCGATCCGATCACCCGGCGCGATCGTGAGGTTCACACCGCGGATGATCTCGCGGCCGTCGTAACCGGCCGACTGATTCTCGAGCGCCAGCAACGGGCGCGGCAGCTTCGCGGGGCTGGCGAAGGAAAACTCGAACGGCGAGTCCACGTGCGCCGGCGCTATGCGCTGCATGCGCTCCAGCGCCTTCAGGCGGCTCTGCGCCTGGCGCGCCTTGCTGGCTTTGGCGCGGAAACGCTCGACGAACGACTCCATGTGGCGGATCTCGCGCTGCTGGCGCGTGAACAGCGAGGCCTGCTCAGCCAGCTCGCTGGCGCGCTGCGTCTCGAAGGCCGAGTAGTTGCCGCGGTAGGCACGCGCGTGGCCGTGCTCGAGGTTGACGATGCGGTTGGTGACCCGGTCCAGAAACTCACGATCATGCGCGATCAATAACAAGGTGCCCGGATATTCACGCAACCAGACCTCGAGCCATAGAATGGCATCGAGATCCAGATGGTTGGTGGGCTCATCGAGCAGCAGCAGATCCGAGCGGCACATGAGCGCCTGCGCGACGTTGAGGCGCACGCGCCAGCCGCCGGAGAAAGCGCGCACCGCACGCCCCTCGTCGGCGCTCGAGAACCCCAGGCCGTGCATAAGTTGTCCGGCGCGCGCGCGCGCATCGTAGCCGCCGATGGCGGCATATCGGCCATGCAGCTCGCCGAGCTTGAGGCCGTCATCGGCATGCTCGGCCGCGGCCAGCTGCTGCTCGACCGCGCGCAGCTCGGCGTCCCCGTCGAGCACGAATTCGATAGCCGCACGATCGGTGGCCAGCAGCTCCTGCGAAACGTGCGCCACGGACAGGTTCGAAGGCATGTCGAAACTGCCGGCCTCCGGCTGGATTTCGCCGCGCACCAGCGACAGCAGACTCGACTTGCCGCTGCCATTTTCGCCGGTGATGCCGACTTTTTCGCCGCGAAAGAGGCTGAAGGTAGCGCCGGTGAATAACGGGCGCTGACCGCGGCGAATACTGAGGTCGGTGAAGTTGAGCATAAAGGGCGCGGAGCCTATAGAGCGCTGCCGTCCGGATCAAGCGCCCAGGCCGTTCCGCAACCACAGTAAGCAAGCGGCAGCGGCCACGAAGCGGCCAGGCAGCGGCCCAGGAGCGGCTTAGCTGCCACGTGCTGGCCCTGCTGCTGCCTGGTGCCGGCTCCAGCGGCCGGTGCGTGGCCTTCAATTTTTGTAATTTCGGGTGTTATAACTTCTGTAATAACACCCGAATTTCCAAAAAAACGCCCGGCGCCGCGCCAAGCGGGCCACTCACCACTCAGACTCCAGGGACGCCGGAGACGCCGGAGACGCCGGGGACGGCAGACCACGCTTGCATTGCGACCTGTTTATATCGTAAGATATATTTTATAACGTGTTTTACAACTTGCAGGACTCATCATGCACAGGTTCTTTG
>Ga0302325_10019536_pt1 | contig 14250 bp, 15 predicted proteins | sample Palsa_T0_2_FD_201948 | JGI IMG/M metagenome (GOLD analysis project Ga0302325, IMG submission 201948) | Peat permafrost microbial communities from Stordalen Mire near Abisko, Sweden - Palsa_T0_2 | ecosystem: Environmental > Terrestrial > Soil > Palsa > Peat permafrost | place: Sweden: Abisko... | reverse complement strand
ATGTCAAATTGCTGAATGAGGACTGAGGATGGCTGATGAATTGTGCAAATAATCGACTGTCCCGTCTGTGACAGTTTCTTAAGGAAGCGGACAATGCTGAATGCCAACTGAGAGTCGAGTCCAGAAGTGGGCTTATCCAGGAAGAGCAAAAGGCTGGGCTTAGCGGCCAATTTTACACCTATGGTAACTGGCTTGCGCTGTTCAACTCTCAGACACGTATTAAGGCGTCCGTGGTCAATGCCATCCTCATATCAAACTCTTATTGCGCTTGCTGCTATGTTTGGGTTCAAGATTTATCTGATGGATGTCAAAACACGTTCCTTTATGGAGAACTTGATGTTGAGATCTATATCAAACCTCCGCCCGGATTTGACTGTCCGAAGGGAAAGGTCCTTCGTTTGCTCAAGACTCTGTATGGCTTGAAACAAGCGCCAAGGTTATGGTAAGATTACCAAAAGTTATCTGTTACCCTTGTTAATCAGCTTAGATTCCGGGTCTCACCATATAATCCATGCGTCTTTGTACACCCCTCAAAGGCACCAATTATTGAAATCTAGGTTAATGATCTCATGGTTAGTGTAAAGGAGAAGCAACATGCTAATGAATTCCGCTTGAAGATGTCTACTCTCTTTAATATAACAGATGAAGGAGAATGTACGTTCTACTTGGGGATGAATATAGAGCAAAAGGAGAATGGCATCTTGATCCATCAACGCAAATATCTTGAAACAGCGCTCGAGCACTTTGGATTCCAAAACCTCCCTCTAAAGAACGTCCCAATGAATCCAGATGTCGTTCTGGAAACCGAAAAGGAAATCATTGCAAAACCAGCAACAAAGTCTGACTACGCATCGAAGATCGGGTCTTTGAACTGGATGTCGAATCAAACTCGGATCGACATCTTATACAATACGAGTCTATTGGCGCGGTTTACTTCCAACCCAAATCAGACTCACATTGACGCAATGACGGATGTTTGGGCGTACCTAAATAGAATCAGAAACGTCGGTCTATTTTATAGACGCGGACGAGAACCGAGTTGGGGCCAACTTGTGGGTTATTCTGATTCCGATTATGCGATGTGCCCAGATACACGTCGCTCGATAACCGGCTGGGTGTTCCTAATCGCGGGAGCTCCGGTCTCATGGTGCTCACAACGTCAGAAGAGCAACTCTCGGTTTTAGAAGATCAACGACTTGTCCACATACGCGATCTTCCCAGCTCTCGAGATTTTTCAATCTTGTCTGAGAATAGCCGAAACTCAATGGCCTCTCGAATAGTCGCGGTGCCGTCGTGGAGATCCATTTGCTCACAGAAACCGGTACCACGCTGGAACTCAGTGCCGAGTGCTCGCCCATCCACAAGCATATCACCTGATACTACACCAATCTTTTGTCTCTGGGGCAGAGTGTTCAGAAGCGTTGTCTTTCCAGCCCCGGTTCCAGCCCCGGATGCACCCATAAGCGCAACCACTGAAGTTGTGTTGGCGTTCAAACTGAATAGAGACAACGCTGTATAAAGCTCCTTGTTTACTTACTGACGCCAGGTTTAGCATAGCCGCTGACATTATTCAAAAGCTTTCGTTGCCCCCCCATATATGAAACGCTGTATTCCACATCTTCCTATGTGAAGATGCTCTCGGAGCCTCAGATCTCTTGGAGGGCCTCCTCTTCTCTTGCTCCATCAAGAGTTCCGCTAGACTCAGATGAACCACCACTGGGAATCTGCTCTTTGCTGCCTTTCTCAACATCTGTTGATGCAGTAGCTATCTTAACCTTACGCTTTGCTGCTTCTGATCGCTTGAACTCGAGGGCGCCATCATCCTCAGCAGTGAAACTAAACAATTCAAATGCAATCATCGTGAATAGAATGTACAAGACGGTAAAGGCAATCACTGGTTATTCTTTGGCTGCATCTAGATTTTAGACGCAAAATCGAGGACACGATTCTAAAATTCATTCGAATGTAGTGCCTCAAAGCTGTAGGCGATTGGGTTCATCCAATAAATCCATTCGAACCAGATATATTGCGAGAGCAATTGGGGCCTTGAAATCACGTATCCGGTATAGATTCTATTCAAAAATGTCGTCAAGTTGTGTCAAGCCGGGTGGGGGCATTGGGGCCGGACAGGGCAACTTACATCAAGAGATTGAGAGCAATACTAGAAAATCTTACGGCTTCATCGATAGCAGGTGACAGAGCGGCAAATATCCGATACAAAAATGTAATACAGAGCATCGTAACAAAGATGAACAGGAAGTAGATGAAGAATTTGCTGACATCCACAGGAAGTTCAGTCAAGAAATACTAAAGCACATCAGTGTCCGTAGCTTTGATGCCTCCATAATGCCGGAACTTTGTTTACCATGATAATCGAGAACGGGATGATCTGAACGAACAGCATGGGGAAATCTTGCAGGACTCTTGCAATTACCACAGCCGAAGGCCGATAGAAAGCATAGTCATGGTGTCTGGCGATGATGTTTCGCTCTGAAACAACGTTTCGTCAATTCGCTCAATTGGAGCCACCCCCCCAGAAGACGATCGAGAAGAAGATTGAACCTCCTCTTGAGAATGCACCAGCAGTATCGGTAGACTGGCCGTAGAATAGAGACCCGATGATCAATCCGATCGAGAAGATGATGAAGAACTTGGTGTACAGCGTCGTTTTATCTCCCAATGTTAACCAAAACTCACATTTCGAGCAGGCAGTGGCTTGACGGAAAAACTGTGCAGGGAAACGCGGGGGCCATCATGGCCCTCCGCGTTCTCGGTGAACATGCGATCCGACTTTGTGTAAAACATGTTGCAGGTGTTGCAACGCCAGGAAAGAACAGCTCCGCAAAGGAAATGACGAATGGATGGAGAAAATAAGAGACACTTGAGCTTATATTAGAACGTCAACTATGATGTTAGGACATGCTTTGGCTAGGCGCTGGCACAAGCCAATGCCCAAACTTCCGGAGAAGCTTATATATCGGCAAATCAGAAATGGAGAAGGGGTAAAAAGGGTGGCCACGTCCGGAGAGAAGTATAGATGGGTACTTAGGCTTGGCTTCTTCCAATCATTCGGCCACCGAGCCACCCAAAACCGGGGCCAACTGTGGAAACGGTGAGCTGTACGAGTACAGTGCCTCGAGTGTATCCGGGACGACTGCCGCAACATGGGGATCCACTGAAAGAGTGTTTTTTTCCTGCGGAGGAGGCGGCGGGATGCAAGCAGTGGAGGCTAGCAGGACTGCCGATGGGCGCGTTGAAGGGGTGTAACTATGTGTTGTTGAGCGGTTGACGAAGAAGCCGTGATCAATAAGCGCCAAACCGGTAATGGACCGCTGCGCAGCTTTACAGTAGCCGTATTGGCTGTCTAGCGCCGCCGTCGATCGTTTTTGCAAATTTTGATATCGGGCCCTGGGCGGTCAGCCGGACGATGCTTCGTTCTTGTATTTACCGGACTTAAGACTCTTGGAGCGCTGGATAGAGGGAGCGATAAGTTAATGAGTCTCTCTCATTCACGCCTCACCTTCTTCCGTTCGTGTTGTTGAACGGGGACTTCGCGATGCCGTTCCCGTGTGAAGCTTGTTGGACCAGTAACTTGATAAGAAAGCTCCTAGACGAATTTGAGGCCGTTTAATCTTAGGCACTGCAACATTTCTCGTGCGGAACAATATCATCATCCCCGACTTACTTCTGCTAGGCATTGTTCATGTAAGTTTAATATCTTCTGAAGCCGGAGAGGCAGATAATGAATCGAAAGTGTCACTTTCTGTTCATGATCGGCCCGTCAAAGCTTTCCATTATCTTCCAGGTTGCTTTTAAACATCACGTGGTGGTATTTTCACGTGACGGGTTGTTCACTGATTGGAAATCCTATAAGTAAAGATTATATGGGTTCTGGCGAGTTCATTTAAAGCTTCCTTGGGTTTTCTGATGTTTTCTTTACAGTACAAATCTCCCTAGGCAAATAGGGACACTAGCGGTGGCGTGTCTCAGTGATTAGGATTTTCGTTGGTCAATAGGGCGAGTACCCATCATAAAGCATCTTGGAGAAAGTGCTTACGTTTATCACGAGTGTGTTAGTTTCTGAATGTTTGAAAACATGGAGAGTGACATAGTGTAGTCATATTGATTTAATGGTGTCGTTTATCCCTCGCTTCACGTGCGGGTCTCGCGTGACACTTTCGAAGTGTCCCAGAACTCAAGTCGCTTAGGATTATCCTTCAAGGCACCACAGCGGGCCTCATTCATTTTTTGCTCTTGGCTTTCCAACCCTTTTATATGGAACATAAAGCAAGACTATTTGGATCTTGAACCTCAAGTGATCAATTTGAGCGAGAAAAGTTGCAAGTGTTTATTGGATTTTGTTTATGGACGCCACGCAAATGCTTCTTGTAAAGAGAGTACTAACGTTCTAATGCCAGAGACCTGCTGGAACACGGAACACTCTCAACCCCTGCCCCCAGGCCGGATCCATAAACCATATGCCCAATACCCAGATCTTCCTGCGAGTCAAAATATTTACATGAACACCGCGAACACAATGCCGAGTCCCGCAACAGTGACCAAACCTCCGCTTTGTGACAGTAGTGCTGGAGCACCGGCGGTAGTAGCCTTGACGCTTGCGCCGGTGGACGTCGATGAGGAACCTGTCTGGCCAACTGCAGAGGATGTGGTTGCACTGGTTGAAGCCTTTCCGCTCGCTGTGGTCTTTCCACTAACCGTAGAGTTTGAAGCCTTGCCAGTGGCCTGGGTTCCGGCGCCGGTTGCTGTTGTCTTTGTACCGGCATCGGTTGCTGTTGTCTTTGTGCCAGCGTCGGTTGCTGCTGTCTTTGTGCTAGCGTCGGTTGCTGCTGTCTTGGTTCCGGCGCCGGTTGCTGTTCCGGTGGCGTCAGTTGCTGTTGTCTTATCTGCCTTTGTGCTGGAAGAAGACTGGAGTCTATTATTAGCTCTTAACTTTAGGATTTAGCATTCGGTTGGGAAATTACCTCCGATTGAGCGTAGACAGTGCATGCAGTGAGAGCAACGAGAAGGACGCTTGAGAGTTGCATAGTGACGGTTGGGTAAGGGGTTTGTTGTTGGAATGGGTAGCTGATTGGTCGTTGGGGGGGAAATATTTGCTTGACGAATGTAGAAATTAGAATGAATGTTACTAGATGAACATAAAAATGATGATTAGAAAAAAATGTTGCTAGATGAATGTAGAGATGATGGTTGGAATGAAGTAGGAAAAGAGGCTTCACGCCCATACTTATAATTTGGAGCCAGCCCCTAGGCAGGTCTCAGACTCCACTGAATGTTGACTTTAACACAGCGGGTACTACCATTTTCAGACGATTGTCCACCTCGGGTCGCCCTAGAGAGATCTCAAACCCGGGCGCCGAAGTACACTTCGCCAGACTCCTGGGAAGTTGAGACTGAGATCATGAGCATGGAGGCTATTCTTGGCGGACCGCGTAACTGATCTGCGGCAGACAACACAAGAGACGGCATCAGCAGAAGGCTTGTCATGCCAGCGAGCATCCTTGCGAGATACAGTACTATCCCCCCCCTTGAATAATTTCGAGTGGATCCTGGGTAACGCCACCCTAAAACCTCGTCAAGATCCCCGAATTAGGGAATATCAGGTGCTTTCCAGAATCACAATTGGCTAGAGACCCTTGAGTTGGCCAGTGCGGGAGTGGTGTTATTCAGGACCCACTTGAAATTATTCAAGGGGGGGGATAGTAATGTTCAGACGACGACACCGGCTATATATAGAAATATCGAATATCTACCAATACCAAGCACTCGACAAACGTCGAAGACATGGAGCCGTTGAAACAGTGACACGACGCACAGAGCTTCGCTTCGTGCTCGTCCCCGAACCGACGCTGTCACCACATGTCGAAGTGAACATACGGTACAGTACTTATCCCCCCCGGTTTAAAGGTTAGCGTGCGGGTCCGAAAGAGTTCCTCCGATTTGCTTTCGAGAAGATTTCAGCTCTCTGATTAGCTGGACCACCCTTGGTTTGCCACTGGGGATAGTAGTACTTCTTACTGAACGAAGTACAGGAGTATTTTGCGGCAGTAAGGCTGACGAATGATAATGTACTCCGTAAGGGGAGGCTGAGCGGAGAATAGCCCGAATCTAGGGCGGACGACGCCACAATGGCATGGGCACTACAGTGGTAACTCTCCACCTTACTGCAAATGTTTGCTAGCGGCATCAACTGCCCCAGTTTTCGATGAGGTACGATTTCTTAGTGGTTCGAGCACCTGGCTCAAGGTCTTGAGCACCTGGTCGGCCTTCATGCACAGGGCAAAAAGTGGTCTGTGTATCAAGCCAAGCGTGCGCGTACTCCCCCCCCCGGTTAAAGTGTGGCGTGGCCGGGCTGGCACGGTCGTTTTAGTATACACCGTACCGTACCCTTGCCGCACTACATTTTATTTACTTAGGGGGGAGAGTACTTGGTCACAGGTATAAATACTTCACCCATGCCTCCACTTAACTTTGCTGGTACAAGGGGGAAGAAGGTTTACGAAAGCTCTCTGCCTTTGCAGTGGCTCTCAGCCAGCTTAAAAGGCACTTTCTCCCTGGTTAAACACCCTGGATTTCTACCCGTACCAATACCCAAAACATTGGCGCCAGCAAACATTTAAGGGGGTGGGGGGTTACATGGCGAAATAAATGTTGAATGTCACCTGTTTCCAGGGGTTTTATCGGCGAACTAGCTAGAATCGCAGGGTAGTTTGACCAATCACTTATCTGGATTTCTGCCCCCCTTTTTTTTGCTACTGTATGAGGTTGCATACTGTACTGGTCAATGCTCATTTAACGTTTAAAGTATCCTTGTCCCAAAACATCCACCCTGTCTCACTGACGTCCTCGTCGAAACTAGCAGAGTATCAAAGCGCGACGGTTGGGGCGTCTAGCACCTCGAGGCTCAAGTTTTGTTTGACAAAGTAAGTAGAATGATCGCCATTTCAAGTCGTGGCTGCCTGCAGGCCAACGTCCTGGTCAGTAAGTTCTGACGAATTGGTGGCTTACAGTACTCGTTCACAGCCAGGGCTACAAATAGACCTTGATGTTTCGTATGATTCTAATAGAAAGATCGTCCCATCGCAAACAAATCGATCGGCCACGGGCCTCGGAATGGTTAAATTTCGGAGCGTTTGCAACTCGGTTAAGCATGCTCGATATGCAAACAGCTCTTCACAGACAGATACTTCGTACCACCGTCATGAGTCTCAGAATGGTTAAATTCCGGAATGTTTGCAACTTCTTTAAGCATATTTGCTATGCATACTGCACGTATTCTATAATTGGGATGAGTAGATCGTTCTGAATGTGGAAGGCCAGTGCCATAACTCGTAGCAAAATACGAAACATCGTTTCAGCCCAACTTCTCTCAACTCGGTCCCACAGAAAGCACGTTCTGCAAAACACTTCGGACGTCAAACCCAGATCTTTCCTTGTCCTCTGGGCGCGGGAATTCTTGCTCGAGAAACTGCCTTCCGATCTGTTCAGCGTCTTCCAGCTCTTTAGCTTCTTCCTCGGACACTTTTGCGCAGGCTGCGATCAGATCTTCACCTCGCGCTGCCAAGAGGATCAATTCGTCTGCTCTCTCCACAACGGTTGGGTCAATGCCATTCATCAAGGCGCAGCAAGTACCAAAGCTTGACGTACTACGTCCTAGAACGAAGTTATATAGGTACGTAATCTGGTCCTCAACCGCTTCAGCATTCGTGTCCACACAAACTTCCATATGCCCGAATGACAACTCGGGTCTATGCAACAGGAACCCATTTTCAAAGATCTCATGAAAGTGGGTTGCAGCAAGAACTTTGGGCCGATGCACACCAAGATCGAGGAGGTATTGAAATACACCGCAACAAAGACCAGCCCCGTCGGAGACATTGGTGCCTTTACCGAACTCGTCGATGACCACCAGGGTACGTTTGGTGGTTAGGGTCATGATCAAAGCCACCTGCTGGAGGTCAATCATGAAGGCGCTTTGATTTCTAGAAACGCTTTCTCGGGTTGCGATCCTCGTCAAAATCTTGTCCGTGAGTCCGATCGTCGCCTTCTCAGCTGGCACAAAGCTGCCAATATGTGCCAAATACACGATCAGGGCGTTTTGTTTGAGATACACACTCTTTCCCGAATAGTTTGGACCGGTCATCATCAGCATACTTGGGTTTTCAATGCTTTCTTGGATCGCTGATTGTTGCGATGCTAAGGAATGGCCACCGTCTTCATTGTCAATTCCGACCCCGCCACCAATGAAGCAATCATTTGCAATGTACACCGGGACGGTAAGCTCTTGCAGAGGATGCCGACCACCTTCTATTCGCATGACATTGGCCATCGTCATTTCGGGCCGATTGAATTGATATTTTCGAGCTCCCAATGCCAACGCAACAAGGCAATCGAGCTCTCCACAAAGGTCCGAAGCTGTGATAAGAGTGTTTTCGTGCTCCAGGACTCTAACCGCCAAGGCGTGTACGATTTCAATTTCTCTGTCTGACAAGCGGTCAGCTGTTGAATTGTCGGGGAAAAACTCTTGCAAATCTTACCACAGATCATACTATACATGTCACCAAAATAGCTATCCATCCCGTTCATCCGCTGATTCTTGTAGTAGCCCATGTCATTGCTCACGAACATCTTTTCCCATATATCATTTTCGATTCCTTCTCCTTCATATTTTCCTTTTCCCGTATCGGGATCGAGAGGGACAACCGTGAGAAATCCAAGCTGCGGGAAGAATATGCAGTTTTCAACGTACTGGCGGGCCCACTCTGGCAAATCATTGGACAGCTGCGTGGCGACTTGAGTAAGGAGACTGCCCATGCCATCGTATGTCCGCTTGATACCATCTAATTCCGCATCTACGCCCTGTAGAACTGCCGTTCGGTGCTGTTCCACAGACCTCTCAAAGTCCACTACGTCTGTAATCATCTGACCTATTTCACGGATCCGCAAAGGTTGTATGTTGGTTAACCATTTGCTGGTAACAGCCAGTGTTGAGGCCCCACTCATTTCGTGAATTCCCTCAAGAACCTTCAAGACTTGAAATGTAAAGTTCTGGATGTTGGCCCACACACCCCTGCCCGTTGGCTTTCCCTTTCCAACCTCGCTGATGCCTTTCTGCATATGGATCACAACTGTACGGATATCTTTGACCTTCTTTAAGCTCCTGCTAATCTTTTCAAGAGCTGGCGAATTTTCTGGTCTTAACATGATACTAATAGTATTCAGCCGTTCTTCAATGACTGCCAAATCGGTGCTGGGACGCAGAAATAATTGTCGGAGCTTCTGCTTGCCTTGCGGGGTGCATGCCAGATGATAGAATAGTCCGTAGAGAGACAACCCTTCTTTAGCACCAGAAGTTGACTTGTTCGGCCCTTGCATGTGTGAATTCGGGTGGTTTTCGGACTGGATGATCTGGAGCGAAGCCAATGTATCTGCATTTACAAACATCATATCTGACAATGTAAACATCTCAATTGTACGAATTTGAAAGGCGACGAGAGCAGCTCCATCATTCGGCAAGTATTCGATGTTCTTCCGGCGCGCTATGTACTGCAGAACTGCTCCAGCACAGCCAACCTGCGCGGTCATTTAGCATCAGGACGCACTAGGGGCGAAGAGGTGATTGTACAGTGAGCTTACTATCAATATTAATCCAACCAGCGAGCCTCATCCACCTTCCCTGGCGGCCCAGGCCAGTTAATTCTAGCTGCCCTTGTGCTGCTTTCCCGGTCAATTCGTCTCCTGGGGTTGTGAAAATGATGTTTGGCACTTCGTCAGCGCTGAGTTCCAGATTTATCAACTTGTTCTTGGCATTTTCATGATGGAACTCAGAGGAAGGTCGCGAGTCAAGAATGTAAGAACCGAAGATGTTATCTAGGATACGATTTGTTAGAGCGATACATTAAACAAACGGTACAAGCTTACTTGCTTCATCTCCTCGATCAATGCCCCGAGCTTCCCTGCTAAGATACTCCTCCAACTTTTCATCCGAACGGTTGCTGATTAGAATGACAGTAGGTCGTGCATGAATCTTCAAGGTATCGATAATATCGAGCCCAGCCATCTTGATATCTTCCATGAGACATAATTTCTCTTCCCTTGCAACGTAGTAAGCGCATCCGATCGTGCCATGATCTCTCAAATCAACAGCCATGATAATCTCGTTCATTGCGTCAGCATCTTCACGCCGTTGGGTCTCGGCATCAGATTCGATGATCTCCGCACGAACGCCATTTTCATCTCCAAATGACGAATTAACTGAAGGTTGGGAAGATAGCGGCCTAAAGGAAACTCTTGCCCCTTGTGGAAGTGCTGGCAGAGCTGGCGAGGCTGCTTGAAGAGTTCGGGGAACGGAGCTCAATCGAGAGAATGTCTGCGGACGTGAGAATGATGGAGCTCGGGAAGAAGACTCAGAACCCAGTCGGCGACGCTTGTAGGCCATTTTAAGCCACTTGGGGTGAAGGTTTGGGCAATCTGACGAGTTGAGAAAACGAATTGGTCATGAAGCGGAAGCGAAGTTGAAGTCTCGGCCAACTCGAGCCTGCTCCAGCAGCATTACTAGGTCGTCCACATTTGGAGATGGTAGTACGGAGCTTAATATTGAGAAATAGGAGTGTACAAGAATTTTTGTAATTTTATTACACCGCCAGGCTTTTCCCGCCGTATGTCGAGAATTACTTCTACAAACAGGTTCGAGGTCGATAGACTCAAGAGACTTTCCGACAGACCTTGATTTGGTTTCCATCTGACTTGACACACTTACCACCAGATTTCCTTGTACCTGCTGCAAGCCCTAGCTCTTAAGTGCATCGGCGATACCTCCGCCCTCCCTCACCCATTCCGCAAACTCTTTCCGTTGCTTCCGGATGTCTATGAAACCTGGCCGACTCTCCAATACCCTAAATGGGTTTCCGACGTAATCTTTATCCACCTGACCATCACTATCCATGAATCCTTTCTCTCCTTCGCGCTCAATCTTGCCGGCCCAGACGCGCCATTGGATAGGTCTTAATTCAGGAGTCCCCAATACCAGCCCCAGGCAAATGATGAACACGGCAACGACGGTTTCGATTGATATGTCGATAGGAAGCGATGCAATCTTGGATGCAGCTGCGCTATGTGATGAGATGGATGATAAGGAGGCGGTGCTCGTTGAGTGGAGTGCAGAATGTTCGTGGGCAGAGTAACAACTATTTCGAGAGGTTTTTTCAGTCTGTGGACGACTGCAGTAGTGAGTTGATAGATCACTTACGCATGTACCAGGAACAGCAAGCCTAAGCCCGTGATAGATTTAGATATCCACATCATTGTGACAGATATGGAGTCTCCACGAGAAACTGTGTCAACTGCAATAATGTGGTCGCTATCGCGGCGGTTGACGCCGCCCAAGCCCGCTTTTTAGCGTGCAAGCGCGTTTTGCGGCCCTCTTGCCTGTGCCTTTGCCGAAGAGGGGAATATTTTATTTCACAGTTTCGTTTCACAAAACCTTGCTTATGGCATTGGCAGTACTTTTTGCATTTTCAATTCTATTCTTAGCCATGATGATCATCATGTCATTAGGCACGCTCATATCATCATCTGGCAGCAGAAGCTATCATAACCAGCATAGAAGGCGACGTGAAATCATTGAATGCTGGCAAAATACGTCGAAGTTGGAGAAGCCTAAAAACCCAATAACACTCTACAACTTTTGCATGGTAGCCTGAAGGAAAGTCAGTATATTTTCGATCCTGGGAAGGACAGTGACCACTTACAATATCAGTGGACTGGACATAGTCCTCAAACTCCTGGATCTCCTCTTGCAAATCATCGAGACCGATCTTGTCATCTTCAATGACCAAGTTGATTTGCAGCTTCTTGATACCGAAACCAACAGGTACGAGCTTAGATGAACCCCAGACGAGACCATCCTTTTCAATGCCACGGACTGACGCCTCAAGAGCCTTCATATCTGTCTCATCATCTGGACCAAGTCAGTAAAACAGTAGATTCATAGGTTTTATAAATAAATAAAAAAACATACCCCAAGGCTTAACGTCCATAATGACAACAGACTTCGCAGCAGGCTTGGTCTTCCCCTCCTTCTTCTTCTTGTACTCAGCCAAACGCTCATTTCTGATTCTCTCGGCTTCAGCATCCTCTTCCTCATCATCACTACCAAATAGATCGACCTCATCATCTTCTTCCTCAGCAGCCGCTGCCTTGGCAGGGTTCAACGTAGCAGTGGTGACCTCAGGGCCGTAGGTTGTGTAGGCTTTTGAGGCATCACCAGGCAGAGTGGCGAACTCATCGGTGTATGAGGTGATGTGCTTATACCATCGTGCAGCATGGGGATATTTAGCGGAGGCTGGTGCTGACTTGAAAGCCTTGAAGGTAGCAACATCGGCTTGGGAGGGGGTGTATCTGTCCTCTGGGTTAGCCTGTTGAAAGAGATATCCAATAGATAGGCAATAGATAGAGGGAAATTTTTCAGAGGTGCACTTGAATGCTTTGGTGATAGTCATTTGCTGGGTCTTGAAGCCAACTCATCTACACGGACCAATGTTGCTCATCATGAAACGGGATTTGAAGGTGGAAGTTGATCGCAGAGAAATCGTGACAGCTTCTACCGTCTTGTCTGGGACATAGATTTGAAAGAAAGAGGGAAGCACGTACCCAACGATGTATGAGCGGGTGGTTAACCAGTTGTTTAGCACTGAGTCACGTCAATTTGCGGCTCCCAAATTTGCGATCGAGTGTTGCTTGCTCGATTGGAGGAGGGACGCTTACCGGTAAGGCCAGTATCCGTTAGAAGGTCAGTGAATCCCATTGCGACAGATTTCCCTGTTCAGATATGGACTTTTGTGGGAGAAGAGGTTCGACGTTGTTGTGGGTGGGCAGTGGGGTTCGAATTTTGATGTTCGCCAGAAGTAATAAATTTATCGAGTGGTCGTTGTTGTGCCACAGTGCCGCAACGCACCTACTTAATTAGCTAAGCTAAAAGCGGCAAGCGGACGGCTAGACCCACTCGCGAATTAGGCAGGCACGCCAGGCGCTTCGAGAACCGACACGAGCTTTCGAAAGACCTGCGATGATCAGACCATAGCATATATCCATCCACCTCAAACCCCTAGAAATGGTTTACAGCATTTCTTCCCATTCTCCAGTGATCCACCTCTTGAATTGCCATAACAGATCGGGACAATGCTTCTAAGAACACTTCGGGCTCCTGCCCGGCGCATCACCTCTGCTGCTTACAGGACGAGTAGACTCAATGCATTTCCACTTGTTACTGAAACTTTACAGCGGAATCATGAATTCAGTCAACAAAATCTTCTTCCAGCCACCGCAATTCGAACATACGCCAGTGCGGGTCGTCCACATCCTCCGGGAGGAACGCATCGAATGGACTTCGGTGGAGAAGATCAGAAATCAGCCCTGGAGCAATATGGGGTCGATTTGACTGCCCGTGCAAAATCCGGAAAGCTCGATCCAGTTATTGTAAGTCTTATTTACCTGTTGGTTTTACAATTTATAGGAGCCGGATGGAGCTGGGCTCTGCAAGCATGTCTCAGGAGCTCAGCGGCTCCCCAGCACCTGAAATGTATATCGTCAGCTCAAGCTAATCTGCGTACAGGGCAGAGATTCAGAGATTCATCGAACAATACAAGTTTTGTCACGACGGACGAAGAACAATCCGGTACTCATTGGAAATGCCGGGACAGGAAAGACAGCGATTCTCGAGGGTCTAGCACAGCGCATTGTTCGTGGCGACGTTCCCGAGAGTATAAAAGACAAGAAGGTTATATCTCTTGATCTTGGACAACTGATTGCGGGGGCCAAATTTCGAGGAGACTTCGAAGAGCGCTTGAAAGCTGTGTTGAAAGAGGTCCAGGAAGCACATGGGGGCATCATATTATTTGTTGATGAACTTCATAATTTGCTTGGATTGGGAAAAGCTGAGGGAAGCATCGATGCGAGCAATTTATTAAAGCCAGCACTCTCCCGTGGCGAACTCCAATGCTGTGGAGCAACAACGTTGAACGAATATAGGGCCATTGAAAAGGGTGAGTATCACTTTCCTTGAGCACGCTTTTGGCTTTAGAAGTAATTCCCCAATGTACAAGGATACGTGGGACATTTCTCTGCTGGAAAATTCTATGCAAAGCAGAACACTATTACTTTTATATCGGGCATTGCAAATGGACCTCCTAATCGAGCATACCCGTTGCGCCGTTTTAATTGGCTGTTGAAGTT
>Ga0302325_10019534_pt1 | contig 14250 bp, 12 predicted proteins | sample Palsa_T0_2_FD_201948 | JGI IMG/M metagenome (GOLD analysis project Ga0302325, IMG submission 201948) | Peat permafrost microbial communities from Stordalen Mire near Abisko, Sweden - Palsa_T0_2 | ecosystem: Environmental > Terrestrial > Soil > Palsa > Peat permafrost | place: Sweden: Abisko... | reverse complement strand
TCGAGATCCTCGCCGACGCCGATACGCCGCCGTTTCCGATCGACGACGACTCGGCGGTCAACGAGGACCTGCGGCTGCGCCATCGCTCGCTGGACCTGCGCCGCGCGCCGATGCAGGAGGCGATCGCGTTGCGCCACCGGGTCGTGCGCACGATCCGCGAGGTGCTCGACGCCCGCGATTTTCTCGAGATCGAGACGCCGTTTCTGACGCGGTCGACGCCCGAGGGCGCGCGTGACTTCCTCGTCCCCGCGCGCACGGCGGCCGGATCGTTCTACGCGCTGCCGCAGTCGCCGCAGCTGTTCAAGCAGTTGCTGATGATCGGGGGCTTCGAGCGCTACTACCAGATCGTCCGCTGCTTTCGTGACGAGGACGCGCGCGCCGACCGGCTGCCCGAGTTCACCCAGCTCGACATCGAGATGGCGTTCGTCGAAGAGGACGATGTGCTGCAGACCGCCGAGGCGACGCTCGGCGAGGTCTTCCGGCGCGTAGGGTTCGACGTACCGGCGCCGCCGTGGCCGCGGATGACCCACGCCGAGGCGGTCAGCCGGTTCGGCTCCGACCGTCCCGACACCCGCTTCGGGCTGGAACTGCGCGATCTGGGTGCCGCGGTCGCCGACAGCGAGTTCAAGGTCTTCTCCGGCACGCTCGCGGCCGGCGGGGTCGTGCGCGGGATCAACGCCGGCGCCCGCGCGCTGCCCCGCTCCGATCTCGACGCGCTGACCGAGCTGGCCAAGCAGTACGGCGCCAAGGGCCTCGTGTGGGCGTTCGTGCAGGATGGCGACCCGGCCGAACCCGCCTGGCGCTCGCCGATCGCGAAGTTCCTGACCCCGCGTGAGACCAACGCGATCGACCGCGCGCTGGACGCCAAGCCCGGCGACCTGTTGCTGATCGTCGCCGACGCCGCGCCGGTAGCCGAGCAGGTGCTGGGCGCGCTGCGGCTCGAACTGGCGCGGCGCTTCGAGCTGGTGCCGGCCGGCGAGCATGACATCCGCTGGATCGTGCGTTTCCCGATGTTCTCCTACAAGCCCGAGGAGGGCCGCTGGGACGCCGAGCACCATCCGTTCACCGCACCGTCGACGGCTACCGGCGAACCTGCCACCGTGGCCGACATGGACGATCCGGCGACGCTGCTGTCACGCTCCTACGACCTCGTGCTCGACGGCAACGAGATCGGGGGCGGCTCGATCCGCAACCATCGCATCGACGTCCAGCAGCGAGTGTTCGAACTGATCGGGATCAGCTCCGAGGACGCCGAGGCGCGGTTCGGGTTCCTGCTCGACGCGCTGCGCTACGGCGCGCCGCCACATGGCGGGGTCGCGTTCGGCGTCGATCGGATCGTGGCGCTGCTCGCCGGCCGCGACAACATCCGTGAGGTGATCGCCTTCCCGAAGGCGACCAGTGGCGGCGACCCGCTGACCGGAGCCCCGGCACCGGTCGACGACGTGCAGCTGCGCGAGCTCGGGCTGCGACTGCGGGGATGAGGCGGGCCGATCGGGGACGGTTGGAGGATTTGTACGTCCATACCGGACATTGCCTCCACTCACGGACGCGCCGCGCGTAAGCTGGCCGGCGCGATGACAATGCAGCGCACGACCGGCACGCACTGGGTGTTCCGGCTGATCCCGCCGCGGCCGACGTTTGACCAGGATTTGACCGAGGCCGAGCGCGAGATCATGGGTCGGCACGCGCAGTACTGGCGCGAGATCGCGGAGACGGGGCGGATGGTCGTCTACGGCCCAGTACGCGATCAGAGTGGCTCGTGGGGGCTGGGCGTGATCGAGTCGTCGAGCGAGGAAAAGGTGCGTCAGCTGGTGGAGGGCGATCCGGCCGTCACCAGCGGAATGGCGCGGATGGAGTACGGGCCGATGCTCGTCTCGATCGTCCGCTCCTGATCGCTACCTCGCAGCATCCGCTCCTGATCGTTACCTCGCAGCACCTATGGGTGTGTTTGGTAACACTCCGCCCGCCGTAAGCTCAAGCGACGATGGACCCCTTCGCGTTCGAGCATCACCTGACCTCCCCGCAGGGCCAGCGGCACACGCCGGATGGCGGGTTCACCGTCACGAGCGGCGGCGGCTCCTGCTGTGACGAGATCACGTTCAGCGTCCAAGTCGACGGCGACACGGTCACCGACGCGGGGTTCGACGCGCACGGCTGCGGCTCGGCGCACGCGGCGGGCAGCGCGGCGGTGACGCTCGTGCGCGGCACCGCGATCCTCGACGCGGCTCGGATCGGTACCGCCGAGATCGCCGACGAGCTGGGCGGGCTGAGCCCCGGCAAGCTGCACGCCGGCGAGCTGGCCGCCGACGCGCTCGCCCGGGCGCTCGGACGGGCGGTGAAAGCACGCGGCGTGGTGCCGGCGCCGCCCGGACCGCCGAGGACCCTGGTGGCGATGAGCGGCGGCGTCGACAGCGCGGTCGCCGCGCACCTGTGCGCGGCCGCCGGTCCCACGGCCGCGGTCACGCTGGAACTGTGGGCCGACCGGGAGAACGACGCGGAGCGCAGCTGCTGCTCAGCCACCGCGGTCGGGCAGGCCCGCGCATTGGCCCACTCGATGGACCTCCCACACTTCACGATCGACCTGCGTGGCGAGTTCCGAGCGGGGGTCGTACAGCCGTTCATCGACGGGTACGCGGCAGGGGAGACCCCGAACCCGTGCGTCGGCTGCAACGGGCACGTGCGCCTCGACGCGATGCTCGAGCTGGCCGACCGGCTCGGCTGCGCGGCGCTGGCGACCGGGCACTACGCGCGGACGGCCGAGCCCGGCGACCCGGGCGGGCCGCTGCTGCGGGCCGCCGCCGACCCCGCCAAGGATCAGACGTACATGCTGGCGGCGCTCGACCCGACTTCCCTCAAGCGGCTGCGGTTCCCGCTCGGCGAGCTGCGCAAGCCCCAGGTCCGCGCCCTGGCGGCCCAGGCCGGGCTGCCGGTCGCGTCCAAGGCCGACTCCCAGGACCTGTGCTTTCTGGCCGGCACCGACCGGGCGCGCTTTCTGGCCCGCCACGGCGGGATCGGCGACCGGCCCGGGGAGATCGTCACGACGGACGGAACGGTGCTCGGCGAGCACCTCGGGCAGCACCGGTTCACGGTCGGCCAGCGCCGCGGCCTGGGCGCGATCCAGTCCCAGCCGCCGGAGCCGCTCTACGTACTCGACAAGGACGCCGCCACCGGCCGGGTCACGGTCGGGTGCAAGGCGCAGCTGGCGACCACGCGCGTGCACGTCCGCGCGGCGCGGTTGCATCGTCCCGGCGCCCGGGTCGACAGCGTCAAGCTGCGGTACCGGTCAAAGCCCCTGCGCGCGAGCATCGCCGGGGACCCGGAGGCCGGCCGCCACCGCGAGCTGTCACTGGCGCTGGATGAGCCCGTCGACGGTGCTGCCCCCGGACAGCTGGCGTGCCTGATGGACGGCGACCTGGTCGTCGGCTGGGGCACCATCACGCGCACGCGCGGCTGACCGCGCCGGCGCTCCTGACCAGGCCAGGCCGCGCGCCTACACTCAGGCATCCCGATGATGACCTCCGACGAGATCAGGAGCACGTTCCTTCAGTTCTTCGAGTCCCAGGGCCATCTGCGGCTGCCGTCGGCCTCACTGGTGCCGGCCGACTTCGACCCTTCGGCGCTGTTCACCGTCGCCGGTATGCATCCGCTCAAGCCTTACTTCCAGGGGATCGAGCGGCCACCGCGTGACCGGGTGACGACCTGCCAGATGTCGTTCCGGACCCCGGACATCGAGATCATCGGCACCACCACGCGTCACCTGACGCTGTTCGAGATGCTCGGCAACTTCTCGTTCGGCGACTACTTCAAGCGCGAGGCGGCTCGGTTCGCCTGGGAGCTGTCAACCGAGGGCTTCGGCTTCAACGCACACGACATCTGGATCACGGTGTTCGGCGGCGACGACGAACTCGGGCTTGGTCCCGACCAGGAGGCGATCGACGCGTGGCTCGGAATCGGCGTCCCGCGTGAGCGGATCGTCGAGTGCGATCGTGACGAGAACTTCTGGCAGGCCGGACCGACCGGCCCGTGCGGCCCGTGCTCGGAGCTCTACCTCGACCGTGGCGTCGAGCACGGCCGCGCCGATGACCTGCCCGGCGGCGACAACGAGCGGTTCTTGGAGTATTGGAACCTCGTGTTCATGCAGCTGGATCAGAATCCGGTCAACGTGCTCACGCCGCTGCCGGCCAACAACATCGACACCGGCATGGGGCTCAATCGGATGGCGGCCGTCCTGCAGGACAAGGAGACGGTGTTCGAGACCGACCAGTTCGCGCCGCTGATCGAGCTCGGCGAGCGGCTGTCGGGCCACAGCTACGGCGAGACGTTCGCGACCGACAAGGCACTGCGGGTGTTGGCCGACCATGGCCGCGCGGTCACGTTCCTGCTGTCGGACGGGGTCGTCCCCTCCAACGAGGACCGCGGCTACGTGCTGCGGCGGATCATGCGCCGTGCGATCCAGCAGGGTCGCTCGATCGGCCTTGAGCAGGGCTTCTTGCCGCAGTACGCCGACCTCGTGACCGAGCTGATGGCGTCCTCGTATCCGCGGCTGCACGAGCAGCGTGACCAGGTCCGTCGCTGGATGAGCTCCGAAGAGGAGTCCTTCGGCCACACGCTGGAGTCGGGGCTCAGACGGTTGGACGAGCTGATCGCACGTGCCCGTGAGAGCGGCGACGAGGGGATCGCCGGCGAGGACGCGTTCCTGCTGCACGACACGTACGGGTTCCCGATCGACATGACGCTGGAGATCGTCACCGAGCACGGTCTCGGCGTCGACGAGTCGGGCTTCGAGGCGCTGATGGACGAGCAGCGAACCCGCGCGCGTCAGGGCTCACGCGGCAGCCGCGCCACCTCGGGGATTCGGGACCGTGCGGTGGCGCTGTCGGGTTCGGCGGGATTCGAGACGGAGTTCGTCGGCTATGAGACGACCGACGCGACCACGACGATCGGCGCGGTCGCAGCGAGCGACGACGGCGAGCTGCTGATCAAGCTGCACGAGTCGCCGTTCTACGCAACCGGCGGCGGCCAGGTGGCCGACGTCGGCGTGCTCGAGTGTGAGGGCGGCGGTTGCCGTGCCCGGGTGACCGACGTGATCCGGCTCGGACCGGATCAGATCGTCGCCCTGGCACCGGAGCACGGGGCGTTTACGCCGGGCGAGCGCGTCTTCGCGCACGTCGATCGCGCGGCGCGGCACGCGACCGCGTGCAACCACACCGCCACGCACCTGCTGCATGCGGCGCTGCGCCGTCAGCTCGGCGACCACGTCCGCCAAGCCGGCTCCTACGTCGGACCGGACAAGCTGCGCTTCGACTTCACCCATGGCGGCTCGATGAGCGCCGAGCAGGTGCGTGCCGTCGAGAACGACGTCAACGACTGGATCCTTGAGAGCCACCCGGTCCGGGCGCTCGAGACGACGCTGGACGAGGCCAAGGCGCTGGGCGCGATGGCGCTGTTCAACGAGAAGTACGGCGAGATCGTGCGCATGGTGGAGGTCGGCGGTGTTGGGGGTGGGGGGCGGGATGAGGTCTTCTCACGCGAGCTGTGCGGCGGCACGCACGTGCGCTCGACGTCCGAGATCGGCCTGTTCCGGCTGCTGAGCGAGACCTCGAGCGCCGCCAACGTGCGTCGGATCGAGGCGATCACCGGGCCCGAGGCGGTCGCCTTCATGCGTGAGCGCGAGCGTCAGCTGCAGGATGCCGCGGGCGTGCTCCGGGTTCCGCCCGAGCGGGTCGTGGACTCGGTCCGGGCGCTGCGTGAGCAGCTACGAGAGCTCGAGCGCTCGGCCAAGGGCGGCGGCAACGGCTCGGCGGCCACGGTCGATGTCGATGAGTTGGTCGCGCGCGCCGGCGATGCGGGCGGCGCCAAGGTGCTGACCGCCGCGGTGGCGGTCGCCGACGGCGATGCGCTGCTGAAGCTCGCCGACCAGCTCAAGGCCAAGCTCGGCGACGCGGCGATCGTGCTCGGGCGTGCCGGCGACGGGCGCGTGGACCTGATCGCATCGGTCTCGCCCGCGCTGGTCGGGCGAGGCGTCAAGGCCGGCGAGATCATCAAGCTGGCGGCGGCCGAGGTCGGAGGAGGCGGTGGCGGTCGCGACACGATGGCCCGCGCCGGCGGTCGCGACCCAGCGCGCCTGGACGACGCGATCAGCGCCGCCCAGCGGGCGATCGAGTCCGCGCTGACCAGCTGACGGCGCCTCGGTGCCGACCGCGGTTGATCGTCGCCACTCGGCGCGCCGCCGAGCCGCTGCGTAGGATCAGGACCGATGCGAGTGCTCGCGCTCGACTACGGACGCGCGCGCTGCGGGTGTGCGATCAGCGACCCGACCGGCGTGCTGGCGACACCGCTTGAGGCGATCGCCGCGCCGGACTCTCGGCGCGGCCGTGCGCGGCTACGCGCACTGGTGACCGAGCTGGGCGTGCAGCGAGTCGTCGTCGGGCTCCCGCTGTCATTGTCGGGCGGCGACTCGACCCAGACCGCGCAGACGCGTGCGTTCGCCGAAGGACTCCAGCGGGCGGTCGAGGTTCCGGTCGAGCTCTACGACGAGCGGTTCACGACGGTCATGGCCCGGCGCGACGGCGGCTCGGCCGACGAAGACTCGCGCGCCGCCGCGCACCTGCTGGAAGGGTGGCTCACGCGGACCGCGTCGGCGACGGCGGTGGCCCGTGGCTGACGGATCCAACCGCACGGCCCAGCAACGCGAGGAGGCGCGCCGCGAGCGCGAGGCGGCACGGGCGGCCCGCGCCCGGTCAGCGCGCTCCGGCCACGACGACGACGACGGCGACGGCCACGACGCGGTCGCGAGCGGACGCGACGGCGCTCCGCGCGTGGCCGACGAGCCGCTTGTGCAGAGCCGCCACCAGCCCGATCTGCGGGACGCGCCCGCGCCCGGCGTCGACGAGCCCGAGCCGCTGCACCAGGACCGCCCCGCCGGCGACGGCCACGACCCCACGGCCGGCGACGCGCCGATCAAGTCGTTTCCGTCGCCTCCGGACCCCGACTTCTACCTGCCCGAGGAGGAGCTGGAGATGCCATCGGGCACCAAGCGCGTCAGCCGGCTGGGCAACCGCCAGCGGGTGGTCCGTCCCCGCCCGGTCAGGCGCCGACGCCAGGTCAAGCCCCGCAAGCGCACGGCGCCGACCCGGCGGCGGCCCTGGCTGCTCCGAATCGTGTCACTGATCGCGCTCCTGTTGGCGGCGGCGCTGGCGTGGTTCTTGATCGAGTTGTTTCAGCCGTTCGGCGTTTCGCCCCATGGTCGCGTCAGCGTCACGATCCCGCCGCACTCGAGCTCCAGCGCGGTGGCCAAGCTGCTGGATCACCAGCACGTGATCTCCTCGAGCTTCTTCTTCGAGCTGCGCGCGACGCTCGACGGCGACCGCGGCGACCTGCGATCCGGCACGTACCGCCTGCAGGAGGGGATGAGCTACGAATCGGTGCTCAAGAAACTGACGACGGCGCCGCCGCCGATCCCGACGACCAAGCTGACGATCGAGGACGGGCACAGCCGGTCACAGGTCGCGGCGCTGCTCAAGCAGCAGGGGATCAAGGGCAACTACGTCGCGCTGACCCGAAGCTCCAAGCTGCTGGACCCACAGCGTTACGGCGCGCCCAAGGGGACGCCGGACCTCGAGGGTTTCCTGTTCCCGGACACGTTCAGGCTGCGTAAGCCGGTCAAGCTGACGACGCTGGTCGCTGCCCAGCTGACTGACTTCAAGCACCGCTTCGGGCAGCTGAACCTCACCGCGGTCGAGCACGACGAGCATCTGACCGCGTATCAGGTGCTGATCGTGGCCTCGCTGATCGAAGGCGAGGCGGCCACGCAGTCTGACCGAGCCAAGGTCGCGTCGGTGATCTACAACCGCCTGCGCGACCGCATGCCCTTGCAGCTGGACTCGACCACGCGCTACGCGACCGGGAACTACACAAAGCCCCTGACCGGCGCGCAGCTGAACTCCAGCTCGCCCTACAACACCCGGAACCACGCGGGGCTGCCGCCGACCCCGATCAACAGTCCGGGGCTCTCGGCGCTGCAGGCGGCCGAGCACCCGGCGACCACGAACGACCTGTACTTCTTCGCCAAGCACTGCTCGGACAAGACCGTGTTCTTCACCAACTACACGCAGTTCCAGAACGCGGTCAACGCGGACGCCGCGACCGCCTGCCACAAGTAGCGCGACGGTGCGGCTCGGAGTGCTGGGATGGCCGGTGGCGCACAGCCGCTCGCCGGCGATGCACAACGCGGCGTTGCAGGCGGTCGGGCTGGACGGCTGGCGCTACCAGCTGCTGCCGCTCCCGCCGGAGCTCTTGAATGAGACCGTGCCGTCGCTGCGCCGGGCCGGATTCCGTGGGGTCAACGTGACGATCCCGCACAAGGCGGCGGCGTTGACGCTGGCGAGCGACCGGACCGAGCGGGCGGCGGCGATCGGGGCCGCGAACACGCTCACGTTCGAGCCCGGCGGCGAGATCGTCGCCGACAACACCGACGCGCCCGCGATCGTCGCGGCGCTCCCGTTTGACGCGCGCGGGCAGACCGCCGTCGTGCTCGGCGCGGGCGGCAGCGCCCGCGCGGCCGTCTGGGCGCTGGCCGGCGCCGGCGCACGTGAGGTGCTGATCTGGAACCGCTCGCCCGAGCGAGCCCGCGCGCTGGCGCACGAGTTCGGGGCGACGGCGCTACCCGCGGATGAGGGCCTGGCCGGCGCCGACCTGCTCGTCAACTGCACGGCGGCGGGGCTCGACGGCGGCGATCCGTTCGGGTCGCTGCCGCTGGAGGCGGAGAGCGTGCGGAACTATCGATGCGTCGTGGATCTCGTCTACACGCCGTCGGGTACGCGGCTGATCGATGCCGCGCAACGACGCGGGGTCGCCGCCGTCGACGGTCTGGAGATCCTGGTCGGGCAGGGCGCGCTGAGCTTCGAGCGGTTCACCGGCAGGCTGGCGCCGGTCGATGTGATGCGCGCCGCCGCCCGCGGCTGAGATGCGTCCCGCCGCCCGCGGCTGACGGGCGTGAGCCCCCGGTGAGAGACCCGGAGCTATCGTGGGCGGCGATGAGCACCGGCGGCGATCCGACGATCTGCACGGCCTGCCGCGGCACCGGCAAGGTCCTCTCCAGCCTCGGTGGCACCCCGCACGAGGTCGTCTGCCCGTGGTGTGAGGGGTCGGGGCACCGGATTGCCGGGATCGACGCTCAGGAGCACCCCGCCGAGGGCGGCGAGCGCGCCCCCGAGACGGCTTCCGAGCCTGACGACACCTAAGCTGAGATCTCGAAATGGCGCTCGAGCTGACCACCGCCGGGGAATCCCACGGTCCCGGCCTCACCTGCATCGTCCAGGGCATGCCCGCAGGTATGACTCTGGACCGCGACGCGCTCGATCGTGACCTGGCACGCCGCCAGCTCGGCCACGGCCGAGGTGGGCGGATGAAGATCGAGTCCGATCGCGCGACGGTGACCGCGGGCGTCCGCCATGGACGTACGCTCGGCGGTCCGATCTGCCTGCAGGTCGCCAACCGCGACTACGCCAACTGGGAAGAGCGGATGAACCCGTGGCCGGTCGACGCCCAGACCGCCGAGGTCCACCTGCCACGTCCGGGCCACGCGGACCTGGTCGGCACCCAGAAATACGGGCTCGCCGACGTGCGCGACATCCTCGAGCGCGCCTCGGCGCGTGAGACCGCGGCCCGGGTCGCCGGCGGCGCCGTCTGCAAGGCATTCCTGACCGCCGTCGGGGTGAGCGTGTTCTCGCACGTGATCCAGATCACCGGCGTCACTGCGCCGCGTCGTGACGACCTGACCGCGGCCGACTTCGAGCACGTCGACGAATCGCCGGTCCGCTGCCTGGACACCGCCGCGGGCGCCGCGATGGTCGCCGAGATCAACCGTCTGCGCAAGGCCAACGAATCGCTCGGAGGGGTGTTCGAGGTGCGTGCGTTCGGACTCGTGCCGGGGCTGGGCTCACACGTCTCCTGGCGTGAGCGGCTCGACGGCGTGCTCGCCCAGGCGGTCAGCTCGATCCAGGCGATCAAGGGGGTCGCGGTCGGCGACGGGATCGAGGTCGCCGGCCTCCCCGGCTCGCTCGCGCACGATGAGATCTTCTACGACGACGAGCGCGGCTACTACCGCCAGACCAACCGCGCCGGCGGTCTGGAGGGCGGGATGACGACCGGCGACCCGCTGGTCGTGCGCGGCTACATGAAGCCCTTGCCGACGTTGACCAAGCCGCTGCGCTCGGTCGATATCGCCACCCACGAGCCGGCCGAGGCGCTGCGCGAGCGGACCGACTCGTGCACGGTCCCGGCGGCGGGGGTCGTGGCGGAGGCGATGGTCGCGTTCGTGCTGGCCGACGGCTACCGGCGCAAGTTCGGCGGCGACCACATCGACGACGTGCGCGCGGCGGTCTCCGCCTACAAGGAGCGGATCGGGTGGTCGCCGGCCTGACCGACCGGCCGGTGGCGGTCGTCGGTTTCATGGGCGCCGGCAAGACGACCGCGGCGCAGGCGTTCGCGCAGGCGTCGGGCGGGGTCGCGGTCGACGCCGACGCGGAGCTCGAGCTCCGTGCCGGCAAGCCGATCTCCGAGATCTTTTCGGCCGACGGCGAGCCGGCCTTCCGGGCCGCCGAGGAGCGGGTGACGCTTGAGCTGCTCGACCGCCCGCCCGCGGATGAACCGCGGTTTGTCGCGCTCGGCGGCGGAGCGCTGGGGTCCGAGGCGATCCGCCGGGCGCTGCATCAGCACCTGGTGATCTGGATCGACGTCGACGCCGACACCGCCTGGCGGCGATGCGAGGACAGCGGCCGTCCGCTGGCGGCCGACCGGACCGCGTTCACAAGGCTGCACGCCGAGCGTGAGCCGATCTACGCGAGCGCTGCCGACGTCGTCGTTCCGCAGCGACTGCACGTCGGCGTCGCGGCCGTGCTGGATGCGCTGGCGGGGGTACCGCCTGGTGCCCGGATGCTGTGGGCGACCAGCGACTCCGGCGACTACCCCGCCTACATCGGTCCCGGGCTGCTGGGCGACGGCGCCGCGCCGCCGTCGCCGGCGTTCTGGCCGGCGACGATCCCGGGACGGCGATTCCTGGTCTGCGACGGACACTCGGGACGGCTCTACGGCGATCGGATCACGCCGCTGGACGGCCGCATCGCGATCATGCCCGGTGAGCAGTCCAAGACGATCGCGCACGCCGAGATCGTCTGGTCAGAGCTCGTCCGCGCCGGTATGACCCGCTCGGACGTCGTCGTCGCGCTCGGCGGCGGCGTCGTCGGGGACCTGGCCGGCTTCTGCGCGGCCACCTACCAGCGCGGCGTCCGGTTCGTGCAGGTGCCAACGACGGTCGTCGCCCAGGTCGACTCAGCCTACGGCGGCAAGACCGGCGTCGATCTGTCGGAGGCCAAGAACTACGTCGGCGCCTACCACCAGCCACGCGCGGTGATCACCGACACCGACACGCTGATCACGCTGCCGGCCGAGGAGCTCGCCGCCGGCTACGCCGAGATCGTCAAGACCGCGCTGCTGGCCGGCGGCTGGCTCTGGGAGCGAGTGCGATCAGGCGCCGGACCGCTGGATCCAGAGGTGATCTGCGCGTGCGCGCACACAAAGCTCCGCGTGGTCGCCGCCGACGAGCGTGACGATGGACCGCGCCAGACGCTCAACCTCGGCCACACCATCGGCCACGCGATCGAGACCGTCACCGGCTACGCGAGCTACCGCCATGGCGAGGCGGTTGGGCTCGGGCTGCTGGCGGCGCTGAGGCTTTCCGGCGCCGGCGAGCTGCGCGACGAGGTCTCCGAGCTGCTCAGCGCGCAGGGCCTGCCGACCACGATGAATGACGTCGACCCCGACGCGGTCGTGGTTGCGACGGCGCGTGACAAGAAGCGCGTCGGCGAAGGCCCGGTGCCGTTCGTGCTGCTGGTAGAGCCGGGCGAAGCCCGCACCGGTTGCGCGGTCGCGCCGCGTGAGCTGATCACGGCCGTACGCGAGCTCGCCCGCTAGCGTTCGGGCGCGATGCCAGACGTTCGCAACCGGATCGAGGTGATGCACGGCGTCAACCTCGACCAGCTGGGCCGCCGTGACGCGGGCCACTACGGGACGCTCACGCTGATCGAGCTCGAGCGGCAGATCTCCGAAACGGCCGCCGAGCTGGGGCTTGTGACCAGGTTCTTCCAGACCAACCACGAGGGCGAGTTCGTCGAGCACCTGCACGGGCTGAGGGGGCTCGCCGACGCGGTCCTGGCCAATCCCGGCGCGTGGACGCACTATTCCTACGCGATCCGCGACGCGGTCGAGCTGACCCGACTGCCGACGGTCGAGATCCACCTGTCGGACATCGAGCGGCGCGAGGAGTTCCGCAGGGTCTCGGTGCTGGACGGCCTGTGCTGCGGGCGCGTGTTCGGCCAGGGACCGGACGGATACCGCGACGCGCTGAGAATCCTGCAAGAGGAGCTTCAGAGATGACCGATCGTGCCGACCGGCTGGTCGCCGAGCTGGATCAGATGGGCGACGGCTCCGGGGCCGACCTGGTGCTCGTCACGGCCCTGCTGGATGTGCGTTACCTGACCGGCTACACGGGCTCCAACGGCGTCGCGCTGATCGGGCCGCAGACGCGCGTGTTCTTCACCGACTTCCGCTACCAGGAGCAGTCGGCGGTCGAGGTCGATCCGAGCTTCGAGCGCCGCATCGAGAAGCTCGACCTGCTCGAGGGGCTGTCCGAGGTGCTGCCCGCCGGCGAGCTGCGGTTGGCGTTCGAGGATGGGGCGATGACCGTTCGCGCAAACGCCCGGCTGCGCGAGCTGCTCTCCGACCGGGTGGCCCTCGTGCCCGCCGGGGATCCGGTCCAGCGGCTGCGCGCGATCAAAGAGCCTGGCGAGCTCGCGCGGATTCGCGCGGCGTCCGAGCTGGCCGACGACGCCGTCCGGGAGATCATGGAGCAGGGGCTGACGGGCCGGACCGAGCGCGAGGTCGCGCAGGCGCTCGAGGACGGGATGCGCCGGCGCGGCGCCCAGAGCGTCTCGTTCGACTCGATCGTCGCCGCCGGGGCCCACGGCGCGCTGCCGCATGCGACCCCGCGCGACGTACCGATCGAACGCGATCAGCTGGTCGTGATCGACTGGGGCGCCGGCCTGGACGGCTACTGCTCGGACTGCACGCGCACGCTGGCGACCGGGGCGCTGTCCGAGCCCGAGCAGATCGCCTACGACGTCGTGCGCGAAGCCCAGCTGGCCGGCCTGCGCGCGGTCGCCCCAGGCGTCAGCGGCCGCGACGCCGACACCGCCGCACGCACCGTGATCGAGGCGGCCGGCCACGGCGAGCACTTCGGCCACGGCCTCGGCCACGGAGTGGGGATCGAGGTCCACGAGGCGCCGCGGCTGTCGCAGCGGTCGGACTCGACGATCGAGCAGGGCAACATCGTCACGGTCGAGCCGGGCGTGTACGTGCCGGGCGCGTTCGGGATCCGGATCGAGGATCTCGTGTACGTGACCTCCGAGGGACCGGAGATCCTGACCTCGGTCCCCAAAGAGCTGATCACGGTCGGCTGAGCGACGACGATGCGCAGAACCGATCAGCGACGCGCCGCCGTGTGGGCGCTCTATCAGAGCGACCTGCTCGGACGGCCGCTGGGGGAGACGCTGCCCAACGACGTGCCCGGCTTCACGTTCGCGCTCGCCGAGCAGGTCCGCGAGCACCAGCCTGAGCTCGACGAGCTGATCGGCCGCTACGCCACCGGCTGGACGCTTGCCCGGATCGCGCCCCTGGAGCGCTCGATCCTGCGCGTGGCGCTGCTTGAGCTGCTGTACCCGGACCTGATCGCGGGCGAGGAGCCGATCCCGGCCGAGGCGGCGATCAACGAGGCCATCGAGACCGCCAAGCGGTTCTGCGGCTCAAGCGCGCCGGCGTTCATCAACGGGATCCTCGGGGCCGTGCTGCGCGACCGGGCTGCCGAGCCCGCCGAGTGACCGCCGAGCCCGCGAGTGACCGGCGCGAGCGCCGAGTCGGACGGCCAGACAGGAATGCCGAGTCGGACGGCTTTAGACCGAGAGTCTGCTGAGCCACCGCGTGATCGCGGCGGCAATCGCGGCATGATCGCGCTTGAGCCCGTGATCGCCGTCGACCCGCACCACCTCTCGGCGCAGCACGCCCGAGGACCGCGGGAGACCGAAGCGGTCGTTGCGGCCCTGGAGGACCAATGTCGGCACGCCGCTGCCGTCGAGCTCTGACTGCCGGCTCGCAGCGCGCGTGGTCGCGCCCGCACGCTCGGGCGGCTCCAGCGGG
>Ga0302325_10019533_pt1 | contig 14250 bp, 6 predicted proteins | sample Palsa_T0_2_FD_201948 | JGI IMG/M metagenome (GOLD analysis project Ga0302325, IMG submission 201948) | Peat permafrost microbial communities from Stordalen Mire near Abisko, Sweden - Palsa_T0_2 | ecosystem: Environmental > Terrestrial > Soil > Palsa > Peat permafrost | place: Sweden: Abisko... | reverse complement strand
AGCAAGGGCTCGATCCGCTCCCCGCATCGACAGGCATCCAGGCGAAATTATGCAGGCCCGAGCTGCTGGTTGAGATTGAGGCCATCGCCATGTTCCAGACCGAGAGGCAGTCAGCCGATACGCACGAGTAGCCCGGCTATTTTGAACGGCGAAAACCCCGCGGCCGGAATCTGAGAAGGGGCACAAAGTTGAGAAAGCATGATATCGGTATCGTCGTCCTTGGCGCAGCCGGCGCATTCTTCATGATCGCGCCCAGTATCCTTCCCCACCACGCTCAGCCGCGAGTCTTTGCCGCAGAGGCCGCCCCGGCGTCGATCGCCGTCGACTATCCGCTGAATCTTTCGATCTTTCCGCCGGAAATTACTTCGCCAACGTTCATCTGGCACGATGCCGCGGAGTCGGCGCGCCTCTGGCGCATTGAGTTCCGCTTTGGCGACGGCTCGCCGGCGATGAGCTTCGAAACCTCGGGGCCTCGACTGGTCATTGGCGAGATCGACGCGCGCTGCATTTCGACGACGAACGAGCTGCCTGCGCTCACTCCCGAACAAGCCCGTTCCCATACGTGGACACCGGATGCCGCTGCATGGGACAAAATCAAGAAACATTCTGTGACGCACCCGGCGGAGGTGACGATCGCCGGATTGAATCCGAGCGAAACCAGTCATGCAGTTTCGCGAGGCGAGGTCTCCATCCTCACCTCAAAAGACCCGGTGGGAGCGCCGATCTTCTATCGTGACGTGCCCCTGATGCCTTCGGAGACGGAAAAGGGCGTCATCAAGCCCCTGGCAGCGAATGCGATTCACCTGATCGAATGGCGCCTGCGCAGTATCGACCAAACCCAGAGCCGGGTGGTGCTGCAGGAGATGCACACCTGCGCAAACTGCCACTCCTTCTCGCGTGACGGCAGCACCATGGGCATGGATATGGACGGCCCGCAGAACGACAAAGGCCTGTATGCCGCCGTTTCTATTCGGCCGCAGATCGTCATCCGCACCAAGGACATGATTTCCTGGAATCCAAACTACGATCGCCAGTTCGCCTTCAATCGTGTTGGTTTCATGTCCCAGGTTTCTCCAAACGGCAGATATGTCGTGACCATGCTGACGCCTGGCGATCGTCCTCCGCAGAACAACTATTATGTTGCGAACTTCAAGGATTATCGGTTCCTCCAGGTCTTTTATCCGACCCGCGGAGTCCTTTACTGGTACGACCGAGAAACCGGGGCGCGGCACACGCTGCCTGGCGCCGACGATCCAAAATACGTGCAGACCAATGGTGTCTGGAGTCCGGACGGCAAGTACATCGTCTTCGCACGAGCGGAATCGAAGGAGCCCTACTCGCGCGACGTCCCGATGGCGACGCATTCCAACGATCCCAACGAGACACAGATTCGCTATGACCTCTATCGCGTGCCCTTCAATGATGGGAAGGGCGGCAAAGCGGAACCCATTGCCGGCGCTTCCGGCAACGGCATGAGTAACTCCTTTCCAAAGGTTTCTCCGGACGGCCGCTGGATCGTTTTCGTGGAGGCTGGCAACGCCGAGCTGATGCGCCCCGACAGCCAGTTGTACATCGTCCCCTTCGACGGCGGTAAAGCGCGGCGCCTCGACGCCAACATGTACCCGATGAATTCGTGGCACAGCTGGTCGCCTAACGGGCACTGGCTGGTTTTTTCATCGAAGAGCCGCGGTCCTTATACAAGGATGTATCTCACCCACATCGACGAGCAGGGCAACAGCAGCCCGGCCATCCTGATCGATAACCCGACTGCGGCCAACCGTGCGGTGAACCTGCCTGAGTTCGTCAATATTCCGGCGAACGGCCTGATGAAGATCGATACGCCGGCGGTCGATATGTATGGTGAGTTCGACCGCGCAGTCGAGCTGGCGGAAGCGGGTCAGGATGCGGTGGCGACGCTGGAGTGGGAAAAGCTGGCCGCGTCCAATCCCGACGACGCCCGCATCCACAACAATCTGGGAGCGGCGCTGATCCGGACGTCGGACTTCGCCCACGCGATCCCTGAACTCAATAAGGCGCTTGATCTGAATCCGAACTACAACATCGTTCATGTGAACCTGGCGCATGCTCTGCTGGCGGCGGGCAACCCGGATCAGGCAGTGGCCGAGTACCAGAAGGCCCTCGATATTTATCCCGATTCGGCAGACCTGCACAACAGTTATGGAAATGCTCTGCGGGCGGAGGGCCACCCCGATGAGGCAATGCAGCAGTACACGATTGCCATCGGTATGGACCCCAGGCTGGCCGACGCCCACAACAATCTTGGCCTCGCTCTGCTCGAACAGAGCAAGCCGGAGCAAGCTGCGGAAGCCGAAAAAGAATTCCGGACCGCCATTTCTATCAACCCAAATTTCGCCGACGCGGAAAATAACCTGGGCACGCTGGTGGGGCAGCAAGGCAAGGATGCCGAAGCCGAGCAGCTCTTCCGCGATGCCATCCGCGACAACAGCGTCTTTGCAAGGGCCATGGTAAATCTGGCCGCCACGCTGGCCAGCGAAGGGCGATTTCCGGAGGCGGCCGCAGTCGCGCAGCGCGCGCTTCAGGTAGAACCTGGGAACAAGGATGCCCAGAACCTGCGCGCTATGATTGCGACCCAGCAAAACCACTGACGAAGGACCGTCGCAGGGTTTCTTCCAGCGAATCGTCGGAATAGATTCGCGCCCAAAAGGAAATGGGTTGGAGGATGTCGAGGCCTCCAACCCTGGTTGCACGTTTGGGAGGTTCGCGTGCACTGACCCGGGAAAAACTCCAGGCCTGAACCTGCGGTTGAGCGCGGGATCCGAACCTCCGTTCAGACCCCGCCCATTGAGTTAGAAAGTGAACTTAGCAGCGACCTGCATGCGGCGCGCCGTGCCCGAGAAGCTTTGGATCTGGCCGAACGTGCCGTCCTTGACATTGGTATCCGGACTTCCCAGATCCGGATGGTTAAATGCGTTGTACATCTCCAGACGTATCTGCACGTTGTACCGGTTTTCGTGGAACCCGGTGTTCTTGGCGAACAACAGGTCCAGATCCTGGTAGAACGGGTTGTTCACATTGCTGAGTGAACGTGGCGCGTTGCCAATCTCGTAGGAGAGCGGTATGGAAAAGTTCTTTGTGTTGAACCACTGGTGATAGTTCGCATTCGTCAGCCTCGCCGACGTCCCCGAAGAGTCTGGACGCTGAGCAAAGCCGCCGTAGGTTTCCTGAGTGGTGCCGTTGTCGACAGCGGACAGAATGATCGGCGTGCCGGTATTCCAGAATTCAATTCCACTGATTTGCCAGCCGCTGATGAATTTATCCGCTACCGAGCTTCCGTTGTTCAGCCACATCTGCCCCTGGCCGATGGGGATCACATAGACGAACCCCGTCGTGATGTCATACCGCTCGTTTTGCGCGCTCACGCCCCATTCTGCCTTCGGGTTGTACTGGTTGGCATAAGTCTGGCTTGCGGGCCCGAGATAATTGACCGCCGACGCAGCGTTGTCGTAAGCGACTCCGCCGGTGAAGGATGCGATGAAGCTCAGCCCGTAGGACAACGACTTATCCGCACGCACCGTGAAACCGTTGTACCTTGAATCGGCATCTGGCTTCCGGAAGGAGCTGACCCCCTGGTACTGCGGCCAGCGGTGCTGTAACTGAGCCGCCTGTACTGTGCCGCCCCCCAGACCAAGGCCCGGGACATAAAACGGGCTACCCGGCTGCAAAACCGGCTGGAAAGGGTTAGGAACGTTTTGCGACAGCTTGCATTGCGCCGTCGTAGCGCCGACCGTACACCCGTTCGCGATGAGTGTATTGGTTGTTAGTTGGTCGAAAGGCTTGCCTGGGTCGCCATTGATCAGGAAGACTCCACGGTTACCAAGATAGCCGAGTTCCACCTTCATGTTCCAGGGTACAGAGAACTGCAGGTTTGCGTTCCACTCGACAGAATATGGGTTACGATAGCTGTCGAAATACGCTGTGGACATGCCGCTGCCGATGTCGATGCCCTGCACGCATGCTGAACTGGCAAGACAGCTTGCGGTTTTGCCCTGAGCTACTGCATATCCGGTCGGGAACGGGTTTTGTGCCGACGTGGACAGCGCGGGGTCGGGGCTATATAGCGTCGCCACCGGTAACGAAGTCTCGTTGTTGAACGAAGGTTGATAGTTAGTCTGTACGTCGAAGCCATCGTCTCCTGACCCGCCCGACGTTCCAGAGGCCTGCAGCGCGGAAGGCTGGAAGATAATGCCGGCGCCCCCGCGGACCACAACTTTGGGAGTGGGGTTCCAGGCCATTCCAAGCCGCGGACCAAAGTCGCTCTTCTGCACAGGTCCCTGACGCCGGCCATACTGTGCGCCCTGCGTCCCCACGATAGTCATGGCGCCCGTAAGGCTGTTGCAATAGGGGCAGGATTCTCCGTTGGTGCTCACCACCGAGTTGATCTGACTTTGATAGGCGGTGCCCTGCAGCGGAGACGGAGCGATCGGATTCCAGAACACCATCTGATTATTTTGTTCTACGCGCGGTATTTCGTAGTCATACCGCAGTCCGTAGTTGAGCGTGAACTTCGGCGAAATCTTCCAGTCGTCCTGCCCGTAAAAGGCGATGTACTGGCTGGTTGTGATGTAGGAGGGATCGTTGGTGATATCGCCCGACTGCGGCAGCCCCAGCAGAAGCGAAGCGACCGAGTAGCCAGTCGAGCCATCGTAGGTCTGCGGATACTGGCGAGTCCAAGTGTCATCGGAAGAGAAGGTGCCGGAAGGATAGGTGTACTGGAAGAAGTTCAGGCGCAGCTGCCGGAATTCTCCACCGAACTTTAGGGAATGACCGCCGGCAATCTTGACCAGGCTTCCGTTGACGTCCTGGGCCATCGGGTCTTCCTGCAGGCCTTCGTACCCAAGCGGTCCCAGATCGGAGAAGCCTCCATTATTAGCTCCGCCGAAGCTGAAGTGCGGGAAGATCTGCATTTGCTTGCCGGCTTGCGTTACGTAGTTGGAATCGAAGCCCAGGGTAGCGGGATTGAAGGGGCCTCCCACCGGCACACGATTGGAAGTCTGCCGCGAATAACCATAGCGGAGCTCGGCCAGCAATTTCGGTGAGAAGGTGAAGGTGTTATTGAACGACCCGCTGTAGACGTAGTAATGATCGGCGCCGCCGTAACCGCCGTTCGACGCGGCGTTGTTGTAATCGCTGATCGTGGTGTTGTGATTACCTTCCATGCTGAAGCGAAGGAAGGAATGCCACTTGGAAGTTACATCCACGTCCTCGCGTGTATCGAAGCGCCAGTCGGTTCCCGGTACGCTTTGCGTGATCTGGTAGTTGTTACTGCCGCCTGTAGCACCCGCAATGTTCGGCTTGGGATAGTAACCAAGAGCTGCCTGCGCCACTTTCGAAATTCGATTCGCGGGAATCATGTTGTACTGGCCGTTCGCGAAAAACGGCTGTCGCACATATACGCCCGCAGCATTTTTAGTCACGGTATCCGGATCGTAGAGAACCGGAGTGGTGGAACCGAATATGCTTGTGAAGTCGCCATTGAAAATCGCCGGATTGGGAACATGATCGGCCTCGAACGAGCCTGAAGCCGAAGAAGTGTATTGATAATCGGCGAAGAAGAAGGCGCGCTTGCGAATGATCGGGCCGCCGACCGTTCCTCCGGAATAGTAGTTGTGCATATCCGGCTTGGTCCCGGTGTTCTTGACTCCAGGCTGGCCAAAGGGAATCGCATTGAACGCTCCCTCCTGGATGAACTCGAAGTAGCTGCCGTGCCACTCGTTGGAGCCGCTCTTGGTGATCAGGCTCTCGGTGCCGCCGGAGAAGCGCCCGTACTCGGCGGGCAGAACGCTGGTCTGCACGTTGATTTCCTGCACCGAGTCCTCGATCGGAGTGGCGGTCGCAACGTTATTGCCGACGTTGTTCTCGGGCGTAATGTTGGTCATGCCATCGATCGTCTGCTCATTATTCGCGTTCCGGCTGCCGCCAATATGCGGTGTCGAAGCGCTGCCGACGTTGTTCACGCCCGGAACCAGCATGGCAAAGTCGAAGATGTTACGGCCGAGGTCCGGCAATTGCAGGATCGTCTGGGTCTGAATGGTCTCGCCAAGGCTGGACGTATCCGTATCCAGCGTTTCAGCGGTGGCGCTGACCTCAACCGTCTGCGTGATCCCGCCCACTTCCAGTTTGAAATCGACAGGACGAGTCTCCGCAACCTGCACCAGCACGCCGTCTTCTCTCGCTGTCTTGAACCCTTTAGCCCCGACCAGAACGCTGTAAGTCCCTGGCTCCACAAAAGGGATGGTGAAGCGCCCTCCGGCGTCGGTGATGGTTGCTCGTTGCTCGCCGGTCGCCGCCCGCGTGATGGTAACGGTTGCTCCCGCAACCACGGCGCCCGTATTGTCCGTCACCAGGCCCTCGACGGTGCCCGTCGGCGTCTGGGCCAGAGCGGTCGCGCCCAGAATAGCGATAGCGACGATGGAGAACAACCAATGAAGCTGTTTCATCCTGCCTCCTGAATCTTGCATTGAGCGGGCATGGCGGAATTCACAACTGCCGCGCGCCTGATGGCACCGATATGTTTGGTGTGTCAAAATGTTGATATCGATATCACGGCAAACACCTATAGTCTTTCGTGTAATGCAGTGTCAAGTGCTTTTCTGTGGATTCATCGCGATTACACCGCAAGCTGTGCTACAACTGGGATCGCTATCAGGTAAGCGGGAATGACTCTCCAGACGGATTTGCCGGTTCTTGTGTATGACGTCGGGGGAAGCCATGTTTCCGCCGCGCTTTGCCAGCAAAACTCCTTAACTCTGGGACCGGTCTTGAGAAGCGGATCCCCGCTTGAAATCAGTGCTGAAGCGTTTTTTCAGACTCTTTACTCCCTCGGCGTTCAGGCTGCGGAAGACGTCTCCAGGGTCGGCGGCGCGCAGCTTGCTGTGCCCGCTCCCTTCGACTATGAAACCGGTATCAGCCGCATGACGCACAAGTTACCGTACCTCTATGGCGTCGATCTGCGCGGAGCCTTGGCCGCCCTCTTCGGATGGCATCCTGAGCAGGTGCGATTTCTCCACGATTCCGCCGCTTTCGTGCTCGGTGAATTCGCCGCTGGGGCCGCGCGCGGCGCCCAACGGGCCGTCGGAATCACCCTGGGCACGGGTATCGGTTCCAGTTTTTCTCTGTCCGGCAAAGTGATCACACACGGCTTTGGAATCCCGCCCGGTGGCGAGATTTGGAACCTGCCCTGCGGGGATGGGATTCTGGAGGATTTTCTTTCCGCCAGGGCAATCCAGCGCGAATACGAACGGCGCACAGGATCGAATCGCGAGGTGATTTCGTTAGCTGCGTCTGCGCGAGACGATGCAGCTGCACGCGAAACGTTTATCGCCTTCGGTCGAGCTCTGGGCAAGGCGTTCAGGGCCATTCTGTCGGACTTTGCGCCCGATGTGGTGGTTCTTGGCGGAGGCATATCCCACGCCGCACATCTGTTTCTCCCCTCCGCAAAGACCGAGCTGGCGGGGACAGCCTTCCGGCTCGAAGTGTCGGCGATGATCGATTACGCCGCGCTGGTGGGCGCGGCCGCGGCGTGGTTCAATGAGGGCAGAATTTCCGATGGCCCCAACCCCGATTCCGTTTCCACTGCTGCGCATGGCGCCTAGGTCTGCCATCGTCGTGCTATGTGTGTTTGCGTGCGCCTCCCCGTCTCACGCTCAATCGGGCTGTCGCGGACCCGACGCGCTGGAGCAGGCCACGCGCAATCGGCCCTCATCGCGGAACTGGGCTGCTTTGGCTGGATGGTTCGGCGAGCACCGCCAGTTTGACTGTGCGTCCGCAGCTTTCCAGGCAGCGCTGAATATCGATCCCAATTCTGCAAATCTGCACTACTTTGCAGGACTCACGCTGAACTCCTCAAGGAAACCGCGTGAAGCTCTGGATGAATTACTGCGGTCGATCGAGCTGGATCCGAAACAACTGCAGCCCCGCCTTCTGGCTGGCGTTGCTCTCAACGAACTCGACCGCCGCGGAGATGCGGAACAAGCCTGGGAAGGCGCCCTGGCTATCGATCCTAATTCCGTCATCGCCCTGGACTGGTTGGCCAAAGCGCGCATCTCGGACCGGCAATTTCAGTCCGCGATCGATCTGCTCAGCACCGCTCCCCACGATAAAGAACTGACCCTGGACCTGGCGCTGGCTTATTCCCAGGATGGCCGCTTCGACCAGGCCGCGAGCACTCTCAACTCCGCGCTTACGCGAAGCCCCGGCGACTTGCGCTTGAGCGAAGCCCTCGCCACCGTCTACTCCCAGGCCCACCGTTATCAGGATGCGAGCAAGATCATGCGCGCAGCGTTGACTCTCCATCCTCACGATCATGACGTTGAACTTCTCTACCTTCAGGTGCTCGTATTGCAGGATGATTTCGCAACCGCGCGCCCGCTGGTTCGACAACTGCTCGCGGCTCATCCTGACAATTTCGACGCACTCTATCTGTCTGGCCTCCTTGAGATGAACGAACAGCAGTATGCCGCCGCCATTCGCCATTTGACCGCCGCGGCCGCCATCAACCCAGACCACTACGATGTGCGCTATCAACTCGGCGTGGCGCTCTTGGACACGCAGCAGAACGACGCCGCGCGCCAGCAACTCGAAAAGGCCGTGGCTTTGAATCCTGACGATGCGCACGCACACTTCGAGCTCGCCCAGGTGTTGCGCTCTCTCGGAGAGGAAGATGACGCAAAGGCGCAGCTCAGGCTCTATCAGGATCGAGCGCAGGCTGAAGTAAAGCGTGCGCTGGCCGCGAACAAGTCGAGCCAGGCCGAGAAAGCTCTCAGAAGTGGCGATGCAAAATCGGCGGTGAGTCTTTATCAGGAGGCCGTTGCAGCTCGTCCCGACGATCCGATCCTGGTATATAACCTGGCTCAGGCCCTGGACCATACCGGCGACCAAACGGCAGAGCGCGCCGCTCTCGAAGCAGCTGTGCAGCTTAAACCGGATTTTCCCGAAGCGCAGAACCGTCTCGGCTACCTAAGCGCCCGAGCCGGGGACAATAGCTCGGCTGAGCAGCACTTCCGCAGTGCGCTCACGGCCGCGCCCAGTTATGCCGACGCTGCGAATAATCTGGGCACATTGTTAGGACAGGAGGGCCAAGACAAGGAAGCGGAAACTTGGTTCCGGTCCGCGGTTGCAGCCAATCCGCGCTTCGCTCCCGCATGGGTCAACCTTGCAGCGACCCTCGCAAGCGAATCTCGATTCGGAGAGGCACGGTCCGCCGTCGAAGCCGCGCTGAAGGTCGATCCTAACGACGCTGACGCGCTTCGCCTCCGCCAGATGCTTCCTGCATCCGCGGAGCAACCGCAGAGCCCTGCAACCACTAGCCAAATTCCGCCCCAATCGCAGCCATAGAAAATGTCCGACCGCCATCGCTCAATCTGGTCTCGTCGCCATCTACTGCGATCCGCCGCTTTGGCCGGCGCCGCCAATGCGTTGCCGCGTTGGTCGTATGCCGCGGAGCAATCCCCAACCAAACTACCGCCGTTTTCTAAGTTCACCAACGTCGCCGCGCAGGCCGGACTGACACAACCCGTCGTCTCCGGAGTTCCCGGCCAGGTGACTTACATCAATGAATCCATGGGCGGCGGCTGCGCCTTCTTCGATTACGACAATGACGGCTGGATGGATGTCTTCATCGTCGGTGGGCGCCGCCTCGACGGCACTCCGCCGGGTTCCGGCAATCGCCTCTACCACAACAACCGCGACGGCACCTTCACCGATGTCACCGCGAAAGCCGGCGTCTCCGACCCAGGTTGGGCGAACGGCGTTTGCGTCGGCGATTACAACAACGACGGCTTCGAGGATCTCTTCGTCACTTACTACGGCCACAATCGCCTGTACCGCAACAATGGTGACGGCACGTTCACCGACGTCACCTCACACGCGGGACTCCTGCATCCTGAAGTCCGCTTCGGTGCCGGGTGCACCTTTCTTGACTACAACCGCGATGGGCATCTCGATCTCTTCGTCGCCAACTATGTTGACTTCGACGTCGCCCACGCGCCGAAACCGGATGCGAACGTCTCCACCTGCTCGTACGAAGGAGTTGCCGTGTACTGCGGGCCGCGCGGCCTGTCAATCCCCACGCACGCGCTCTATCGCAACAATGGCGATGGCGAATTTACCGACGTATCGAAGGAATCCGGCATTTCATCGGTTGCCACTTCCTACGGCCTCACCGCAGTCTCGCTGGACGTCGATGAGGATGGCTGGCCCGACATCTATGTGGCATGCGATTCCACGCCGAGTTTGCTCTTCCTGAACAACCACGACGGAACCTTTCGCGAAGACGCGCTCATGCGCGGCCTGGCGGTCAGCGCCGAAGGCCAGCAAATGGCGGGCATGGGCGTTGGACCCGGCGACTTCAATCTCGACGGGCACATCGACATCTACAAGACGCATTACCAGCAACAGGCGGGCGGCCTCTACCGCTCCGACGGTAAGGGTCAATTTGAAGATGTTACTGCGGCCGCCGGTATCTATGGTGAACGGCGCTTCGTCAGTTGGGGCAACGGCATCGTCGATCTCGATAACGACGGTTGGCCGGACCTGTTTTGCGTAACCGGGAATGTGTATCCGGAGTTAGAGCGCGTTTACGCTCGCTTCCCCGCCAAAGGACCTGCGATTATTTTCCGGAATCTCACCAACGGCAAGTTTCTTGAAATGGGAGAGGAGGCGGGACCTGCCATCAATGCTCGTCATGTGAGCCGCGGCTGTGCGTTCGGCGACTTCGATAACGACGGCGACCTCGACATCCTGGTGATGAACCAGAACGAGCCGCCCTCCCTGTTTCGTAACGACGCGCCCCCAGGAAACCGCTGGATCAAACTTCGTCTCGAAGGAACAAAGAGCAATCGCAGCGCGATCGGAGCGCGCGTACTGGTCCGCTACGGCGGACACGTGCAGGCGCAGGAAGTGATGAGCCAGAGCAGCTACCTTTCCAGCAATGACCCGCGCCTGCACTTCGGCCTGGGCGCGGCCACGACCGCCGACGTCGAGGTCCACTGGCCCTCGGGGCTTGTTGAAACGCACACCGGCGTTGCCGCAAATCAGTTGCTTACGTTGCGCGAAGGCGGCAGCATCGTGAAAGGGAGGTTGCGATAATCAATGGCTGTGGATCGACAGATCCGCTTCCGGTAGATATTCGTAACTCACAAATGCCAACCGCTTGCTATCCGGAGACCACGAAGGCACGTTGATCGTCCCCTGGCCGCCAAAGAGCGTCGCCAGAACGTGAACCTTCTTATCGCTCGTCGACATTAAGTTCAAGACCACGTCTTTGTCAGGGGGATGACCAGTCACGCTCTTGTCGTAGGAAAGAAAGGCCATCCATTTCCCATCGGGCGAAATGTGCGGGAACCAGTCGTCGGTCTCATCCGACAAGACCTGTTCCTGATCGCGTCCGTCCGCCTTCATTCGCCAGATCTGCATCCGTCCCGTGCGCTCGGAGTTGAAGTAGAGGAACTCCCCATCCGGAGAATATTCGGGACCATCATCCAAACCCGGTGCGGTCGTCAGCCGCGTCTCCTGCCCGCCCGTTACCGGAATCGTGTAGATATCGAAGTTGCCGTCCCGCTGCCCCGTAAAAGCCAGCGTCTTGCCGTCCGGCGACCATCCATGCCAGTACGACGGCGAGTTCTCGGTAATCTTTCGCGGCGTTCCGCCTCCGAACGGCACAATAAAGATGGAAGAGAGATGGGTCGCGCCCGACTGATCGCTGATGGCGATCGACTGGCCATCCGGCGAAATGCCGTGATCGTTGTTGCAATGATCTTCGGGCGAAGTCGGCATCAGGATGGGCGCCGAACCGTCGAGCGGCAATCTGTAGATCTTCCCATCCTGATTGAACAGCAGATACGACCCGTCCCGCGACCAGTTCGGCGCCTCGAAATGCGCAGGCGCCACGTATTCAACACGCCGATCGGTCGAGGCCGCTGTCACCGTTTCGAGGACGCTGTACAAGACTGTCCTTCCAGCGGGCGGAAGATCCTGCAGCGTGACATGCGAGAAGACCGCACGTTCAGTCACATTCTTGTCATGCGAGCACACACCGATCCCCACATAGAACGGAAGACTGAGGGTTAGTTGCGCGGCAGCTCCGGCAGGCTCCAGCTTCCCATCTTCCCCTGAGACAAAGGCGTAGAAACGGTCACCGCGCTTCTCGATGCGCACGGTCGCAGGTCCTGATACATTCGATTCCACCTCATGCGTATCCCTGCCCGCAGCCTGCCGGTATTGCAAAGAAGTAAGACCATTTCCGTGACGAGCAACATCCACGTAGGGAGAATTTGCGTCGAGCGTTTGCCGGATCATCAGGACTGCTTTGCGATGTTCATTCCCTGTCGGACCAATAAATGCGATATCGGCAGTCAGAGCAAGATCGTGCGCGTCGGTGATTTTCTTCCAGACAAAATGAAAATCGTCCTCACCGAACCACATGTTGTCGCCGCTGCCGCTCACCGTATAGGTTTGGTGCGCCGGGTCGTACTCCACCGATCCAGGATGGAGGATGTTCCCGATGTCCTGGTCCCTCTCAAAAATGCCGAGAGAGGAAGGAGCAGGTGCCGCGGCGGGGGCGCGGAGTGCCAGCAGAGCCAGCACACAGCCACAGGCAACGCGGAAGCGGAAATCGGCAGGCATATTCACAGTCTCTCCAGAGAACACGACATATTACCAACCGTTTCCAATGTTTGGGAACGTTATCATCCTAGCCTCGCAAATCGGGCCGGTCCCGGGCAGAGACGGACGAGCCTCGGGCGCTGTTGTTAGAAGAGTGGCCCCATCCGGCGTGCACCAATCCGGCAATCGATGTACAGTGTTGCGGATGACGAAAGGGGCTAACAAGCAGTGAAGAACCCCACGCTCCGCCTTGGCATTCTTGTCACTCTCATCGCAATTCTTTGCCCGACTCTCGGCTTTGCTCAGCTCGCTCCGGCCCCCACTGAGCCACCGCCACCCAGCTACGGGCCATGGAATGCCGTCATCCTTCCGGGTGGCGACGGCCTGCGTGAGAAGCTCTCCGAGAACGATCCCATTTTGCAGTCAGAATCGCCCTGGACGCTGCTCGTCTGGGTGAATGCCGAGGATGCTGTAACCGGAGGAGAACTGATCGCCGGCGTCGGCGCGCCCGACGACGAGTATCCTCGCTACCTGGCGATCGCGCCCGGCAAGGTCGAACTGTACCTCGGCAGCAACAATCACCTCGAAGGGTCGGCGGCGATCAGTCCCGGCCAATGGCACCTCCTCGCTGCGACCTTCGATGGATCGCAGTTCCGGCTTTATGCCGATGGAGCGCCCGTGAGCAGCGCAGGGCTTCGCCAGCCCGGCCAATCCGCGTCCGATGCATCCCTGCTGCTCGGCGTCGCAGAGCCAACGCTGGAAATCGCGCCCGCGCAAGCAAAAGGCTGGGACCACTTCGGCGGCAAAATCGCTGGACTAGAACTGCTGCGCGACGCCCTCGCGCCGGAGGCCATCCGGCTCCGGTTCGATCATCCGATGGACTTCGCCCTGCCCGTCTACGAGGAGGCCTCAAAACCGTGGCCGGTCCAGACGCGCGGTCAGGCTGGCTATCGTGCGCCGCAGGACCCCGCGACGATGCCACACAGTAAAGCGTCGTTTTCCGCGCCGCAAGCCAAGCCGGTTCCGGATACTCCCGCCATCGAGTCCGGCGGCGACAATGCCTGGACCCTCGCCGGCAACTGGCGCCTCACCGCCGCGCCCAAAGTTGAGGCCGATGGAGCGGCCATCTCCGAGCCACGCTTCGACGCCAAAGAATGGTACGCAGCCACGGTGCCAGGCACCGTGCTCACGACTCTCGTCGATCGCGGCGTCTATCCCGACCCTTACTACGGGCTCAACAATCTCGAAATCCCCGAAACCCTCAACAAGCAGGACTACTGGTACCGCACAGAGTTTCGCGCGCCCGTGATAACAAAGGGCAAACTTCTCACGCTGACGTTTGAGGGCATCAACTATCGCGCCGCCGTCTGGCTCAACGGCCGTTCTCTCGGGACGATCACTGGCGCGTTCATCCGCGGCGTCTTCGACGTCACCGGAATCCTGAAGCCCGGCGAAAATAATGTAATCGCAGTTCGCATCTCGCCGCCGCCTCATCCGGGCATTCCCCAGGAACAGTCAATCAAGGGAGGCCCGGGCGAGAACGGCGGCCTCATGTGCCTCGACGGCCCCACGTTTGTTGCTACAGAGGGCTGGGACTGGATCCCAGCC
>Ga0302325_10019531_pt1 | contig 14251 bp, 20 predicted proteins | sample Palsa_T0_2_FD_201948 | JGI IMG/M metagenome (GOLD analysis project Ga0302325, IMG submission 201948) | Peat permafrost microbial communities from Stordalen Mire near Abisko, Sweden - Palsa_T0_2 | ecosystem: Environmental > Terrestrial > Soil > Palsa > Peat permafrost | place: Sweden: Abisko... | reverse complement strand
AACTACGAGACATTCAATCTTGCAGTGCCAAAGACTTGCACAGGTGTTCCTTCAGAGTTGCTGAACCCCCGAAATGCATGGACTACCGGCCATGATAGTTTTAGGCAAGAAGTCACAAAGCTTGGCGTTTTGTTCGTCGAGAACTTCAAGAAGTATCAATCTGAGGCCACCGAAGACGTTATTAAGGCTGGCCCCGAGGTCAAAGCTTAGATGAGAGGCAGAGCGGGAAGTACTTATGGAATGAATTGGCAGATTGGAATGGGCAATACAAATTGCATGGCGTTACCCTCAGCTGCTTACTGTAGAATATTTATTTCGAACGGAAGCGGCAGATGAATTCAAAGCATTCTAAAACGATAATAGCAATATATTGTGACAAAACTAACGAGTGAGACTGTCCAGACTTCTGGGCCCTGCTTATGAGCCTGATCATCAGGGGTAACTAATGACACGATTAAAGTAGTTTCAAATGCTGGTTTAGTTCTGGTGTTGAAAACGACTGGTGCTTCTTGTGAAAGTCTAAAAGTAGTTGGACAATTGTGCAACTTTAAGGCATCCACAACAAAGAATAGATAGGCTCTATGCTTCATTTAAGAAAGTCGATAAAATATCACAATTGGTGGTATGTTGTTGCCGTGAGCTGAGCAGTGAATGATTGGATTGTTAAATGGTGGACTGTCATTCGACAGCCGAAGTCGCACGTCCACGGCCAGCGCACATGGCTCGCTTGCTCCATCCATGCGGTAATGCACTTTCACAAGACGTCCACGAAACAAGCAAATACCGCGCTGCAGGGAGCCATTCGTTCGCAGGAAAAGCAATCAAGACATGCCATCAGAGCATTTGCCCTCATCGCAGGGCCGGCCCGCCCACGGTGCACATCGATCAACAAGCTCAATCCACAGCCAAATCGACTCGCCTTCAACGACACCTCCTCAACATACCAAGCCCAAGACCCAGAAGCATGTAGTCGGCGGAGGACGAGCACACGCAAGAGTATTGTCAAGTAAAAGCTTACACAAGCTTACAGCGGCGCATGGTAATGAGGCATCGTATACGGACTTGAAGAAACTCCCACGAAACTCCTCAGCGTCGAGTTTAAAGAAGAACACTTCACATACGAACCTAAAGCGCAATCGCTCTTTAGCAGACGTCCCAAAGAGACCGAAGTCCTCTCACGGGCCAGACAAGAGACCAGCATCCGTACACTTCGAGATTGGCTCCCAAGATCAAGACCAAGACGAAGACTGGGAAGAAGCAAGTTCTGCGTCGCCAGTCCTGTCTCGATCCGCATCGCGAGCTGCATCCAGCAACCACTCATCCGCGAAACCCAGCGCCCCCAACTCGCAATCGCAATCTCCTCACTTCCCTACTACAATAGACGGGCTCCCGAATGGAGGGAGCGAGAAACAGAGCGCGCGCCAATCCGCAGACGCAAAAGTCATAACAGAACGACTCCTCCAGCGCTCCCATTCCCAGAATACGACTACCACCAAGATGTCCCTCGCGACCGCAACGCCCACGGGGCACTCGCCCGACTCTCTAGAGAGAATCCAAAGCTCCGCCCTGAATGGAGCAGCCTTCAACGGAACGCCGAAGACAGGAAGCAGCAATAACGAAGTCGTCTCCCGCTTCGTAGGCGACTCCGGGACCCCAAGTGAAGCCTCCCCCTTCCTGCAGAATCGCAAACCCTCCACCACCACCGACGCGCCCAAAAAGAATAACGATGAAGTGAAGAGAGCGCAGTCAATGGGGAACCTGGCGCGCCAGCACTCCTCTGCAGACGACGACTCGGAATCCGCGCTTCTTCCACGCTCGCGCAAATCCTCGCAGTCGCACGCATACGTGCCGCCGCAGCAGTCTCGAACCCAGCAGAAACTGTGGCTGCAGCGAGCGAGTAGCAACATCGAGCCGCAGCAGATGGCGTCTGGGCTTGCGATTAACGGCGTTCACGCCGGGCTGGCTGGGCCGGGAACGAGTCTGGTGGGCGCGGGGTATGATGGGCGGGATCCGAGGATTAAGTTACAGTTGGAGAGGACGGGGTTGGAATATCTTGTTGTGAGGAGGCATCAGGATCCTGTTGGGGCGGCGCTGAAGAGGTTGAGTATTTTGACGGGAGTGGAGAGAAATCGGAGGATTCCTGCGTCGCAGGCGCCGAAGAAGGGGGACGGTGGTGGGAGTGGAAGTGTGGGACGGTATGGATTGAGTCAGAGTTTGAAGGAAGGGAAGAGTAGGAGAGGGAAGGATAAGGCGGCTGGTGGCGGGGCGAGGAATAGTTATGAGGGGCACGATGGGAGTCAGGACGATACGGGGATGAGTGGAAGGGCAGACGATGATGAGAGTGTGGGGGCGTTGCTGCGATCCTTATGGGAGAAGAACTTTGATCTAAGCGCAAGCGCTGATTGATTACCTCCCTATCTTGATTCACTTTTATATTTCAATCTGCTTTTGGCATGGCGTTTCTAGCGAACCTAGTCTTTGGATGGAAGGAAGGAAAGGTTATGGATGGAACCCGGATAGGCGTAAAGCACAGAGGCATTGCTTGCTTGTACATGTTAAGACATCATGATGATAATGACTCTAGAAGCACTCTCACGGTCGAAATAAACCGATAAAGTCTCCCACGCAGAAGTCGAATATTTGCAACTGATTATTATTGTTTTCATTTGAAAAGTCTTCACTAAAGCACACGCTGCTATCTACCATTCTCCTCTACCTTAAAGGGGACCCTCCTAGTCCCGACCCCTTCCCTGGCGTCCACCCCGACCCGCTGAAGGAACTCCCCCCCGTCGAAGGCGTCAGTCCGATCGGTCTTCTCACCGGCGTCGTAGGTCCCGGTCCTGGTCTAGGTGTTGAAGGGCCATGCACCCCACCATCCATTATAGTCGGCGTCTCCGTCTTCTCAATGTCATGACCATCCTTCTTCACTGGTGGAGGCTTATAACTGTAATCTCTGCCCTTCCTATATATTTCCTCTAGCATCGTCTCCAAGATCCCGGCATCCTGAAATTCCAAATACTTTTTATACAGCTTCAATGCTGTTCTCGCGTCCTCGATACTATCGTGCGTCTCTAGTTGGATGTCTTCTTTCAGGACATACCAGGCTAAAAAGGCTAGTGATAGTTTGCGCAATCGGGCTTTCACGTAAAAGAAATCGATTGTGTCGATTACTTGCGATTTTGGAACGTGGATATTCGTCACTCGGAAATCTTGCTTGAGACCATGACCGAGGAACTTGCAGCCCAAATTGAGGAGGATCCAGAGCTTTTTGTAGGCAACTTTGAGGGGGACGAGGTTTCGTTTTGAAATCCTCAAATCGAGGTCTCCAGGTACGATTCCTGAGTAGGACGTCAGGTAGTCGACAATCGGCTCTTTGCTTGCGATGTAGTCATCGATGAAGGGTAATCCTTCGTCCTCTCCAGATCCTCGCACCACCGACACACGAGCTAGTGCGTACACTATGGGCCGTATTGTTTCCCGTTCACCTTCTGAGTTCACCTCTATTTCTGGTTGCCTCACCGCGACGAACTCTGTATCCAGAGCAATAATAGTCCCTTCACCCGGCGCTTCATGTTGGGGTACTAAAGGACGATAGGTTTTCTCGCCCAGATTCGTACTGCTGGATGTCAATCTCTCGATTCTCCGGGTGGGGACTAGCACCTACTTTTCATCTATGTACAGTATCGAAGTATCCAAATTTTGCTTCCAAGTATTGTCAATTCGATGACTAGCAGCCTTTACCTGATATGCGATCACGGATGGCAATTTCCAGGACGTGTTGAATGCAAACGCTTCTTCTGACTTTATAGGCCGAACAAGGAAATCATTGAATAGATGCCATTGGCTCTCTCCTGGAGGAACAAGTTGAGAGTGCGCAACTGTATCATGTGAGCGCGACTTTGTCTTGGGGGTTTTGAGATAGACATACCGTTTACTAAAGAGACAAGATGTGATTTCTGATGTTGCCCACTATCAATCTCTGCCGCAAATCCAATCAAAGAGTACACCGTGATACTGTGTATACCACGTTGAATATGGAGTTTCAGATCCTCGCCTTGATAGCAGAAGAACTGTCCCCCATCGAGAATCACCCCAATTTCTTCAGGAAGCCAACCTGGCACTGACCAGAATTGCCTTGCTTCCGGGCTGTTGATAGCCGCATTCAAAACAAGGACTGCAGGGACGCTGTGAATTGTTTTTCTCGTCGCAAGAGATTGATACCGTGTGCATCTGCTGCACCAACCTCGACTAGTGGTCTCCCGCTCAACACTTGACTTCAGGATTTGAGAAAAGGAAAGCTTTGGGGCGCGTGCATTTCGAATCATGAGTTTCTAGCACCGTCAGTGGGAAATATCACATGGAAGTTACGAAGCCATACTGGTAAAGGGTAAAGGAGTTCAGTGACATAAGTTGACCCGGGACGGGTGTGTTCGCTTCGGCAATTCATGCATCTGATCGAAGTCGTGGCGGCGGTTGACAAAACCTGCTGGGGTCAGCAAATTTGTTCAAAATTTTAAATGGATGACCTACTTGTTCAAAAGTAAGGGAATGCGGCGGTATGCTCCTCCAGTCATTAGCTAGTCTGTCAAGTAAAAAGCGGGTCAAGCCTTGAAGCATTGTTGTCAGAGCAGCTCCTGGGGCATCCTCTTCCAGTAAACCGAGAGGCCCAGCTGGAATGAGATCAGCAGATTTTCAATAATCAAATCACGTGCTTCCCACCTTGGGGGTGGTTGCTGAAGGTCTTCAACAAGTTTGTAGCCTGGCAGATGGACCCTTCTGCTTTCTCGAGCATATCAAACAAGAAACCCAATTCGCACAGCAGACATGATTCATTGATGCAGGCAGTTGCAGCATGCTGTAGTGCTAGATTTCGAATCAGTGGAGTGAAGTGCAAGACTTGGAGGAGTGGGTTGGCGTAGGAGTTTGAGATATGAATCTCCAAGCCTGAATAAGTAGTCTTGTTATAATAGCTGGATCATGTTAGATGGGAATCATTCTGATAGCATGTTGAGCTTACCCGAAGTCGAAGTCGTCCACACCGAACTTGCTATATTTAATTTCAACATTCCGGTACATGGGTGGAACTTCTGCCTTCAAGCTTGACAGTTCTGTAACTCCAATTGCATCAGCTACATCGCTGATTCTCCGTTCGACGATTGCGTCGTTGGCAGTCTCTCTGGCTTTTTCACTGAGAAATTTTGGGGCTTGCAGACTTGTCGCCGCCTTTTCTGTTGTTCTTGTGTTCTCAACTTGGTTCCGCCGCACTGTGCGTGCAAGCCGGCCGTATCCTCCCCACTCAGTGGCTTTGAAAGATGACATAAGTTGTGTGTCCAGTTTTGGTGGTGGAGCACCAATTTCAAATATCATATGGCTCGGCCATGCAGAGAGTAACTGCTCGCGGTAAAATGGCATTCCTGTGCTACTCAAAGGACTGTAATGAATTAGAAGTGATATATAACAGCCTATGGATATACTCACTTTTCAAGAGTCCACTCAATTTGGGGATGTACTTCTTCAGGATCTGGAAACTCCGACGGCTGACTGACTTCTGCTGCAAATCGTATTCTGGATGGAGAACCCCAGAGATGAATATTGCACTCTGCATCTGCTAATGCTATTGCCTCCCCAGATGGAGCAATCTCAATCATACTCAGATAGGTCATAACATTGGCATGTCTTACGTTGCTAGTATTCACATTCATCAGATCAACTACGTGTATCTGGCCTTGTTGGGACACGATAATACTAGTTGACGACATGCGTGGATGCATTCGAACATAAGCCGCACCGGCTGGAAACGGGATTGGTGGCAATGAGACCATATTCTTTAAGTCAAAACAGTTGACTAAGGGGTCTAGCATATAAGATTGCTGCTGTCGGAGCGAGTAGCCACAGGTGACAATGAAATCAGTTTGTGCATCCATGTCGTTAATGAGTGATTGGTGGGCACTCCAGGTTCTGATGAGAGCAAAGCTCGTTGTGTCCAGAATATTGACCGAGCCTTTCTGAGTAGCGGCACAAATATATCGACTTCGTTTCATGATCGTATAGTGATCCGGAGTGGGTAGCTAAGTGATCAGTAAAGTGCTTTATAAACATAGGATATCCGTACCTGTTTTGTGATGGTCCCTTTCTCAACGTCGATTGTGAACATCTGATCCTGCAGACCAGCAACAAGAACCTCAGAGTTTCCTTTGGAAGTGTAACTCATGCATCGAAGGTCTTTCATTTCATCATGCCTACACAATGACTTGTTAGGCATATTCCAAATCCTCAAAATCCATGGAACATACGTGATATGCCAAAGCGGGGCCCCTCTTCTCACGGCCATGTGAACGCTCCTCGAAGCGAGGGCAATAATCCCCTTGTCATGGACAAGAATTTGCCGAATGGGGCCATCTCCACCTTTGAAAGAAGTATATCGTTGAAGTTCGGTGCCGTAGAAACTCGAGACGCGTCCGAACTCGTTGCCTGTCCAGAGCAGCTCTTGGGAGCTGTCGAATGCCAGCGTCTGGATGGGAGTTGGCAGTGCTTGCGGGCCAGGCGGCGGAAGGAGCAAGCGCCCGACCTACACGAACGAATATCAGCATGGTGAAGGCCATTGAAGCTATGAGAGCATAGAGAGATTCGAGGCTGCTGCCCCACCAGCCAAGCCGAGCGACAACCGTGGGAAGTTTCGCATGGGAAAAAAAGTGGGAAACTTGGTCAAACTTGCCTCTTCCCAATCCCCATCTGCCATCATGGGGACTCTGTGAGTCAACGCTACCAGTCCATGGCTAGTTGTACAATGAGTGAAATCTCGAGGCTCAAGATCTCGAGCTCGAGGTTGACGGACGAGTTCGCCTGCAGCAAGTTAGCGCGGTCGGACCTTGGCGTCATTGGTCAGCCTTGCCTGTAGGGATGGACATTGCATCTCACATCACTTGTCTCAACCAGGACAACAGATGAGAGGGAGTGTTTGACTAACTCGGCCGATTGTTGGTGCTCGAACGATGGTTTGGTGTTCTTCTTCCTCTTCGTCGTTCCTTCCTCCTCATCATTCTCCAATTCTTCCTTCTCACAGCGCCCTGTCATTCACCTTGTTGACTCTCACATGATGAACTTCTATGATTTGGCCTTCGTGGCCCTGGTGTCAGTGTGCAGCCTTCTTACTTGGAGACAATATTATGCTGGTGAAAAGAAGCCAGAAGAGAAGGCTTTGAACCAACCTCCCGTTACTTCCCGGGCCAAGGAAGAAGCAAGCCAATTCACTCGTGTGTTTTTCGCTGTGTATTGTCTAGTGATGGGTTCAGACTGGCTCCAAGGTAGACGTACACCGTATCTTCAACAGCCTTCACTGACCTGTCTGCAGGCCCATATATATACAGTCTATATAAAGATCAATTTGGGCTCCAAGAAACGATTGTCGCTGCCCTTTTCACAACAGGATTCCTTTCAGGAGGTATATCAGGATATTTTGTTGGCCAATTTGCAGATCGATATGGTCGGAAGGCAGCTTGCCTGGTGTTCTGTGTCATATATTCGATGGCATGTTTCTGCACCCTCGTTCCCAAATTGCCGGTCCTCTTTTTAGGCCGCGTGTTCGGGGGATTAAGTACAAGCTTGATGTATAGTGCCTTTGAAAGCTGGATGGTCACTGAACACCATAAGAGGCAGCTGGAAAAAGCAGGGGCAAGTCTGAGCAGTATGTTTGGGATAATGACAACATTGAACAGCGTTGTTGCTATTCTTGCCGGGGTCTTCAGCGAGTGGCTAGTGCAAGTTACGAATACCAAAAGAGCTCCGTTCCTGGCCAGTGCTAGTTTACTCATGATTGCATTTTGGATTATCCTAGGATGTTGGGTAAGAATATCCTCGAATACCTCGTAAGTAATAGCCTATCGCTAAAATTGCAAACAGACCGAAAACTATGGCGACAGTCATACATCCTCAGATTCCAGCCCCTCCTCAGCCTCTGCATCCATCCCTTCTAAATCTGGTTTGAAAACTGTCCTCACAGACAGCCGCATCCTCACTCTCGGTCTTGCCTCCTGCTTCTTCGAAGGCTCAATGTATCTCTTTGTATTTTTCTGGACGCCTGCTCTAAAAGCTGCAGCTGCAGCTAATTTCCCACATGGCTCCCCTGACTTACCTTTGGGCATGATATTCGCAACTTTCATGGCCTCCGTAATGCTCGGCTCCCTCCTCTTCAACACCTTAATCTCCTCTCAGCGCCTCATCACCCCCTCCCGCCTTCTGACCATCATATTCGCCACCGCCTCTAGCTCACTCTTCGTACCAATTCTCGCCAGGTCAGAAACGCTGACATTTTGGAGTTTCTGCGTGTTTGAGATGTGTGTGGGTATGTATTGGCCCAGTGTTGGTTATTTGAAGGGACGAATCGTGGAGGATGGGATCAGGGCCAGAGTTTATGGCATTTTGAGGATTCCATTGAACTGTTTTGTGGTTGTGGCCCTCGGGCTGGTGAGGGAGGGTGAGGGATATAGGAATGCGGTCTTCATAACATGCAGCGGACTCCTAATGGTTACCTCAGGGGTTTTTTACCACATTGTTAGTGATTGAGGAGACCAAGTGATTCCTCCCTTGCAAAGGAAATAGAAGCATCTGTTTCGGGCAATTTGTACATTCATGTGGTAATTCCATGGCATTGCATTTGAAAAAAGAGTATAAATTTCTGATTGTAGAAGGAAGGGCCTTGCGGTCAAGTGACGATTAATATTCAAAGACCAAGTGATCAGCGTTACATCCGGGTGTGTTGTGACACGCCAAAAGTATTCTTGCTTTCACGCGAATGGGTGAATGGATCTCGACACTCCCCAGTCCCTATGAATAGTGCATGCGGCACAGCAAGCGTGGGGCTTTCTCAGTGGAGGGGAAAGCTTATCAATGGAGAGGAAGCATCAATTATAAGCTGTGTGGCTTAAGTTCGCGGCTTTGTTACTGGATCATCATGCAGGCAGGGATCGAAATCGCCCATTCAAGTCGAGGTTGAGCTTCACCACATGAACATTTAAAAGACAGAATCACCAGTTTTGTCACTCAGCTGCATCCCCTTCAGCCTTGCACAAAATGTCTTCGATTTACCCTTGGTATGTCCAATCTCTGAAGCCTTGTTTCCTACTTTGGCCGTTTGGGCATTTAGTTCAACCATACTACTGCGACATGTCCGGAGAGGACGACACTTCTCGGGACATTTTGCCCAACTCATCCACATTATCTGGTAATGCTAACTTTATGTTTTTATATATAGCTACCCAGTGTGCAGTAAGTTTATGACACGAATGTTCCTGTCCGCGTTGGAGTAAGGCTTCACTGACGACTCTCTCCCCTGAAGATTGGGCTATGCTGGACCTTCGTAAGAATTACCTAGTTTCTTAAAAATCGCAGTGTTCAGAACGCCAGATACCTTACCGCTCCTGTCGAGTCTTTCCTCGATTAATCAAGAGCGCCCTAAGATAGAAATAAGCTGAGGATTCGAGTTTTCAGAATCTGTAGGATACTCATTCGCTATGTGTGCAGCTGATAGCGTCTTCGAATCGACCTTCGCAGCTTGCTTCGATTGTATAAGTGCCGAAAGCGAGTCTAAAGGGAATTCTACGTATAGCTTCATTATCAGTTTTCTCGATCAGTTCTACGCTGGGGGGATCGACTTCTGCAGGGCAGTGACGCCAGAATCCATTATAGTATCATCAACCTCGAATATTCCGTTATTATTTGCGCGTACGAAAGGCAATGATCACCAGCCGATGGCTACCAGGGCAGTTGACTTTACCACAACCCTGGCGTCCGACACGGTCAATGTCCAGTCCTTTTCGATACCTGCCACGACGACCTTGAGCACTACGACAAAGACATCTGCTGGCAGCACCGCATCTACTACCAGTTACCAGTATGGTTTCTGGCTCGTTTATACTTTCATCCTCTGTCCAACCCGAACGAATTCAGGCCCGGTGACTCCTCAAGCAAATGGATTAGATGCACTTTGGGGTTGTGCCCCTGGATACGTGTGTACCCCTCCACAAGTGAACTGCGATCTTGAAGCAGGCCCACCTCCATTCGACTTCCTCTGCGACGCAAAAGACTGCCTCATAGCACCAACTCCTCCCCCTGCGCCCAGCAACGTTGTCGTGAATGGCACCTCAACGATATTTTCCCCCCTTCCGCTGCCCACAGGACTCTTCAATCTAGATCCCGCCATCTTCGGAGCTGACTGGGGAATTTTCACTGGCGATGTCTCTGTAACATCGACCTTGGGAAGCCCTACTCCCTCATCAAATGTAACAACCACCACATCTTGTAAGTTCCACTCCCATTTCTCAAAACGACATCTCACAACCATCACCACCACCTCATCCCCCAGAATCCCAAAACTAACAAAAACCCAAAGCAATACCAACCCAAGCACCAACCACGCCTCACTCAAAAGCCTGGATAGCAGGTCCCGTAATCGGCGCCATAGCTGGCATAGCATTCTTCAGTCTCGCCATTTTCTATTTCCTGCACCGACAGCGGAAGAATAACCAAAATCCGGCAGAAGAATTTCCCCAAGAGAGAGCACAACTGGATGGCGAAGGCATTAAGCCGAAGGAGATGAACGATAGTGGGTTCAGAGAGCTAGACGGCGAATATGTACAGCCATCTGAGATGGATGCGGGGTATGCTGGTGTGGAAATGGGGCGTGTGTCTGCCATACGTAGGAAGCCGGTTGCTAGTCCTGAACCTGAACCTGGAGTCCGTAAGAAGCCATTGCTTGGCCCAGATCCGGAGGGTCGGGCTTTATAATATTTATACGTTAATGATAATTGAGTTGTTTTGATAACCACTTGGTTTCTACGTCCATTCTTCGAAGATTTGGTAGTGATGAGCTCGATCACCACCCTTGAATATACCCCTGAGGCGAGATTGCTCTTAATTCTTATCTGATCCTAACGCAGCGCTATGAACCAACGCAAAAAGCTCATCGGATATGCACTGCGACCTGCCATGATACTCCGAGGACCAAATCCATTCCCACCCCCTGAATCCATATGAACACCTGAACAATATGCGTAAAAAGAAAACTCATTTACATAATCATGTTTTGATAGCAGTCTAGTCTTCGGTTGTGTTTGGCATGAAGGCATGCAGGACGTGTCTAAACTTCCTCCATTTGTCCGGCTGGTTCCTCGTCTTCATCGTCGCCGAAACTTCCCACTGATGACATGTCGTCGTCGTCATCTGACTCGGCTCCTGCTTCGTCGGCCGCCTCTTTACTTGCGTATTTTGCTACATACTCTGTTTTGCGTAAGCATATATGCTGACGAGAGATTGGCAAGGGAAAGACCAACCCTTAACCTTGGCCTCATAACTCTTTGGTTCTCGCATCAATAACGCCGCGGCCTCGCCATTCAGAGGGTCTGTAGGGTTTGGATATCGTAGGAGTTGTGGCAGGAAGACTTCGAAGATGTTGATCATGTCGAACATCGGTGACCAAGTCTGGTTGATCACATCGAGGCAAACAGAGCCGGATCTACTCTCCCATTAGTAGTCGGTCGCCTGTTTTGGATAGAACATACAACTCGTCGATATTTGGGTGGAATATACGGTTTACGAAGCCGATGCTGGGTGACTTGTAGGGATATTGGTCGGGGAGTTCGACATGGACTTTCCACAATCCGCCTTGGAAGGGTGCTGTATTCCATCAGTCCAACGGTCCTTTATGTATGCCTGATATTGCAGATGCACTGACTCTCCTCGGGACCCTTAAATCGAACGTAGAACTCCTGCCTATTTCCCCAATTGTAAATAACCCGGCCACGTCCTCAGGGATCGGGGAGGACATACACTGAAGAAGAGACCGCAAATTAGCAACGAATCCATGAATCCCACAGAAGAAATCCCACTTACTATTGTCGTTGACCAGAGTAACTTCATAGTCGCTCATCAGCCTGAAATATAGTCAGTCATTACTGGATCATTTCGATCTAGAATTTTTTTTTTGAGAAACACGTACATCCTAAAGTCAACAAGTTAGCAAATAAACCTTGGTATACGGGTTCCCAGAAAACTTACTTCATGACCTGTGATGCGTGAGTGTTCCGTCAGTTTCTGCCACCGCATGTCGCCTCATAGAAATGGACGCTTCACTCACATCAGTCTCAATTCGTCTTCGCGGAGAAGACATCTTGGCCCCCCTTTCTTGCGTATCTGCGGTGTGTGCTCTCTTGATCTGCTTCTCGTATTGCTCTTAAAGACTCGTGGGTATTTGCTATGAGATCGGAAAGAGGAGTGTGCGTGGGTGTTGTGAGTTGTAAGGAGTTGGCAGGTCTGAGGTTGGAAATGACGGAAGTCGTGGCACCCTTATCGCGAGGCTTTATCGGTTCAAGATCCGAACCCAAGTCGGCGGTTGCTTCCGCAAAGGGGACTGCTCCTTTATTTAAGGTATTTTCGAAATGTGATTCACAGCAAGTTTCTCATGTTTTCCTTCCTTTGTTGACAAGTTATGCAGTTGACTCGCTTCAGCTTGTTTCGTCGAGGTTCTACATGCTAATAAACTTGTCATGAGCACGTTTTCCACGGGTATAGGTCACCTGCAGTGGTACCCTGTATTGCCTTTAAAATTAACTTCCGCAGGCTTGAAAGGGAATGGTTTCTCCCACTGGTACCGACAATTCCAATCCTTTCCTGGAAAAGCACTTACTTCTAAGGTAATGAGTGAACAAAGAAGTCCTGTCAGTAACTAAGATCCCGTGACTATAATTCTAAAGACGGCTTAGACTGCTTCGTTCCCGAGGCAAAAGGATCTACGTCGGTGCTTTTGACCGACCTCAGTATGAGAACCACTGCGTGCGTATCATCACGACCTCAACAATAAGAGTCAGAAAAATGGCCACTTCTCTCCTTCATTTGTATTCATTCTTGCTAAGCGATCGTTATTGTACTTTTCTTAGCAACGACAACAACGAAGCTTTCCCGCCATGTCGCGATCAATATCTGTCGTGAAAGGGTCTCGTGCCCTCTTTTCGCAATACTTTCGACCTGCTTCATCTGCTGCAAAGCCTCTGCTATCGCAATGGCAGACCAGATACAGCTCACATGCGCCCATGGGCGCTCCAGGACCAAACTTGCGGAAGAAAGTTACTCTCAATACCATTCGCTCCATGTATAAGAAGGGGGAACCCATTACCGTCCTTACAGCTCATGACTTTCCCAGTGGGCATGTCGCAGACGTTGCTGGCATGGAAATTGTTCTCGTTGGTGACAGCCTCGCCATGGTGGCCCTGGGTATGGAGGATACCAGTGAGGTTCTCCTGGAGGAAATGTTGCTGCACTGTCGTTCCGTCTCTCGTGCAGCAAAAACTGCCTTCACCGTATGCATAGCCCGAAAAGCATCCATATCCTAGAACTAACCACCCTCCCTGTAGATCGGCGATCTGCCTATGGGATCATACGAGATTGCCCCCGAACAGGCTCTTGAATCTGCGATTCGGTTCATCAAGGAAGGTCGAGTACAAGGCATAAAGCTTGAAGGAGGTATTGAAATGGCACCAACCATCAAGAAGATCACAGCTGCGGGTATACCTGTTCTAGGCCATGTCGGGCTCACACCCCAACGCCAGAATGCTCTTGGGGGGTTCCGAGTACAAGGAAAGACGTCAGCCGGCGCAATGAAAGTCCTTGAAGACGCTTTAGCGGTCCAGGCTGCCGGTTGTTTCGCAGTCGTCGTTGAAGCAGTACCGCAAGAAGTTGCGACCTTGATCACGAAGAAGCTCTCTATTCCAACGATTGGGATTGGTGCTGGAAATGGCTGCTCTGGCCAAGTGCTAGTCCAGGTCGACATGACCGGCAACTTCCCACCTGGACGATTCATCCCCAAATTTGTCAAAAAATACGGAGACGTATGGAGCGAAAGTTTGAAAGCCATCGAAGTGTATAGAGATGAGACCAAGAGCCGTGCGTACCCTGCACCAGAGCATACGTACCCACTTCCGAAGGAGGAGCTAGAGGAATTTGAGCGGGCGCTTGATGCCAAAGTTGTTTGATGTTGTACCGTTATACCCAAGGAGCATGCTCTCATCCTCATAACTCTCGTTTTCGTTTTTGGGCGGTTGGCGTTATTGGCAGTTCTCGTAGAGGTGGTTAGAAGAACTGGTGGTAGTACCTGCTGTAGAGGGCGAATAGACGTAGAGCTTCGAAAGTCCTCATCCAAAAGCTGGTGTCATGGAATAAGTTACAATGAGCTGATCCTTAGAATCCTTAAAGCACTATCCCC
>Ga0302325_10019530_pt1 | contig 14252 bp, 12 predicted proteins | sample Palsa_T0_2_FD_201948 | JGI IMG/M metagenome (GOLD analysis project Ga0302325, IMG submission 201948) | Peat permafrost microbial communities from Stordalen Mire near Abisko, Sweden - Palsa_T0_2 | ecosystem: Environmental > Terrestrial > Soil > Palsa > Peat permafrost | place: Sweden: Abisko... | reverse complement strand
ATGCAGGGCTGCGGTTGCTGCCTGGATGAACTGGTTGTCGACCGGAATGAGACAGGGGTCGCCGGAATGAATCAAGCGAACACCCACATCCACGCCCGGCGGTGCAACATGCAAGACGTAATCTCGGTATTTGGTGAACGTCTCTGACGGTGTCATGGCAGGGACGAGCCGTATTGAGACTTTGGCTGTCGCTTTGGCGGGAATTACGGTTTTGGCCCCGACCCCGATGAATCCGCCTGGCATGCCGTGCACATCAAGAGTCGGCCTGGCCCAGGTGCGCTCAAGAACGCTGTATCCTGGTTCGCCAACAAGTTCGCGCGAGCCAACTTCGGTTTCGCGATAATGTTCCTCGTCGAAGGGCAGGCTCTTCCAAGCCAACAATTCTTCGTTGCTGGGGGGTACGACTTTGTCGTATATGCCGGGGATCCGGATCTCTCCGGTTTCGTCTTTAAGTTTGGCAATGATTTGGGCCAACGCGACAAATGGATTGGGAGCCGCGCCGCCATACATTCCGGAGTGGAGATCGGTCCTGGCTCCGCGCACCTCGATTTCCGTGTAGATCATGCCGCGCAGTCCAACGCAGAGAGTCGGTAGCCCTGGGGCGAACATCTCGGTATCGGAAACAAGGGCGAAATCGGCCTGGAGTTCCGGGGGCCTGGAAGCGACGAATGCGGCAATTCCCTCCCCTCCCACCTCCTCCTCGCCTTCCAGGATTACGCGCACGTTCAGAGGAAGTTTGCCAGAAGTGGCCAGCAGCGACTCAAGCGCCTTGACGTGCATATACATCTGCCCTTTGTCGTCCACTGCGCCCCGGGCGTAGAGATTCCCGTTCCTTTCCGTTGGCTCGAACGGCGGGGAATGCCATTCCTCCAGGGGATCGGGCGGCTGGACGTCATAGTGGCCGTACAGTAGCGCAGTAGGCTTCGCGGAAGCATGGAGCCAGTCGGCATAGACCAGAGGATGACCTGAGGTCTCGACGAGCCGGACATTCTCCATCCCGATGCGGCCGAGTTCCGCGGCCAACACTTCAGCGGCGTGGCGAACGTCGCCCTTGTGCTCCGGAAGCGTAGAGATGGAAGGGATTCGCAGCAGGGATTTCAGTTCTTCAAGGAAGCGGGACTGGTTTTCGCGAGAGTAACCGATTGCAGATGACGACATGAAGCGCTCCTCAAAGAAGTGAGACAGCCAAGGGAAAAGTATAAGCGTTCTTGATGAATTCCCTGATGAATTCAGCCTTTTAGCGCTCTGCGTACTCATGCCGCGGCAAGGGCGCAACCACCATTACGCCCGGATCAGTATCTAGGAATCAAAGCATCCACTTCGCAGGACCACGCGTCGATGCCCCCGGCGATCGACTGGCTGGCCTCGAATCCTTGTTGGCGCAGCCAATTTGTAACGCTGAGAGAACGGGCTCCGTGGTGGCAAAGGACAAGCAAACGGTCGTCAGGATCAAGCTCTTGATGCGCGCGTGACGGCACATCGCCCATGGGCATCAGCAGGCTGCCGTTCACTTTGGCGGTTTCATATTCCCAGGGTTCCCGAACGTCAATGAGCTTTGCCTTGCCGGCCTCGAGGAGCGCAGCCGCGTCCTTCACAGAGATTTCATAGTCATACATGCTTATCAGGATACGTTGCCACTAGAGTCTCCGCCACAACGAGAAAGCAATTGACGCTTTCATGGAGAATTACCAAACGGCGTGATAGAAGGGTAGACTTACCCTTACGCAACAAATTGCTGCCAAAGATCTGCCCTCGAGACTGGCAGCGGACTTTGGCAGACGGTAACATTCACTCGAACCATGCGCATGGATTACCGGAAGGGAAAAATCGGAATCGGCCGGAAAATTCTGGATGCCGCCGAAGAACGCTGATATTGTGGGACTTACGGACTGAGTTGAACCTATTGTGGCAAGACTTCTTTTTGAAAAACGCCGAGTTTAAGTAACCGCACCAAATTGCGGGCCAGTTTGTTACCCTTCGCAAGACGATCTAGACTGGCCGAAGCTGGAGAAGATGCACACACCGACCAAAGTGCTGATAGTGGAGGACGAGGTCCACGCCCTGATGGGCCTGGCGGAGTTGATCTCCGGTTGGGGCTATCGTGCTGAAACTGCTCGCGATGGCGTTGAGGGCTACGAAAAGGTCCTTGCCTGGGACCCGGCGATTGTGGTCACCGATCTGAAGATGCCACGTATGGATGGCCTCGGTCTTTTGACGAAGCTTACGGAGACCGGCAGCAAACTTGCAGTCATAGTGCTCACCGCGCAGGGATCAGTGGAACTTGCAGTGGATGCGATGAAGCTTGGAGCCTATGACTTCATCTCAAAGCCTGTCGATGCCACCCGGTTGAAGACTATTCTTGCCAACGCCACCCGACAGTTGGATACAGAACATGAGTTGGAGGTCACACGGAGGCAATTGCGCCAAAGTGGCGTGTTGGGTGCGTTAGTTGGCCATTCAAAGCAGATGCAAGAGGTTTTTGGCCTGATCGAACGCATCGCGCCATCCAATGTTTCGGTGCTGATCACAGGAGAAAGCGGGACCGGCAAAGAACTTGTGGCTCGGACACTGCATGATCTGAGCGATCGAAAGGGACGTCCTTTTGTGGCTGTAAATTGCGCTGCGATTCCTGAGACCTTGATGGAGAGCGAGATTTTCGGTCACGAAAAGGGCGCGTTTACAGGTGCAGTGGAGCGCAGAGCCGGCTGCTTTGAACTTGCCGAAGAGGGTACGCTGCTGCTGGACGAACTGGGGGAGATGCCAATTGGCACCCAGGCGAAGCTGCTACGGGTTTTGGAGGAGCGCAAGCTACGCCGACTGGGTGCCCGCGCCGAGCAGGATGTCGATGTGCGCGTTCTTGCAGCTACCAATCGCGATCCGGAAGAAGCCGTTGCCGCCGGGCAACTGCGCTCCGATCTTTTTTACCGCTTGAACGTCTTTCACATACACATGCCCCCGCTACGCGAACACCGCGAGGACATATCCGACATGGCTGATGCCATGCTCGCGGAGATGAACCTGAAGCACGGTCGGAGAGTTGCCGGGATATCGTCCGCAGTGCTTGAGAGGATGGAGCAACACGAGTGGCCCGGCAACGGCCGCGAGTTGCGCAATCTGATGGAGCGCGCCGTCATCCTGGCCCCGGATGGAGGCCTGATCGACTTGGATCAATTGCCTTCGGGATTGGGACGTCCGCCCGTTACAGTTCCTCCTATTGTCGATGGGAACAGCGTTTCGATTCGTGTTGGATCCACCGTTGGTGAGGCGGAACGGCTTTTGATTGTGCGCACCCTTGAATTCACTGGTCAGAACAAAACGCGCGCGGCTGAATTGCTTGGGGTGAGCCTGAAGACGCTCCACAATAAGTTGAAGGAATATGAATCCCAGCGCGACGGCGGAGGCTACCGGGAATGAGCCTGAAGACCAAACTGGTACTGGCGATTACCGGGCTGGTCTTCCTGGTAACCGCGGTGCTGTCCGCGGTCTACGTAAGCCGACTCCTGCAGGCCGTAGTACAGCAGTCTTATGACACCAATGTGCTGGGCGCGGAACAGATCCGCTACGCCCTTCGTTTGGCGCTCGAGGATGGGCTTAAAGATCAGAAAGTCAACCCAAACGATCAGGTGCAGTTGCGCAAGCTTGCCGCGACCGCGGTGCGTGAAAGTACCGCGCTGACAGCGGTCGTTAACTCCGTCATCCGATACTCGCCGACCGTCTACGACATCAGCATAGGCGACACGAACAATCTAGCGCTTTTGACCACAGGAACGGGAGGCAACGACCAGTCGTTGCCAACGCGACCAGACTACGAGCGCCTGAGGGACAGCAATGCGATTGATCTACTGAGCGCAGTCTACGGTTCTTCGGCAAAGGTTTTTGACGTTGTGCTGCCTTTGGAACGAAATGGGCAGCCATTCGCCACGGTAAGGGTTGGAGTAAGGACAACCTTGCTTCGGATCGTCTTCGAACCGCTTGTTAAACCGGCTCTTACGTTGATGGGTCTTGCCCTTGCCACGTCTCTCGTGATCGCCTTCTTTCTCGGGAATCTGGCTCTCAGGCCGATGGAAGAATTGAATATGCAGTTGGATTACTGGACTCCTGCGGCCGAGGAGCATCCATCCGAAGAGCCTGAAGGCGACACTGTCGAAAGAGTCTCCACCAAGATCGAGCGCATAGGCCAGCGCATGCGCAACGTCGAGGAAGTGTTCTCGGCTCTCAAGGAAAATCTCGACCAGGTATTGGGAAACCTCCAGGACGGAATTGTGCTGTTTACCGGAGATGGACGCGCCGTGCTGATTTCGGATGCCGTCAACCGTTTTCTGAACGTGGATCGGAATGTGTTGTTGGGATTGCACGCCAGGGAGATCTTCGATAGGAACACCGTGCTGGGCAGGACGGTCCGTGAGGCGTGGGACGCGGGAATGACTCTGGTGCAGGAAGAGATTGTGACAGAATCCGGCAATCGAATCGAAGTATCTTTGGATTTTATACACGATGATCGGACACGTCAGGGATTGGGTGCCCTGTTGACTCTCCACGACCAGGAGTCGGTCGAGGTAATCGAAAGCGAACTCGAGCTTTCGCGGCGCATGGCAGCGATCGGGAGGCTTACTTCGGGCGTAGGCCACGAAGTGAAGAATCCTATCAACGCGATCGTCGTGCACCTGGAGTTGCTGAAAACGAAGCTTGGTACGGCGAGCGCCCCGGCGAGCCGACACCTCGATGTGATCGATTCTGAGATTCATCGACTGGACCGGGTGGTGCAGACACTGGTAGATTTCTCGCGTCCCGTTGAAGTGAAGCTGATAGAGTGCGACTTACGCCATGTCGTGTCCGATGTGGTGACATTGTCGGCTGCAGAACTGTCTACCAGACAGGTCAATCTGACATGCCGGGTGCCCGATTGGCCACTGATGGTCAAGGTGGATATCGATCTGTTGAAGCAGGCAGTGTTGAACGTTGTCCAAAACGGCGGACAGGCTATGCCGGAAGGTGGGAATCTCAAGGTTGTGCTTCTGGACGAAGGCAAGTCAGCTGTGATTCAGGTAGAGGATGAAGGCGCGGGAATCGCGGATGATTTGCGGGAACGGATCTTCGACTTATATTTCACGACTAAAAAAGGTGGCAGTGGAATAGGACTGGCAATGACTTACCGTATTCTCCAGTTGCACCATGGAAGTATCGACGTACAATCAGAGATAGGTCGTGGCTCGGTATTCCAATTGCGAATACCCCTCGCCGCCACGGACCGGGGACGGCGGCATCCTCAGCCGACGGTAATGGTTAGCACAAAGGGGTTTGAAGGATGAGGATTTCAGTCACGTATACGTCGTGGCTATTGCCGATGCTGGTCTTGCTCCCGCTTTTGCAGGGGTGTGACCAAAAGAAACAACAGCCGCAGACGCAAACACTGGCGCCACCGATCGTCGATGCACCCCCGCCTAAACCGGCGACGGTATCGACGGCGGATCTGCCGCCACCGGTCGTCGGAACACCCCCGGCGAGCCCTCCAGCGACAGCTGACTCGGGGAACAAGCCACCTGCACCTCCGAAAAAGCCTGCGCGCAAAAAGACCGCCCCTGCTGCACCATCGGCTCCGCAGCCGACGCAGGAGGCGTCGAACCCGGCTCCTTCACCGAGTGTGAGTGCAATCGGAGAACTGTCGGGCGGAGCATCCGGCGATCAGCGGACACAGACACAAGAGATGATTAACTCCACGGAAAAGGGAGTCAACGGAATCACGCGTTCGCTGAGTGACCCTGAGTCGAAAACGGCCGCGCAGATCCATGAATTCCTGAAACAGGCCCGCGAAGCACTGGCAAGCGGCGATGTGGATGGCGCCTTGACCCTTGCCAAGAAGGCCAAAGTTTTACTAAATGAACTAAACCAGTAACGATACTTAAATCCGGCCTGGTTTTCAGGTGTAAAGACGAGTTCACTGACGGGAGGGCTTAAGAAGACATTAAAAATAACTAATGAACTTATAAGCGAATTGCACTGATTTCTCTCCAGGCATATGCTTCCGAATCAAGGAAGTGCTTTATGACTCGCGAGATGATTGAAATCACTGGAAACAGCAACGATGGCGAGAATAGGATGACAACGATTGCATCGCTTCTTGTAGGCTGTGCGTTTTTCGCGTTGTGGTTTTGGCTGTTGCCTGGGTGGCTTGGATTTCACATTGACGAAACCAGTCTGATGCATTGGAGATGGATTGCCGCCATTCCTTCGGTGCTCGGTTTCGGGGTTGCGCTTCGCTGTGTCTGGGATTTTGGAAAGACCGGACACGGGACCCCGGCACCAATTGCCCCACCAAGAAGGCTCGTTGTTACGGGCGTCTACAAGTATGTACGGAATCCCATGTACCTGGGCTTCTTTGCAGGTTGGATCGGCCTCTGGATTGTTTTTGGGAGAGCGAATTGGATGGCGATTCTTGCAGCTTGCGCCGTCGTGGCCTGCACTGCCCTGTTCGTGATGTTTTACGAGGAGCCCACACTGAGGAAGACCTTTGGCGCGGCGTATGACGAGTACTGCCGGAATGTCCGGCGCTGGTTGCCGAGAGTCCATGCGTGGAATCCCTGACCAATGCAGGCGAATATTAGTCTGACAAATTCCGGACAATCCAATTCAACACGGGCAGACATCAAATCCGTCGGCGGTTAATCAGGCAAATCAGGCTTATTTGAGAACATCAAGCGCCATCGCGGTCAAAGCGATTACTCCCGTCCGAATCGTCGGCTCATAAACGGGCGCGAATAGAGGCGAGTGCGGGCCGGGAAGCTGCTTGCCGGTCTTCAGGCTTTCTGCAAGCTTGTCAGGATCGGAGGCACCAAGCCGGAACATCACCGCGGGAACGCTCCCATCCAAGGCAAACAGTCCCACATCTTCGCTACCCATTACCGAGTCGCCCACTTGGACATGTTGCTCTCCGAGAGTAACGATTGCGACTTTGCGCAGGCGCTCCGCAAACGCCGGATCGTTGAGAGTCGCGGGAGTAATTTCAGTCTTGCTGACGCTGACAATCGGCATTCGATCGGCAGGCATGCCGTAAGCGACCGCGACCCCATCCGCGGTGCGTCGAATTGCGGCGACGATCTGCTCGCGAACCGCGTCGCTGTAAGTGCGCAGCGTGAGTCCCATAGTTACTTCTTCCGGAATGATATTCCGCTTCAGGCCACCATGAATTGTTCCCACCGTCAGCACCGCCGGCTCCTGAGCATCGATCTGGCGGCTGATGATGCCCTGGGCCAGGACGACGAACTCGGCCGCCATCAGGATCGGGTCCTTGCCTCCGTTGGGATGCGCGCCGTGTGTGCCGATGCCGCGCATGACGACGTCTATGCTGGTCGAACTGGCCAGTAATGGCCCTCCCTTGATGGCGACATCTCCAGCAGCGACAGTGCTGTCGTCGTGTTCGGAGAGGACGAAATCCGGCTTGCCAAATCGCTCGTAAAGATGGTCAGCCAACATTGCGCGGGCACCATCGATTGTCTCTTCTGAGGGCTGGCCGACCAACATTACAGTCCCATGCCACTGGCTTTTGCGCGCAATCAATTCCTTGGCGGTTCCGAGAAGGACAGTCATGTGGATGTCGTGACCGCAAGCGTGCATGACGCCTGTGGGCTGACCTTCGGCATTCTTGGATGTAACATGCGAAGCGTATTCAACGCCCGTCTTCTCTTCGACTGGGAGAGCGTCCATGTCGGTACGAATCAGCAAACGCGGTCCAGGGCCGTTTTCCATCAAGGCGACGACGCCCCACGCCTGCGACCCGTCCTGATACTTTCCGATATGCTCAGTAACCTGAAACCCAAGCTGACGCAGGTCCGCCGCCAGTTTCGCCGAGGTCTGCTCTTCGTGGTGCGACAGTTCCGGATTGCGATGAAAGTCCTTGTAGGTCTCAGTCAGACTGGGCAACTGAGACTCAACAGACTTCGACAGCGGAAGAGGCTGTTGGGCGCTAGCCAATCCTGTCAAAGAACTCGAGAGGAACAGGGCATATGCGAACCTGAAATTGGACATGCCGGGATTGTAACCGACAAGAACGACGGGAGTTCACATGCCAGGCGAATTTGTGCCTTTACGGGCGCCAATCGCGCAGCAATCGGCATCTATAGTCAGCTAAGAGCGCGAACGGGGCCAGAGGCGCAAAACAAGCCAGGCCACAACGGTGTAAAGTGCCAGGGAAATCACAATCCCCTCGACACCGGCGATTGCGATTGCGCCAAAAGAATGCTCCTTCGGCGCGATCACCGAACCAAAGAGGTGAGCCGTTGGCGCTGCCAGGCCATCCGAGATCACCCCTAATGCCGAAAGGGTTTTGATGTTGCCGAGAGTTCCAAGTACAGCCATGAGGCTGTTGATCACAACTGAGATTCCGAATGCCTTGCTCAGTAGCCCCTCATATGACTTCGATCTTGGCTGTTTCGAATCTTGGTCCAAACGCTCTCCTATTTGGCATTGTCGTAGAAGGCGCCGAGGTCCTTCCGGAACGCTTTCAGCGCATCGACATTGAGATAAACCATGTGTCCGGATGGATAATATCCCCAGGTTACATTAGCGCGCAACTTCGGCTCTGTTCCCATATGAGCCAGCTCCCATTCAGTCGAAGTGAAGGGCGTAGCCAGGTCGAAGATGCCATTGGCCGCGAAAACCTTGAGATGAGGATTTTTGCGGATCGTGTCGCCCAGATCGCCTGCAACGTATGGCATCGCCTGCTGGCGGCCAAATGGACCCATTGCGGTGGCAGGACGGTGCTTCTGGTCCCAATTCTGATTCAGGTCCGGACCGCTGTTGTTGTAGGTGTCCTGGCTGACGAACTTGAGATCGTTTTCGAGATAGTTATGGAAGGATGCAACGTAGGCTCCGGAGATGCCGGTATCGGAGGGATCGTAGCCGGGGTTCTCGCCTGCTGCGTCGGCGTCAGGCCCCTCGAATCGCGCGTCGTAGCGGCCAAGAATCTTGTTCTGGTCACGCAGCAGTTCCTTGCGGAAGCGCGACGCGGAGATACGCAGATTCGCATTTTTGATAAATGCTGGGCTGAGTCCAATGAGGCCGCTAAGCTGACTGGCAATCTTGTCGGCATCGGCATCGCTGAGCGCATTACCCTGGTATAGGGCTTCTGCATAAGGGCCGCGGGCGAAGTCTCTGGCCTGCTGGATGAAAGTCATCACATCGGCAGGCTTGTTGGGAACCTTGTTGTGGTAACAGGCGATGGCGGCAAAAGTGGGCAGGTCAGTGATATATCCGTTGTCAAGGCCTGCCGCGCGGGCGTTGTAGTTGAGAATGGATGACAGCAGGACGATGCCATTCAACTGGACGCCTGCTTCATTGAGGGTCGCCGACAGACCCGCCGAGCGGGTGGTTCCATAAGATTCACCAAACAGGAACTTCGGTGAGTTCCAGCGATGGTTGACGGTGATGTACCTGAGTATAAATTTTGTGAATGCCGTCAAGTCTTCATCCACTCCTGCGACATCCTTGATAGTTCCCTTCCCGACGGGATGCGAGTAACCCGTGCCGGGCGCGTCGATAAAGACGAGGTCCGTTTTGTCCAGCAGGCTGAATTCGTTTGGAACGACCTTGAACGGCGGATTATTGGTAGGCTCGGGGCTGTTCGAAAGCACCCGGACCGGGCCAACTGAGCCCATCTCAAGCCATAGACTCGCCGATCCAGGTCCCCCGTTATACAGGAACGTCACTGGGCGAGTATTCGCATCGGCTCCGTCTTCGGTATAGGCAATGTAAAAGACGCTGTGATAGGGCTTTTCGATCTCGTCGTGATCTTCCTTGCTGATGAGGAGATTACCGGCTGTCGCGGTGTAGTGAACCGTCTGTCCGTCTATGCTCTCTTGGTGCTGCGTGACTGCCGTAGTCTCCTGCGGAATCGGAATGTCCTTGGATGGCTCTTCCTTGGTCTCAGTTACAGCGCGCCGCTCCTGTGCGGCGACATGGGTTAAGAACGACGATGCCAACAGAAGCGACAACATAGTAGAAGTGGCGATAAGAACAGAACGACTGCGTGGATGGGACACTTTGGGCTTCTCCCTGAAGTTGAACTTAAGCGATGAGCAAGGCGCCGGCGAACACGCGCGTCTCTGGGCGAGACGATTCAGAGTTCTCTTGAAATTCTCGGTAAACTACACGTCCGGATGAAGGCGAGTGTAGCACGAACAATCCTTCGATGGAGACCGGGATTTCCAATCGCAATCGCTTATCGAGCTGGCGAATGTGTTGGACGCCGAACTGAAATAGCCAATGGCATTATGGGCCCGAGCGGGCCGGCGAATTTCTATCGCTCGCCCCACTTGAGCTTGCTGCGAAGCGCATCGAAAAATCCATTGCCGCCAAGGCGCACCAGTTTGACTGTGTATTCGGAACGGTGGCAGCGTAACTCGTCGCCAATATGAAGATCGACAGCCTGCTGGCCATCCACAGTGAGAATAGTCGGATTGGGCTGTCCGCCTTTGGGACCTTCCACGCGAAGCGTCAGATCGGAACTGCCTGGAACCACGATCGGCCGCAGAGTAAGCAGATGCGGGCAGATTGGCGTGATGACCAGCGCATCGACGCCCGGCACCATGATGGGACCATTCGCAGCCAAAGTATAGGCAGTCGAGCCAGTTGGTGTAGCGACAATCACGCCGTCAGCGCGAAAACGGGCAACCAGCATCGTATCCAGTTCCACGGCGAACTCCGCCATGCGGGCGATCGAACTCTTGGAGAGGACAATGTCGTTGACTGCGTCAAAATTTTGGATGCACCGGCCGTCGCGCCAGAGGTCGACGTGAAGCATGGTTCGCTCATCGAGCGTGCAGCAGTTGTCACACCAACCCTCGAGCGTCGGGTAAAGGCTTGCCAGCCGGACTTCGGTGAGAAATCCTAGTGAACCCAGATTGACGCTGAGAATCGGCGTGTCCGTCGCAGCAAAAATACGGCCGACAGCCAGTAGAGTTCCATCGCCACCCAGTACGATGACGAGTCTTGGATTGGCAGTGGGAAGGTCTGGACGGTCTCGAACCTCGACGCCTCCAATTTGGCTGCCGGATTTTCCCTTAGCGGCCGCCGCCGGCCCGACAACGTAGGCAGCGCTTTCGCGATCGAGCACCGGTTCAAATCCATGTTCGCGCAGCCACTCCACGAGTTCGGGAAGCAGGCGTGTTAATTCGGTCTTGAGAGGTTTTGAAACAATGGCTACGCGGCTCATTGGGCTTTAGTCTACTCCAGCAGGGCTAAGTAAAATCCTCAAGCTGTCGCGAGTCTGATGTGAAAGAGGTGTGAAGCAGGAACTCCCGGTTGCCTTCCATGCCTGTGATGGGCGAGTCGATGACTGCAATGGAGTGTCCCCCGTGCGCTGCGAGACATTCAGTCACACGCTCAATCGCTAGTCGATGAGCATCAGGATCGCGAACGATGCCTCCCTTGCCGACATGCTCGCGCCCGGCTTCAAATTGCGGCTTGACCAGCACCACGGCTTCCGTGATGGTGGTCGCGGCGGCGAGAACGGCGGGGAGTACGAGGGTTGCTGAGATAAAGGAGACGTCGACCACGAGAAGAGTTAGTGCCGGAGTGGATTCCTTCATGGTTGCGCCAGCTATCGCAATTGGGCTGAGAAATCCGGGTGTGAGCAACCGCGCATTTGTTCGTTCGTAGAGACGTACGCGCGGGTCCATACGCAGGCTCATGGCGATCTGGCCGAATCCGGTATCGACGCAGGATACGTGGCTGGCGCCGTGTTGCAGCAAACAATCCGTGAACCCGCCGGTCGAGGTACCGATATCGAGACAGGCACGACCTTCGACTTCGACCTTCCAATGAACCAACGCTGCTTCGAGCTTAAGGCCGCCGCGGCTTACGTAGCGCAGATCCTGCCCCAGCAATCGGACCACAGCGTCTTCAGGAAATGCGACGCCGGGCTTGTTCACCTTCTGTTCCGCGACCAGGACTCGCCCTGCAAGAATCAGGGCGCGAGCGCGTTCCCTACTGGGAACGATCCCTTTTTGTACCATAAGGGCATCAATTCGAATTCTTTGGGCGGTCGTCATCCTTCTGACTCTATTATGCTTCTAAATGGAAGCGATGTTTCTGACGCGCCGCCCGATGAGAATAGTTAGCAACTGATAACGAGTGTGGTTACAGTTCACAGCCGTGCAATCCAAAGCCCGTTGTGCCTCGTACTCTAGGCAGAAAGCAACAACGGTAGAAGAAACGGAAGCCATGCAGATGGAAGATGCCGAGTTGCTGGAGGCTGTCGCCAGGCAGGATCATTCTGCCATGGCTGCGCTTTTCGACAAATATGCGCGGCTGGTGTATTCAATCGCCCTCCGGGTGTTGCGAGAGCCGGACCTTGCGGAGGATGTGATGCAGGAGGTTCTGCTCCAGGTTTGGAGACAACCCGGCGGGTTCGTTTCCCAGCGAGGCAGTCTGGGAGCATGGCTGGCAGTCGTAGCGCGAAACCGCTCGATTGACGTCATTCGGCGCCGGTCCCACTTGTCGCCACTGGAAGATATGGTGCTTCCGGAACCCAGAAATTTGCAGAAGGCTGTTGAAGATAATCATCTGATGGATCAGGTCAGGGTGGCAGTTGAGACGCTGCCCAACGAACAGAAATCGCCATTGCACATGGCTTATTTTGAAGGTTTGACACACACCGAGATTTCCGAGCGAACCGGCACACCCCTGGGAACGGTCAAGACGCGTATTCGTTCAGCGTTGGCTACGGTGAGAAGGGCGCTGGAAGCATGACGATGCAGGAAACTTTCCACATTCCCGAAGAAGAGCTGATCCAGTACGCACTGGGAACCCTGACGGAGGGCCAGCTTAGCCAGTTCACTGCCCATATCTCCCTGTGCAACGTGTGCCGCGCGGATTTGGCGCGCACCCAGATCGAGCTTGCCAGTTTCGCCGTCGCGCAGCCACAGCAAGAGTTACCCGCTGGAGCGCGAGAGAGATTCCTGCACCGGCTGAACACCGACACCGCCCCGGATTCCAAGTTGGTCCGCATGCGCAACAAGAGCCAGGTCTACATCATGTCGAAGTCGTTCCAGCATTGGCTGGAGACTCCGCTTCCGCTGAAGATTCTCTCGGGAGTCTTGGCGGCTGCGTTGGCGTTCGTAGCGTATGACGATCTTTCGCATATTCATCAGATTCGACAGTTGCTGCCTGAGATGAAACGGTTCGAGAAAGAGTCCGCTGAATTTGCCGATTTGAAGGAATTCCTTCGGGGTACAGACGCGCGCCAGGTCAGCCTGCATGAAAAACCCGCGCTTATGAAGGCGCCGGAAGGACATGCCCTATACTCGGCGACGACCGGGAGACTGGTATTCACAGCCTCATACTTGCCCATGCCGCCTGCAGGCAAGGCATACGAGCTTTGGGTAATTCCTGCTGCGGGCGGAGCGCCCATACCGGCTGGTGTCTTTACTCCTGATCTTCAAGGGAGCGCAGCTGTTGTCTTCCCGGAGATTCCTTCCAATGTGCAGGCAGCAGGATTTGGTGTAACCATAGAGGACGCGGCCGGATCACCGAAGCCTACTTCAGCGATTATCCTGAGCGGCCAGTAGCACCTCATCGACAGCGATGCAGTCCGTGGCGGATGGTTCCCGGCATGGGCTCGTTCGGCAAGGTCCGGCATCGGCATGGCTTCATAGCAACAAAAGGCCGGATCCCATCATGGGAACCGGCTCTTTTGTTGTTTCTTCAGGTTGGTTCAGTGTCGTAACTTGCGGCTGACCGCAGTGGTCTGAGCCGCCGAGGTCAACAGGCTTGCGTCCTGCTCTTCGCAGTTAGCCAAAGACAGGGGCGTCGAAGAAGTAAACGCACTCGGAGGCAGGAAGCACGGCTGGCCTGCGCCCGGAAGGCGGCTCGACAGATTCAGATTCGAGCCCGACGCATTGGGCGACGTGGTACGAACGTCGACAGCATTCCCTTGGACAAGCACAGTGGTGTCGATGATGTCCTGGTCGGTTCGGATAATCGTCACGGTCGGGGTGTTCGGCGAAACCACGTAGACCTTTCCGTAGTTCGAGTTCTGTGTAGATACGACGGTACGCGGATTTCCTGTAACAGCCAACGTCGTTTCGATAGTATGGCTCGCCAGATTAACAACGGAGACAGTGCCGTCAGTCTGGTTCGCAACATAGGCGCGGGAACCGTCGGCGAGTGCTGTCACCGAAGCTGGATTATTGCCGACCGCGACTGTGAAAGTTGTTCCGAAGGTCGCGCTGTCATTCCCGTATTCATCAAGACTGACA
>Ga0302325_10019528_pt1 | contig 14253 bp, 15 predicted proteins | sample Palsa_T0_2_FD_201948 | JGI IMG/M metagenome (GOLD analysis project Ga0302325, IMG submission 201948) | Peat permafrost microbial communities from Stordalen Mire near Abisko, Sweden - Palsa_T0_2 | ecosystem: Environmental > Terrestrial > Soil > Palsa > Peat permafrost | place: Sweden: Abisko... | reverse complement strand
TCCCTGCTTTCGTTTTTGAGGTGCATCCTGTGATTAAGGTCGAGGAAGCCGTCCGCGGCGAACTCGAGGTAATAGCCTGGCGAGATGGACTGAAACGCAAGTAATACCGGTGAGCAATTGCCCAGCATGGAATGTCGCGTGGCTGATATCGCCGAGCTACGCAGGAAGCGGAGCAGCGTTTCCCTATCAGGATTTTCGTAGATCATCAAGAACCTTCCGCGCCCACCACACATACCGATGCTTCGTTGGCAGTGCCGCGCGCAAATCTCCGTAGGCTTGCCTAACGACAGGAATCGCTTCCACGCTGCGACCGGTGAGCCGCAGGAAATCGGCGAGGTTGGCTCGCGTATATCCGGTCAATGGATGACCAGGTCCGAGGACCTCTTCCAGCATCGCCAGGGCTTTTCTGAAATGCGTTTCCGCCTGTGCGCTGCGACCAGTGTTTTGCAGAAGGATTGCAATGTTGCTCAAGCACATCGCGACATTCTCATGCCGGGGACCGTAGATGTTCTTGCGCAACTTCAGCGATTGCCGATAAAGTCGCTCCGCCTTTGCCGGCCTGCCAGTGTTCAGCAGCAGGTTGGCAAGGTTGCTTAAGCTCGAAGCCACATCGCGATGCTCCGGGCCCAGCGTCTTCTTCCGCATGGTCAGCGACTCACGATACAGCGGCTCGGCTTCCGCATACCGTTCTTCCTCAAACAAAACATTGGCGAGGTGATTCATGCTCTGGGCCGCGGCGGGATGCTCCGGACCCAGAATCTTTTGGCGCAACGCGAGTGATCGCCGAAAGAACGCCTCGGCCTCGACGAGATTGCCGTGATCCCTGGCTCGACTGGCGCGATCGAACCATCGCTTCCCGGGATTGCGGACAATGTTCGCTGGACGCTTTGGCATACTATTCAAATGCACTCGTGAGCTTCGCGCCTTCGGTTGTCAGCGTCAACACACAATGCAGAATTGAACGCCGGGGAGTGCTCGACGAAACGGAGCCCACTCGACCCCAACCAAAATAATATCGCACTCGTAAAATCATGACCATCAATCCGACCTGCCGCGGCTTCCGCAACATGGACAAGTTCAAATCCCGTCCCCGTATCATTTCCCTGCATGTCCCTGATTACGGTCGCCATATCTTCATTTACGTCACAACCCCGAATTTTGCGTTGACCCAGCCGAAAGACAGGTTAGAATCACTTGCATGGATGGGGTTCATTTCCCATCTCCCGGGTAAACCGATCGAAGTGAAGGGGCTATGCACCGCCGAATCCTGGTTTTTTGTGTTTTGCTGTGGGCCGAGTTGTTGTCATTCCGGGCAGCGCACGCCGCGACAGTATTAGACCAAAACTACGATCCGACAATCGACCTTGGAGAATCAATTAACGATGGTTTTCCGTATGCAGCGCAGGTGGTGATTGCGGGCATACAGGGGTACTTGTCGCGGGCGGACCTCGACGTCACCGCCGGGCCAAACAGTTTTGCCGATTGGATGGTCACGGTAAATGCGGTCCAAGGCGGTGTGCCGACGGACACGATACTGGCCAGTCAGTTGGTCCCGGTCAACGAGTCCACTTCGCTCGAAGTGGATTTTTCTTCGCCTGCCTATTTCGATGCCGGCGATAGTTTTGCGCTGGTGATTAGCGCTCCGTCGTTGCCGCTGCATACTTTGGCGGGTATTTGGCACGGTAGTTTCGATGAACCTTACCCCGCGGGGGGACAAGCCTATGAAAGTCTTGACGATGAGAATTTCTCTCTAATTTCTACAGAATATCCCGACTCGGCTTTGGCATTCGACACCTATGTGAATGTGCCTGAGCCTTCAGGCGTTCCAACCCTGGTCGCAACATTGGGACTCCTGTTGTTCCTCAGGCGCCCTGCGCGTCTACTGCGAACAAACTAAAGGGTCCACGAACCTTTGGAACCCGGCGACCCGCGGTCGCCCGCTAAATATCACGTCTTAATTTAAGGTTGAAGCACGGCTATTCGGCGATGTCCCTCGCGGACGCACGGTTCTTCGGCGCGGGTTTCGGATATAATCCGGAGATATGGAACTTAAGTCGACAGTCGGTCGACGGCTGTATATGCAGGCGCTTCGCCGGATGACGCCGGGGCAGCGGCTGGCCAAGGCGATGGAATTGTCCGAATTGGGAAAGCGACTGTTTCGTCACGGGCTTCGCCGACGATTTCCGGAAGCGGATGACCGGCAGCTTCATGCCCTATATTTGAAGCGGATCGCGCGATGTCACAATCGGAACTACTGAAAAAGACGATCGCGGCTCTTGAGGCGGCGAGCACGCCGTATATGTTGACAGGCTCGTTTGCGTCCAGCTTGCAGGGCGAGCCGCGGTTGACACACGACATTGACGTGGTGGTTGCGATTACGCCCGCGGCGGCCGGGTCTCTGTCGGCGGCGTTTCCCGCTCCCGATTACTACCTTGACGAGGCGGCCGTCGCAGAGGCAATTGCGCGCAAGAGTCAGTTCAATCTTCTGGACCTGGTGGCGGGTGACAAAGTGGATTTCTGGCTATTGACCGATGATCCCTTCGATCAATCACGCTTCGCACGCCGGTACACCGAGGAATTTGAGGGACAGCGGCTCCATGTGTCTCGTCCGGAAGACACCATTCTGATGAAACTTCGTTGGGCTAAGCTTTCCGGCGGCAGCGAAAAGCAGTTCGGCGACGCACGAGGTGTTTATGAATTGCAGCAGAATTCGCTCGACCTGCGATATCTGGAGCAGTGGGCTAAGACACTGGGCGTCACTACCCTGTGGGAGCGGCTTAAGGATGAAGCAAGGACGGATTGAAAATAGCCTGAGTTGGCTGCCACCCGACGCCACCGTCCTGCATTTCCACACAGCGGGCCGAGAAAGGTTTAACTGGCGTCTCGTCACTCCAGATTTCTAAATCGCTATTCTTAGCCCATCGTAACTCAGCCGGATATTCGGCGGAAACGCGGCGTTGGTGGCCTCGTGGGCGAGGGCGTGGGCGATGTGGGTGAAAAAAGTCTGCTTCGCGCCGATTTGCCGGGCCGCGGCCAAGGCCTCGTCAACGGAAAAATGCGTGCTGTGCCGATTGTACTGGAGGGCGTCGAGAACCAGCACATCCAGATCTTTCAACAATTCATAACTCGTCGCTGGAATTTGATTCACGTCCGTGCAATAGGCCAGATTTCCGATACGGAAACCCAGGACGGGCATGTCGCCATGATGAAGCGGAATCGGAGTCCAGGTCCGGCCGGCGATCTCGAACGGTCCGTCAATCGTTCGGCGAACCAGATGGGGGCGGAATATTTTCATTTCGGGCTGCGGATCTTTGAACGCGTAGCCGAAACATCGCGTGAGGGCGGCGTGGGTGGCGTCGTCGGCCCAGATGTCGAGCGGGCCTTTTTTCAGGGCGTTGAATCGCCGGACATCGTCCAGGCCCATGATGTGATCGGCGTGGGCGTGGGTGAAAACGGCGGCGTCGATCATGTCGATGCCGTTGGCGACGCATTGCAGGCGTAATTCAGGAGTGGTGTCGATGAGGATGCGGGAGTTGTCGTAGGAAATGACGGCCGAGGGGCGGGTGCGTTTGTCGTGGGGATCGGGGCTGGAACAGACGGGGCAATGGCAGCCGATCATCGGAATGCCCGCGGATGTGCCGGTGCCGAGAAATATGATCTCGATGTTTTGCATGGCCCCCGCGTTATATGCCGCCAATGGTGGCGTTGGCAATGTCGTTACCAAACAAACGGGATGAGGGATTTCACTTCTCTTTTATAGATGGGGTAACTCTCCGGGAACTGGGGGATTAGAATTTTTTCTTCGCCCAGGGATTTCAACTTCAAGCCGATTGCCACGAGGGCCAGAAGGATTACGCCGCGGAGGAATGGATCGGCGGCGATGACGGAGCCGGCGACGGCGAGGATGAGTCCGGAATAAATGGGGTGGCGGACGAAACGGTAGGGACCGGTGCGAATCAGTTCGTGGTTTTCTTTCAGGGTGATCAGGCCGCTCCAATTGGAGCCGAGAATTCGACGGGCCCAGAGGGTCGTGCCGATTCCGGCGGCGCAGAGCAGGAGGCCGCCGATCTGTGTCCAGATCGTTTCCTGGAAAATGGGAGTTCCGGGTATCGTCATATGACGGACAGCAACGATCACCACGAAGGCAAAGCCAAAATAAAGCAACCGCGAGCGGCGGCTTTGCCGATAAACGGTCCGCTTGTTTCCGAACGAATATACCGTCCAATAGACGCCCCAAATCAGCCACAAAGCCCAGAGGCAGTCCGCGACGAGTTTTGAGTTCAGAACCATGGCGTTATTCCGGTGGCCGGGACCTGGCAAGCCAATCGACGGAATCAATCGCGGCGGCGACATCCGCGGGGAGCGTGGGGATGGCCGGACCCTTGAACTCGGGAACCATGCACAATACGGGAACGCTTCCCCATTTTTCGATCGCGCGGGGATTGGTCTCCTCGGCGATGGGCGGCGTTTCGGGAGGATATTTGTTGATCACGACGCCGGCGATCGGAATATTGGCATTTCGCAAGGCTTGCACCGTGAGCAAAGTGTGATTGATCGTCCCCAGCCCCGCGCGGGCGACGACCACGGCGGGCAATCCCAACCAAACGATCATGTCGAGCACCAATATCTTCCGGGCGATCGGAACCATCACTCCGCCAACGCCTTCGACGATGAGAACATCGCTTTCGCGCGACATCGTCTGAATGGCCGCGTCGATGGCGTTCCACTCGATGGTTTGCCCGGCACGTTCGGCGGCGATGGCGGGGGCCAGCGGCTCGGCAAAGCGCTGCGGACAGATAGTATTGAGGGGAAACTTCGCATCGGCATGATGGGCGAGAAACTCGGCGTCCTCGCTGACCAGCCCCTCGCGCCGCCTGGAACAACCGGTGGCAATGGGCTTGCAGACAGCGGCACGATGGCCGTGGCGTTTGAACCAATCCGCGATTGCCGCAGCCACCAGCGTTTTGCCGATGCCGGTGTCGGTGCCGGTGATGAACAATCCCGGAATTGTTGAACGCTTCAGCATGCAGGGTAAATTATCCGAAACGTGTTCCCTTTCCAGCAACGGATGAGGTCCAGGAATTGCTTGTTTCCCGGAAACTGGCAGAATGATCGCCTATATCGGTATAATGCTCCGCAGGGTACCCAGCGGCTGACGCGGCTATGGCAGAATATACCCCTTCCAGTTTGAAGTTCACTTTGGAACAGCGTCCGGGCGGTCTGGTGGTTCACCTGATCGGCGAGCTTGGGCTGCCGCCGCACACGGATGTATTGCAGGCCGAGCTGCTGCGGATTTACGAGCAGCGGCCGATGATTCTGGTGTTCGATCTTTCCCAATTGAGCTTCGTTTCCAGCCTGGGCATCGGCATCTTCGCCGATGCCAATCGGCGGCTTCGCCGTCATTCCGGGCGTCTCAAGCTCTGCTGTGCCCAGCCGCGCGTGATGGAGGTTTTCGAGCGAACGCGCATGACCACTGTTTTTGAATTCATCAGCAAAATTGATGATGTGTTCGCGCCGGCGTAGAAATGTCCAGAGAAGACATGGCCTGTTTAAGCCACCGCCGGTCGTGCAATTGCTGCCGTTGTTGCCTGTTCCACTGATCCCGTCCCGCCAATCCCGCGGCAGCGCACCGAGGCCCAGAACAGGGCGAGCAGAGCGAAGTTCCGCAGATGATACGCATCGAGCAGCCCGGACAGGCGCAGTCCCAGCAGGCCGCGCTCCAGAACGCAAAACATGATGAAGAAAGCGATCAGCACCGACGGAACGAAGCGAGGGAGACGCTCGCCAGCGAACGCGGCGCGGAAGACGAAATAAAGCGCGGGAAGAACGCCGGGGCAGTGTTGGCCCCACGTCAGCGGGGAATAGAGGAGGATGGTGATCGAGACGGCCGCGCATTCCCACAAAATTCGCGGGTCGTTTCGATCGGTGATTCGATTCCGAAAAATCCACGCCGTGGCGGCAGCGATGAGCAGCAGGATCACCTTGACCACCCTGCCTGCCGTCACGGGGGTAAGAGTCACCACGTCAAAATACAGCGGCTCGGGCGGGCGGTCCGGGATGAGGGAATCCACCGGGGTTTCCGGACGGCCCGGATGGCCGTAGGGCAGGTGCATGAGATATCGCGCCAGTGCCGTCCGCAGCGAAAGATTCCCGACGCGATCGAGGCCGAGGACGGTGCGCGACGGGTCCGGATCGCTGACGCCGTGCCAGACATCTCGCAGCCAATATCCTTCGGCGGCGGCAAAGTTGCGTGCGCCCATGACGGTGATGGGAAGGCAAGTGAACAAGATTGTGGCCGCAGTGCCGCCCAACGCAATTTTCCATTGTCGCTTCCAGAAAAAATAAGCGACGAAGGCGATGGGGGTGCATTTGAGCGCCGCGGCCATACCGATCGGCACACCGGCGAGAATGTCGTGGCCGCGCATCCAGAGATAAATTCCAAACCACGTCAGAAGAACGAGGAATGAATTGACGCCAAGTTCAACGAGATCGCGGTGAAGGAACGGGCTGGCGAGCAGGATCGCCAAGGTCGTGCTCCAGAAGACGGCATCGGGGGACAGCGGCCAGTGACGATCCGCGAGTTTTTTCAAAATCAGCACCAGCGCGATCATTCCCGCGACCCCGATGGGGAACAGGAAGAGCATTACCCGGTGCATGTCGAAAAAGGTAAATGGCGCATGTACGAACGCCCAGAACGGCGGATAAACGCGATCGAAGCCCGGCCCGTAAAGGAATTCACCGGCGACGAGCCGCTGGGCCAGGCCATAATGGAGATCGAAATCCCCGCGCGGCTTGCGGTACAAAGGAATAAATCGAGCCAGGACAAGTATCGACGCCGATGCAACCACAGCCGCCTTCAAAAATGAACTGTGGGCGAGACGGAATCGATCAAGCATCTCCGGGCGTATATATTCTTTGCGGCATCGCGGGTCAATTTCGCGCTCGGCGAGCGGCCCTGTGGGTCATTTTTTCAGCGTTCGGCCGAGGATTTTCTCGACGGAGGCGACTTTGCTTTCGAGCCGGCCTTTTTTGCCTTTGCGCCAATCCATCTTGAGCGTGCAGGTAATCCGATTGCAATCGCCGGCCAGCGCTTCGTGGCATTTTTGGATGACTTGCATCACTTCGGCCCATTCCCCTTCGATGCAGGTGCCGAGCGGGCCGAGTTTGTAGGGGAGACCGCTGCGGTCGACGATGTCGAGACAGCGCGCCACATAGACGCCGACGCTTTCGCCCTTGTCCATGGGCCAGATGCTGAATTCAGCCAGGAGCATATTATCCTCGCTTTCTGAGATGGCTTAAAATACCCGCAAGGACGGAATAAATCCCCGATCCCGGCGGCAATCGGAGCCGTGAACCGCGGGGTTAGCAGTTTGTCCCCGCCAGTGCGGGGATCGGACGGATATGATGGCTGGAGAAGAGGAGTCCATGATTCGACTGATATGTGCGATGTGCGTGGTGTTGTCCGTAACGGCGGTCGAAGCGCTGGCGGATTCCAGCACAACGCGGCCCACCATCACGGTGGCAGTAATGCCATTGAACGTTCAGGGAGATGCCGGCGGTGATTGGCTCGGCCGCGCGATGCAGGAAGGTTTGGCGACCGGCTTGCGGCAAGCATCCGGCGTTTCGGGGGTGATCGTGGCCGGTCTTGCCCCGATCGATTCGAGCAGCGCCATCGCCATGGCAAAATCCGCGGACGCCGACGCCGTTATTTTCGGAGACATTCAGATCATCGGCGGGCAGATGCGCGTGACGGGACAAATCATTTCGATGCGCACAGGTCAATCGCTGGGCGCGCTTCGCAGCGATGGCTCGGAGGAGGATTTATTCAAGATGGAAGATCTTCTGGCGGATCGGGTGGAGCGAATCCTGGCGCCGCCGCCGGCCAATCGCCCCGCCACCACTGGCGGACACGGCGCTGAATTGCCATTGATCGGCCCAACGGTTGCATCGGGCGCGACCAGATATTTTGATGGGAATCTGATGGCGCAGCTAACTCCACCCGCTCGGGACCGGGACGAATACGATAAATATTATTATCAAACCGCCGACACCTCTTCATTTGCCGGATGCTGCGGCGCACCCTGGGGCGCATGGGGTTGCGGGCTGGGGTGTTTCGGTGGAGGCGGGTGCCCGGTGATCGCCACGCCGGTCAGTGGGTGGTGACGATCGTTGACCCCTCCGCCCTTGCCCGGCCGGCCGCTTCCCGTCGAACCAAAACCTGTTAGAATATTGGAGTTCACCTTCACCAGTGCTTGCGGAGGCGCGGCGATCAGTTCACGGTTCAAAAAAGCAACTTCGGAGTCACGGCCATGAAAAAGGTGATGCTTGCGATCCTTGTGCTTCTGGTGATTGGGCTGGCGGGGATCGGCGGTTGGACGCTGAGCACAACCCGGCAGAGCCGCGCGGTTGCGGACCAGTATGTCCAATGGGCGCAAAGCCAAAAGTTGGTTCCCGTCAATTTCGTGCTCACCGCCCCGCCGGAAACACCACCTGACCAAACGCTTTACCTTTCGGGCGATGCGTCGGAAATGGGCTCCTGGGATGCCGCGGGTGTTCCCATGCATCGCGATGACGATGGCCGTTATCGCGCGACGGTCGATCTTCTGAGCGGGATTCCCCATAAGTTCAAAGTCACCCGCGGGACGTGGGGCACCGTGGAACGCGGCGCCGGTGGAGTTGAAATCCCCGACCACACCTTTACCGGCGAACCGTCAACCACCGTCGAATCGTCCGTCCTGACCTGGGTGGACGGCGGCAAGTCGATCCCCGGCAAGGTCACGCTGACCGGACTCTTTCGTCTGCACAAAAAATTCGAGTCGAAACTGCTCGGCAATTTCCGAACCATCATCGTCTACCTTCCGCCGGGATATGAGACCGAGCAGGATCGCCGATATCCCGTTCTTTACATGCAGGATGGGCAAAACCTTTTTGACAGTTCGACCGCGTTCGCGGGCATCGAATGGGGAGTCGATGAAACCGCGCAGGACCTCATCACGGAGAAGAAAATCCAGCCGGTCATCATCGTCGGTATTTACAACTCTCCGGACCGGACGGCCGAGTTCACCCCATTCGATAAAACTCCCGCGGGCGACGATGGCCACGGGATATTGTACGGCAGATTCATTGTGGAAGAACTGAAACCGATGATCGACCGCACTTACCGCACTATTCCCGACCGGGATCATACCGCCGTTGCAGGCTCCTCGCTGGGTGGATTGATCACCCTGGCGATCGCTCACGATCATGCCGATGTTTTCGGCAGCGTTGCGGTACTCGATCCATGGCTGCGTGATTCACAGCACTCCCTGCTGGAGACATGGAAAGACGATGCCTGGATGAAGGAAACGCGCTTCTATGCCGACATGGGCACCAACGGCGGCGACTTATATCCCGGCACAACCGAGGTTCAGGATCTGAATCAGCTCACCCAACTGTTCGATTCCGCCGGACTGAAAAAGGGAACGGATTACGAATCCGCCATCGTCGACGGGGCCGAGCACAACGAAGCCGCCTGGCAAAAGCGGGTGCCGAACTTCATGCTCTTCCTTTTCGCGCCAAAATAGGCCGCTCAGGATTTCACGGTCAGCAAATCCATCAGCCGCTGCCTGAATGCCGCGCACTGGTTGGAAAGATTCGTCAGAAAATCCTTGCGGCCGGGATCATCCTCAACCGCGATCATGGCCTGGCACAGATTGACCGCATATCCCATGGCCTGAATCTGCGTGGAAATCAGCCGAAGCTCGAATAATTTGCCGCTGGATGCCAAAAGCTCCCTGGCCTCCGCCTTGGATTCCAGGTCGCGGGCCCGCTGTTCAAGCTTCGGCAAATCGGGAACATCATATTCGATCCGATTGTTCGAATAGGGAAATCCGTCCATTTGCTTTTTCGCGGAATCGCAGGCGATGCCGATTTCCTTGACCAGACCGCTGACCGAATCATCCGCGTGTTTGATGATGAATATCCCGCCGACTTTGCTTTCGTCGCCCATCAGACTATAGAGCAGACTATAGCCTTCGTTGCGCTCTCGAAACATGCCGCCGTTTTCGGAAGGAGGTTTTGGAGTCGCTGAGCAACCCGCCAGGGCCATCACGCCACTAAGCAGCAGAACCGCTGGGCGAACCGTTTTCATCGTGAGGCAGACATTACCGCATCTCGCCGGTTAGATATATGGGGAAAACTTTCGGAGTGTTTGAGGTTCAGGTCGGTGCCGGCGATTCGGCGCTTTGGCCGCCGGTGAGTCCGGCGACGGAAGCGACGGTGGCCACCAATTCCGCGGGTTCAACGGGTTTTGCCACGTGCACCTGATAGCCCGACATGAGAGCGCGCGTCCGATCCTCGGAGCGCGCAAAGGCCGTGAGCGCGATCGCGGGAATTCTGCCCCCATTCTCCGGTTTCAACTGGCGGACCTGACGAAGGAATTCATACCCGTCAACCACGGGCATGCCGATGTCGCTCACGAGAACGTGAAACCGCTGCGCCTCCAGGATCGGCACCGCCTCGGCGGCGGACGCGGCGGTCGATACCACCGCCTTGCAATCCTCAAGCAGCCGTTTGATCAAGTCCCGCGCATCCGGCTCATCATCCACCACGAGCACTCGAATGCCCTCAAGCCCGATCCGGGAGCGATTCACGGCCATCCCGCTCGCAAAGCCGGGATGCACCTGCTCGGCGTCGTCCTTGCGCGCGTGGACCACCATGACCGGGAGCTGTACCGTAAACGTCGATCCCTGCCCCTGTCCCGGACTCCTCACGCCGATGCTGCCGCCGTGCAACTCCACCAGTTGCTTGGCGATGGCCAGGCCGATTCCCAATCCCCCCATTTTTCGGGTTGTCGACGCGTCGGCCTGCCGAAATCTGTCGAACACGAACGGAAGAAATTCCGGAGCGATTCCCTGCCCGGTGTCCGCCACGGTCAGCTCAATCTGCGAATCAACCCGCTTCAGAATCACCTGCACCCGTCCCCCTTTGGGCGTGAATTTGATCGCGTTGGACAGGAGATTCCAAACGACCTGCTGCAGCCGGCTCGGATCGCCCGCCACCGGGCCGGCGTGGGCATCGAGGATTTGCTCGAGCCTGATCCCCTTGGCATCCGCGGCCGGTTTTACCGAATTGATCGCCGCCTCAATGAACGACGCCGGCAGCGCCCGCTGAATGTCCAGGCGAAGCTTTCCGGAGATGATCCGGCTCATGTCCAGCAGGTCCTCGATGAGCTGGGTCTGAACGCGCGCATTGCGCTCGATCGTCAAAAGTCCCTGTTTCAAATCCGCTTCGTCGGTGCTTCCCTGAAGCAACAGTTGCGACCAACCGACGATCGCGTTCAGCGGCGTCCGCAATTCGTGCGACAGCGTCGCGAGAAATTCATCCTTCATCCGGCTCGCGTGTTCCGCCGCGCTGCGCGCCGCCCGCTCGCTGGATAGAAGCCGCGATTTCTCCTCCTCGGCCCGCTTGCGCTCGGAAATATCTCGCAGGATGACCTGAATGGCGGCTCCATTCCGCCACGGCACGGTCCCCCCGATCGCTTCCACCGGCACGGTCGACCCGTCCAGCCTCACCCAATCCTCGCTCACCAGCGGAACGTTTCCGCCCTGCGCAACCAGTTGCTGAATTCTGGACTGGACGAGTGGCCTGCTATCGACGGCAACAAAATCAAGCGGCGAACGCCCGATCAACTCCTTCGCATCTCTCGCGCCGAAGAATTTGACGGCCGCCGCGTTCGCATAAGCGATCTTGCCGTCCGCGTGGACAAACAGCACATCGGGGCTGAGTTCCACCAGGGATCGATAGCGCCCCTCGCTGGCGTCGCGCTCGGCAGCGCTCGTCGTCGCAGCAGCGCGGCTCAGCCGCTCCGCCACCGCCGCTCGCCGGATCGCAAACAGCGCAATCAGCAGCAAGGACGAAATTCCCATCCCAATGAACGGATTGATGTGCTGGCGGACTTGCAGGGGGGCCGACAGCGCCAGGATGCGTCCCACGAACATCACCGCCAAGGCGGCGAACAGCACCAGCCACGGACGTTTGTTCGTCGCCTCCATCGACATGCGAACGGCAAACACCATCGCGACGAACTGCAAAACCGCCGAAATGAAATAGACGATGGTGTCGAGCCGTTCCATTACATCGATCATCTTACCCCTCCATGCCCGCCCACACCAAACGCGTTGAGAACTCGGCTGGCATTTCGTGATCCGCGTTCCTACAATCCCCCCATAATGAAGTATTTCTACGGCGAATACGACGGGCAGGAATTCCCCACGCCGGACAAACTCTTCGGATTCGACCAGCTCATGCAGTTCATCATGCAATACGGCGACCAGGCTCTCAAAGCCATGGAGGAAATGATGAACGACCCCAAAAATCAGGCCCAGTCGGACATGCTCGAGCAACTTCTGAAAGACGGGATGCTCGACAAGGATGGTCAGGGCCGGCTTCGATTGACCCCCCGCGCCGTGAGCAAAATGCAGCGAAAAGCCCTCATGGAGGTCTTTGCCAATCTGAAAGAAGGCCGGCGCGAAGGCCATGAGCGAGTCACCCCGGGTCCGGGCGGTGAACGCATCGAGGGAACCAAGCCCTATCAATATGGCGATCCGGTCGCGGAACTCGATCTGCATCAAACGCTTCACAACGCCCTGACCCGCCATGGTCTGCCCCAATCGATCGACGGCCGGCGGAGAATTAAATTCGACGAGAAGGATTTCGAGCTTCACCTTCACGAGGGCGTCACGAGTTGCTCAACGGTCGTCCTCCTGGACATGAGCGGCTCCATGATGCGCTATGGACGATTTCTTTCCGCCAAGCGCGTCGCCATGGCGATGCAGGCGCTGGTCCGCGGGCGATTTCCGCAGGACAGCATCGACTTCGTCGGTTTCTATTCGGGTGCCGCCAAGATCCCCGAAGTGATGTTGCCGCTGACCATGCCCAAGCCGGTCACGGTCTATGATTACCAGGTCCGCGTGCGTGTGCCCATCAATCAGCTGGACAAGGCCCCGCAGCATTTCACCAACCTGCACATGGGCCTGCAGATGGCGCGGCGCATCCTGCGAAAGCGCACCAGCGAAAACAAGCAGATTTTCATCATCACCGATGGCCAGCCCACCGCCCACGTCGAGGGCGATTTTGTGCATCTGCTCTATCCGCCCGATCCGCGCAGCACGGTCGCCACGCTCAAGGAGGCCGTTGCCGCCGTTCGTGAAGGCTGCCGGGTCAGCACGTTCGCGCTGATCGAGGATTACTGGGGCATGGACTGGGTGAGCTTCGTCGATCAGCTGACCAAACTCACCAAGGGCGTCGCCTTCTACACCAGCAGCGGTGAATTGGCCTCTTGCATCATGGAGAGCTATCTGAGCGGCCGCAAGAAAAAACAGCATATCGCATGAGAATCAGGAGTGACGAGTTGCGAGTTGCGAGTTGCGAGCAAATACAAGGAGCGTTGTATGAACTCGCAACTCGCAACTCGCAACTTCCCCCCACCCATGAGCCTCAAACTCCTCGGCGTCAGCGGCAGCCTGCGAAACCCTTCGACGGGACTCCATGCTCTGAACTATGTTCTGGAGATTGCCCGCGAATTCGGCGCGGAAACACGGCTTCTCGATCTCCGCCAGGCCGATCTTCCGATGTACAACCCCGACGCCGAGCCGGACGCCCGCGTGACGCGCGTGCGCGCCGATGTCACCTGGGCCGAAGCGCTCCTCCTCGCTTCGCCCGATTATCACGGCGCCATGTCCGGGGCCATGAAGAATTTCCTGGACTACCATTGGCTCGAGTTCAGCGGGAAGCTTTTCGGCTATCTTTGCGCCTCCCACGAAAAAGGCCTCACCGTCATGGAAGGAATGCGGATCGCCGTCCGGCAATGTTACGGATGGAGCCTGCCCTTTGGCGTGTCCATTCATGGAGAACAGGATCTGGATGCCGACGGCCGGATTGAAAACCCGGCACTCAACTCGCGCCTTCGCATGACCGCGCGCGACATGGTCACCTACGGCTCGCTCATTCACAGCCAGTTCCGCGAAGATATCACCAAAAAGCGGCCCGACACCTTCGCCGCCCGACATGCCTGAAGGAAAAGAGGGTGACGTCGAGATATCCCCGGAATAGGATTTTTATCGTTACGCGGCGCGCGGCGGCTGGCCTTCTCACCGATCCGCCATCAGTTTTCTTTCCCTACCATTTAATCGCCTCCGGCTGGAAGCGTTTATATCTGCTCCTGGGGGAAAATGTATTTCCGAGTTCCTCGATGCGGTGCCGATACGCGATGTA
>Ga0302325_10019527_pt1 | contig 14253 bp, 8 predicted proteins | sample Palsa_T0_2_FD_201948 | JGI IMG/M metagenome (GOLD analysis project Ga0302325, IMG submission 201948) | Peat permafrost microbial communities from Stordalen Mire near Abisko, Sweden - Palsa_T0_2 | ecosystem: Environmental > Terrestrial > Soil > Palsa > Peat permafrost | place: Sweden: Abisko... | reverse complement strand
GGCGTGGTTTTAAGCAACCTGAATCAGAACCGCGCTCAGGGCAGGAACGTAACATGTGAGCTGGGAGCCGCTGGGGTTGAGCGTGTAGGCGGCTGATGGAGCGAATGTGCCGTCCAGATTGACGCTGGCACCCTGAATGGTGACACCCGAGGTTGCGGAGAGGTCTGGCGCTGTAGCTCCGCTCGTGAGTTGGGTCATGGCGAGAAGTGTGGCGGAACTGGCGCTCTGGGGAAATTGCGCGGTGAGTTGGAGATTCTGGGAGAGATCCTGGTTGACGACGATGAGGTTGAGGCTGCCCGAAGATGTCTGGACCGCGTAGGCAGTGACGTTGAGCGATCCGGCGGAGATCTGCGTGGTGTAAAGAGTGCCCTGGCCCGCGAGAGTGAAGAGAAGAATACCGTAGAACTCGGGACGCGCTTCGACCACGCTGCCGTTGCTGTCGGCGATCGGCGTGTATCCCGGACCGTCACCGCCACCGTGAAAGTTAACACCAACCGCACCGCCCTGGACGCAGTTAAAGAGGTAGTCGATGACCCAGAGCGAGGATGCGTAAGAGTCGCTGACGCCGCTCGATCCGCCGTTGTAGAAGGAGTTGCATTCGGACATCCGGTACGGGACGCCGATGGTCTGGGCGCCGGGCTCAAGGATGGCAAGGTTTGCGATCAGCGTCGGGTCAGGCGTGATGAGATAGGCCGCGGTGGAAGTTGGCAGCTGCCCGTTGGCACGGTAGTAGTGCTGAGTGAGCAGCGCAATCTCGCTCTTGGTCACGGTCTCGCCGAATGGAACGGTCCATGTCGACTCGTTGCTGGCGTCAGCCGGGCCCGTGATCGGCACACTGGGCGTGCTGGCAAGAATGGCCGCGCGGAACTGCCCCCAGAGAGTCAGGAACTGGGTGAGCGACCAGTTCCCCGCGAAGTAGTTTCCTGGATCTCCGTAGAGATCGGGCTCGTTGCCGATCTCGATGCCGAGCAGCGACGAACCGAATTGTTGGGCAGCGTATGCAACCTCGGCCGCGGCCAGAGCGGCCGTGGTTGCTCCGGTGGCGGCTCCGCCCAAATTGATGCCGTAGAGGCACTGCCAGCCGGCGGCCTTTACGAAGGCGGCAAGCGAGTTGACATCGCTCGGTGCAATCTGGCCGACGGTCTGGCCGGGGCCGTTCGGCGTCCAGACGTTCCTGTCGACTGAGTTCCCACCGACCCGCAGAACGCTGGGACCGAGGCGCATGAACATGCCGATCAGGTCGCTGTTGGAGGCGGTGAAAAGCGGTCCGTAAAGTTTGGACTTCTCGTAGGACAGCCCTGCAAAAGCGGGACCAATGGAGCCAATGGCCGTAGGGGTGACGGTCAAAGAAACCGGAGTCAAGGGCCCGGCGGGCACCGGCTGCGGATTCGCAGGTTGCGGAGCGACAGCGCTATTCGAAGAGCCACATCGGGACAACAGCGACGCAGCGACAAGGGCGACACCACCCTGCATGACTTGTCGACGCGTAAGGCTGGAAGATTTCGCGTGCGCGCACAGGGGCTCTACGTCCCGGTGTTTGTCCATGTTCGTTACTATAACCATTCAGAACGACAGAAAGTTGCTCCCTCGGTGCCTTACTGATTCGCCGGGAACGAAATAGACCTTACCCGGTATAGTCCTGCTCTTCCTCGATCAAATGGATTCCGCTTGATGAGAGAATCGCCATCTTCTACGGCGTCGGCGGTGTCAAGCTCTTTTCGAGCATACTCATCCCTGCACTGGGAAGAGCGCGCCCCGGTAAAATCGGCTCCGCCGAAGAGACCAATCCCCCGGAACGCGGTAGACTTACGAACGAGGTCCTGCAACCAACCGCGATGAAAACTGCCAAACTAGCCAAAACCTACCGCATCGATGACGGGAAGCATTTCCGGTTGAAAGATTTCGATCCCGCCGACACCGGGCACTTGCAGTCCGTCGAGCAGGCCCAGGAACACTTGCAGAAAGACATTGCCCGCATGGCCGAGCTGCAGGCCAAACTCTATGCCCAAGATTGTTGGGCCCTCCTGCTCATCTTTCAGGCCATGGACGCAGCCGGTAAGGACGGTACCATCAAGCACGTCCTTTCTGGCGTAAATCCCGAGGGCTGTGAGGTCTACTCGTTCAAGACGCCGTCGGAGACCGAACTGCAACATGATTTCTTGTGGCGCACCACGCAGCGTCTGCCCGAGCGCGGGCACATCGGGATTTTCAATCGCTCTTATTATGAAGAGGTGCTGGTGGTGCGGGTGCATCCCAAGGTGCTCGAGGGCGAGAAGCTTCCGCCTTCCCTGGTGACGAAGAATATCTGGGAAGAACGCTTCGAAGATATTCGCAGCTTTGAGCGGCACATGGTGCGCAACGGCACGGTGATCCGCAAGTTCTTTCTGCAGCTTTCGAAGAAGGAGCAGAAGCGGCGCTTTCTGGCGCGTCTGGAGGAACCGGAGAAAAACTGGAAGTTCTCCGCCGCGGACATTCACGAACGCGAATATTGGGACGACTATCAGAAAGCCTACGAGGATATGATTCGCAATACAGCGGCGAAGCATGCTCCCTGGTACGTTATTCCTGCGGACAACAAATGGTTCACGCACCTGGCGGTTTCGGCCGCCATTGTCGAAACACTGGAAGAGCTTGACTTGTCCTACCCGAAGGTTGACGCCGCGAAACGCAAAGAACTCCAGGCGGCTCGTCGACTGCTCGTGAAGAATGTTTAGGGCCAGTGGTCCGTGTCCGGTGGTCAGTAACCTTTTTCTGGTTCGTGAGCATTCGCCACTGACCTCTGGCTTTGCATTAGACTGCTGCACCATTAAGATAACAACCATCTACTTCTTTTCTACTTTTCACTTCTCTACATTGGGGGCACGCGAACATGGCCGGTCGAAACACGTTTTGTAGAAACCAATCTCTGATGAGTTTGTGGCTGCCGCTATTTCTCGCCATACTCGGGCTGTGGGCGCAAAGCACGGCTCTTGGCCAGACCAAGCCTGAGCGTCAATCGAAGGCCGCCAATCCTACCCAGGCCGCGTCGTCAACAGCGACCCCCTCTGACCTGCAGGCCCCGAACGAATCCACCAAGCCGGAAGACAAACTGTTCAAGGGCATGCAGTATCGCCTGATCGGTCCCTTCCGCGGCGGACGTTCGCTGACCGCGGCCGGAATCCCAGGCGATCCCACGACCTACTATTTCGGCGCGACTGGCGGCGGGGTCTGGAAGTCCGCCGACGGCGCAATGACGTGGTCGCCGGTTTTCGATAAAGAGGGAACCGGATCGATTGGCAGCCTGGCGGTAGCCAATTCCGATCCCAATACGATTTACGTGGGCACGGGCGAAGCCTGCATACGCGGCAACACTTCTCAAGGCGATGGAGTCTATAAATCTCTCGATGCGGGCAAGACTTGGAAAAACATTGGCCTGCGCGACAGTCGTGCCATCGGCAAAGTCATCATCAATCCCAATAATCCCGACATCGTTTTCGTGGCTGCGCTCGGCCATCCCTATGGACCCAACACCGAACGCGGCATTTTCCGCACCATGAATGGCGGCAAGAGCTGGGAGAAAGTTCTCTATAAAGATGAGAACAGTGGAGGCATCGACGTGGCCTTCGATCCCCGCAATCCCAACATTTTGTTTGCCGCGCTCTGGCAGGCCAGACGCACCTCCTGGAGTCTCGCCGACGGCGGTCCGGGAAGCGGACTTTACCGCTCGGACGACGGGGGCACGAGCTGGAAGCGATTAGAAGAGCATGGTTTGCCCAAAGGCCCCTATGGACGCATCGGCATTGCCGTTGCCGCCAACTCTGATCGGGTTTTTGCCCTCATTGAGGCGCGTAATCCCGATGGCGGCCTATATCGTTCCGAAGACGGCGGCGAGACCTGGGACCTCGTCAATCCCAGGCACAGCCTATGGCAGCGGCCCTGGTATTACATGCACATCTTCGCCGACCCAAAAGACGACAACGTCGTCTACATCATGGATGTAGAAACCTTCAAATCCACGGATGGCGGTCACCTATTCAACAAGATGAAAGTTCCGCACGGCGACAACCACGGGCTCTGGATCGATCCCAAAGACACGCGCCGGATGATCGCGGCCAACGATGGCGGGGTTACGGTGACCTTGGATGGCGGCAAGAACTGGACGCGCGAAGACAATCAACCCACGGCGCAGTTCTACCACGTCATCACCGACGCCGCAACGCCCTACCGCGTTTACGGCTCGCAGCAGGACAGCGGCACGGTGGCCATCGTCAGCCGCAGCGACGCCGGCTCCATCGATCGCTCCGACTGGTATGACGTGGGTGGAGGCGAAGCGGGCTACATCGCGCCTTATCCGCCCGACCCGAATATTGTTTATGCCGCCGACTACCAGGGAAACATCACGCGCTTCGACAAGCGCATTGGGCAAGTGAAATCCATCACCGAGCAGCCTGACATTTCCGATGGTCGCGGGGCTGCCAACATGGAGCACCGCTTCCAATGGACCGCGCCCGTGCTGATTTCCCCACACGATCCCAACACGCTGTATCACGCAGGCGAGCGGCTGTTTAAGACTACGGACGGCGGCGTGCACTGGCAGGCGATTAGTCCCGACCTCACGCGCAATGACAGGAGCAAGCAGCAGCCTTCTGGCGGCGACATTACCTTGGACGACACCGGCACCGAGTACTACGACACCATCTTTGCCCTGGCCGAGTCGCCGATCACCCAAGGTTTGCTGTGGGTGGGTACTGACGACGGTCTGGTCCAAATTACCCGCAACGCAGGAAAGAACTGGACCAATGTTACGCCCAAGGATCTGCCGGAATGGAGCCGCGTCAGCCAGGTAGAGGCTTCGCCGCACGATGCAGGCACGGCCTACATTGCGGTGGACCGCCATCAGAACGACGATCTTCGCCCCTACATCTACAAAACCACCGACTACGGCCAGACCTGGTCGAAACGAACCAACGGGATTCCCGATGGCAGTTTCGTACGTGCCGTCCGCGAAGACCCCAAGAAGCGCGGATTGCTCTATGCGGGGACGGAGAACGGCGTCTACGTTTCGTTCAACGATGGCGCGGATTGGCGGTCGCTCAAACTGAACCTGCCGGCCACCCCGGTACACGACCTCGTGGTCAAGGACAACGATCTCGTGGTCGCCACTCATGGGCGGGCGTTCTGGATTCTCGATGACGTCGGTCCGTTGCGGCAGTTCGGTGACGACGTGGCGAACAAGGATGTTCATCTTTACACCCCGGGGTCGGCCTACCGCATTCAGGCTGGTCAAAGTGGAAGTGGGGAGGATTCCCATCCGTCGAAGCAGACGGGGCAGAATCCGCCCGCGGGCGCGGTGATTTATTTCTACCTGAAGGACGCGCCGAAAGCGGGGACAGATACGAAGCTGGAAGTCCTCGATGCCTCCGGAAAGCTGATCCGCAAGTATTCGAGTGCCGAAACCAAGCAGCTCGACGAACCCCCTGATCCTGACGACAAGAAGCCGGAAAAGGAGATCAAGCCGGAGGCTGGGTTGAATCGCTTCGTGTGGGATTTGCGCTATGAAGAAGCGCATCGCGTTCCCGGTTACTACCTTTGGGAATACGGCAGCGGGGCGCGCGGACCGGTGGCTGCGCCGGGCCAATATCAGGTGCGGCTGACGGTGGGCGCCGAGAGCCAGGTTGCGCCGCTGGAGGTGAAACTGGATCCCCGGACGAACGTCACCCAGGCAGATCTGGCGCAGCAGTTCCACATGCTGATGCAGATTCATGAGGAACTGAACCTGGTTTACGACGCAGTCAACCAGATTCAGGATGTGCGCTCGCAGGTTGCCGGCCTCAAACGGCGCCTGCCGGAGAACGCCAGCACGAAACCAATCGCGTCTGCGGCCGACGATCTCGAGAAAAAACTGCTCGGGACGCGCAATTCACTGGTCAACCTGACCATCAGCGCGAACGAAGACTCGCTGGCCTACCCGCCGCAGGTTGACGCCCAGCTGGCCTTCCTTGCGATGGACGTTGCCAGCGCTGACTCGGCTCCAACCGAGGCGGAGCAGCTTCAGTTCGAGAAGCTGAAGCGGAAAAGCGGGGAGTTGCTCAGCCGCTGGGAGGATTTGCAGCGCAGCGATCTGGCGGCCTTCCGGAAGCTGACCTCCGAAAGCAATCTTTCCACGGTGGTGGTTCCCCCCGCAGGTCAAACGGGAGACCTTGAAACGACGGAGGCCCACTGACAACCACGAAGATGCTCGGTGACAACCATTCTTAGCTGAAGAGTTACCCATTCCGTTCGCTCTCCTGCACGGCGGGCGGGCTAAGCCATGTTACTTTCGTGCTACCGAAATGGCACTGTTAGGCCTTGCCGAGCCCGGATTCCACTGCTATTTTGCCGATAGTGAAGCTGATCCTCCCCTGAGGTGAATGGCCGATTCGGAGGGTTGGGGGTAGCTATGAGGTTGATGCATCTGTGTTATGCAGCGTTGGGCTTTGCGGTGGCGCGCTGGGTATTCCGGCGGCAGCCAGTAGCTGATCCGGTTTCGCGTTTACGGTCTTCGGGTCTTCTCTAGAAAAATAGGGTTAGAAAAATAGGGTTTGGGCGCGCGCCCCGTTGCGCCTCCATTTCGTCCGCGCGCGCCCAATTCTTTCCGTCCGCTCGGAAGTTCCAGCACTAAAGTTTGCCAGGGTAACCTGCGCTTCGCCGCTGACTCTCACTACAATCTTGGTAGGACCGCTGCGGGTCCTGGTCATCAACCGTGATTAGTTAACCATGATTGACTAATTCATGAATCATGGTTGATTTGATCATGATCTCGCGGTCGCGATGCCATCCCCGCGCCAGGTTTGCTTTGCGGGCGGAACGGTTCGCAACTCTCTGAGTTCTCTGTGAGAAGACTTACACCAAACCGGCTGATGTCGGCCCTGCTGGTTACAGGAATGCTCCTGCTATTCCTGCCCCTGCGCCTTGTCGCACAGGACACGGGCGACACTCCTCTGGGGGACGTGGCGCGCAGTCTGCGGAAGAAAACTGCCGCTGCCGGGACGGTCATTGATAACGACAATTTATCGAAAGTAGTGGACGACGCCGCAAGTCAGCGCGCGGCCGGTTCATCGCCGCTGTTCTCGCTCGATCCCTCAGGCCGGGGCTTTCACGTCTCCTCGCCCGATGTCACCTGCAGCCTTTCGTTTAGCGGGAAGGGCAGTGCGCTGCTCTCCGATCCGTTGATGCTCGATGAGTTGCCGCGCAGCGAAATGGCCAAGCTGGATGGACCGGCAACGATCGACGGAGAGTCACTGCAGGTTTCGGTGCATAACGGAACCTCCTGGGACCTGCGCGAGGTGGTGATCGGACTCACCATCGTGAAACAGCCTGGGCCCGGAGGGGCGGCTTCTTACTTTGGCCAGGCGCGCATTATTCCCGCGGTCGCGAGCGGCGCCCCACAGCAAGTGCAAAGTTCGTTCCAGAAGCAGCCTGACGTCACGCTCCTGTTGCGAGTGAAGGGATCGGCTGCCCCGTCCACGACTGCGATCTTTCGCACGTCCTTGAATTTTGCGCTCTCTCCCGACCAGGAGTGGCATTGGGCCATCGTGAAGGCCAAGGGGGTTCCGCCGCTAACATCGCCCGAGGCGACGACGATCGAACCCAATCAAGGTGCCGGCCAACTTCCGCCGGGACCCCGCCAGGCTGGCACGCCGGTCGGCCGACCGATTCCTCCCCCATCGAATCCGGATGCGGCAACACACTAAGAGAGAGTGAACCGGCAGAAGCCATTTGTATCAGGCAATCCAGTTACATATCACGTCAACCAACGAACTCTTCCGTGCTAAACTGACCTCAAATTCCACACCAAGGACAGGTAATGAAGTTCGGAGTCATCATCTTTCCCGGCTCTAACTGCGATCACGATGCCTACTGGACCCTGCAACAGGTCGCCAGGCAGCCAGTGACCTTTCTCTGGCATGAATCGCATGATCTGGAGAATTGCGATGCCATCATTGTGCCCGGTGGGTTTGCCTTTGGCGATTACCTGCGCACCGGCGCGATTGCGAAGTTTTCTCCCGTGATGGAGTCGGTGCGCCACTTTGCCGATGGCGGAGGTCTGGTGTTGGGAATCTGCAACGGTTTTCAGATCCTGTGTGAGTCCGGGCTCTTGCCGGGAGCTCTCATGCGCAACACCGGGTTGAAGTACGTCTGCAAGCCGGTGCAGGTGCGGGTTGAAAATGCGGCCACTCCTTTTACCAACGCCTGTTCCCCTGGAGAAGTATTGACCATCCCGATTGGCCACATGGAGGGGAACTACTTCTGCGACCAGGCGACCTTAGATCAGTTGCAGCGCAACAACCGTGTAGTATTTCGCTATTCAACACCGGCTGGTGAGCTTTCGCCGTCCGCCAATCCTAACGGTTCTCTGGACAATATCGCCGGCATCTGCAGCGCGGGCGGCAACATAGTCGGCATGATGCCTCATCCAGAACGGTCTTCTGAACCCGCGCTTGGCAGCACCGACGGGATGAAGGTTTTCTACTCCATGGTGGGCGCCATGGCCAGCCGGTAAGCTCATCTGTGAGTGCCATGCTTCCCATTCCACGCCAATAGAAAAATTTGTTTGATAATCCGGCGGCTTGGTGATAGTGTCTCGGCGAAAGCTGCTTCCTCCCTTCGCCCCACTGGAACTTAAACGTTCAAGCAAATAGAGGGAGGAGTGTGCGCAATGACGGCGAAGCAGCTTCTCGATGCTTTTTCTGAAACGTTAATGCAGGATGAACGAATTCTCAGCCCCCGAGAGCGGGAGTTGCTGGTGAGTCTCCTGCAAAACTCCAAAACAAGCTCCAGCAGCAGTCCAGAATCTCAAGCTGCGGTAAACGCAACCATAGCGCGCTCGGTGGGTGAAACGGTAGCGCAACGCGCTTTTGAGTTGTTAGGTGGCAGCATTGTAGAGCAGATCCTGGCTAGCTCGGGAATCTCTGCCGTGACACAAGAGACCATGCCTGCCACCATGGTTGAGTACGGTCTTGGGTCGCACCCGACTGGACCGCAGCCCCCGCAAGCGCCAGGGCCGGGCGTGCGGCGTCCACCAAACAAAGATTTGCCGACTGGACCGCAGCCCCCACAAGCACCAGGGCCGGGCGTGCGGCGTCCACCAGACAAAGATTTGCCGACTGGACCGCAGCCCCCACAAGCACCAGGGCCGGGCGTGCGGCGTCCACCAGACAAAGATTTACCGGCCGGACCGCAGCCCCCGCAAGCACCAGGGCCGGGCGTGCGGCGTCCACCAGACACAGATTTACCGGCCGGACCGCAGCCCCCGCAAGCACCAGGGCCGGGCGTGCGGCGTCCACCGGACAAAGATTTACCGGCTGGACCGCAGCCCCCGCAAGGATCGCAGGGGCTGGGCGTACGGCACGGTCTCCGACCGTTCAGCGTTCCGTTGCAGCAAGGGGCGCAACCAAGCCACCTTGACTCGGGCAGCGGCGTGGGGGTCTTGGACGCGCCTCCGATCGTAGGGGCACAATGTGTGGTCCTGGACGAGTTCCTGGCCCCACAAGAGCTCGACGAACTGGTTCACTACGCGCTCGAGCACGAGGCGGAGTTCCAGAGCAGCGCGGTAGTTTCGCCCAACGGCGACCCAGGAGTAATCGATTACAACCATCGTCGTTCACGGGTGCTTATGGACTTGGGAAAGCACGAGCAAGTCATCCTGGAGCGCATCCGCTGCGTGCTGCCCAAGGTGTTGGATCAGATCGGGATCGAAGAGTTTCCGGTCACGGACGTGGAGGCTCAGATCACGGCCAGCAATGACGGCGACTTTTTTGGCGCGCACTCCGATGACTCGGAGGAAACGATCGCGTCCCGCCGCGTTACCTTCGTTTACTTCTTCCATCGCGAGCCGCGCCAGTTCGAAGGCGGGGAGTTGCGCCTGCATGATTCGCCTGGGAGCGAGCGGCATCTCACTACGGGCAGTTATCAGACGATCATGCCGCAGCAGAACCAAATCGTGTTTTTCCCGTGCTCGCGGTTGCACGAGATTACCCAAGTGGAGTGCCCGTCACGAGCTTTCGCTGACAGCCGCTTTACCCTAAACGGATGGCTACACAACTAAAAGACACGGCATGGCTTGAATGGATTCGAAGCCGGATGGGGGTAGGGTCGCGGCAAACTCACACCGCGACGCTGCCCCCTGGCCAGTTCCACTGTCTGCTCGACGAGTTACCGTTGCACTTGATTCCGCAGCGCCAGCTCCGGTCACAAGGCTGGTGGCAGAACCTCGCTCCCCAGCAGTTGTTCTTCAATCCGCAATGTGCGGTTCTGCCCCCCGAGCGGGTCCCGGCAGAACTGGAACCGCATCGGCATTTGCTAGAGAATTTCAACTTGCAGGGACCGGTGGCCTGGGTGCGTAACCCAGCCACCAGTTCTTTGTATCCGTTTTGGCTGGGTCCCCGGCTGGAAAAGGCGGTTTCGCGGCTTCGTGCTGGGGAACTCCTACCCGCCTTCATTCCGGAAGACGTGCGCTTTTTGTTGGCAGACGCTGGCATTTTGACTGCGAAGAAGCAGGCCGAGCGCCGTCTCGCGGAGTGGGCTGAAATCGTCAAGAAAGGCGCCCATTGCTTTCGAGAAAACGGATATGTGCCTCTCGGCCACTTGATTCACCCTTTCAATCTTGCGGCTTTACGCCGCTACTACCGGCATGCCATCCGGCGAGGCGCCATTCGACTCGGCGACGAGCAAAGTTCGCGGCGATACGTAGCCCACAATGAGAGTGTCGCCCGCTTCTTCCACCACCAGATTGCGAACGCCGTCAGCGCTATCGTGGGAGAGGCGATCAAGCCGTCTTATGTTTATCTGGGATCCTACTTGAGCGGCGCCGAACTGAAGAAGCACACCGACCGGCAACAGTGCGAGTTCAGCGTTACCTTATGTCTGGATTTTTCTCCTGAGCCGGATCTGGCAACGTCGTGGCCTCTACGGCTCGATACTCAGAAAGGCTCGGTCAAGGTTTATCAGGCGCTGGGCGATGCCTTGGTCTACCGGGGAACGAAGATGCCTCATTACCGCCATGTCTTGGCCGAGGGGCATACGTCGACGTCCATTTTTTTTCATTACGTGCCGGCGAATTTCTCTGGTTCCTTGGAATAGGCAGGCAGCTGAGCACGCTGGCTGGGTTAGCGCAGTCCCGAAATCAAATAAAGCACGGAGAGGACTTGGTAGTAGCTGTAGGCGAAGCGCGAGCCATCGTAGGTTACAACCACCGGAGCGATGTTAACTACACCGACAGTTGTCCCGGGCTGTAATTCCTGGACGAGAGTCTTCACGCCAGAAACCAAGTTGACCTGGTACACCTTCGTCGGGATCTGGCCGGGAAGATACCCATAAACTGAAGAGACGTCTTCTGACCACCGGATTGGAATAAAACCCCGCTCGAGATCGGGGATGGGACGGGGTGCGCCCCCGACGGTAGGATAGACGGCGACTCCACCGGCGTCGTCGACTCGAAGAATGTATTGGCCGTCGGGTGAAATCAGCCCACCGGTAACGCCTTCCGGAGTGATCGGTATTGGTTTACCACCCTCCAAATCCACCAGATACGTGCGCACCGCGTGGCCGGGTTCCTTGGCGTTGAGGGTGATGTGTTTCCCGTCTCCCAGGAAATGAGCAACGCCGTTGTCAATCTGCTCGAGTCCGGCGATGGCAACCGAGCGAGGTTGACCGGGGCCGAGGGGAACGAGCGTCACCTTTCCTGGGCTGCCCTCGAGAATGGAAATGGCCCATTTGCCGTCCGGGGAAAGTTTACCGGCGCTTCCTTCGCCCAGTTTCACCGGCGGTGTACCGTCGATGTTGCGGATGGCAAGTGAATAGCGGGCCCCGGCGGCTTCACTGGAATCCTCGAACAGGACCGACTGCCCATCGCGCGAAATGTCTTTGGCAATGTCCCAATCGTGCCAGGAAAGATCCACGGTTTTGCCGTCTCGAGCGGTCGTGGCCATGGCAACACGTTCGGCATGAAGGCTCACCAGTACTCGGCCATCCGGCGCCACATCCTCTAAGGTCATGCCTGCAGGCAGGTCCAGGATCTTGCGAATCCGCGCAGACATATTGACCGCGCGCAGGTCGCGGTTATAGCCCTTTTCGACTGCAGTAAACCAGACTTCATTCCCGTAGTGGCTCCAGGCCAAGCCGTCCTCCGACTCCCACTCGGGCGAAAGCACGGTCAGATGGCCGCTGAGATCTATGTAGCAAACGGACCCGCGATCATCCCACAGTGCAGGATGATCCATAAAGGCGATCTTGTCGCCTTGAGGAGAAAAACGCAGGTGGCTGATCCAGCCCTTGCTTTGGTATAAAGCGTGCCCAATCGGATACTCAATTCGGTCACGGCCCTGGGCACGGTGGACCACGGCCAGCTCACCCTCTCGATCCCAGTCTGCCCACGAAACGTCTTCGAGGAGCTCTCGTGGAGAACCTCCGGCAAGAGGTGTGCGGGCAAGCATGCCTCCTTCCGGTTCCATATGTGCCCGGTGAGAGGCATGGAGTGCCACTGCGAGTTCGCCGGCACGAGAGATCGCGAGCAGGCTTGCGTCCCGCACGTTGAGGGGCTGAGCTAACAACGAATCCCCCACGGTTGAGAAAAGCTGCAGCGGCTTGCCGTTCCAGGACGCACCGTAGACAATCTCCCGAAAGTCAGGCGTAAAGCGGGCCGAGTATACCGTGCCCTCTTCAAAGGTGAGACGCTGGTAAGACGGAGAGAGCGTTTTCTGTTGCCACTGCTGGCCGAGGAGCAGCAGCGTCGCAGCCAGTAGCACTCCGGCCAGCGCCCAAGGGACGATCCTCAGCTGCGGCCGGCGGGCCCGGAGCCGGATTGTGCCAGAAGCGTTGGCAAGAGTGTCCAGTGCAAACGCCAGGTCGCGTGCTGATTGAAAGCGATTCTCCGGCTCCTTCTCGAGACAATGGCGCACGATTTGCTGAAACGATGTCGGGACGCTAGCCTGGTCCAGATTGATTGCGGGAGGATTCTCCCGGAGCACGGCGGTGATTGTGTCTACCTCGGTCTCGCCGCGAAAGGCTCGCCGGCCGGTCAACATTTCGTAAAGAATCGCGCCCACTCCGAAGATATCGCTGCGGTGGTCCACGGTCTTGCCCCGCAGTTGCTCGGGCGACATGTAGGCGACGGTACCGATGACAGCGCCGCTCTTGGTTACCGTGGTCATCTCCTCCACGGAGCGAGCGGATTCGTCCGGTCTAGATTGCAGTTTTGCGACTCCGAAGTCGAGAATTTTGACCCGGCCGTCGCTGGTCACAAATAGGTTCTCCGGCTTCAGGTCACGATGAACGATGCGGTGATCGTGCGCCGCGATGAGGCCCTGCACCATGTGCAGCGCGTAGTCGATGGCCAGGGGTACCGGCAAGGCTCCTTCGGCGAGCCTTTTGCGCATGGTTTCGCCCTCTAACAATTCACAAACGATGTAGGGAGACCCCTCGTCTAAGCCAACGTCATAAATGGCGACAATGTTCGGATGATTCAGCGCCGCCGCGGCGCGGGCTTCCAGTTCGAACCGGCGGAGATGATCGGGGTTGGCGCTCGAAGCCGGCCGGATCAGTTTCAGAGCTACATCGCGCCCCAGCCTTTCATCGCGGGCGCGGAAAACCTCGCCCATGGCTCCAGAGCCGATTTTCTCGACGATACGGTAGTGACCTATGACTTGGCCGGTCATGGCGAGAGCGCCCCGAGGGCATGTTAGGGGTGCATGTCCATCGCAGTCAACAACCGAATAAGGCTCCTCCGGCCGGCCGATCGGGCAAGGTTGTTCCGATCCATTCGGGCCGGTTGTTTTGCGCGCTATTGTTTTGCGGGGACGGCTCGCGACCGGCGAATCGTATCGTGCTATAATCCACTTTCGCCTGCATACTTTCGAGGCAATCTGTGATCTTTCTGCGGGCGAATCCCGCGATCAAACGAAGATATCGAATAGAGGTCTAGCCATGTCCGGCCATTCAAAATGGGCCACCATTAAGCACAAGAAGGGCGCGCTGGACGCCAAGCGCGGCAAGATATTTACTCGTCTCATTAAAGAAATCAGCATTGCCGCGAAGAACGGCGGCGGCGACCCTGATTCCAATCCGCGCTTACGCGGCGCTATCGTCGCCGCCAAGGCCGAGAACATGCCTGCCGATAACATCAAGCGGGCCATTCAGCGGGGTACGGGGGAACTGCCAGGGGCAACCTACGAGGAGTTTTCACTCGAGGGTTATGGCCCAGGTGGCGTGGCGATTCTGCTCGAAATCAATACCGAC
>Ga0302325_10019526_pt1 | contig 14254 bp, 10 predicted proteins | sample Palsa_T0_2_FD_201948 | JGI IMG/M metagenome (GOLD analysis project Ga0302325, IMG submission 201948) | Peat permafrost microbial communities from Stordalen Mire near Abisko, Sweden - Palsa_T0_2 | ecosystem: Environmental > Terrestrial > Soil > Palsa > Peat permafrost | place: Sweden: Abisko... | reverse complement strand
AGAGCTGGCCTTCTTCTCCTCGGTGACGTCGGCGGGCGGGATGCCCGCGCAGGCGGCCATGACGGCGTCGGCCAGGGACTTTTCCCAGATGCGGTCGATGCGATCATGCTCGTCGTCTTCCGCCTTTTTGAAGTTCGGGCGCTGGTAAACGCCTTCGTACTGGCCTTTGGCCACCTCGAAAAGGGCGGTGACGCGCCAGAAATCACGGGGCTTGAAATTGCGGATCTCGAGCTCGCGGGCATAGACGATGGCCAGGGTGGGGGTCTGGACCCGGCCGACGGACGCGACATTGCCGGCGCGCGAACCGAACATGCGCTTGGTCAGCGCCCGGGTGCCGTTGATGCCGATCAGCCAGTCGCTCTCGCTGCGGCAGCGGGCGGCATCGCCGAGGCCGGCCATCTGCGAAGCCGTGCGGAGGTGCTCGAAAGCCTCGCGGATGCCGCCGGCGGTCATCGTCTGCATCCAGGCGCGCTTGACCGGCAGCTTGGATTTCGTGAGCTGGTAAATGTTGGCGAAAATCAACTCGCCCTCGCGCCCGGCGTCGCAGGCATTGATGACCGCGCCGATGTCCTTGCGGGCGAGGAGCTTCTTCAACTGGTCGTACCGGTCCTTCGAGTCCGCGATGGGTTTGAGCTCAAATTTTTCGGGAATGATCGGGAGCATCTCCAGCCGCCAGAAGCCGTATTTCTTCTTGTCGATGTCCTCCGGCATAAGGAGCTCCACGAGATGGCCGACCGCCGATGAAATCACGTATTCGTCGTTTTCAAAGTGCTCTCCCTTCTTGGGAATCTTGCCGAGCGCCTTCGCGAGGTCAGCAGCGACGGACGGCTTTTCGGCGATGATAAGTGACTTCATGTGCGTGAGGCGGTTAGGCTGCGCCGCGCCGAAGTGCAAGAAATAGTTTTTTGCACGAGCGCCGCGGACACCGTATATAATAGCAAGTCGCCCAAGGGCGACGGCAGTAAATCGAGCTGCGGGAGGACCGGACCCGGATTGGGTTAAGAGGCCCCCCTTCGCGGCCGGTGATAGCCTGATCCCAATATAGCAGCAAACCCGTCGCGGACGCGACCCGGAGCTGCAATGAAGGCTATCAATGGCCGCTGCGGGCGGCCTCTTAACCCAATCCGGATCCGGTCCTCCCGCGAGAAAAGGGGCTGGCGGCGTTCCGCCGCGATGAGATCGGACGCGGCACAGGCTTCTCGAGCGCGGATCACGAGGGACGGCACATTCACGTCTATCGCGACGAGCAGGAGATTGGGCTCTATGACCTGATGGCCGGCCCGGTCCGCGGGCTCGATTCCGATCAAATCGGGTCACCCACTAGCCAATTAATTCGCAGTCAGTTTTGGCGTTTCAGACAGGGCGCTGTCCAGGGACTTGATCAGGTCGGCGATGGTGGCGTCGGTTTCGTCGCCCATGTTGGAGATGCGGAAGGTCTTGCCCTTGATCTTGCCGTAGCCGCCGTCGATCACCAGGTGGTGCTTGGACTTGAGGGTCTTGTTCAGGGCGGAGAGATCGTAGTTCAGGTTGTTGGCGAAGCAGTTCAGGGTCACGGAGCCGAAACCTTCCCTTGGGAATAGCTTGAAGCCTCGCGCGAAACCCCAGTCGCGGACGGTCTGGTTCAGACGGGCGTGACGGGCGTAGCGGACGGCGGGGCCCTCGGCCGCGATGTCCTCGACCTTCGACTTGAGCCCGTGAATGTGCGGGATCGAGGGCGTGCTCGGCGTCATGCCGTTTTCGTGATTCTTCTGGAATTCGATGAAATCGAAGTAGTAGCCGCGTCCCTCCACCCGCAGGGCGCGGTCGAGCGCGCGCTGCGAAACCGACAGGAGGGAAAGGCCCGGGGGCAGGGCGAGCGCCTTCTGGGTGCCCGTGATCATGACATCGATGCCCAGGTCGTCCTTCGGAATCGCCATTGCGCTGAACGAGCTGACGGTGTCGACGATCGAGATGACCTCCGGGAACTCCCGGACGACGGCCATGATCGCCGCGAGGTCGCTCATGCAGCCGCAGGAAGTCTCATTGTGGATGATGGTGATCGCATCGTAAGCTCCGGTTGAGAGTTCGCGGCGCACGGCCCCGGGGTCGACCGGCTGGCCCCACTCGAATTTTAGGGCGGTGGCGGCGCGGCCGCAGCGCAGGGCGACGTCGTTCCACTTGTCGGAAAACGCGCCGTTCATGCAGTTGAGGACCTTCTTCTTCACGACGTTGCGGACCGATCCCTCCATCGCGCCCCAGGCGCTGCTCGTCGAGAGATAGACGGGGTCCTTCGTGCCGAAGAGCGCCTGCAGGCCGGGCTGCAGCGCCTGATACAGCGCGACGAAATCCGGGCTGCGGTGCCCGATCATGGGCTGGGACATCGCGCGGAAGGTTTTCTCCGAGACGGCCACGGGGCCGGGAATGAAAAGTTTGTAGCTCATGCCGAGGGTCGAAAACAGTTTACGCGGCGCGCCGCGTCAACCTTCATTCCTTTTCTACCCCGCATGCCCCACCACTGGCTCAAGAAAAAATTCCAGGCCTTCGAACTCTACACGGTTGACGTCGTGCTCGGTCGGCGGGCCGACACGGGGGCGACGGTCTATGGCGCGTTGCTGCAGGTGCTATCCTGGCTGTTCAACGGCGTGGTCCAGCTGCGCCTCTGGCTCTACCGGCACCGCATCCTGCACGACCAGCCCCTGGGCTGCCTGGTGGTGGTGGTGGGAAATTTGACGGTCGGCGGCACGGGGAAGACGCCCGTCGTTGAAAAATTCGCCCGCGCCCTGCGGGACCGGGGGCGCAAGGTCGCGATTCTCAGCCGCGGCTACAAGAGCAAGGCCCCGCCGTTTTGGAAGAAATGGTGGTATTGGCTGTCCCACACCGAGGAACCCCCGCCGCGGATCGTGAGCGACGGGCAGAGCGTCCTGCTCGACAGCGAGCAGGCCGGCGACGAGCCCTATATGCTCGCGCGCAATCTTCCGGGGGTGGTCGTGCTGGTGGACAAGAACCGGGTGAAGGCCGGAGCCTACGCGATCAAGCGCTTCGGCTGCGATACGCTCATCCTGGACGACGGTTTCCAATATCTGCCCCTCAAAGGGCGGCTAAACCTGCTGCTCGTCGACAAAACGAACCCTTTCGGCAACGGCCATTTGCTCCCCCGCGGCATACTGCGGGAGCCGGTCAAGCACCTGCGCCGGGCGAACTACGTGTTTCTCACCAAATCCAACGGAAGAAGGGATCCGGAGGTCGAGGCGCAAATCGCCCGGCACAACCCGGGCGCCGACATCATCGAATGCGCACACCGTCCCAAATACCTCCAGCGCTGCGGCGGCGCCCCCAACACGGCCGGCGAGCGCGTCCCCCTCGAGTGGCTGAAGGGCCGGCGCATCGTCGCCTTCAGCGGAATTGCCACCCCGGAGAGTTTTGAGAAATTCCTGCGCGACCTCGGCGCGCTGGTCATGGCCCGGGAACGCTTCCTTGACCACTACCGCTACGCCCCGGAGGATCTGGCGGCGCTTTTCGCCCTGGCCCTGCGGGAAGGGGCCGAGTGCCTGGTGACCACCGAAAAGGACGCGGTGCGCGTGCCCTCGCCGGAGACCGGCCCCGTCCCGATCTACTACCTGCGGCTCGAAATCGAAATTATCCGCGGCGCGGCCGACTTTGACGAGGCGGTGGGGAGAATCTGCTTTCCGCAGGACGCGGGAAGATACTAATTTCAGATTCTGAGGTCTTAACCTACATGATCATCGACCCTCGCTTTACCCAGCTCTCCGACACCCTCGCCGGCTTCTCCACCGCGCTCAAGCCGGGCGAACGGGTGCTCGTCGACGCGTTCGACGTGCCCGACGCCATGGTCATCGCCCTCATCCGCGCCGTGCGCGCGCGCGGCGCCTTCCCCTACGCCCAGGTCCATCGCGCGCGCATCGCCCGCGAGCTGGCCATCGGCGCCGAGGAAGGCCAGCTCGCCCCGCTGGTCGAGGTGGAGCTGGCGCGCATGCAAAAAATGGACGCGTACATCGCGCTGCGCGGCTCGGACAATATTTTCGAGACCTCGGACATACCGGCGGAAAAAGTACGGCTGGCCAGCCGGCTCATGAAGCCCGTCCAGGACTACCGGGTCGGCCGGACGAAATGGGTGGTGCTGCGCTGGCCCACCGGCGCCATGGCGCAGCAGGCCCGCATGAGCACCGAGGCGTTTGAGGATTTTTACTTCCGGGTGTGCACGCTCGATTACAGCCGGATGGCGCCCGGCATGAAGGCGCTGGCGGAGCTGATGCGCGCGACGGACCGGGTCCACCTCAAGGGTCCCGGCACCGACCTCCGCTTTTCGATCAAGGGCATCGGCGCCCAGGAGTGCGGCGGGCTGCGCAACGTCCCCGATGGCGAGGTTTTTTCCTGTCCCGTCCGGGACTCGGTCGAAGGCCACGTCCAGTTCAACGCGCCGACGGTATATCTCGGCTCCTCGTTCGACGGCATCCGGCTCGCCTTCCGGAAAGGCCGCATCGTCGAGGCGACCGGCAGCGACCCGAAGCGCCTGAACGAGATTCTCGACAGTGATGAGGGCGCGCGCCACATCGGCGAGTTCTCCCTCGCCTTCAACCCCCATATCCTCCAGCCGATGCGTGACATCCTCTTCGACGAGAAGATCGCCGGATCCTTCCATTTCACGCCGGGCCAGGCGTACGAGGGCGTCGGGAACGGCAACCAGTCGCAGGTGCACTGGGACATGGTTTGCATCCAGCGCCCCGAGTTCGGGGGAGGGGAAGTCCGTTTCGACGGCAAGCTGATCCGCAAGGACGGCCTCTTCGTCCCCAAGGCCCTGCATAAGTTAAATCCCGAATATCTTTTGGCTCAAAAGTAAGATATCACCGCGGAGGCGCGGAGGACGCTGAGGAGTGAAGGATTTTTAATCCCGATCCGCTCTCTTCCGATTCTCCGCGCCTCCGCGGTGAATTTTCTGAATGAAAGACTTTATCCAATCGCTGCCGAAGACGGAGACGCACCTGCATGTCGAGGGGGCGCTGCCCTATGAGCTGCTGACGGGCTGGCGGCCGGACCAATTTCCGTCCGATCCGCCGTTCCGGCGTCCGGATTACCGCTATGCGTCATTTCCGGAGTTCGAATGCATATTGCTCGAAAATGCCCTGCCATGGTTTACGACGCCCGAGCGCTACTACGAGGCGACCCGGGTGATATTTGCCGGGCATCTCGCGCAAAACGTCCGGTACGTGGAGACCAGCTTTCACCTGCCGGTCACGCAATTCATCGCGGTCCCCGGCCCCGAGATCGTCGCCGCGATCCGCGCCGCCGTGCCGCCCGGGCTCGAGGTGCGCATCTTTGCCGGGATGCTGCGCAGCGATCTGGCGGGCTCGCTGCGCCCGACCATCGATCAGCTGCACGGGTGGGAGGGCCTGGCCGGGGTCGATCTGCATGGGTTCGAGCAGATGCACACTGAACCCGCCACGGCCGGGGTCTGGGCGCGGCTGCGCGCGGCGGGCAAGGTCACCAAATGTCACGCCGGGGAATTTGACGGGGCCGCGCGCGTGCGCGAGGCGATCGAGGGGCTCGGCGTCACCCGGGTCCAGCATGGGGTGCGGGCCATCGAGGATCCCGCGGTGGTCGCGCTGGCGCGCGACCGGGGCGTCACTTTCGACGTCTGCCCGGTCAGCAACGTGCGCCTGAAGGTCGTCCCGTCGCTGCGCGAGCATCCCCTGCGGCGCCTGATGCAGGCCGGCGTGCGCTGCACGGTGAGCACCGACGACCCCCTTTGCTTCAACAACACCCTGACCGGCGAATATTCCGCCCTGGCTAGCGAGGCCGGTTTCACCCGCGGTGAGCTCGCCCGGATCGCTCGCAATGGCTGGGACGTGGCCGACGTGCAGCCTGAGACACGGAATCGTATGTTGCGGGAAATAGATGGCTTGGAAAAGCAACCGAGCTAGATTCACCGCGGTGAAAATTTTTAAATAAAATGGCCCTGACATACACCGTCCCGCCTGATGCGCGTCCGGCGCGAGCCGATAAGGCGCTCGCGGGGGCTTTTCCGGAACACAGCCGCGTGGCGCTGCAGCGCGCATTCGAGGCCTCGCTCGTGCGGAGGAACGGATCGGCGATTTCCAAAAGCGACACCATCCGGGCCGGAGACAACCTCGTTTTCTCCATGCCCGAGATCAGGCCCCTGGATCTCAAGGCCGCGGCCATTCCCCTGGACATTCTTTTCGAGGACCGGCATCTCCTCGCGCTCAACAAGGCCGCCGGGATGGTGGTTCATCCCGGCGCGGGCACCGCGGAAAACACGCTCGTCCACGCGCTGCTGGCGCACTGCGCGGGCGAACTGAGCGGAATCGGCGGCGTGGAGCGCCCCGGTATTGTGCACCGGCTCGACCGCGGGACCTCGGGCGCGATGCTGGTCGCCAAGACGGACAAAGCCCACCGGGGGCTGGCCGCCCAGTTTGCCGCGCGCTCCGTCAGCAAGGAGTATCTGGCCCTCGTTGAGGGGGTGCCGGCGCTGCTCAGCGGGAGCATCCGAAAGCCCATCGGCCGCAATCCGCGCCAGCGGCACAAGATGACCGTGGTGGAGACGGAACATGGCGGGCGCGACGCCCACACGGACTGGCAGTTGGTCGAACGCTTTGGCGACCGCGCCGCCCTGCTGCGCTGCACCATCCACACCGGCCGCACGCACCAAATCCGCGTGCACCTGAAAGCGGCCGGGCATGTGCTGATCGGCGATGCCGTCTATGGATGGAAATCAGACGGGCGGTTGCCGCTCGAACCGGGGCGGGTCATGCTGCACGCCGGGCATTTGGTGGTAGCCCATCCGGTGACCGGCAAGACGCTCGACCTGCGCGCGCCCCTGCCGGAAGACTTTACCGTGATGATGAAAGCGCTCAGGAAAATGAAGTAGCGCAGGCGGGGGCGCCCGCGCTACATTTTCTCCAGCGCTTCACTGGCCACCCCCCAGCGAAGGTTGTAGAGGGAGAGCTGATACGCGTCGAAGCCGCCGATCTCGGCGACGGCGACGAGGGTGGCCAGGGCGGTTGGAAACACATCCGCCCGCTCCGGCGGGAGGCCGGGAATCTTCCTGCGCTCCGCCAGCGGCAGCGCGCCGAGGCGGCCCAGCATGTCCCTCAGCTGGGGCAGCGTGATGCGCCCGTCAGCCTGGTCCAGGGCCGCTTCGGCCCGGGCGGCCAGCACCTTGCGCACCGTGACGAGCGTTCCCCCCGTGCCCACCACCGCCGCGGGCGAGGCGATGGCAAGACCGGCGCGCGACAATTCGCGGCGCACATGGGCGGCGATGGCCACGCCCGCGGCGGGGTCGAACGGCAGGGTCGGATCGGCGACAAACTTTTCCGTCAGCCGCACGCAGCCCAGCGGAAGGCTCGCCGCCTGCTCGATTCCCCGGTGGGCAAACGCCAGGCACTCGAGGCTGCCGCCGCCCAGGTCGAACACCTGGAAGTCCTGCAGGTGGGAAAGCAAGGGGTCGCAGAGCAGGCCGCGCCCGATGAGATTCGCCTCTTCCTCGCCGGACAAAATGCGAATGTCGTGGCCGGTGGCGGTCCGGACCCGTTCGCGAAATTCGGGCCCGTTGGCGGCATCGCGCACCGCGCTGGTGGCGACCAGCGCCGTGATCGGCGGCGCGTACGGCGCGGTGTCGGCCAGAAGCGACTGGATCGCGGCCAGCCCCCGCGCCATGCCCTGCTCCCCCAATTTCGGATTCGCCTCGCTGATGCCGGCGCTGATGCGCGCCTCAAGGGTCCGCATCATCAGCGCGGTCAGACGGCCGTCCGGCGCGCGCGCGGCCAGCAGCACCTTGATCGAATTGCTGCCGATGTCGATGACCGCAATGGAGGGGGAGGACATTCTTTCGCGGAAGGCGGAATTTGAATTGGAATTGGAATCGGAACCGGGCGCGGTGCGGCCGACTACAATATAAAGTCGGGGGGGGCGATGAGCAGGACGAACTCGCCCTTGTGGCTGGACTGGGCCAGGCGCGCCTGGACTTCCGCGGCCGGGCCGGTGAGGAAGGTCTCGTGCAGCTTGGTCACTTCCCGGGCCACGCAAATCAGGCGCGCGCCGCCCAGCGTGGCCACGAGATCCTCCACCGCCTTGGCGATGCGGTGGCAGCTTTCATAGAGCACGACGGTATAATCGAAGGCGCGGTGGCGTTCGAAAAAGGCGATGCGCGCGCTCGATTTGGGGGGAAGAAAACCGACGAAGAGAAAGCCGTTGGTCGGAAGGCCGCTGGCGCTGAGCGCGGCGATGACGGCGCTGGGCCCGGGCACGGGCACCACGGGCAGTCCGCGGCGCCGGCAGGCGCGCACCAGGCGGAATCCGGGATCGCTGAGCCCCGGGGTGCCCGCGTCGCTCACCAGCGCGAGCGACTGGCCCGCGGCCAGCGCGTCCGCCAGCCGCTCGGCGGCCTCGACTTCATTGTGCTCGTGATAGGCCGCCAGCTTCCGATGCAGCCCAAATCGCGCGAGGAGCCCGCCGGTCGTGCGCGTATCCTCCGCCGCCACCAGGTCCACGGCGCCCAGGATGGCGCGGGCCCGCTCGGACAGATCCGCGAGATTGCCAATCGGCGTCGCCACGACGTAGAGGCAGCCCGGTTGGGGGGTCAGCGAGGCGTTTTCCATGGGCGACGCCGGCGGACCCAAACCCGCCTCAGTGGGTGTTGCTTTCCATGCCGGGAAGCTGGCTCTCCCAGTTGGTCGGCTGGGCCCACGGAATGGACGAATCCCTCGGGGATTGCATTGAGCAACCGCCCAAGGCTGCGCCGATGACGAGCAGGATCAAACCGACGGAGAGTTTTCGCAGGGAGGTCATGGGTTGGCGGCAACGATAACGCGCAAGACGGGCGAGGCAAGGCTTAGGTGCGGCCAAAATTCGAATTTCGGAGTTCGAATTTCGAAATTTATCCGCGATAAACGCTTTCGTGCCAGGGGGTGCGGGGCGCTTTATTCACGGAACCGTTGGCGCTGAGGTGCTCCAGGATCTTGAAGGCCAGTTCCGGGTCGCCGCCGACCTGGGCGGCGAGCGCTTCCGCGGTGAAACCCCGGCCGGGCGCGGCCTTGAGGGCGGCGCTCAATTTAAGCTTCAGCGCGATGACTCCGCCGGCGGCCTTCTTGCCGGCTTCGACGCCGGGCTGATCGTAGGCGTTGATTCCGATCAGGGACGCGTACAGGCCGACGACGCGCTCATAGAGCGCGATTAGCATGCCCACCGATCGGGACGAAACATCGGCCAGGGTGAGGGTGACCGACCACCGGTTCTTTTCGCTCAGCGCATCCCGCGTGCCGAGGAGGAAGCCCTGCAGGTAATCGCCGGCCGTCACCCCGGGATCCACCTCGAGCGACGGGCCGGCCCGGTCCTGGAGGACCTCGATGAACGTGATGAAAAAATTATTCACGCCGTCGCGCAGTTGCTGCACGTACGCGTGCTGGTCGGTCGATCCCTTGTTGCCATAGACGGCGATGCCCTGGTTGACGACCCGGCCGGCCAGATCGAGCTCCTTGCCGAGGGACTCCATGACGAGCTGCTGGAGATAGCGGGAAAAGAGCAGCAGGCGATCCTTGTAGGGCAGCACTACCATGTCCCTGCTCCCGCGGCCGTCCGTGGCGAAATGCCACATCAGCGCCAGCAGGGCGGCCGGATTTTCGGACGTGACGGGTTTTCGCGTGGCTGCGTCCATCGCGGCGGCGCCCCCGAGCAGGGCGTCGATATCGACCCCCTGCAGCGCCGCGGGCAAAAGGCCGACGGCGCAAAGCTCGGACGTCCGGCCGCCGACCCAGTCCCACATCGGAAAACGGGCGATCCATCCTTCCCGCACCGCAGTTTGGTCGAGCCTGGAGCCGGCGCCGGTGATCGCGACGAAGTGCCGGGGATAGTCGAGGCCGGCGGCCTTGAAGGCGGCGGCGGCTTCAAGCTGGCCGTTGCGGGTCTCCGCCGTGCCGCCGGACTTCGATATGACGACGACAATGGTGGAGGGCAGCCGGCCCGCGAGCGAGGCCAGCACGGCGTCGATCCCATCGGGGTCGGTGTTGTCGAAGAACGCAACCGCGAGCTTGTCCCGGCCCGGCTGCGCCAGCGCATGGGCGACAAACTCCGGGCCGAGCGCCGAGCCGCCGATGCCGATGACGAGAAGCTGGGTGAACGGACCCTTGGGTCCGCCAATCCCGCCGGAATGCACCTTGGCGGCAAAGGCCCTGATCGCGGCCAGCGTGGAGGTAATTTCACCTGAAATTTCCGGGGTGGGCGCCAGCTGCGGCGCCCGCAGCCAGTAGTGCCCGACCTGCCGGTTCTCGTCGGGATTGGCGATGGCGCCGCCTTCGAGCGCCGCCATGTCGGCGAACGCCTGCTGCAGCCGGGGCTCCATCGCGGCCATGAAGGCCGCGGGGAAGGGGACGCGGCTGATATCGAGCGCAAATCCGAGCCCGGGATTTTGGTAAAAGTATTTTTTAAAGCGGTCCCAGGACATTGTAAAATTTCGGATTTCGAATTTGGGATTTCGGATTCGGTATTTTAGCTGTCAGATTTCGAAATCCGAAATCTCGAAATCCGAAATCTCAGAGATTTTTGTCGGTGACGGCGCCCTCGGAGGCGCTGGCCACCAGTTTGGCGTATTTGGCGAGCGCCCCGCGCGTTTCCTTGGGGCTCTTTCGCCTCCAGGCCTTGAGCCTGGCTTTGATCCGGGGCGCGGGGAGATCGAGGGTGATTTCGTCCTTTACCGCGTCGATGGTGATCGGGTCGCCGTTCTTGACGATGGCGATCGGGCCGCCGATCGCGGCCTCCGGGGTGATATGGCCGACCACAAATCCGTGGCTGCCGCCCGAGAAGCGCCCATCGGTGATCAGCGCGACTTCCTTGCCCAGTCCCTTGCCCATGATGGCGCTGGTGGGCGACAGCATTTCGCGCATGCCGGGGCCGCCGACCGGTCCCTCGTTGCGGATGACGATGACGTGGCCCGCCTTCACCCGTCCGTCCAGGATGGCGTGCAGGGCGCTCTCCTCGGATTCGAAAACGATCGCCTTCCCGGAAAAGACCAGTCCCTCCTTGCCGGAAATCTTCGCCACGGAACCAGCGGGGGCGAGATTGCCGTAGAGGATGCGGAGATGACTGTCGGGCTTGATCGGATTGGAGAGCGGCCGCACGACATCCTGGTTGGCCGGGTACGGCGGCACGCCGCGAAGATTCTCGGCCAGGGTCCGGCCGGTCACCGTGAGGCAGCCGCCGTGGAGGAGTCCGGCGTCGAGCAGCATCTTCATGAGCGGGGGCAGTCCGCCGATGCGGGAGAGATGGGCCATGCCGTATTTTCCGGACGGACGGAGATCGGCCAGCACCGGCACTTTTTTCCCGATCCGGGTAAAGTCGTCGATATCGAGTTTCACCCGGGCGGTGTGCGCCATGGCGAGCAGGTGCAGCACGGCGTTGGTCGAGCCGCCGAGGGCGATCACGACCGTGATGGCGTTCTCAAATGCCTTTCGGGTCATGATATCGCGCGGCCGGAGGCCGGCCTTGAGCAGCGCCAGGGCGGCCTCGCCCGCGCGGCGGCAGTCCTCCTTTTTTTCCGGGCTGATCGCGATCTGGGCCGAGCTGTTGGGCAGGCTCATGCCCAGGGCCTCGATGGCGGAGGCCATCGTATTGGCCGTGTACATGCCGCCGCAGGAACCCGGACCGGGAATGGAGCAGTCCTCGACCTTCTTCAGGCCGGCGGCGTCGAGCTTGTGCGCGGCATACTGGCCGACCGCTTCGAACACCGACACGATGTCGCACTCTTTCTTCGAATCGGGATGGATGCCGGGCAGGATCGTGCCCCCGTAAACGAAGAGGCCGGGCCGGTTGAGGCGCGCCAGCGCCATCACGCAGCCGGGCATGTTCTTGTCGCAGCCGCCGATGGCGACGACCGCGTCGAAACCCTCGGCGCCGGCGACGGTCTCGATCGAATCGGCGATGATTTCGCGCGAGACCATGGAATAGCGCATGCCCGGGGTTCCCATGCTGATGCCGTCGGAGACGGTGATGGTGCCAAAGATGATCGCCTTGCCGCCCGCCGCATTCGCGCCCGCCTCGGCCTCGCGCGCGAGGCGGTCGATATGCATGTTGCAGGGGGTGACCATGCTCCAAGTCGAGGCGATGCCGACGACCGGCTTGTGGAAGTCGGCGTCGCTGAAGCCGACGGCGCGCAGCATCGAGCGGTTGGGCGCGCGATCGGGTCCATCGAGAACAATGGAGGAATGGGGCCGGAGGGGGTCGGTCGGTTGGCTCATGGAAGGAATGCGATCTCAGCAAGGAGATGTTGAGCGGGCAAGCGTTCTTCATCAAGTGGCGCAGGCGGGACGCCTGCGCTACTTCAATCTTGTCACCTTACCGGTCGCGGGCATTCATTCAGGCAACCTCATCCCCATGGCGTTCAATCTCAAAAAGGTCCTGAAAGCGCTGCTGCTCTCCTCGGGCCAGGCGATCTCGATCAAGGACATCCAGGCCGCCTTCACCCGGTTTCACGAGGCGGCGCAGCCCGCGCTCCCCCCGGCGCCTGAGGTACCCGGGGTTCCGGCCGACGCGCCGGCCGAGGCCGATGGCGCCGGCACGGAGGTGTTCGCCGAGCCGCCGGATGACGCCGAACTTTACGCCGATGTGCCCGCGCTGATCACCCTGGCGCAGATTCGCGAGGCGATGGATGCCATCGCCGCCGAGCTGCGCTCGGCGGACGACGGCCTGCTGCTCATCGAGGGAGCCAATGGCTACCGCCTCGTGACGGCTCCGCGGTTCGCGCGCTGGGTGCGCATCCTGCGCCAGGAGCCGCTCCCGGTGAGGCTGAGCCAGTCGGCCCTCGAAACCCTCGCGGTGATCGCCTACCGGCAGCCCGTGACCCGCACCGAGATAGAAACCATCCGCGGCGTGTCGGCCGAGGCGGGAGTCAACCGGCTGCTGGAGCGGGAGCTGATCAGCATGGTCGGGCGGGCCGACCTGCCGGGCCGGCCGCTGCAGTATGGCACGACGGATAAATTCCTGGAGTACATCGGCGTCAAATCGCTCGACGAACTGCCCGCCTCGGATGTGCTCACGTCGCGCCAGATCGACGACTGGCTCCGCACCTCCGCCAGCCCGCACAAGCCCGGGGACGCGGAAATGGGCCTGACCGAGGAGCAGTTGCCGCTGGAAGCCGGCGCGCCGGCGGCTGAGACGGCCTCGGACGTGACGCCATGAGCCTCGAACCCATTCGCGAAAAAATCGATGCGCTGGACGCCGAGCTGGTCGCGCTGATCAACCAGCGCCTCGTCCTGGCCGGAGAAATCGGGCGGATCAAGCGGCTCACCGGCGGCGAAATCTACGTCCCCGAGCGGGAAGACGCGGTCCTGCGGAAAATCTGCGCCCGGAACGGGGGTCCGATCAAGACCGAGGCGCTGCGCGCGATTTACCGGGAAATCATGTCCGCGGCGATCGCCCTCGAGAAACCGCTGCTCATCGCCTACCTGGGGCCCGAGGCGAGCAACACGCACGCGGCCGCGATAAAAAAATTCGGCGCCAGCGTGGACTATCACGCGATGGCGGCCATCGCCGATATTTTCACCGCCGTCGAAAAAGGCGAGGCCGACCTCGCGGTCATCCCGATCGAAAATTCCACCGAGGGCAGCGTGCGTGAAACGCTCGACAGCTTTGACGAAAGCGACCTGAAAATCGTCGGGCAGATCTATCTCGAGATCAATCACGCGCTCATCACCCAGGCGCCGCTGGACAAGGTCCTCCGCGTTTACTCCAAGGACCAGGCGCTGGCGCAATGCCGCAACTGGCTGCAGCGCAACCTGCCCCATGCCCAGCTGCTGGACGCGGCCAGCACGTCGCGCGCCGTCCAGATCGCGAAGGAAGATCCGCTGGCGGCCGCGGTCGCGGGCGAACTGGCCGCCGACTACTACGGGGTCCCGGTGGCCGCGCGCAACATTCAGGACAAGGCCGACAACACGACCCGTTTTTTTGTCCTGGGCCGAAAGCCGGCGGGACCGGTCGGAGGGGGCAAGGACGTGACGAGTTTCCTGATCTCGCTTGGGGACGAGGCATCCGCGCACTCGGGCTCCCTGCTGAGGATGCTCATGCCGTTCTCGGAGCGGAGCATCAACCTGTCGAAGATCGAATCCCGCCCGAGCAAGAAGCGCCCGTGGGACTATAATTTTTTCATCGACGCCACCGGCCACCACGACGACGCGCCGATGAAGGAAGCCGTCGCCGAACTGAAAAAATTCTGCCCCCGCGTGAAGTGGCTCGGCAGTTACCCGGCTGCGAC
>Ga0302325_10019525_pt1 | contig 14255 bp, 12 predicted proteins | sample Palsa_T0_2_FD_201948 | JGI IMG/M metagenome (GOLD analysis project Ga0302325, IMG submission 201948) | Peat permafrost microbial communities from Stordalen Mire near Abisko, Sweden - Palsa_T0_2 | ecosystem: Environmental > Terrestrial > Soil > Palsa > Peat permafrost | place: Sweden: Abisko... | reverse complement strand
GCAGCCAGAAGACCAAGACCGGCGATCGCCGCTGCCAGGAGCAGACCGGGAATCAAACCGGATACGGGGGCCGGTTCATCCGGGCAGGGGGAAGGCGTCAACAGGCTCATGGCCACCTTTCAACCGCTGAAGACTCTGGGCAGCTGCCGCCACACTAACGCCCGCGCCAATATGAGGCTAATATATACTTTTCACGAAAGCATAACTCATAGTTATATAAATGAATCTGCACCTCCTGCGCATCTTTCTGGCGGTCGCCGAGCGCCGCAGCTTCTCCCGCGCCGCCGAGCAGCTCTTCATCAGCCAACCGGCGGTCTCGAAGGGCGTACGGGCGCTGGAGGCGGAGCTTGATCTGTTGTTAATCGAGCGCGGTGTCGGATCGCTAAAAGGAGTACGGCTCACGGAGGGTGGGGTGTCACTGGCTGATCACGCCCGCGGCATTTTTGCGCTCGAGAAAGCAGCGACCGAGGAAATCCGTGCGCGCGTGGGCCTCAAGCGTGGCCGACTGGTGATTGGCGCGAGCACGACGGTGGCGGGGTACTGGCTTGCACCGTATCTCAAAGCGCTCACGAGTGTGCTGCCTGACATTGATGTGCGCGTGCGCATGGGTAACACCGACGTCATCGCCCAGGCCCTGATTGCCTGTGATATCGATGTGGCGCTGGTTGAAGGCGCGGTCACCGATGCACGCGTCGACTCCGAGCACTGGCGTAACGATCCGCTGCAAGTCGTTGCGCACCCGCGCGTCGAATTCCTTCAGCGCAGTAAGCCACGATTGCGTGATCTGGATGAACAGGTTTGGCTGGTGCGCGAAGCAGGCTCCGGAACGCAGCAAGTGGCCGAACGCATCATGCTTGAGAACAACATTCGCCCGATGCGCACCCTAGAGATTGGTAGCAATGAGGGCATCGCACGCGCAGTCGCAGAAGGCTTGGGTGTTGCCATTCTTCCGCAGCGTGTGGTGCGCGAACTAATCGCCATCGGTGAGATCCGCAGCCTGGAATTTCCAGAGCTCTTTCTGCTGACGCGGCCCTTGTTCCTGCTGCAGCTCAAGCAGCGTCCAACCTCACCGCTCGTCCGCGCGTTCTGCCAAGTGCTGCGGACAAACGATGAGCAAATTTGAGGTTATTGGCCAGGAGCTAACCTGGTTTTGGCGCCGAGTCGGACCCCTGCTGACGGACTGATGTGATCACGGTCCATTGATCTGAAGTTGAACTCTTCTGCAATGAGACGTGCACGGTGTATGCATTTGCGGCGTTCCAACTGCTTAGCGCACGTGGCCCATCCGAGACACTGTCAAAGGTTTTCTTGTCGGCCGCCTTGAGCTTGTCGGAATCCAGTTGCGGCGCCTTAAGCTGGTTGACGACCTCTGCCTTGGCCGCCTCGTAAAGGCTTCGGGCGTGCGCTTCATCAGCCGTCAGGATGGTAATCGAGTAGCTGTACACGGCACCCGGATATGCCCCGCGACACTGGTAGAGCGCCTGGGTCACCTGACCTGGGACGCTGTTATCGGTGAACAGCAGCGTGCCAGTCTCAAACATCTGTTGGGCCTCTGCTGCGGGCTGTGACCCCAGCACCGCCTCGCGACTATAGGCATCCTGACAGGAGTCGCCAATGTCGGTGGCATGCAGGGTAAGAACGCCAGCCATGCCGGGGCTCGCGCAGACAGCCAGCAGCCACAGGAGCGGCAGTTTGATCGTCATGATGCGCAACTTCTTTTGATTTGAGCTCATTATCGACTTATACCACTGTGCGTAATGCATATCATGCAAACAACATCGAGCAGAACCAGGCGCCGCCGATGAAACTCTTCAGTCGCGCTTTCGCGTGCGCAGCGCTGGCACTCGCCCTGGCGCTTCCTGTCTATGCTGTCACGACCTTTGATACAGAGGCGCAAGCGCAGGCGCATTGTCCGAAGGACACGGTCGTGTGGCTCAATTTGCCGACGATGATTTGGCACTACAAGGGCGAGCGGTGGTATGCACGCACCAAGCACGGCGCATTTGCGTGCGAAAAGGAAGCGGCGGCCAGCGGCGCTCGGGGCACGCGGAACGGTCAGTAGAAAGCGGATTGAGGCCTGCTGCTGATCGCAGCCGAGCCGAACCTGATCAACAACCTGCTATCGAACGCGACCGAGCGCTTCGAGCAGTGCGTCCGCGTCCCAAGGACCGTCATGACGCGTGCCGTTGATGAAGAAGCACGGCGTCCCATTGACGCCGCTGCGCACGCCACCCCTGAAACTCTGGCCCACGGGCGCGGCGTACTGGCCCTCCAGCGTCGCCTCGATCAGCGCCTGGTCGAGGCCAAGGTGCCGTGAGGCCTTCACGAGGCTTTGGTCATCGAGCGAGGTCTGATGCTCGTACAACCAGTTGTGCATCTCCCAGAAGCGGCCGACCGTCGCCGCCGCCTCGGCAAACTCGGCTGCGCGCTCGGCATGCGGATGCGCGCTCTTGAGTGGAAAATGCCGAAACACAAGGCACAGGGCCGCGCCCAGCTTTTTCTGCACGGCTTTAACTTGGGGGTAGGCTTCGCCGCAATAGGGGCATTCGAAGTCCCCGTATTCGACCAGCACCAGGCCACTATCGAGCGATCCCTGATGGTGATCCGAGGCACTCACAGCAGGGGTCAGGTGACTCATAGCGAAGGGCTCCCAGATTTCGGCAATGCCTCTAGTGCCGAGAGAATCCCGTCCGCCCCGGGATTCACCCCGATTGGCGAGACATAGCTCCAGCGCACGACACCGGCCGCGTCGATCACGACCAGTGCCCGCTTGCAGAATCCGCCGGCTTCCTCAAATGCGCCGTACCTGCGGGCAACGGCTCCCTTGGGCTCGAAATCCGCCAGCAAAGGAAACTGCAACTTGCGGTCGGCTGCGAACGCGGCGTGACACCAGGCTCCGTCAACGGAGATGCCCAGTAACTGGGCCCCGAAGGCCTGGAACTCGGCCAGCAGTTCATTGTAGAGCGCGACCTGATCGCCGCACACCGGGCTCCAGTCGGCAGGATAGAACACCAACACGACCGGACGGCCTCGCAGCTGCGAGAGCTTCAGTGTCTGGTCGGGGCCCGAGGGCAGCGTGAATTCCGGCGCGATCGCACCGGGTGCAATGACAGATGCGCCCAAATCAGACATGGTAATTCTCTGAACTTGCGTTAGTGACCGGTCGGGTCCCCGCGCCGGCTCGATTCGAACAGGAACCAGGTGCGTCGCTCGGTCTCGTCGATCCAGACCTCTATTAAACTGGCTGTTGCAATGTCCCGATGCTCGTCGCAGACGTTGTGTACTTCCCGCAGACGCGCCGCCAGGTCCTGATTGTTCTCGCGCAGCTCGGCGAGCATGTCCAGTGGCTCAACGAACTCGGCGTCGTTGTCCTTGACCCTTTGAATGCGCGCAATGTGTCCAATCGATCGCAGCGTCGAACCGCCGAGCTTGCGGATGCGCTCGGCAATCGGGTCGGTCATCGCATACAATTGATCAGCGTGCTCATCGAGCAGCAGGTGATAGTCGCGGAAATGCGGCCCACTCATGTGCCAATGGAAGTTCTTGGTCTTCAGATACAGCGCGAATACATCGGCGAGGATTGCGTTCATGCCGGCCGCGATGTCCCGCGTGGCCGGGGCCCGCAGATCCGTCGGCGTTACTAGGGGTGCCGACCTTCGGCGCTTCAGTTCGGCGCGATCCGCCGCGGGCTTCTTAGACATAGTCGCTCCTTGATGCTGCTGCCGATGGCGCGGCAGCGAGTGCGTAATTTATAGCAGCTGGCTCCGCATCGCACTTGGACGTTAGCGACTTGGCTATCCAGACCCTCTCCGCAGGCGCAAAAAGTGAGTGCAATGTGAGAACAAAAACAATGAGTTACTCACCTCATGGCGCCAGGTTACCACGACAATTTCTGCTGATGCGTATTGCACAAGACCGCGTCTGTGCGTACCTGGGCGGTACCGGGCGACCAAGGTCGTCGAGCGCAAAACCATCGGCTGTCCGTCGAAAGTGCGCGCGCCAATTAGACGGTGTCGCCGCTGTGCGTTTATAGAAAGCGACCTGAGTGCGCTGGCAATTGACCTCGCCGAGTGGATCGAGTTGAAGTGTGCGAGCATAAAGCCGCCCATGGATAAGCGCCTCGACAAGCCTGCGGAAACGCCTGCCATGGTGGCCTCGGCGTGGAGCGCGATGCGCTATCCGGTATTCCGTTACCTGTGGATTGCCACCGTCGCCTCCAATGTGGGGGGCTGGATGTACAGCGCCGCCTCCGGGTGGCTGATGACGAATCTCAACGACAATGCGCTGATCGTTTCTCTCGTCCAGGGGGCGAACAGCCTGCCGCTGTTCGTGTTGGCGCTACCGGCGGGCGCGCTGGCCGACATGATCGACAAGCGCCGTTTTATCCTGGCACTTGAGATCCTCACGACGATCTTCACGGCACTCTTCGCACTGGCGGTCAGCCTGAAGGTCGTCACGCCGGCAGTGCTGCTGCTGTTCATCCTGTGGATCGGCGCCCTGGGTGCACTGGAGACACCCGCCTGGCAAGCCATTGTACCGCTTCTTGTGCCGCGCCCCGCGCTGTCCTCGGCGGTAGCCGTAAACAGCCTGGGCGTAAATATCAGTCGGGTAATCGGGCCGGCCCTTGCGGGGGCAATCATCCTCGGCTTTGGCATAGCAGCGCCATTCTGGCTCGATGCGGTGAGCAATCTGGGCGTGATTGCCATCATCTTCTGGTGGAAGCCGCCCTCGCGCAGCGCCAACGCGCTGCCCGCGGAGCGTCTGGTGAGTGCGATGCGCGTCGGGGTTCGCTACGCACGCAACAATCTGCATCTGCGGGCCACGTTGGCACAGGCGGTCGGATTCTTCCTATTCGCAAGCGCTTATTGGGCACTGCTGCCGCTGCTTGCGCGTAATCAACTCCATGGCGGCCCGACCCTCTACGGCGTATTGCTCGGTGCCATTGGCGCCAGCGGTGTCGCGGGCGCCATTTTGCTTCCTAAGCTGAAGGCGAAGGCCAAGGCAAATACGGTGGTCGCCATTGGCGAGCTGGGCACCACTATGGCGCTGGCGCTTTTTGGATTTGCGAATCGCGAGTGGGTTGCGGTGCTCGCCTGTCTAATCGCGGGAGCGTCCTGGATCATTGTGCTGGCAACGCTGAACGTCTCGGCGCAGGCGGCGCTTCCTGAATGGGTCCGCGGGCGCGGGCTGGCCGCCTACGTGACGGTGTTCTTTGGAACAATGACCATTGGCAGCGCGCTGTGGGGGTGGGTCGCGGAACGACTCGGGCTGGCGCCGGCGCACTACATCGCCGCTGCCGGCGCCCTCGCGGCGATTGCGCTCAGCCGGCGCTGGAAACTGCAAACGGGGCCAGCCGCCGATCTGACACCCTCCATGCACTGGCCGGAGCCGGTACTCCACAGCGCCATCAGCAATGATGCAGGTCCCGTGCTGGTGACCGTCGAGTATCACGTCGCGCCCGAGAATCATGCGGCGTTTCTAGCGGCGCTTGCGCCCGTTGGGCGGGAGCGAAAGCGTGATGGGGCCTATTCCTGGGGTGTGTTTAAGGATACGGCGCACGAGACGCGCTATCTGGAAACCTTCCTGGTGGATTCCTGGCTCGAGCACGTTCGTCAGCATCACCGGGTGACCAGCGCCGATCGGGCTGCGGAGGGGCGACTCAAGGCGCTCACATTGGAGGCCGCGCGCGTCACCCACTACATCGCGAGCGAGGTGCCTACCAAGTGACGGTGCTCATACCTTAGTCGCAGGTTTGCGATCAGTACTCTCACCAATGGATGCTACGGCCTTGATGTGGTCGCAGTGCCTTAATCACCGCTGGCAGCAACCGTCGGCAAGCCAGCGGACGCCTCCACCATGCGGTTGATGTAATACATCATGATCAGCGTCAGCAACGTGGATGCGACCAGCACGTAGCCCAGGATGTCGATGTGTTGAAGAACACCGTCAGGGGCCTGCTTGACGATCACGCCCGCGACCGCAGCAGCAATGCCGCCGGAGATCTGTTGTAGCGATGAGCTGATGGACATGTAGGAACCGCGATCAGCTGGACTGGGAACGGCCGAGATCAATGCAGAGGCGGAAATCATCCGCGAGGAGACGCCGAGAAATAAGAGCACGTTGATCAGGATTACGAGCTTGAGTGGGGTCACGCCCAGATTGGTGTAGATCAGCACCATGATGATGGTTGCGGCACAGCCCAGTGCGAATACTTTGAATTTTCCAATGGCATCGCTCAGGCGGCCGATCAGCGGACCAAATCCCATGGCGAAAATGCCGGTCACCATATAAATCACCGGCAATCGCCCCACATTGATGCCGAGGTTGTTGACCGTGTAGGCGCTGCTGAACGGCAACAGCATGAAGCCCCCGGTGGCCAGCAGCACGGTTGCCAGGAAACCCTGCAGGTAGCGTGGCGTTGAGACGGTATGCACGAAGTGATGCAACGGGCTTTTGTCGGGCTTATTACGCAGATGTGCATTGATGGGGCGCATCGTCAGCACGATAAGGATGCCAACCGCGGTGCTGGTGACGACAATCAGATAGAACGGTGCATGCCAGCTCCAGCGGTTCGCCAGATAAAGGCCGATGGGTAGTCCGAGCACGTTGCTGGCGGCGAAGGCGGCCTGCACTATGCCCATCACGCGACCGCGAAGTTGGTATTCGAACAGGTCGGTCGTAATCGCAAAGACAATTGATCCAATGACGCCGCCAAACAGACCGGTCACGATGCGGGCGATCAGCAGGAAGCGATAAGAGTCGGCCAGCGCGCACAGCAGCGTGCCGACAATAAAGCCGAGATAAAAGAACAGCAGCAGCTTCTTGCGATCAAATCGGTCACTGAATCCGGCGGCCAGAAGACCGGCCGCACCGGCACTGAATGCGTAGACCGAGACCAGGCCGCCAAATCCCGCCGGAGGCACCTTCAGCGCCGGCATGATGATCGCGCCCAGCGGAGCGAGCACCATGAAGTCCAGAATAATGGTGAATTGCAGGAACGCGAGCACAGCGATGATCAGTCGCTGATAGCCTGTAAGGCTAGGGGCAGTTGAGCGCGGTGAGGTCATAAGGTTGAACCAGTGGATGGCCTGGATCACCTGGACTTTAGCGTGGGCTTGCGCGCGGATCTGGATAATTTGCTCGGACTTACCCGAGTCTTGGCCTTGGAGAGTCGCTTGACCCGCGACTTTGCTGGCGACTCACCACGGACGCGAGAACGGTGCTTAGCGACTGCGCGGGTAACGGCTCTACCGAGTTGCTGTCGGTAAGCCTGAAGCTCGCCGCTGAGCTCGGTGATTCGCGCCACCTGCGCGCGCATGGTCTCTCGGTCGGCCCCAAGCTCTCTCATCAGTAAGGCGATTTGCTCTCGGGCTTCCCTTAGCGCCTGCTCGCGCCCGCGAGTTGCCGCATCCATTTCGCGCTCGCGTAGAGCGAACGACTGGCTGCGTACATCATTTTCAAGCTGAAGCTGCGTCAGACGCTCCCGCGCCGCGTTGTCCTCGTGTTTTGCGGCCTCACTGGCGAGTGTCAGCGCCTTCTGCCAGATGCCATCGGCCAGATGGGCGATCTCGACAGGTAGGCGAGTCAGAGCCGCCGGATCGCCGGCGGCCCGCACGCCCAGATCCCGCCAGAACCGTCTCAGCGCTTCGGCAATCGTGGCGGGAGAGCCGCGCCCGAGGTGCTTCCGAATAATCTCGACCGATGGCCGCTGCCCGGTGGCCAGGATGTCCAGACTGGCCCGCTCGATCTCCAGATACGACACGTTGGCCTGTCGATGGCGCGTTGTGCCGTAAGCAGGTGCCTTTTCCATGGATAGATAATAAGGAGATCATAGTGTAGTTCCTAGAGCACTTAGAACCAGTGATAAGGGTACTTATACAGACTGTATGGTAAGCTGGGAGGTATGGAAAACTCCGTTCAACCCCCTGAATCCGTCGCGCCGTGGATCGAGCGCGCCACCCTTATAGAAGAGTCTGTTGCCTCCCGCGTGCGCACCTGGTGGGAGCGAGCGCAGTACGTCTATCCGCCCAACACCCAGAAAGCCTGGCGCTCCGACTGGAAGGTCTTCCTAGAGTTCTGCCAGCCTCGCGGACTGAGTCCGCTACCCGTCGAATCTGAGGACGTTGCTGCGTTCGTGTCTCACTGTCGGGAAGTCAGCAAGAAGCCCGCGACGGTGCAGCGATACCTCTCGACCATTACCGTAGCTCATCGCGTCGCCAAGCTCGTAAATCCCATCCAGGACGAAGTGGTCACTCTGGAACTGCGGCGCCTGGATCAACAAGTGTCAGTTCGCCAGCGCCAGGCAAAGGCGCTCGGTTGGGAACAGATCAAACAGTTCCTCGAGACAGCGGGCGACAGCCTGCCGGCGACACGGGAGCGGGCCTTACTGTGCGTGGCCTATGACACCATGGGACGACGGAGCGAAGTTATCGCCTTGGATGTCGAGGACATCGAAGTCTTGCCAGACGGGACAGGGAGAGCGTTAATACGGAAGTCCAAGACAGACCCAGCCGGTGAGGGAAATACCGCCTACCTATCTCGCACCACCGTCCGCTATCTCTCTGACTGGCTCAAGGCCGTCGAGATCACCGAAGGGGCGATCTTCAGGCGGATCATCGGGCGAGGGACGGCGAAAGAATTGCCGGAGGGGAGAGGGAGAATTGGGGGTCGGCTGAGCGTCGATGGGGTGGCGCAGGCGTTCAAACGGGTGGCAGAGTGGATCGGGATGCCGGCGGAGGACGTCGCGCAGGTCAGTGGACACTCTATAAGAGTAGGCGCTACGCAGGACTTGCTGGCGTTGAATATAGATTTGGCCTCCGTTATGCAGGCGGGGCGATGGAAGACCAATCGGATGCCGATGCGATATGGCGAGAATGTACTTGCAGCGCGAGGCGGAATGGCGAAGGCAGCCCGGGAGCAAGATCGAGATTAAGGTGCATCCCCGAAGCCGGATAGCCTCGTGCCTAGTGTAACGCAACATCTCCGACCTTCGATGTGCGGCCGATTTGGATTACGTGGGGATGATCTTAGAAGCAAATATTGGTCGACGCCCTTGGAACTCTGATCTACGACCTCGTTCGCTCCCTATCAATAAGATGTGCTCTAAATTCAGTCGTTCGAGTATCCAGCATTTGAAAGCCCGGTGAGGAATTGCGCGATCACGGCGGTGTTAGTACTGCGCCGAGCTTCCGAGCCAAACATTCCTTGCGACAGCCGCTCTGAGGCTTGCTAGTCTCTACCGCTCTTAAGGTCACAAGGATACGTCGTGACCGACGCTCGCTCGGCCATCCCGAAATATGAGATTCCGGCTCCAGACAGTGCCGGCGCGCGCACCCATAGGATCAATCAGTCTCTGAGGGGCCGTCGTGCCTACAGGCCAAACCGGCATGTCGGAATCGGTGTTCTCGGGGCCGCGACGGCGGCACTCCTCCATCTGTTGCTGATTGGCATTACAGTTTGGGGCGGAGCGGTTCCCAAGATGCGGCTGCCAGATCGCGCGGAGGCTGTCTCAGGCGGCCAGGGTTCTGCCGAAAAACCGGTTGTGGCGATGATTTTGATGAATGAGCAACCCGATCGTGAGCGGAATGCTGCCGGCGCAAGATCAGTGTCTTCCCGGCCACTAAATCCAAAGGATTTAGAAGTTCCACTCCAGATCCCCGATCCGTACCCGGTGGACGAGGCGCTACAGGTGATCGATCTCGAGGCACCTCAACCGCCCCTACAAGAAGCGCATGACGATTCGACCAACCGCACCGTGCTCCTCGGGCGCTACTTGGGTCAAATCAATGCGCGTGTCGAACGCGCGTGGCTTCGACCGCGTACGGCGCTTGACGAGCCACTGTTTCAATGTCAAGTGGAGGTTCAGCAGCGCCCCGACGGCGTCGTGACCGCCGTGCGAATTGACAGATGCAACGGCAACGCGCGTTGGCAGCAATCACTGATCGAGGCAGTTCGCACCGCCTCACCGCTTCCTGCACCACCTGACCCCTCCGTGTTCACCGAGTCCATCGCACTGACCTTTGAGTCGGCGCCGTATCAAATCGGCGGGGACGGCCAGGGATTTGAGACTGACGCTGTCGCCGTCGCCGTCGCGAAGGCGACAATGAGTGATCTCGGACCCGATGTCTCACGCACTCAAGCGCCGCGGGCCTCGCGCGACATCGCGCTGACGATTCGCGGCGATCAGGTAATTATCTCACCCTCAGATTAATATTGGAATCAAACCAAAAATCGCGCGGTCATCTGCTGTCTCGCGCGACGCCATGTTATCCGTCACCAAGAATTCATTTTTTGGTGCTTGCAACTTCGCCGCTCCGAGATTATGTTCGGCTTGTAAAATTCTAAAGTCCGCAAGCGATGCGACTTTGTGAAAAGTTAGGAAGACTTTCGTTCGAGCACAAGATCTTGTGGGGTCGATGTCGAGGCTAAGCAGAGGAACTTCTTTGTAGGGGATCATCGTCTGCTGACTCTGCTGTTTCATCAGAAGCCCCCTTGATTACGGTGCTAGATCTTCAGGGAAGAAGGAAAACAAGCATGAGCCGGAATCCGCTCCTTGGCATCCTTGTGGTGTCCGCTGCGTCACTTTTATTTTCTCCGGTTTCGCTGGGGGTGACTATCGCGGTGGGCCGAACTGCGGGCACATTCAATGTCAGCCCGACCGGTGCCTTCACCTATTCGATTCCGATCCAGGTGGCGCCGGGTCCGAGGGGCATCGCACCCCACCTGTCCTTGGTCTATAACAGCCGCTCGGGCAGCGGCGCGCTGGGCGTCGGTTGGTCACTGGGCGGCATCAGTTCCATATACCGTTGTAACTTGACGTACGCGCAGGATGCCGTGCCGGGACCGGTCACCTTGACCTACAGCGATCGATTTTGCATGGACGGCAAACGTTTGCGTCTCACCAGCAGCGAGACGCTTTCCACTTACGGTTCGGCCAGCACAACTTACCAGACTGAGCTTGCTGATTTCTCCAACGTCACGGCAAGCGCTACAACCAAAGGGAACGGGCCGGCTTACTTCACAGTTCAAGGCAAGGATGGCTACGTTTACGTCTATGGGCTCTCCAATAGCGCCGGCGGAGCCAATTCTCAGGTTGAGTATTCTGGCGCTACGACGCCCACAGCATGGATGCTCTCCCAGATTGAAGATCGGTACGGCAACACGCTGGTGGCCTTCAACTATGGCACGAGCGCCGGCGGCACCGTATCCGTACTCGGCGAAGTTCTCTGGTCACCCACCAGTGCGGGCGCAAGCACCTTCAACTATACGCTGAGCCTGAACTACGGCTCGAACACACCCCAGGGCTCCAAGTACCTGTACCAAGCGGGGGCCTCCGTTGCGATCACGGGCTTGCTCAATTCAATCTGGTTGAGCTATCAGAACTCAACCTACCAGAACTACCAGCTCACCTACAGTGTTTCGCCAACCACCGGGCGCGAAGAATTGACCACAGTGCAGCAGTGCGCAAGCACTACACAAACCAACTGCCTGGCCCCTACGACAATTGCCTACCAGAGCGGCGCCGCGGGCGCTGCAACCCCCGCCACCAGCACCGGCGGGGGCGCTTCCGCGGTAACGGTAATGACTGCAGACGTCAACGGCGACGGGCTGGACGACATCATCTACGCGACTCAAAGCGGCAGCACGCTCACCTGGTGGGTGCAGTTCGCGACCGCCACGGGCTTTACGGCGCCGATTAACACGGGCGCCACAAGCAGTTCAACAGGCTGGGTTACGCCGCTCATCGATGATTTTCTAGGCAACGGGGCCAACGAGATCATGGCGCCTAATGGCGGTACCTGGTACGTCTACGCCTGGAACGGAACGAGCTTCACGGCCACCTCCACCGGCGTTGCCGTCGACAGCAGCGCTTGGACCTATGCGGTGGCGGATATCAATGGTGACGGCAAGGCGGATCTGGCCGAGCTGAATCTGGTCAGCGGCTATTTCTACCTCGTCACGCGGCTCAATACCTCCTCCGGATCCTCGGTGAGCTTCTCTTCCTCGACCACTTCGACGCCGACGAACATCACCAACCAAACTACGGAGGACATCCAGGGCAAGGGGCTTTACGGAGACAACGATGTTGCCAACACCCCCGTTCGCCGCTTTGACTGGAATGGCAACAAGCTCTATGGGTTCATGTTGGCCTACTGGTACGACGTGAACCAAGGACAGCACGGATTTAAACAATTCAACACTCTGGAGGCGTGGGCGCCCAATGGCAGCGGGGGTTTTGCGGAGACGGATGCATGGATCGTGGCGCAACCGGCTTATTCAATCCCCGTTCCGATCAATTGGAATGATGATGCCTGTACGGATCTGTATTTCGAGGGTTCGGTTCTTATCTCGGGCTGCAATGGCGGCACCCAAAGCACGCTGACTTTCTATTCATCCCCGACCGGCTTGGAGAAGGTCGTCGCCGTGGACTGGTCGGGGCACGGGCGCACAGACATCCTGGCCAATTTCGGCGGAGGCACGACACTCACCGAATACACCTCGACGGGAATTGGCGTCGCTAGTGGCGTCGCAACGACGCTCACATCCGCTAACTATGTTGTATTCAATCCAACTGGCGATGGTCTCAATGACTTGCTGACCATCGGCGCCTCGAACCTCCTTTATGGGTTGCATAACGGAGCGGGACAGCCCGCGGACCTCCTTAACTCCATTACCGACGGATATGGCGTCAACGTCAGCCCTTCCTACGCATCGATTGCACAGAGTAACTACACGGAGGCTACCGACGGAGTTTATCCGGATCGTAACTTCATAGGCCCGCTGTATGTGGTGAGTCAGTACTCGGCCACCTCCCCAGCCTCCGCAGGAGGCACCTACACGAAGTCGTTTGCCTACACCGGCGCCCACCTGAATGTACAGGGACGCGGGTTCGATGGGTTTGAGACCGTTCAAGCAACCGACAGTCGCGCCGCGAGCCCTGTCGTGACACAGAACTACTATGCGAGCTTTCCGCAATTTCCATTTACCGGGATGGACATTGGACCGGCCACCTATCAGAACGGCAGCACGACACCGATTTCCATCACGCAGAACACCTGGACCGAAACTTCCCTCGATTCGACCGCCTATAACCAGCGATATTTTCCGTATGTTCAATCGCAGATGGTGAAGACCTATGAAGTGGGGGGAACAGAAAACACTCAGCTGATTACACAAGCGAGCACGACCTACGCCTACGATAACTACGGCAATGCCACCAGTATCAGCCAGGTGCTCACCGACGAGGATCCTAATTCTCCCTACACCGGGAAGACCTGGACCACCGCCACGACCAACGTATTTGATGTAGATGGCACCAATAATGCGACTGATGTCGCCAACTGGTGCCTGCCGTTGCCTAACAGTTCCGTTGTGACCTACTCCTCCTCGCTATCGGGGAGCAGCACGGTCATACGCACCAAGAACTTTGTGCTCGACACGGCAGCCCATTGCCGAGTGACCCAAATCATTACCGAGCCGAGTAGCGCGACCTACAAGGTCACAGAAGTGCTGGGGTACGACGCCTTCAGCAACATCAATAGCGATGCGATTACTGGCATCAATATGGCTACGCGGACATCGACCGCGAATTGGGGCACCACGGGTCAATTTGCGCTGACGAAGACGAATCCGCTGAGTCAGACGACCACCGCGGCTTACGCGAATGCCGCCAATTTTGAATTTGGCGTCCCTTCGAGCCTCACGGATCCTAACGGTATCGCGACTTCGTGGGGCTACGATGCCTTTGGACGCAAGAACCTGGAAACGCGGCCTGATGGCACGGAGACCACCTGGACGCCGACCTGGTGCACATCGAATTGCAGTTGGGAGAACAGCGAGTATCAGATTGCCAAGGCGCAGTTTGAATCCAATGGCACCACCGTCATTCGAACGGATACCACAACGTACGATCCCTTTGATCACGTGACGGAGACCAGCGGACCGTCACTGAGTGGCACCGCCGCGATCGCTCAGAAAACCTACGACCTGTACGGAAGGCTCGCCGCACAATCCTTTCCCTATCTTTCTGGTGGTTCGGAATATTGGCAGACCACCTCCTACGATGCGATCAGTCGGCCGACGCTCGTGCAACGTCCGATCAGCTCCAGCAACAGCACGCTGCAGAGCACCAGCTTCCAATACGCCGGTCGTACCGCAATATCGACCGATGCGATGAGCAATGCCAAGACCACGGTCAATGATGTCAATGGGTGGCTTAGGAAAACGACCGATGGTGTTGGTTACACCGTCACGAT
>Ga0302325_10019524_pt1 | contig 14256 bp, 10 predicted proteins | sample Palsa_T0_2_FD_201948 | JGI IMG/M metagenome (GOLD analysis project Ga0302325, IMG submission 201948) | Peat permafrost microbial communities from Stordalen Mire near Abisko, Sweden - Palsa_T0_2 | ecosystem: Environmental > Terrestrial > Soil > Palsa > Peat permafrost | place: Sweden: Abisko... | reverse complement strand
TGCGTGATCACGCGGTGGTGTCGGTGGAGCGTCGGGGGCGCGAGCGGGTGTACACCCTCCGCGACGGGGACGTGAGCGCGCTCCTCGATCACGCCTACCGGCACGTGCTCGCCCTCATGGGCGGCGACGCCGGCGACGCCGGCGACGCCCGAGCGCGTCGCGAGGCGTCGTGACCACCGGTCCGGTCCGCCGGCCACCGGCGACGATGCCGTGAGCACCGCGGCGACGCCGTTTCCGCGCTCGGCCGATCGGCGGAGTGCGCTCGACCGCGCGCACATTGGCGACATCCACGGCGCGTTCGGTTCGGTCGAGTGCTACGACACCGGCCCGCGCCTGACCCGTCGCCGCCAGCTGAGGACGATGCTGGCCATCCTCGGACCCGGACTGATCGTCATGGCCGCCGACAAGGATGCCGGCACGATGTCGGTGTTCGCGCAAGCCGGCCAGGAGCATGGGATGGAGCTGCTGTGGGTGCTCGTGGTGCTTGCACCGCTGCTGTATGTCAGCCAGGAGATGGCGGCACGGCTCGGCGCGGTCACCGGCACCGGACACGCACGACTGGTGCTCGAGCGCTTCGGCCGCCTGTGGTGCGCGTTCTCACTGACCGATCTGCTGATCCTCAACTTCGCGATCCTGGTGACCGAGTTCATCGGGGTCGCGTTGTCGTTGTCCTACTTCGGGGTGAGCCGCTACCTCGCCGTCCCGCTCGCCGCGGCCGCTCTCATCGTCGTGTCGGCCACCGGCAACTTCCGACGCTGGGAACGCGCCATGTATGCCCTGATCCTCGCCGATGTCGGCGTGGTGGCGCTCGCGCTCATCGCCCGCCCCTCACCGTCGACCATCTCCTCCGGGCTCGTCCCGGCCGTCGACCACGGAGCCGCCACCCCGATGCTGCTGCTGCTCATCGCGCTCATCGGTACCACGCTCACCCCCTGGCAGATCTTTTTTCAACAGTCCAACGTCATCGACAAACGGATCACCTCGCGCTGGCTCGCCTACGAGCGGATCGACACGGCGATCGGCACGGCGGTGTTCATCCTGGCTGCCGGCGCGATCCTCATTGCCTGTGCCGCCGCCTACGCTCATGTCGGCCCCCGTACCGGATTCACCGACGCTGCCGACATCGCCCGCGGCCTGGACGCTCATCTCGGTCGGGCGGCCGGCGCGATCTTCGCCATCGCCCTGCTGAACGCGTCAATGCTCGGAGCCGCCGCCGTGTCGCTGTCCAGCTCCTACGCCACCAGTGAGGTGCTCGGAGTCAAGCACTCCCTGCACCGGAGTTTCACCGACGCGCGCGTGTTCCACGGTTGCTTCGCGACCTTCATCGTGATCGCCGCCTGCACGGTGCTCATCCCGGGAGCGCCCCTCGGAGTGATCACCACCCACGTGCAGGCACTCGCCGGCATCCTGCTGCCGTGCACGCTCGTGCTGCTGCTGCTGCTCTGCAACGACGCCCAGCTGCTCGGCCCGCTGACTAACCCCCGTTGGCTCAACGTGGCGGGTGCGCTCGCCGTGGCGACCATCCTCGGACTCTCCACCATGCTGACCCTGACCACGATCTTTCCGGCCGTCGGACTTCGCGACACGTTGTACGTCACGCTCGCGCTGCTCATCGCCGCAACCGCCGTGATCGGGCTTACGATGGCGCGGGCCCAGCCCCACGAGCGCTTCGACGGCGGGCTGACGCCGTGGGAACGCAAGACCTGGACCTCGCCGATGCTCGAGCGCTTGGCCGCGCCCGCCAGCAGCCCGGCGCGTACGCTCGGCCTGGCCATGCTGCGCGGCTACACCACGGTGATGGTGGTGCTGCTGCTGGCCCGGCTCGTGACCCTGCTGGCCAGGTGACCGCCCACCCAGCCGACGGCCGGTTCACGGCGCCCGGGCCTCGCGGCGGCGCCGGCTGACCTGCTGCAGCCAGAGGGTTGTCGTGCCGCCCACCAGGATCAGCAGCACGTTGGTGAACAGCACTGCCCAGGCCGTGCCTTCACCGGCGAGCGTGCCGGCGCCCCAGGCGACACCCAGGTACGCGGCCGCTGGAATGGTGGTGACCGAGATCGCCACGCCGACGGCGGCACTGGCCCGGGTCTCCAACGCCAGCATGCCGGCGACGCCGGCCGCGAGGGCGACGAGAATGGTCTCGCTATCGACCCGATCCTGCCCCGTCACCAGCGCCAGATCGCTCGGAAAGCCCTGCGGAAACAGGCTGAACAGATTGAGGGCTCCGGTCACCACGGCGGCGGTGAGCGCGGCCATCCCCAGCCCGACGAACAGGGTGACCAGTCCCCGGGCCACGAAGGACGGCCGGCGACCGACGAGTCCGATGCAGGCCGCGGTGATCGGCAGCATGTCGGGACTGATCGCCATCGCGCCGACGATGAGGATCTGGTTCTTGTCGATGACGCCGAACGCGGCGATCACCCCGGCGCAGCCCATCAGCACGAGGTAGCGCGCCACGGGCCGGGTGTTGACCCCCGCCTGGGCGAGCAGGTCGGTCCACACCACCGCGGCGGGCTGTGCGGCGGCGGAGGCGGGCCCGATGTCGTCTAACCGCAACAGTGCGATGTCCTGCACCGGCACGCCGAGGCGACGTACGATCTCCACCGCCGGATCGGCCGCGTCGTTGCGCAGGTCGGCCTCCAGCAGGGCCGCATCGCCGTTGCCCTCGGTCGCGAACCGGACGTGGCGGGCACCGGGCAGCGCCTGCAGCCGCTCCGCCGCCTCGGCCATCTGCGGCGCGGTGGCATACACGCGGAGCTGGAGCATCCGGCCGCCCGCCGACTAGGCAGGCTCGGCGCTCCGCGCCGCGTCGACGTCGCTGTGGTTGGCCACGCCCGGGACCGTCGCAGCTGCCACCGCTGCGGACATCACCCGATCCGGACGAAGCGCGCCGACCGGGCGCTCGGCCGCGACGCAGTAGCCTGCACGCCGGCGTGAAGATCGTCTACACCATCACCGACGAGGCACCCGCCCTGGCCACCCAGTCGCTGCTGCCGATCCTGCAGGCGTTCGCCGGGGCCGCGAGCGCCGAGGTGGAGGTGCGCGACATCTCGCTCGCCGGTCGCATCCTCGCCCAGTTTCCCGATCGCCTCGACCTGGATCAGCGCGTCGGGGACGCCCTGAGCGAGCTGGGCGAGCTGGCCAAGACGGCAGAGGCCAACATCATCAAGCTGCCGAACGTGAGTGCGTCGGTGCCGCAGCTGAAGGCCGCGGTCGCCGAGCTGCAGGCCCAGGGATACGCGATTCCCGACTATCCGGACGAACCGGCCAACGAGGCGCAGCATGAGACGCGCGCCCGCTACGACCGGGTCAAGGGCAGCGCCGTGAACCCGGTGCTGCGCCAGGGCAATTCCGATCGCCGGGCCCCGGCGTCGGTCAAGGCCTACGCCCGCAAGCACCCACACTCGATGGGGGCCTGGTCGCCGGACTCACGCTCCCACGTCTCGACCATGAGCGACGGGGATTTCCGTTCCACCGAGCAGTCGGTGACCGTCCCGTCCGAGACCACGGTGAGCATCGAGCTGGTCGCCGCCGACGGCGCCATCACCCCGCTGCGCACCGCCATCCCCGTCCTGGCGGGCGAGGTGCTCGACGCCTCGGCGATGCGCCGGGCGGCGCTCGACGCGTTCCTGACGGCCCAGATGGCCGACGCCCGGGAACGGGGCGTGCTGTTCTCGGTTCACCTCAAGGCGACGATGATGAAGGTCTCGGACCCGATCATCTTCGGCCATGCCGTGCGGTGCTACTTCGCCGAGGTGTTCGCTGCCCACGGGGCGGCTCTGGCCTCGGTGGGAGTCAACCCCAACGACGGACTGGCCGCCGCGTTGACCGCCGTGCAGCGGCTGGGCGACGACGAGCGCACGAGCGTGCTCGCCGCGATCGACGCGGCCTACGCCACCGGACCGGCGGTCGCGATGGTCGACTCCGACCGCGGCATCACCAACCTGCACGTGCCGAGCGATGTGATCATCGACGCCTCGATGCCGGCGGCGATCCGCGCCTCGGGCCAGATGTGGAATGCCGATGGTGTGCTGCAGGACACCAAGTTCGTCATCCCCGACCACTCCTACGCCGCGCTCTACGCCGAGACCATTGACCACTGTCGGGAGCACGGTGCGTTTGACCCCACCACGATGGGCTCGACGCCGAATGTCGGGCTCATGGCTCAGGCCGCCGAGGAGTACGGCTCCCATGACAAGACCTTTGAGATCGCCACGGCCGGGACCGTCCGCGTGGTGGATGCCGGCGGCGAGACGCTCCTGCAGCTGCCGGTCGACGCGGGCGACATCTGGCGCATGTGCCAGGCCAAGGACGCGGCGATCCAGGACTGGGTCCGCCTCGCGGTGACCCGCGCTCGCGCCACCGGAGCGCCGGCGGTGTTCTGGCTTGACGAGACGCGCGCCCACGACGCCGAGTTGCTTCACAAGGTCCGCCCGGCCCTGGAGGGCCTTGAGACCGACGGCCTGCAGATCGAGATCATGGACGTGGCGGCGGCCACGCGGTTCACACTCGACCGAGCGCGCCGGGGGCTGGACACCATCTCGGTCACCGGCAACGTGCTGCGCGACTACCTCACCGACCTGTTTCCGATCCTCGAGCTCGGGACGAGCGCGAAGATGCAGTCGATCGTCCCTCTGATGAGCGGCGGCGGCCTGTTCGAGACCGGCGCCGGCGGCTCGGCCCCCAAGCACGTGCAGCAGTTCCTCCAGGAGGACCATCTGCGTTGGGACTCGCTCGGGGAATTCCTGGCGCTGGTCCCCTCGTTGGAACTGTTGGCTGAGAAGACCGGCAACCCGCGCGCCCAGCTGCTGGCCGACACCCTGGACCGGGCGACCGGCCGGGTCCTCGAGGAGAACCGCTCGCCGTCGCGCAAGGTCGGAGAGTTGGACAACCGCGGCAGCCATTTCTACCTTGCCCTCTACTGGGCGCAGGAGCTGGCCGCACAGACCCAGGACGCTGAGCTCGCCGCGAAGTTCGGCCCGCTGGCGCAGCGCTTGGCTACCGACGAGGCGACGATCGTGGCGGAGCTGAACGGGGTTCAGGGCTCCCCGGTGGAGATCGGCGGGTACTACCGGCCTGACCCGATCCGCGCGGCCGCCGCGATGCGTCCGAGCCCGACGCTCGCCGACGCGCTGTCCAGCTTCTAGAAGATCCGGTCTAGGTCGGATCGACCTCCTGCAGTGCCTGCGCCAGCGCCGCGCGCCCATCGACCAACACGGGCTCGCCGTGGGAGACGAGCACTCGCTCGATCGGCAGCTCGATCAGCGGCCGCAAGAGCCGAGCCAGTCCGACCCGATCGACCCGGGTGTCCGACAGCCAATCCTCCGGGCACAGCTGAAGGCCGCCGCCCGGCGCCCCGAGCAGTCGGTCTCCGGGTACGAGCGTCGCGACGTCGGGCAGCCAGAACACCGTCTCTCCGGCTCCGCGCAGCGGCTTGGGCACCACCCCCGGCGGCACGAAGTTCCAGGCCCGCGAGCTGTTCGCCCGGTAGCGCTCGGCGATCTCCTCGCGGTCTCGGTGGTGCAAGTAGATCGTGGTCAACACGCTGACCGGGCGGCCGTCCACGCGGCGATCGAGCCAGTCGAGAAACGTGTCACGCCCCTCGGCCGGAAGCAGCGGGTCGATCAGCACCACGGTGCCAGCAACCTCGTAGAGCACGCAACCGACCATCGGGCCCCAGCCGGTTTCCCCCTGCCAGGCGGGGTGGCGAGCGGTCCAGCGCAGCAGGCCGGGCGCAATCTCTGACGGGAGCACGCGCGCAAGCTATCACCCGCTCGGAGACACGGGCTCATGTCCGTTCGCTCCCGATCGGCGGGGCCTGATCTTGTCCGCTCGCCCCGTCAAGAGTCAACTTATCCCCGCGTTCGCCGATACGGATCGACATGTGGGCCGCCCGGTTCACGCTAACTGCTGGAAGGAACTCGATGAAAGTCCTCGCCAAAACCGTTTCCGTGCTGCTCGTAGCGATCGCGGTCTTCCTCGTCTATGCGGTCATCGCCGCCGTGACGTCAGCTGGCGGCGCCAATGTCCCGGTGTGTGTCGCCTACGTCGTCGGAGCGCTCGTACTCGGGTTCCTGGCCGTGATGCTGTGGCGCAAGTCGTCGCGCCGCGGCGCCGTCGCCCCCACCGCTACCGCCTAACCCCGATTCAGCCGGATCCCGAGGGCCGCCCAACCGAGCGGCCCTCGTTCGTTCTCAGCGCTTCGGCGGCAGCGAGCGCGCGAAGCCGACTCCACGGCGGACCCAGGCGCCGAGCTGCCGCTTCGTTCTCACGCCCTCCGGCGCCACCAGGATCCAGCCCTTCATCGGCCGGCCCGTCATGTCAAACAGCCGGGTGTGCGGACGTTTGAGCGCATCCTCGGTCGCCTCCGCCCCCACCCGAACCATCAACTCACCGCCGCTGGACAGCCCCACCGACATGTTGCCGCGGAGGAGGAACGCGAGTCCGCCGAACATCGCCATTTCTGTCACGCCCGCCTCGTCAGCGAGCTCTTCGCGCATGCGATTGGCAAGATCCTGGTCGTAGGCCACTTCGCTCCTACATCACGATGACGCCCGCGATCGCGCCGGACACACCGCGATGTTAATCGACCGCGACGAGCGCCGCCACCGTCGCTCCGAGACGCTCCCGCAGCGCAGCGGCGGTCATGGGGCGAGCGAGCAGGAAGCCCTGGGCGTAATCACAGCCGAGCTCCTTGAGCCGCTCGTACTGCGCGGGCCGCTCGACCCCCTCAGCCACACAACCGAGGTCCAGCACCCGGGCGAGACCGATGATCGCCACCGTGAGCTTTCCGTCGGCGTCGTCGGCATCCACGCTGTCGATGAATGCCTTGTCGATCTTGAGGAAGTCGATCGGCAGGCGGCGGATGTAGCTCAGCGAGGAGTACCCGGTGCCGAAGTCGTCGACGGCGATCCGCACGCCGAGTTCACGCAGCGCGCCGAGCCGCGCGATCGCCAGATCGATGTCGTCGATCAGCAGGCTCTCGGTTATCTCGAGCACGAGACAGCTGGGGTCGAGGCCGCTTGATCGCAGCGCGTCGCGTACTTCTTCGACGATCTCGACTCGGTGCAGTTGCCGCGCCGATACGTTGACCGAGACGGTGTGCGGCGATCCGGTCCGATCAGCCTGCTGGAAGCTGACCGCGTCCCGACAGGCACGCTGCAGGACCCATCGCCCCAGCGGGACGATCAATCCGGCGTCCTCCGCGATGGGGATGAACGTGGCCGGCGAGACCGTGCCGCGCACGGGGTGCTGCCAACGCAGCAGGGCCTCGCACCCCCGGCTCTCGTCCGTCGCCACGTCGAAGATCGGCTGGTAGGCGAGCGTCAGCTCACCGGCCGCCACCGCCGCCTTGAGATCTGCGCGCAGAGCGAGTTGCTCGACCACGTTGTCGTGCATCTCGAGCCTGAAGTGACAGTAACTGTTGCCGCCCTCGGCCTTGGCCTGGTACATGGCAGCGTCAGCGTTGCGCAGCAACTCGTCAACCGTCGTGGTCGCCTCCCTCGCACCGCGCGACGGGGCGACCGCGATCCCGATGCTGCACTGAATCGAGACCTCGCGCTCGTCCAGCTGGAACGGAGCTCCCATGGCGTCGAGCACGATCTCGACGGTCTCGGTTGCAGCTGTCTTGTCACTGACGTCTTCGAGCAGGACGCCGAACTCGTCGCCTCCCAGCCGGGCTACGGTGTCGCCCGCCGGTATGGCCAGCCGCAGCCGCGAGGCGATCATCTGCAGCAGCCGGTCGCCGGCCGCGTGTCCGAGCGTGTCGTTGATCAGCTTGAAGTCGTCGATGTCCGCGAACATCACGGCGAGCGACCGGTTGGCGTCGTGCGGGCGACCGAGGGCGTGTTCGACGCGATCGTGGAACAGCGCCCGGTTGGCCAGATCTGTGACCGGGTCATGGAACGCCTGGTAGGTGAGCTGCGCCTCGAATTGCGTTCGCTCGGTGATGTCTCGCAGGTTGACCACGACCCCGCCGACCACGGGATTCTGCAGGAGATTGGTCATGAGACACTCGGCGTGCAGCAGACGGCCATCGCGGTGGCGGACCCTGAACTCGAACGCCTCCGAGGCCTCTGAAGCTGACGAGAGCATCGCTGCGAACGCCGGCTCGAAGAGCGACCGATCGTCGGCGGCGATGTAGTCCATGAGGGCCCGGCCGGCGACGTCTTCCGCGTCGTACCCGAGGACCTCGCGAATCGAAGGGCTCACGTATTCCACCGCCGTGTCGGGTCCGAGCACCAGGATCGCGTCGGTCGAATGGCGGATCAGCGCGCTCAGACGGCGTTCGCTCTGCGTGCGCAGCAGGCTCTCCGTGAGTGCGGCACTCTCGAGCGCGAGCCCGACCTGGGCGGCGAGCGTCTCGAGGCTGCCCCGCGTCGAGGCTGACGCGGCCGAAGCGTTCAGCAACGCCACGGCGCCGGCGAGTTGCCCCTGGGCCAGAATCGGCACGGCGAAGATCGGCGCCCGACCGAGCCCGGGATCGAGCAACGGCGCCTCGGCGTCGTCCAGGTCGACCGCGCCGCGGCGCTCGAGTCGATCGACCACGCCCTTGGACAGGATCGCCAGGGGAAGACTGAGCTCGGCACCACCGCGCGGATCTGCTCCGACCAGCCATCGCTCACCGTCTCGGCGCTCGATCTGGAGGACCGCCGGGTGGGCGGCTGCGCCCGCCAGCACGGCAGCGGCATCCTCGGCGGCGACGACGATCTCTGCCGCACTGGTGGCGGTGACAAAGGCGTCGGCGGCCCGCCGCATCGTGCCCTCGCGCTCGGCCGCCGTCTGCTGATCCCGCGCGAGACCGATCATCCGCAGCACCACCAGCCCGAACAGCACAATCGCGGCGCCACCGACGACGATGTCGTCCGAGCGACCGGCGCCGGATGCCCGCACCACGATGATCACCGGCGCGATCAACGCTGCTGCGGCGATGCCGAGGATGCGCGCCGACGTGAGCCGCAGCCTGGGCGCGGCCGCCTGCGACACGGTCGTCATCGACGGGTGAAGCGCCGCCGCTCCCCACAGCACGTAGTACAGGATCCAGCCGCCGTCGAGTGGATCGCCGGGGTGATACGTGCCGTGAAGGAGGATCCAGTCGTAGACCGAGTCGGTGACCAGCACGGCGACGATCGCACCGATCACCATGTAGTAGGCGGAGCTGCGCCGGCCCGCCCCGACGGCCATGCGCACCGCGACCCCGAGCATGAGGATGTCCCCGAGCGGGTAGGCCATCGAAACGAGTTTCGTCCCCAGATGGAGCATCGTGTCGTGCGCGTATGGGGCGATCAGGAAGACCCAGGACAGGAGCGCGAGGCCGATCGTGACGATGGCCGAATCGACCAGGCTGGCCCAGTCGCGACCCGGGCTGCGGCGTCTGATCAGCAGCAGCAGCCCCGCGACGGTGGCCGGGTAGACCGCCAGGTAGAACGGATCGGCGATCGACGGGAACGGCAGTGTCGCGCCGAAGAAAGCCCGGTAGTTGTAGGCAAGCACGTCGCCGGTGACGAACAGCGCCTGCCCCAGCGCGATCAGATACCACGCCAATCGAGCATCCGGGCGGTTGACACGGACCCCCGTGACGATCGCGATGCAGGCACTGAAGCCGATCGCGTTGAACACCGGCCCGTCATTCAGCGGCCCCGCGAGGTACGCCACCGACAGGGGCAGCATCACGGCCAGGTACAGCCACCACGCGCGGCGCGAGAGATGCATTTCGGTCGTCAAGCACTCCCAGGGTCGAGGGACCGGCCGAAAGCCGGCTACCCCCCCATCGACATGGCGACGCGCTAGCGCGAGAGACTGGCCTGGTCGTCCACCCGCGGCCAGCGAGCGCCGCCTCGCGGCGCCCAACATCTGTTGAGAGGCATCAGGCCGTCCCCGGATGAGGCCGATCCGTGTTCCGTGGCTCACGCGACGGGGCGACCATGATCAAGCGCTGGCTGACCCCGGCGGTGGCGACCCTGCTCGCGCTCGCGTCATTGGGAGCCGTCGCGCTGCTCCAGCGCCGCGCCGACGCCTATCGCGGAGCCCAAGTCTCGATCGAGGACCTCAGCGCCCGCGCCCAACTGGTCGGCGTCACCCCGCTTCAGCTCACGGACGGACTGCTGCCACCCTCGAGCGTCGCCACCGAGATGTATTCCGGTGAGAAGGTCGTCGACGCCGGTCTCTCGACGTTGCGGCGCACCGAGCGCAGCGCGCCGCTGACGAAGCTGTCGCGCCTGGTACCCGTGGCCTTCGCCAACGACAACCAGATCCTCAAGCTGTTGAGCGCCGATCCGAAGCTCAGCTCACCCAGCGACCTGCTGGCGGCGCTCCACCTGGGTGGGACGGCCGAGGCCGCCGGGGCGGCCATGACCACCTCCTTCACGCGCACGAAGAATAACTACAGCGCGCGACTGAGCGCGGCTCAGACCCAATCGTTCGTGGGATCCGCGCTGGCCATCCTCGGGCTGCTCGCCGTGTTCTTCGTCTTCTATCGCCGCTGGTGGAAGGCGCGCGCGGCGCTTGCCCACGACGCCCGCACCGACGCGCTGACCGGGCTGGCCAACCGCCGGGCGCTCATCTGCGATATCGACGAGCAGCTACGACACGCCACCCGGGAGCGGCCGCTCGCTCTCGCGCTCTACGACCTCGACGGGTTCAAGTCCTACAACGACACCTTCGGGCACCTCGCCGGCGACGCTCTGCTCGCCCGAGCCGCCCAGCAACTGCAAGCCGCCCTGCTCGGAGCCGGTCGGGCGTACCGCATGGGGGGCGATGAGTTCTGCACGTTGCAGACCATCGAGCCAACGCAGGTGGCGGAGATGCGCGAGCGGGCCACCCAGGCGCTCGAGGAGTCCGGCGAGGCGTTCGAGATCGGCTGTTCGTGCGGGACCGTGCTGATCCCCGCCGAGGCGGGGACGGCCGACGCGGCACTCCTGCTCGCCGACCACCGCATGTACCAGCAGAAGGCGACCGGCCGCACCTCCGCCAGCCGTCAGAGTGCCGACGTGCTCCTCAAGGTGCTCAACGAGAAGGACGGCGACCTCGGCAACCACATCGGCGACGTCGCCCTGCTCGCCCAGGCCACCGCTCAGCACCTCGGTCTTGCCGAGCCGGACGTGCGCCGGGTGCGACTCGCCGCCGAGCTACACGATGTCGGCAAGAGTGCGATACCGGACGAGATCCTCAACAAGCCGGCCGAGCTCGACGGCGCGGAGTGGGACCTCATCCGCGCCCACACGCTCATCGGCGAGCGGATCGTTCGCGCCGCGCCTTCACTCGCCGACGTGGCCGGCCTCGTCCGTTCGAGCCACGAGCGGGTCGACGCCGGCGGCTATCCCGATGGCCTCGGCGGCCAGGCGATACCGCTGGGCGCGCGCATCATCGCCGTCTGTGATGCCTTCGACGCCATGATCTCGCCGCGCCCCTACCGCGAGCCGGTCACGATCAGCGAGGCGCTCAACGAGCTGCGACGCTGCCGCGGGACGCAGTTCGACCCGCCGATCGTCGACGCCTTCTGCACGCTCATCGAGTCGCGCTCCGACGACCGTCCTCTCGGGCTCGCAGCCTGACAGGTTCGACTCGGCCTCGAGCGCCGTCGGCATTGGACCACCGGCGGCGGACGGTCGCCGACTATCGGTTGACGATATACCGGATGCCGATATATACTGGCGCCTCTGACTCAGACCGCGACCAGCGGGTGGACGCGCCGCCGTGTGCTGGCTTGCGCCTTGGGCAGCGCTATCGGAGCAGCCATTGCCGGGTTCGAGCTCGTCGACCACGGCGTCCTTCCCGGCAAGCAAACCCTCGACGAGCTGGACGGCGCCTGCTCGGTCTCGAGTCCGGCGTTGACCTTTGCCCCGCCAGGGCCATCGCATTCCGGCGCGTTCCGCTCGGCCGCGCGAAACCGCATCGTCGGCTACACAATCGCCTACCCACCCGGGCACGGGCCGGGCAGCAGGCTCCCGCTGGCCGTATTCCTTCACGGCTTCGGCGGCGATCATACGAGCACGCTCGGCGGGTTGAGCCTCGCGCGAGCCCTGGCCGCGCGGGCAAACGGGCAGCCGCTGGCGCCAATGGCGCTCGTATCGGTCGATGGTGGAGGCCTCTACTGGAATCCCCACCCCGGCGACGACCCGATGGCGATGATCGTCGCGGAGCTCCTGCCAATGTGCCGTCGACTCGGCCTCGGACGGCCGCCACTGCCGGTCGGCGCGATCGGCATCTCGATGGGTGGCTACGGAGCACTCCTGCTCGCCGAGAAGCAGCCGCGGCTGATCCGAGCGGTCTCGTCCATCAGCCCGGCGGTCTGGACGAGCTATTCGCAGGCGCGGTCGGCGAACGCCGGCGCCTTCGCCTCAGCGGCGGACTTTGCCTCCGACGACGTCATTACGCACGCGCCGATACTCGACGGCGTCCCGGTCCGGGTCGCTTCAGGCAACGATGACCCGTTCCATCCCGGCGTCGTGGCACTCGTCAGGGCGCTGCCCAAGACCGCCGTGGTCGACCTCACCGCAGGCTGCCATGACGACTCGTTCTTTGCCAGTCAACAGCACGCGTCCCTCGCGTTTCTGGCCGATCACCTCGCGGACGCTTGACTTCCGCGCAACCGAGAGGCAATGATTGTCGCCCCAGCGGAAGGGTCCTTCGAAAGGGAGGCTCGCTTTGACTTCGAGCGGTGCAGGCTCCGCCGCGGCGGCTGATTACGACGTGATCGTGCTTGGCGGTGGCGCGCCCGGCGAGCACTGTGCGGCGGCACTGGCTGAGCGCGGACTGCGCGTCGCCGTCGTTGAGCGCGAGCTGGTCGGCGGTGAGTGCTCCTACTGGGCGTGCATTCCGTCGAAGTCGCTGCTTCGTCCCGGGGAGGCGGTGCAGGGCGCACGCGACGTTGGGGCGAGGGCCGAGGTCGACGTTCAGGCCGCGCTGGCCTGGCGGGACTTCATGGTGTCGAACTATTCCGACGCCGGCCAGGAGCGTTGGCTGGCCTCCCGGGGCATCGATCTGTGGCGCGGCAGCGGCCGGCTGGCCGGCACTGGCGTGGTGGAGGTTGACGGCGCCGCACACACCGCCCAGCACGTGGTCGTGGCGACCGGCGCCGACCCGATCACGCCTCCGCTCGCTGGGCTGCGCGAGCTCGAAGGTGTGTGGGGCACCCGTGACGCGACGGCCATGAAGGCGGTTCCACGCCGCCTGCTCGTCCTGGGTGGCGGGTCCGCGGGCGTCGAGCTTGCGCAGGTGGTGCGTCGCTTGGGCGGCGAAGCGGTGATCGTCGAGGGCGCCGACCGCGTGGTTCCGCGGGAGCCCGCGCAGCTGGGACAGGCGCTCGGCGAGGCCCTGCGACGGGACGGAATCGAGCTGCGGCTTGGAATGCACGCCACCGCCGCGCGGCAGGACGGCGACGAGTATGTCCTGGAGTTCGATGGCGCCGCCGAGCTGCGAGGCGACCGGCTGCTGGTGGCAACCGGTCGACGCCCGCGAGTCGAGGGGATCGGTCTTGAGACAGTCGGCATCGAGGCCGACCATCACGGCATCCCGGTTGACGACCACCTGCGAGCGGGCGAGCGACTCTGGGCGATCGGCGACGTCAACGGCATCTGGCCGCTGACCCACGTGGGCGAGTATGAAGGCGATGTGGTCGCGGCGAACATTGGCGGCGACCCGCGCCCGGCGAACTACGAAGCCGTTCCGCGAGTCACCTACACAGACCCGCAGGCCGCGGCGGTGGGCGCGGTCGAGGCGGAGTACAGCGCCACCGCGCCCGTGTCCGACGTGCCGAAGACCGCCACCTACACGCACGCGTACGCCGAATCCAACGGCTTTCTGACGCTGCTCAGCGACGGCAAGCGACTGACCGGCGCCTACGCACTCGGACCCGAGGCCGGAGAATGGCTGCAGCAGGCGACGCTGGCCATCCGCGCGCACGTCCCGCTCGACGTGCTGAGCGACACGATTCAGCCCTTCCCGAGCTTCTCGGGGATTTACGCCGCGGCGTTGAAGGCGCTGCTCATGGAGATCGCCGACATGCCGCGGCCGACAGGACCGATGGATGCTCAGATGGCGAGCCTGTCTGGGTGAGGCGCCGGACCGGCTAGCCTGCAACGAGTGAGCCAGGATTTCCCGGATGGCACCGTGCCGAGGCAGGCGCGCCGCTTCGTTCGCCAGTCTGAGGAAGCCCCCGCCGGATGCGAGCTGGTCCACCACGACAACGAGACGGTCTGCACCGTGTGGGGCGAGCTGGACATGTCAGCGTTGCCCATGCTCGAGGCTGCCGTGGAGGAC
>Ga0302325_10019523_pt1 | contig 14256 bp, 11 predicted proteins | sample Palsa_T0_2_FD_201948 | JGI IMG/M metagenome (GOLD analysis project Ga0302325, IMG submission 201948) | Peat permafrost microbial communities from Stordalen Mire near Abisko, Sweden - Palsa_T0_2 | ecosystem: Environmental > Terrestrial > Soil > Palsa > Peat permafrost | place: Sweden: Abisko... | reverse complement strand
TTTGCTGCGCCGGACTGCTCGCGGTGTCGGACGCAGCAGGGTCACCGGGGGACGCCGTGCTCGGCAGGCCGAGTCCGTTCGTCCCGTGTCTTGACCCGGCGGCGGCCCCACCGTCCGGAGACGGCTACTTCGCCCTCGGCCCGGAGCCGGGGCCCGCGTGGCCCACCGCGAGGGCGGAGGCGTCAATCAGCGGCCGTTGCGTGCTGCTCACCCGCGCTAAAGGATCTCCTCGCCACGTCGCGATCCGCGACGCCGCCACGCTGGCCTGACCGGCACCGGAGGCGGGAGCACTCGCTATCGATGCAGCGCGGGCCATCGGCGCGGATCTCGTCAGAGTCGACCTTCTGCCGGACCCCGGACACCGATGTGTCGCGATCGAAGTCAACGGCGCGGTTGATTTCACCGAGGACGAGGAGTCGCTCGCCGGCCGGTGCATCTACGCGGACATTGACGTCGACGATCCGGTCGAAATCGGCTGCGGAGACACCCAGTGCGAGCGCCGCGTCCCGCAGACCAGCGCCTTCGTCATTGGCCTTGTGGGCGATGGCGGACGCCTTGTCATCGCGTTGTGCCCACCTGAAGTGCACGAGCCGCTCACCGATTTGGCGAAACCACAAACATTGTCGCCTGCGGACGGCGTTCGCATCAGCCGACTGGCTAGTGCGGGTAGTAGTTGCTTGCCGATAGGAGTAGCCTTCTCGCGTCTTGGCGGCCCGGAATCGCACGGCTGGACCCGCCGTCGATCTCCGGGGTCGGCGCAAGGAATGTGCGACGCTGGACGCGTTGATCGAGGCTGTGCGTGAGGGCGAAAGCCGGGCGTTGGTGGTGCGCGGCGAGGCGGGAGTGGGCAAGACGGCGTTGCTGGAGCACGTGGTCCGGCGGGCGTCGGGATGCCGTCTGGAGTGGGCTGCCGGCGTACAGTCGGAAATGGAGCTGGCACACGCCGGGCTACATCAGTTGTTGGCGCCGATGATGGATCATCTGGAGCGTCTCCCGGTTCCACAGCGCGATGCGCTGCGCACGGCGTTCGGTCTGAGTGAGGGGGTGGCACCGGACCGCTTTCTGGTGGCATTGGCTGTTTTGAGCCTGTTCTCGGAGGTGGCGGCGGAGCGGCCGCTGGTCTGTGTTGTGGATGACGAGCAGTGGCTCGATCGCGCATCGGCACAGGCGCTGGCGTTTGTTGCCCGTCGCGTCGACGCGGAATCGGTGCTTCTGCTGTTCGCGACCCGCGTGCCGGATACAGAACTGGCGGGGTTGCCGGAACTGGTGGTGGAGGGCTTGCGTGACCGCGATGCACGCGCGCTGCTGGAGTCCGTGCTCACGGGACGCGTGGACACGAGCGTCCGGGACCGGATCGTCAGCGAGACACGCGGCAACCCGCTTGCGCTGTTGGAGCTGGCGCGGGGCGTGTCGCCGGCGGAGTTGGCAGGCGGGTTTGGCCTCTTCGCTGCGGCGTCGCTAACGGGGAGCATCGAGGACAGCTTCACGCGTCGACTCAAAGCACTTCCGGCCGACACTCGTCGGCTGCTGCAGCTGGCGGCGGCCGATCCCGTGGGCGAGACGGCGCTGGTGTGGCGCGCGGCCGAGCGGCTCGCGATCGGGACCGATGCTGCGACGCCGGCGATCGACGCGGGCCTGGCCGAGTTTGGTGCTCAGGTACGCTTTCGTCATCCGTTGGTGCGTTCGGCGGCCTACCGCTCCGCATCGCACAAGGAACGGCAGCTCCTGCACGCCGCGCTGGCGGCGGTCACCGATCCGCAGCTCGATCCCGATCGCCGCGTCTGGCACCGCGCCCAGGCGGCGCCGGGGCCCGACGAGGAGGTCGCCGCCGAGCTCGAGCGATCGGCCGACCGTGCGCAGGCACGCGGAGGCCCGGCTGCCGCTGCCGCGTTCCTTGACCGCTCGGTCACGCTTACGCTCGACCCGTTCCGCCGATCGCAAAGGGGGCTCGCCGCGGCGCAGGCCAAACTCCAAGCCGGCGCGCCGGACACGGCGGAAGGACTGCTGACGATCGCCGAGGCGGGGCCACTTGACGAGCTCGCCCGTGCTCGGATTGACCTGCTGCGCGCCCAGATCACCTCGGTGTTAAGCCGCGGCAGCGATGCTCCCGCGCTCCTGCTGGGAGCGGCCAAGCGACTCGAGCCGTTGGATATCGAGTTAGCGCGGGAGACGTATCTGGACGCGCTGTTGGCAAAAATGTTCGCGGGCCGTCTCCCCGGAATCAGTGCAGTCGATGTGGCAAAGGCCGCGCTGCTGGCGCCGCCTGCCCCGGGGGAGCCGCGCACGACCGATCTCCTGCTCGAGAGCACGGCGACGGAGTACGCCGAGGGGTTCGCCGCGGCCGTGCCGGTGATGAGACGGTCGCTGGGCAGGTTTCGGAGCGGTGAGATGTCGACCCAGGAGGAGCTTCGCTGCAGCTTCCCCGCCTGGCGTACCGCCGGGCTCCTGTGGGATGATGAGTCCTTCGATCTGGTGGCTAGCCGGCACCTCAAGATTGCTCGTGAGACCGGCGCGCTCACCGAGATTCCTCTCGCCCTGACCGCCCGCATCTACTCGGACACCTTCGCCGGCGAGCTGGTCACGGCCGCGTCACTGGTCGAGGAGCTGCAGACCGTCAGCGAAGCGATCGGTGGCTTCGTCATGCCGCAGGGGTCCCTCGTCCTCACCGCGTGGCGGGGCCAAGCAGCCGAGGCCACCAGCCTGTTCGAGGCGACCATCAAGGACGCGGGGGCTCGGGGCGAGACGCTCACGCTGGGTTGCGCTCAGTGGACGAGCGCCGTGATGTACAACAGCCTCGGGCGCTACGGGGACGCCCTGGAAGCCGCGGAGCGCGCCACCGAGTATCCGGAAGATATGGGTTTCTTCCAGTGGGGCAAGGTCGAGCTGATCGAGGCGGCCGTCCGCAGCGATCAGCCCAAGAGAGCGCGCGATGTTCTTCAAAGCCTGTCTGACAACACGCGCGCTAGCGGCACCGACTGGGCGCTGGGAATCGAGGCGCGCTCAGAGGCGCTGGTGAGCGACGGAGAGATCGCCGATGGTCTGTATCGCGAGGCGATCGGACGGCTTGCCCGGACTCGCGTGCGCGGTGAGCTCGCCCGCGCCCATCTGCTCTACGGGGAGTTCTTGCGCCGTGAGCGCCAGCGCGTGGACGCTCGCAAGCAGCTGCGGGCGGCCCACGCGATGTTCGACGGAATGGGGGCCGAGGCGTTTACCGAGCGGGCGAGGCGGGAACTGTTGGCCACCGGCGGGACCGTCCGCAAGCGCGAGGTTGAAACACGCGATGAGCTCACGAGCCAGGAGAGACAGATCGCCCAACTCGCCCGCGACGGACTGTCGAACCCGGATATCGCCGGGCGGCTGTTCATCAGCCCGCGCACCGTCCAGTACCACCTGCGCAAGGTCTTTAGCAAGCTCGACATCACGTCGCGCAGCCAGCTGCCTCGTGCGCTCCCCCGCGAGTCAGCCTCGCCGCAAGCTGCCTAAAGCTAGCGAGCGAGCCTCATACCGCCGAGCGGTCAGATGCCCTCACGCGTGGCATCGCCGCGGCGCCACCGCTCAGTCAAGAGGTGCGCGAGGCCGCCGAGGCGATCGGAACCGAGCTTCCGCCGTACGGCGCTCTGATCTTGGCCGCCTGGCCAAGGCGGCCAAGTAGCCGGCCCCGGCGTGATTGAGGCGACGATCGAGCAGGGCAACGACGCGCGGCCACGCGCTGGCGTTGGGGGCGGCCCACTGGGCCAGCGCGGTCCTCGCCAACGGCCTCGGCCACTACGGGGATGCTCTGGCTGCCGCCGAGCACGCCTGCGGACATCCGGAGGAGATGGGGTTCTGCAATTGGAGCCTGGCCGAGTTGATCTTCGCCGCCGTCCGCTGCGGCCAGCCCGAGGGAGCCGTCGAACCACTCGCGCAGCTCTCCGAGATGGCCGACGCCAGCGGCACCGGTTGGGCGTTGGGGATTGAGGCACGCAGCCGTGCGCTGCTGAGCGAGGGCGAGACTGCCGAACGTCTCTACCGAGGCGCGATCGAATCCCTTGCCCGCACCCGGGTGCGTGTCGAGCACGCCCGCACTCATCTCATGTGCGGTGAGTGGCTGCGTGGCCAGCGATGACGCATCGACGCTCGGGAGCAGCTGCGCCTCGCGCACGAGATGCTGGCGGGGATTGGCGTCGAGGTGTTAGCCGAACGTGCGCGTCACGAGCTGGCGGCCATGGGCACGACCCCACGCAAGCGCACCGCTGACACCGGCGGGACGACCGCCACTCAGACTCGTGACAAACTGACGGCCCCGGAGGCGCGGATCGCACGGCTTGCGGGGTCCGGTCGCTCTAACCCAGAGATCGGCGCTGAGCTGTTCATCAGCTCGCCATTTCGTAGCGCGCTGCGGAACCCTTCGACTGTCAGTTCTTCGAACAGCCGATTGATGCCGGTCACGATGGCTTCTGACGCTCCACGCGTCTTGAATCCAATCTGATCACCCGAGGATGGCGGCGCTTGCCTCGCCGTGCAGCGCCACGCGGAGCTCTTGCCGAGAAGTGATGTCGAGCTTCGTGAACACCTTGCGCAGGTGGTACTTCACCGTCCTTGGGCTGATGAACAGCTCGGCGCCGATCTCGGGGTTCGAGAGCCCGCCGCGGGCGAGCCACGCGACCTGGGTCTCCTGGGCGGTGAGCTCGTCACGTGTTTCGATCGTGCGTCTGCGGGCCGTCTCGCCGGTGGCAAGCAGCTCCCGGCGAGCCCGCTCGGCGAACGCCTCCACACCCAGCGTCGTGAGCAGCTCCCGGGAGGTACGCAGCTGCTCACGTGCATCCACCCGACGACGCCCGCGACGCAGCCACTCGCCGTAGAGCAGATGAGCGCGGGCAAGTTCCAAACGAACCCGCGTACGCCCGAGCCGGTCGATGGCTTCACGGTAGAACGGCTCCGCAACGCCATCCGCGCTGACCAGTGCCCGGCAACGCGCCTCGATTCCGAGCGCCCAGTCCGTGCCGGCAGCACGCGTGGTCTCTGAGAGCCGCTGAAGCGCGACGGTCGCGATCTCACGCCTGTCGCTTCGAGCAGCTGCCTCAACGAGTTCCGCCAGCCCCAAAGACACGACGCCCAGATCGTCGTCCTCGCATGCGACTTCGGCGGCAGCCAAGGCCTCTGCGTAGTGGCCAAGGCCGTTATAGAGCAACGCCGCGGTGTAGTGGCTGACTGCCAGCCCATCGCCCTCGCCGCGGCTGACCACATCGTTAAGCGTTGCCGTGATCAAATCGGCGGCCTCGGCCTGGCGGCCCCGCAACGCAGCCAGCAAGGCGACGCCGTAGGGCGCCAGCTGCGTCCCGGTCGCTGCGGCAACCGATTGCACTTCGCCAACCAAAGCCTCGCCCTCGGCAAGCTCGCCCCACAGCCCGTGCACAAAGATCCTCGATCGCAGCGCGAGCGGAAGCAGGGTGAGCGCGCCCACGTGCCGTGCAAGCCCGACATGCTGGGTGCACAGCACCTCCCAACTCTCGTCGTCCCACAGGTCTTGGGCGACGCGTCCGGCGAGCCATAGCCAACGCAGCTGCTCCTCGGTCGAGGCGGCGTCACCGCGGAAGGCTTTTACCGCCTGCTTCAACAACGGCGTCGCAGCGGCGCGGCCTTCCGTGACGAGGAGCGCCAGACCGTCGAGGAGGAGATCGTGGGGGCGCGGGGACGTCGACGTCGTTGGTGTTGCGCGCACCGCTTTCGCCACCTCGACCACATCCCCGCCACGGGACAGGCGACCAACGATCACCGCGGCCGCGAATGCTTCGAGGTATGCCTCGCGGGCGAGCCCGACGTCCAAGGGCTCGAGCTGCCTGCCAGCCTCGAGCAGGAGCGGCGGCCCGTCGTTACCCCGTCTTGATGCGAACGCGATCTCCGCGCGCAGGAGGTCGGCGCGGGCCCGGTGCAGCTCGCCAGACAGCTCGGGCTGGGCCGCGGCAAGGAGTGCAAGCGCTGCCTCGGAAGCGCCCGCATCGTGATTGGCCTGCGCGGCGGCGAGGGCGCGCTCGACACGGCGCACCGGGTCAAGCGTCAGCCGCGCAGCCCCCTCGAGGAAGGTTGCCGCGGCGGCAAAGCCGCCACGCGCCTGCGCTCGGCCGGCCGAGCGCTCAAGTTCGGAGGCCACCGCCTCATCCGGCCCCACGGCTGCGTGCGACCGGTGCCACGCCCGGCGATCAGGATCGATCTCCGGATCGCTGACCTCGGCCAGTGCAAGGTGCACCTCTCGCCGTTCCTCGAGCGACGCCGATCGGTATGCCGCCGAGCGCGCCAGCGGATGCCGGAAGCGGATCTGCGGACCGAGCTCGATCAACCCCGTAGCCGCGGCCGCTACCGCCGCCTCGGGCCCGATCCCGAGCTGAGCAACGGCTCGCCGCAACAAAGCCCGATCGCCTAACGGCTCAGCCGCCGCCACCAGCAGGACGCGCCGCGTCGCAGCCGGAAGCAGTTCAAGCAGTCCGAGAAAGCCCTGCTCGATGCTGCCAACGGGCTGCATCATCTCCGACGGTCCACACCCGAACGCAAGCTCCGCCGGTGTCAGCCTGCGCGGCAACTCCAGCAACGCGAGCGGGTTGCCGCGGGCCTCGGCGATGATCCTGTCGCGCACCCGCTTGTCCACCGGCAGGCTGATCACCGAATCAAGCAGCGCCCCCGCCTCGCCGTCGCTGAGCCCCGTCACGGCAAGATGTGGCAAACCCGTCAGCTCCCGTTCAACGCTGGGCTCGCGGAGAGCGAACACAAGTGCCACCCGCTCCACCAACAGGTTGCGGGCGACGAAGGAGAGCGTATGCGCAGAGACCCGGTCGAGCCACTGCGCATCATCGATGACGCAGACGAGCGCCTGTTCCTCAGCAACATCGGCTAGCAAGGCGAGCACCGCCAGGCCCACCATGAACCGATCCGGTGGATCGCCCGGGCTCAAGCCGAAGGCCGTGGTCAGCGCACCGCGCTGCGGGCCAGGCAGGCGACAGAGGTGGTCGAGGACGGGCGCGCACAGCTGCTGCAACCCCGCGTAAGCGAGTTCCATCTCCGACTCGACACCCTTCCCGCGCACTACGCGACATCCGGACGCGCACTCTGACAGGGACCCCAGCAGCGCCGTCTTGCCGACCCCGGCCTCGCCCCGCAACACCAACACCGAACTCTCGCCGGCCCGCACATTCGCCACCAGCCGAGCCAGCACCTCGCATTCGCGTTTCCGACCATACAACCCGCGCGCAACCGCCGGCGCCGCTGGGCCTTGCATCTGGGGCAATCGTGTAGGTGCTGTGGCGGTGCTGGTCGAGTTCATCGGACTCCCCCCGGGCTGTGGATGCATACCGCAGCATCTCCAAATGGCGCAACTGTGTCTGCACGGCCAGCGTCCAACTGTCACCCCCACCAGCAGGAAACCGCGACTACCGGCTAGCAGCAATCGGAACACCGAAATTCATGCTGGCTGCAATGCGCGGCGAGACCGTCAATGCGATGCTGCTGGAGTGACGCCTAGGGTTTTGATCGTGGATGACAGCGCGGTGTTTCTGGACGCCGCGCGCATTCTGCTAGAGCGCGAAGGGCTGCCGGTTGTGGGCGTGGCCTCAACCTCGTCGACCGCGGTCGATGAGGTCGAGAGACTCCGCCCCGACGTGGTGCTCGTCGACATCATGCTCGGAAGCGAGAGCGGGTTCGAGCTCGCACGGTCTCTGGTCGACCGAGCCGCCGGACCGGCGCCAGCCGTTGTGATCTTCATCTCGACGCACACCGAGGCGGACTTCGGCGAACTGATCGCGGAGAGCCCGGTCGCTGGGTTTGTTCCTAAGTCAAAGCTGTCGGCGGACGCGATTCTTCGCTTGTTGCCCGATAACGCACAATCGGCGGGCTAGCGCTACTAGCGGGCATCGAGAAAGGCCAGCACCGCCAGAACTCGACGGTGATCGTCCGAAGTCTCCCCGAGGCGCAGCTTTCCGAGGATGCTGTGGACGTGCTTCTCAACTGTCCCCTCGGTCACGTAGAGCTGTTTTGCGATTCCCGCATTTGATCGACCTTCGGCCATCAACGCAAGCACCTCGCGCTCCCGCGGGCTGATCTCGTCGAGCGGATCGTCGACCCGTCGCGCTGACACGAGTTCCTGAACAAGAGCGGGATCGATAACGGATCCACCTCGGACGATTCGCTCCAAAGCGTCGATGAACTCGTCGACGTCGGCCACGCGGCTCTTCAGCAGGTAGCCACTCCCGCCCCCAACCGAGAGCAGATCCATCGCGTCTTCAACCTCTATATGGGCGGATAGGATCATGATCGCGGTCTGCGGAAACTCGGCGCGAATCTGTCGCGCCGCCACGAGACCCTCGTTGGTGTGGCTCGGCGGCATCCGGATGTCGACGAGGACGAGCTCGGGCCGGTGGTCTCGAACGAGCTCGAGCAGCTCCTTCCCCGTCCCGCAGTGGCCGACCACCTGAAGGCCCGAGCGCTCGAGCAACCCGGCCAGCCCCTCCCGCAACAGGACCTCGTCCTCCGCAATTGCCACTCTGAACTGGGGGGAGGCCACGGCGCAAGTATGAAGTTGCAAAGCGCGTCTGAGTAGTGCACTCTTATGGAATGTGGTCGTCCTCGGCCGACCAGGAGCCGGGGGCGCTCGAGCGGCGTGAGCGAGAACAGGCGCCCAGGGCCGCTGAGATCGCTGACGAAACCCAGCGCGAGATCGCCGGCGGTGAAGCGCGCACCAGGGCGATTCTCGATGCCGCCCTCGACTGCGTGATCACGATCGATCACCGAGGCGTGGTGACGTACGCCAACCCGGCAGCCGAGGATACACTCGGCTACTCGGTTGACGAGATGGTTGGTCGCCAGCTCGCCGAAGTGATTGTCCCGCCATCTTTACGCGATGCGCATCTGGCAGGCTTCGCCCGCCACATCGAGACCGGCAAATCCCGCATACTCGACCGTCGTCTCGAGCTGACGGCGATACGACGGGATGGAAGCGAGTTTCCGGTCGAGTTGACGGTCACGAGGATCGACCTACCGGGGGCGCCTTCGTTCGCCGGATACGTGAGGGACGTCACCGAGCGGCACACGACCGAGCAGGATCTGCGCGCGGCTCACCGCCGCCTCGAAATGATCGCGGCGGAGCAGGCGGCGCTTCGCCGAGTGGCGACGCTCGTGGCCGGCGGTGGGACGCCGAACGATGTGTTTGACTCCGTTTGCGAAGAGACCGGTCGGCTGCTCGGCGCCACGAGTGTGAATCTCTCCCACTTCACGCCGGACGGCTACAACCTCACAATGGCGGGGTGGAGCGTGAACCGGAGCCACGTTCCGGCTGGCACCCGACTGCCACTCGACGGCGAAACGATCGACCGCGTCATCCAGCGCACCCAGAAACCGGCCAGGATCGAGTCCTACGAGGGGATAGCCGGAGCGCTTGCAGCACTCGTCCGGAGCTTGGAGATCCGCACTCTGGTCGGCGCGCCGGTCGTCGTCGACGGCGCAGCTTGGGGGGCTTTGATTGCGGGCTCAGACGGAAGCGCGCCGGTCTCGGTGGGCACCGAGGCGCGTTTGGGGGATTTCACCGAGCTGCTCGCGACCGCAATCGCGAATGCGGAGAGTCGCAATGCGCTCGCGAGCTCCAGGCTGCGGATTGTCGCCGCGGCGGATGAGACGCGGCGGCGAATCGAGCGTGATCTGCATGACGGGACGCAGCAGCGCCTAGTCTCTCTCGCGCTCGAACTACGAGCCGCTCAGACGGAGGTGCCACCCGAGCTTGATCAGCTCACCGCGGAGCTCTCGCGTATCGTCGACGGCTTGGGGTCTGTCCAGGATGAGCTGCGGGAGATCGCGCGAGGCATCCACCCGGCGATCCTGGCCGAAGGTGGCCTCGCGCGCGCGCTGAAGACGCTCACGCGCCGCTCGGCGGTCCCGGTCGCGGCCTCTGTCGAGGTCGATATGCGTCTTCCGGAGCCGGTCGAGGTCGCCGCGTATTACGTCGTCTCGGAGGCGCTCACCAATACCGCCAAACACGCGAACGCCTCGCGGGTAGCGGTCGACGCCAAGGTAGTCGCTGGCGCCATCTCGTTGTCGGTGAGTGATGACGGTAAGGGCGGCGCCGACCCGACGATGGGTTCCGGCCTCGTGGGGTTGAAGGATCGGGTTGAAGCCCTCGGCGGGGCTCTTACGGTCCAGAGCGCCCCTGGTGGCGGCACGCGCCTCCACGCGCAGATTCCGTTCGACGCCGATTCTCGCTGAGCGTTCGCTCGCGGCTTGCTCGGCGGACGACCGCCGACTCGCACTGTCTCCTGGCGGATGCGAGCGAGCCTTGCGTGGATCAACCTCCCCACGGACATTTCAGCGGTGGCTAAGCTGACCCTGCCTACCAGTTCGCCGGCTTGGCCATAACTGGCTCGATCTGCGGCCATTGAGCTGCTAGCGCCGGGAGAGCGCTCGCGCAGCCACGGGGCGCGGGCTTTCGCTATCCCGCGCATCCAAAAGTCCCTACGCAACCGACCGGGCCACGCGATAAGCGCGGGCAGAATACCGGTCGTAAAGCTCGCCCACCGCCTCGACGTCGCCAGCGATGATCTTCTCCATCAGCTCCGCGTCTGAACGTGCAACCGGGTTAGCTCGCGCCAGCGCGTGAACGGGACTCACGTGACGCTCCCCGTTCGCTCGTTCGAGTCACAGGGCGCGCCAGGAGCCGCCGCTCGACGAGAACGGCACGCGTTGCGATAAGCGCGCCTGCGGTGCATCGTGAACGACTGCAGTTCAACCATCTCGTCGGCTCCCGCACGCTCAGCATATTTGGTCGGCGGACCAGCCGTGCAGCCAACGTCGTGACCGCCACTGTGAGCCGATGTGGGATGCGCAAAACTCCGAGCGCGGCCTGGCGGCCACCGCTCCAGAATCGCTAGTCCGCTCATGGTCGCATCCTGCCGGTCCGGGACCGCTCCCTCCTAATCGGAACCTAATTGACCATCTCCAGCAGCTCCTGGCCCTACGCGACCGTGCCGAACTCGATCGCCCAGTCGGGTCGCGACTCGCCTGTCCCGCTCTTCAGGAGCACGGTCACCATTTTGGGGGAGCCTCCGTCAGGCCCGGGCCGTGAGCCAAATCCACCCGTGCTCCGTAGTACTCGTGAATGAGCAAGTTATTGACGGATCGAGCGAGGATCCTCCCCTTACTCCTGGTCGCCACGGTGATCGCGGTCGGGTCGACGCTGGTGATCGTGCTCTCAGGCGGGTCGACCGGCGCTTCCAGCAGCACGCCGGCCGCTTCGGGCACGGCCACCGGAGGGAAGGGCAAGACGGTCACGGTCGACATCTCGATGTTTGCCTACCGCCCCTCGACCCTAACGATCGCTCCAGGCACGACCGTCGCGTTCCACAACCTAGACACGACCGAGCACACGGCGACCTCGAACAACGCCACCACGTTCGACACTGGCGCGATCCAGCACGACCAGACGAAGATGGTCACGATCACGAAGGCCGGAACCTACGGCTACCACTGCGCGTTCCATCCGTTCATGACCGGGACGATTATCGTCAAATGACCCCGTACACCGCCAATCTGAGAAAGAGCGATCGTCTGAGGTTTCTCGCGATCGGCCTGCTCCTGTGCGAAGGCGGCATCCACCTTCAGCAATATGAGAGCTTCCTTCACCTGGTACCCACGATTAACACTCTCTTCCTCCTCAACGGGGTCAGCGCGGCGGTGATCGCGTTGGCGCTCGCAGCGAGCCGCAACCAGGTCGCCATCCTGCTCGCGCTCGGCGCGATCGGGATGACGGTCGTGGCGCTCGTGTCGCTAGCGATCGCGCGCGAGAGCGTCCTCTTCAACTACAGCGAGCCAACTCTGCGCTTTCCTGTCCTCTTCGCAGCGCTCGTCGAGCTGGCCACCGTCCTCGTCGCCTCACGGTTCGTCGCGGCGCGAGTCCGCGAGCTCAGCTGAGCATCCCGGACTGAGCCGGCCGCGCTCTGGCTGAAGTCGCCGCGTCGGTCCCGACACCGAACACGCGCACCGCCACCATGACGACGCTGGCGAGCACCATGACGGACAACGGACACGCTTACGCCCCCCTCATGTGGTGCCTCGTGGGCTGGACACCGGGCCGAGAGAGCAGCGTGATCGTCTACGGCAGTGAGCGTTGGGCTCGGAACAGGTAGGAGTAGACGCTTCCGTTCGCTCTGCCAGGAAGCATCGCGAGCCCGGCGCCGAGGAGTCCGAGCGCTGCGGGCACCGGATTGTGGGTCGCGAGGGCCCAGGCGGCGCCGGCGAAGCCGAGTCCGAAGCCGGTAGCGTCCTTGGGGCTCTTCCATGCTGCGAGCGCTCGTGCTCGCAAATCGCGGGCCTCGTCTTGGAGGTCAGCTTGGCGGTCACTCAGGGCCCGAGTTCGATCGGTCTCGTCGAGCAGGCTTAGCTCCAGTGCGAACGTGCGCAAGTTCTCCATGTAGCGACGATGCTCGCGGGCGTTCTCACGCTTGAATTCAATTACTTCATCGAGCGGCACGGAATCAAGGTCGACCGATACGACCTCGAGGTCTAGCGACACGAGTTGGCCCCGCGAAGGCATGGGCGCGAGGTTGGCCAGGTGCTCGAATGCGGCCGTCGCTCCACGGCCATTGGTTACTGGATGTAGATCGAGGCCGTGTCGAGCGCCGGTTCCCCTCGCGAGCTGCGCGAGCAGGACGAGGTACACGCTGCGGATGCGGGGGTGCATTGGGATCGAGACGCCGTCCTCGGTTGGCGTCGCCAGGCCTCGAGCCGAGAGCTGGTCCAGCACCCGGCGAGCGACCGGCTCCAGCACGCCAAAGCCCATCCGCGACATCGACAGCTCAGCGAACTCGCCCGTCTTCGAGAGATCATCGAAACCGCCGCCGCGAATCAGTGCCTCAATCACCTCGCTCAACTCCGTGGCGGTGGTCTCGTCGACGAACACCTCCGGCTCGAAAACTCGGAGTAGGCCCCTGTCCTGGAGTGGCTCTGCGAGCGTGGGATCCGCAACCAGGTTCCGGCCGCGCATGTAGCTCGGCAAGAGGATCGCGATCTCGTCGAAGAAGAGCAGCAGGCTCTTGATCCACCCTCCCTCCTGCGCGAGCCAATACGGCTCGGGGTAGTAGTACGCCGTCTCCAACGCCGGCTCCGCGAGGCTCATCGTCGGATCCTAGCCCCGTCCCTGCGACGCGCGGCTGGAGGGCCGTGCGTTCACATCGGCAGATCCTCACGCGTGGCCTGGCGCGGCGGAGCCGGACCCGATCGCGGTTGTGAAATCTGCGTTTTGCACAACCACCGTGACCGCCGGCACCCAGACAGCACCTGATCTCAGACCGTCCGGGGCGCCTGGTTTTCTACAACCACAATGCTCGGTTTCCCAGATGCGGACCTCGACGTCGGCGCCGAGCTCGCGCTCGCGGACGCCTCGACGTCGCGCGCGCCCGGGCTCCCGGCCGACGAGGAGCTGCTCGACGCGAACCTGTACGCCGTCATCGAGCTGATCGCCGCTCGTGCGCCTCGTGCTTCGTCGGCGCGGCAGTACCTGGCGATCTACACCCGGTTCGCGGACCGCCTCCGCGCCGAGCTCGGCCGCCCGCCCGTCGTCGCCGACGTGACCGTCGACGCGATCGCGGCGTACTCGCGGGAGCTCGAGCGCCACGGCGGCCGCGGCGGCGGCCCGTGCGCGCCCGCGACCCGCCGCGCGCACCTGATGATGCTCCGCGCGCTACTGAAAGAGCTCGGCCTCCAGCAGCGCGCCGGCGGGGTGCGCGTCCCCTCGCACCGGTCCGGGCCGCCGGAGACGCTCACCGCGACCCAGTACGGCAACCTGATCCGCGCGCCCGACCAGCGCAGCACCGCCGGCAAGCGCGACGTCGCGCTCCTGCGCCTCCTCGGCGACTGCGGGCTTCGCAACCTCGAGCTGCGCCAACTCCGCGCCAAAGCGATCCGCAAGCCTCGCGCGAACAGCCGCCACCACTACCTATTCGTCCGCGGCAAGGGCGACGTCGAACGCGAGATCGAGATCCCCGACGAGACCTACGCCACGCTCGAGCGGTGGCTCGCCGCGCACCCCGCCGCCCGCCGCGGCAGCGCCCTCGCCGACGACACGGTCCTCTTCCCCGCCCTCGCCGGAAAAGGCGCCGGCAAGGAGCCGCTCTCCCAGCAGGCGCTCGCGAAGCTCCTCAGCCGCTACGGGCGCCGGGCGGGGATCCCCGCCCGGCTCGCGCACCCGCACGCGCTGCGCGCCTACTACGCCACCACCCTCAGCGCGCTAGGCACGCAAATCCAGGA
>Ga0302325_10019521_pt1 | contig 14257 bp, 13 predicted proteins | sample Palsa_T0_2_FD_201948 | JGI IMG/M metagenome (GOLD analysis project Ga0302325, IMG submission 201948) | Peat permafrost microbial communities from Stordalen Mire near Abisko, Sweden - Palsa_T0_2 | ecosystem: Environmental > Terrestrial > Soil > Palsa > Peat permafrost | place: Sweden: Abisko... | reverse complement strand
CAGGAAACCGAGCTGCTGGGCGAGGTTCTTGCGCATCGACTTTACCCGGGCCAGGAGTTGACCTCCCTGCTTGGCATCGACCAGCGGCACCAGGCCCATTCCCACTTCGAGCATGAGTTCGTCGAGCTTGAGAACTGCATCCATGGGATCTGCCGTGGGAGCTTCGGCACCACTTGGCAAGGCAGACTTGGAAATCACATCCAGCTCTTCCAGTTCGTCTTTTATGACTTGCGGCTTCATCTTCCACGCCGAATACATGAGGATGGCGGCCAGGCTGAAAAATGAGACTTTCGGCAAGCCCGGAATCAGCCCAAGGGCCGTCAACGCGCCGCCCGCGATCCACAGCAGACGCGGACTATTGAAGAGCTGCTTGCCTACATTCACGCCCAGGGTTTCCTTTGACGCGGCCCGGGTGACGACAATGCCGCCTGCGACCGAGACCAGCAGGGAGGGTAGGATGGTCACCAATCCATCGCCCACAGTAAGAATGGTGTAGGTTTTAAGCGCCTCCTGGAAGGGAACGCCTTGTTGAAACACACCGATCAAGAAACCGGCGACGATGTTGATGGCCATGATCAGAATGGTGGCTAAGGAATCGCGTTGACTGAAGCGCGCCGCGCCATCCATCGCGCCGCAGAATTCCGCCTCGCGGGCCACCCGTTCCCGGCGTGCTTTGGCCTGCGCTTCATTGATGATGCCTGCGTTCAGATCGGCATCGATCGCCATCTGCTTGCCTGGCATGGCATCGAGAGTAAAGCGGGCCGTGACCTCCGCCGTACGCACGGCGCCATGGGTAATGACCAGGAACTGAATGGCTATCAGCGCCAGGAAGAGGACGAAGCCAACGATGTAATTACCGCCAACCACGAATTGGCCAAAGGCTTCGATCACCTTGCCAGCAGCCGCGGTGCCCTCATTACCATGCAGCAGAATGCGGCGTGTGCTGGCCAGGTCGAGCGACAGGCGAAGCAAGGTGAGTAACAACAGCAGGCTCGGAAAGACCGAGAATTGTACCGGACGCAGAATCTGGATCGCGGTGAGCAGCACGAGCATCGACGCGGTGATACTGATGGTCAGGAGCAGATCGAGGATAAAGCTGGGCAGCGGCACCAGCATCACGAAGACCATAGAGACAGCAGCTATGGGCGCGATCCAATCGCCGGACTTACGGAGCAAGGCCACCAGGCGTGCGATCATCGCGTCGCCCCCGCGGTCGGAATCGATGGACCATTTTCAGTCTTCTGACCAGAAGCGTTCCTTGAGCCCCGCGCCGCTTCGGCTTTGCGGAGTTCGGCCTCGGCACGGAATACGAGGGCGAGAATCTCGGCTACTGCCTGGTACAACTTTGCCGGTATCGAGTCGCCGACTTCCACGCTCTTATAAAGCGCCTGCGCCAGCGACTTGTTTTCCACCAGCATGATGCCGCCGTCGCGCGCCAGCTGCTTGATTTTTCCTGCCAGCAGGTTCATTCCTTTGGCGACAACGATCGGTGCGGGCATCTCGGTTTCATAGCGGAGAGCAATCGCATAGTGAGTTGGATTGGTCACAACTACGGTGGCCGTGGCAGCGGCCTTCAAAGACTGTCTCCTGCGCATTGCCCTTCGCAGCCGGTGGATACGAGATTTGATGACTGGGTTGCCATCTGACTCCTTGTGTTCCTCGCGCACCTCCTGCTTGGTCATCTTCATGTCGCTGCTCATCTTCATCAGGGTGAATACGTAATCCACTGCGGACCAGAGCAACAGGACAAGCCCGGCCTTCCAGGTCAAGGCGAACACCATGGAGCCCACAAAGCCGGCGAACACCCTCAATCCCAGGCTAGAGGCGTGCACCATCGTTTCCCAGTTGGCGCGAATTGAGTTGATGGCCATCCAAAGAATGGCTGCGAACGGCAGCAGCGACTTCAACATATTGCTTAGGCCAACGGGGGAGAAGATCTGGCCCAGCTTGCTGACGGGGTTGAATCGGTCGAACTTCAAAGCCAGTGCCTCCGGGGCAAAGTTGATCCCGCCCTGAGCCACTCCGGAGAACGCCGAGAGCATCAGCGCCGCCAGCAAGATGGGAACGATCCAGCGCATCACTTCAACCGAGCTCCAGAAGAACAGGGGCCCATTGCTATCGAAATTGCCGGTAGAGGCGGCATAAAGTGCGTTACGGTAGAACGTCGTCCAGTGAGTGATTGAAGTGGACGCCATCATCGTCGCCGCCCCAGCTACGCCAGCAAGCGCAAAGACACCGGGGAGTTCGCGCGAACGGGCTACCTGACCCTTTTCTCGCGCCTTGCTCCGTCGCTTCGGTGTCGCCTCTTCTGTCTTGCTGCTATCAGCCATATATTCCTATCGCGTGAACTGCTACCGAGCCAGGTGGAGAAGGTGGTCGGCCGTGACCATGGAGCGGAGAAACAAACTTTCAAACAGATTCGGCCAGTATTTGAGCGCGGAAATTAAAACTAATAGTCCGAGAACGCTCTTTACCGCCGGACCCAGTAACATAAGCGGCAGCTGCGAAGATGCCTTGCCCAGCAGACCGAGCGCGATGTCGGCAAACAGGGTGGCAGAGAGCACCGGTGCCGCAATCTGGACGCCAATAGTAAAAACACTTGCCCCTGCCTGCAGAGCAGCAGTAGCGAACGTCCCTCCGAAATGGCCTGAGGCGGGAGGAAGATAATCGAAGCTGCGTGCGAGTGCGCGGAGAATCCAGAAGTGGACGTTGAGACGCAAAAAGATAAGCATGGCAATCGTCTGATGAAACGTGGCCACTACCGTCGATTCCGCCAGTGTTTGTGGGTCGAGAATACTAACCAGCGAATAGCCCATCTGCACGCTCAACACCTGTCCGGCCATCTGCACGCCGTCGAAGACAATGTTGGTCGCGACCCCCATGGCGATCCCAATCAGCAACTCACTGAACACCATCATCGGCCACTGGCTGATACCGACTTGCGGTATTTTGGCGGAAAGCATCGGATAGAGCAGCGCGGTTAAAGTAATCACCAGCATGGCCTTCACGCGGGCGGGAATCGCGGCACTGCCAAAGAATGGAGCGAAGAGCATAATGCCGGTAAGCCGGACGCCGATGGTTAGCAGTGCGCCGAAGATCTGAACCAGAGATATGTTCACTACTGCAGGACCTGGTGAAAGTCGGTTAATAGATTGATGGTGTAGTGCGCGAGGTGGCGCCACATCCAGGGCATCAGCAGGAAGAGCGCCGTTCCCGTGACCAGCAACCGGGGCACCTGTGACAGGGTCTGGTCCTGCAGGGATGTCAGCACCTGCAGAATGTTGACCACCAGGCTGACGAGAATGGCAACAGCCAGAACCGGCCCAACAAGAATCACCACCTCCTGGAGCATCAGACGGGCCAAGAGAACTACTTGATCGACCCCCATTAGCTGAAACTCCTCATCAAAGCGCCGATAAGCAGGTGCCAGCCGTCGACCATGAGAAACAGCAGCAGCTTCAGTGGAGTGGAAATGACCACGGGCGGCAACTGCATCATGCCGACAGAGGTTGTAATCGACGCCACGACCATGTCCACTACGAGGAAAGGCAAAAAGAGGACGGCGCCAATCTGGAAGCCCGCTTTTAATTCGGACAGGATGTACGCCGGCAACAGGACGCGGAACGAAACATCGCCGATGTTCTCTGGACGGGGCTCCTTTGCCATCTCGAGAAACAATGCGACATCTCTTTCCCGAACAAAATGCGACATGAACTGGCGCATGGGTGAGGCCGCGCGGGCTACCGCGTCGACGGCGGTGATTTTTCCCTGTTGCAGAGGGATTATCGAGTCGCGAAAAATAACCTCACCCACTGGCTGCATAAGGAAGAAGGTCATAATCACTGACAAGCCAATGAGGGTTTGGTTCGAGGGCGTAGTTTGTAGGCCGAGCGCCTGCCTGAGAAAATGAAAGACAATCAGGAGCCTTGCGAATGGCGTCATGCAGATGAGCATGGAAGGGATGAGGGTCAGGAAAGTCATCAGGATGACAACGGTCCACTGCGTCGACCCTCCGCCTAACCCTGTAATTCGCAATTCGTTTGGATTCGAAGGCGCGGTGCCCAGTTGGATGGGTGCGGCGGTTAAGATCATCGGCAGCGACGGCGAGAGTACTACGCCAAGGCTCTCTCCGGCGCCTGCACGGCGTGGCCTTGTCATGGCCTCTGCCGATGTCGCCCCCAGGCAAAGCATGATGCAAAGCATCGCTCGCGCGAACACGGCGTTCCTCACGCGTAGTACCCCGTCTGTTCTGTCGCTTTGAAATTCTGCTTCCTGGGCTGATTTCCCGGGTGCCTGCCGGCAGACATCGTCTTCTGCAGCACATCGCCGAAGTTTTCCGTTCCATTCAAGTGCGCGATCACAGGCGCGCTTGCTGGCCCTTGCCCGGAGGCGTTCCGCTCGCTCGTCCGTTTCGCCGGCTGCGGGCTGCGAGCGGTGGTCGTCTTCTGGGAAAGATCTGCCAGGCTTTTGGTCCTATTCACCTGCGTTTGCATGGAAGAGTTTGCCGGCCGCTTACGTCTTGCCACCTGCTTCCTTGCGGGATCGGTCAGGGTCTTCGTGAGTACGTCTTCAAAAGCATCCTTCGCATCCAATTGCGCCAGCAGCACGATGTTTGTGGGGCCGCCTGCTAACAGGAAATGACGTCCATCGACCTGAACCACGGCGACGAAGCGCTTTTCACCAAGCGAAACTGTCTCCGCTACGCGCAATCGCCTGGTACTGGATCGCGCCCCACTCAGTGCTTGTAGCCATCCCCATGCGCGAGAGAGTAGGCCTGCATGGCTGCGAGGAGTGCTCAATGACGCCTCAGGGGCGAGGACGGGAGACGGGGAGGCCTTGCCTGTTAAGGGATCAGGTTTGCGCGAACGAAGCGTATTCATGACAGGTCTGTGAGTCGCACGGCGAGGCGTTCGCCAACAACCTCGAATTCTGTCCATCCGACGAGTTGTCCATTTACGCGGAGAGGCAGGTCGCTGCTTTGGTGGTACGCGGTCTCGACAATTGAGCCTTTGGTGAGGCCCAGCAGATCGCCAACCGTAAAGTTCACAACCGGAAGGTCTAACGCCAGGGTGCAGGGGAGCCAAGGCAGAAATTCGCCCGGATCCCGCTCTTGAGGCTGGTCCGCCGAATGTGGAGCCATTGCTGACTTCGCTTCGATCATAGGTACCGCGCTCTTGAGTGATGTTTTCATTGGTCTCTCTTCCCTGTGGGTCCCGTTTCCCTGCATAACCCTCGGTGCGACAATCTCAGTAGAGAAGGTTGTTCACGTGGATTGCTGTCTGCGGAGACACGCGCATGCGCCCTTTGCTAGGGTTTAGCAATCGGGGGACCGTTGCTCAAAGAAGGAAAGCGGGTGTAGCTTTACGCCACAGATGAGAGAGAAAGTTGCTGTGCGATAAGGAAAACATCTTTCCCACGCCAGCCATTCATTTACCGGCGGCCCGTGACAAAGCCGGGACTGCAGTGACTTGGTGAGGCAGAGATGAGAAATGCTCTAGAAAAAGGAGCCCCGCCGCTCCGCGGAGACGCAGAGCGGCCGGTCCTTAATGCAATGCTAAGAAAGCAGAAACCCTTGCTTACTGCAGCATTGCGATGGTCGCCTGGGAGACCTGATTAAATGTAGTAATCGTTTTAGCATTTGCCGAGTAAGCCTGCTGCGCCACAATCAGCTTTGCGAACTCCGTGGCGATATTTACGTTTGACTCTTCCACAGAGCCGCCAATCACTGTACCCCGGCCACCAGTCCCAGCCACCCCAACGACGGCCGCCCCAGAGGCAGCGGTCGCGTTGTAATTGTTGTCGCCGATAGCGACGAGTCCCTGGTTGTTGGCAAAGGAAGCAACGGCGACCTGTCCCAAAGCAAGTGTCTGCCCGCTTGAGAAAGTGCCCTCGATGGTACCGTCTGTTTGCACGGCGTAGGTTTGGAGTGTGCCACTAGCAAAGCCATTGGTGCTGGTCGCACTGGTAGTGCTTGCCGTCGCGGTCTGGGTGATAGTCGGGCTTCCATTCGTCTCCAGGTTCCAAGTGAGCGCCATCGGCGCGGCGCCATCGGCAAGGATCGGTGCCACCGCGGGAGGCACGGCGGCAGGTGGAATGGCAAGGCTCACGCCGGTCGATGCCGGAACAGGAGCCGTGCCTCCGGTAGGCTCACTTGAGATCAATACGCCGGAACTGCTAAAGTTCAGCGTGCCCGACGCGACTGTTGTCGCAGCCCCTGCAGGTGCGGGAGATAGATCGGCTGACGGGATGGTGACGGCATAAGTCCATGTATTGGGGCCTGTCATGGTGTAAGTGACAGACAGGCTATGGGCGCTACCCGTCGAGTCGTAGACCGGAAGTGTACTGCTCGCCGTGTCACCGACCGCCGAGCTGGCATTAAGATTGGCTGATATGTTGAACGTGGTGCTCGCCACTGCCGGGCTGGTTACACCGGTGCCGACCTCTAACGGCCCCACAGGCGCCGCGGAATTCACGACCCCGTTGGTCGCAGGATATCCCAGCAGCAATTCCCCGTCGGGTGTGACGATCTGTCCCTCCTTGTTGGTTGTAAAGTCGCCGGCGCGTGTGTAATCGGGTAAGCCACTCGAACTCTGAGTCACAAAGAACCCATTCCCAGACAAGGCCATGTTCGAGGCAGTGCCGGTCACGTTTAAACTTCCCTCGGTGAAGTCGGAGTCGGTCGCGGAAATCTTAACGCCAGATCCCGTTTGCAGCGGGTCGCCACTACCATTGGTGACGCCGGTCTGTGAAAATACGTCGGCGAAGGTTACTGTCTGGTCCTTGTAGCCATCGGTATTAATGTTGGCCAGATTATTGGATACAGATTGTAGCTGGCCTTGAGCAGCTGTGAGCCCGGATAGTGGTGTTGAGAAAGAACCCATTACTTACCTCCTGAGGTTATTGTTGTTAGTAGTGGAAGAGCCCTTAGATGCTGGGTTAATGGCAGAGTTGATGGGGGCCCCAAGCGCGCCGGCATTACCGGAGTTTAGGGGCATCATTGTATTGGGGTCGAACGGCAGTTGGTTGGCCGCTGCGCCGGCTACCGAGGGCGGAAGCATGTTGGCGACGCCGCCATTGACGGAGGAGAGCGCGGCATCGCTGGCCGTTCTGCCCGCTGGCTGCACCAACCCTGTCGTTCCTGTGCCTGTGGAGCCGGTGACCGTCTGATTGATGCTGATGAGCTGGTCCAGTTGGTTGAGTGAGATCATCTGGCCGACCATCGCTGTTGAATCCACCGGAGCCGTGGGGTCCTGATTTTGCAATTCCGTCGCCAAAAGGTTCAGGAATGTGCTGTCCAGGCCACTGGCTGTGCTGCTGCTGGAAGTCGTTCCCGTGGTAGCGGCGGGGCTCGCTTTGCCGCTGATCGCTCTTCTAAGTCCACTTGAAGCGGCCGGCTGAAGTGTGTTCAAAACCGCCGGCAAAGTGTAGTTCGCTGAAACCGTGTGCATGGTCGTTTCTCCAAAAGTTCGTATGTGCCGAAACTTTACCTAAACCCTGATGTCAAGGCGGGCGTCGATTCTGCCCTCACCCGACGGCAACCCCGCTGCGGCGATTGGACTCCCCCGACCGGCAAAACCGTCGACCGACTGGCTCGACGTCGCGCCACGCTTTTGCTGCCGGTCGCCGCGTGATTCGTCCGGCGATCCGTTTGTCATACCGGGCGACGATCCCGCCCCCTGCCCCATTGCCTGCCCATTCATGTCAATGCGCACATCCACCGCTTGGTTGCCGCCCAATCTTGCCTGCATCTCCGGCAGGTGTGCGGCAAGCGTTCTCGCTAGTTCGCCGTGGTCGAGCGAAATCTGCGCTGAGATCAGGTCCCGGGTCGTAGAGGCGCTGATCGAGATGTTGCCAAAGTCGTTTGACCGCATACCAACTCGCATCTCGGACTGACCCATACTCTGGATTAGCTTCGCTGTGTTGATAACGGGCACAGCCTGCGGCAAAGCGATCGTAGCCGGGGCGGCTAAGTCCGCCGTCTTTGCGGTGTGAACAGTAACGCCGGCCGGCGTTGCAGCAGTTTGCAATGGGGCGGCAACGGCCGCGTTCTGACCGTGGTCAACGGCGGCGATGGTATGGTTGGCGAAGTTGACCTGGGCCGGGGCAGCGCTTTGCCCCTGCTGGGAGGCGTCACCCTGGCTCTGATCGCCGGATTGCGCAGTACCTTGAGAGCCTGTCGGCGATGCGGTCAGCTGCGGCACGGCCTGTGCATGCTGCTTTGATCCTGTGGCATCGTTGATCGCGTTGTTGGCGCCGTCCTTGCCATCGGCGACCGCTATGACCGAAGGTTTCGCCACCGTCGCCGTGCTCACGCTCGATGCACTGTCCTGAGGTGCGACAAGCAATCCGGCTCCCGGCTGGATTAGGGCAACGATCTGATCGGCTGTAGCGCCCGGAACGCTGAGGTCTATTGCCAACCCGCTTGGATCGGGTATTACCGGCGTCGGGTCAGCCTGGCTAGCTGATACGGAGCTCGATTTCGGAGCAGCGGCTCCCCTTGCAGAGGGGTTCACAGCGTCATGCAAAACTGGCGCCGGGGCCGCATTAGAAGAGGCGACCGGAATTGCCTTCAGAAGGAGAGGTGAGGCCAGATTCTGGACCGCGCTCGAAAGTGCACCAGGAACAGCGGTTGGGACGGCGCTCAGAACAGCACTCGGAAGAGCGGTCGGTTCGACACTGGAGACAACACTCGGAGCGGCGCTTGAAACTGAGCTGGGAACCGCTTGTTGGACAGCGTCTGGGAGTACGCCTGAAAGAGCGTTAGCAAAGACACTCGCGTTTGTGTTCGGGGGGTTCGGGAGCGTACTCGAAACCGTGTTCAGGACTCCATTCCCTATTGCGTTCGATGGATTAGTCGCAGTCTGTAATACATGTGGGACTTCCGGCAATACCGATGCAGCCTGTATGGAATCGTTCTCCTTCTGAGCGTGACTCGATGGGGCGCTGTCCGACTTAGCGACGACTAGCTGAGCAGGCTTCGACGGCGGTTGCTGAGCCACCCGGACTCGCTCCTGCACGATCTTCTGAGGAGGAGCCACCGACTGGACAGCACGGACAGATGGCGGTAGTTTCGGATCCTGCGAAACAGGTTTCTGCCGGCGCCCGGTGCCTGTGCCAGCCTGGTTCGCGGTGCCCGTATTTGAAGATGCTTTGGAAGCCGCAAGCAGTGATTCGTTGAATGTCTGCGAGGACTGATCGGAGGCTTGCGCCAGCGAAGCACCTCGAGTCGCCACGGAAGACACATCGAGCATTTTGACGATGGGTACGATGTTCACGCCGATACAGTAGCATTTGTCGGGCCAAACAAATCTTCGTCAAAGCCGATCATTCGAGATCGCTTTCCTCATTAGAGTCAATGGCCTGGACGCGAACCAGCTTTGCGACGTGCGCCCCTTTAAGCCGACCCGGCAAAGTTTGCCGGGTAACGCATAGGCAAAGGCTGCCGAGTCGCTGGCTTTCATGCTTATTCACAAGGGGCAATCGAGAGGCACCAGGTCAGCAGCGGCCGCGCCGGGCGATGTAATTGTCATCCAGGATCTTCTGCTCACGTTTACTTATATCGGTGTCATACGCAGTGCGTTTCTTTTCGCGCATATCGGTGAGCATTTCGCGACCTCGGCGAGCCGCCTCGTAAACGATGAGTTGGCTATCTCGCGCCTGTTCGAGTTCCTGAATTTGCGCTGCGAGGTCTTTCCTGCGCTGCTTGAGCTCTTTCACTTCCCCGTATGAGGCATGAACCTGAAGCCCGATATAGGGTTTGAGGACGTCTGCCTGACGCGAAGCGTCTGTTTCCGCAAGCTGGGCATCGGCGCGTTCGAGTTCATCGAATACTTTCGAGATGTCGAAAAGGATTTTTTGCAGTTTTCCTTCTTCGCGCTCTTCAATAATTCCGCGTACGCGAAGTACGGTAGCCAGTGCAAATTGAAACGCCATATCAGCTCGGGAGCTCAAGAAGAGATTTGACAACTGTGGCAAAGGGGATAATCTGCTCCGGACGCTGCTGCAGGAAGGCGTTCAGCTGGGGCAGTATCTCCACGGCCCGGTCAAGCGTTGGATCGGCGCCTTTCTGATAAGCGCCGATGCGAATCAAGTCTTCAGAACGATTGTACGAAGCCAACAAGAGGCGCAACCCCTTGGCCTTTTGCATGTGCTCTTCGGAAGTAATACTCGGCATCAAACGGCTCAGGCTTTCAAGCATAGAGATGGGCGGATAGTGATTCCTCATGGCCAGATTTCTGTCGAGGATCACGTGCCCGTCGAGCAACGAACGAACGGTGTCGGCGACCGGATCCTGCTGATCGTCGCCTTCCATCAGGACGGTATAAAACGCGGTGATGCTGCCAGTCTTGAAGCAGCCTGCCCGCTCCACCAATCGAGCCAGCATATTGAGCACCGAGGGAGTATAACCCTTTGCCGTTGGCGGCTCACCGGCCGACAAACCGATCTCGCGTTGCGCCATAGCGAATCGGGTCAGCGAGTCGACCACCAACAGCACGTTCTTTCCCGCGCTGGCGAAATACTCCGCGATGGCGGTTGCCGATAGGGCTGCACGTAATCGCAGCAGAGGAGATTGATCGGAAGTAGAAACGACCACGACGCTTCGTCTTCGACCCTCTTCGCCGATCACCTCAAGGAACTCTCCAACCTCACGTCCGCGTTCGCCCACCAGTGCCAACACCGTCATGTCGGCGCCGGTGCCGCGGGCCATCATACCCAGCAACGTGCTTTTGCCCACACCACTACCGCCAAAGATCCCGATGCGCTGGCCACGCCCGCAGGTGACAAAAGCGTCGAGAGCACGGATGCCGCAACCGAGCGGCTCGCGGATAGGTACACGATCAAGGGGCAACGGCGCGGACCCATCCACCCAGACCGCCCGTTGTGCCCGGTATTCGCCTTTCGAATCGATGGGCGCGCCGGTAGCGTCAATCACCCGGCCCAGCAGGTCACTGCCAACCCGAATCGATGACCGGGTTCCCCAAGCAACGATCCGGTCTCCGAAGCGGATGCCCTGCGGATTCTCAACCGCCATGGAAAGCATGGTTGATCCGCGAAAGCCAATCACTTCGCCAGAGTACTTTTTGCCAATGGCGCTGGTGATCTCGCAAGACTCCCCTATAGAGCAGAAAGGCCCCTCGGACTCGATCAGGTTGCCAACCACCTGCAATACTCGTCCTCGCCAACGAAGGGTCGATCCTCGATCCAGGCGGTCGAAATAGGGAGCAAGTAGCCGCAAAGGACTCACTTGATCACAGGCCTCTGCGCCAGCAGATCGAAGAATCCCTGCTCAACTTCTTTCATCTGGGCTTCGATGCTGAAGTTTGCCGATCCCAGTTCTGTTTCGAGAATGCAATCCGCGGCGCCTAGATGAGCATCCTCTACGATTTCAATGGTCGAACCGTTGAGAGGATTGGCCAGAAACGCGCGCCACTTCCCTGCTTCTGCCGGCGAAACGCGAACGGATACGCTCGAGCCATCATGCAACTTATCGATCGCCACACGCACTAAGGCCGCGACCAACATAGGGTCAACCTGGGCCTCGCGATGCAGGATCTTGGCCGAGATGGCCAGGGCGAGTTGAACCACATCGGACTCAACGCGGGAAAAATAATCCCTCCGTTCCACCTGAAAAAGTTCGAGCGCCTGCCGGATCTTATCCAACTCCGCCGCTGACCTCGCTTCATATTCCATCTTGAGACGCGCCTCGGTCTCGGCCACGGCCTCAAGCCGGGCAACATTCAGCAGCGCCTTCACTTCCTTTTCCGACGCGCCTGCCGCGACAGACGGCTCACGTTCCTGTTCTGCGCCAGCCTGCCTTAGTTCGCTCACCTGAAAGGGCGCAGGAGCACCCATATCCCGGTATGAGAACGATTTAACCGGAACCAAGAATTCCTGCTTACCTAATGCATCAGACGACATACTCATCATTTGCCTCGCCCTTCAGTACAATCTTGCCCTCGGTCTCAAGCTGTCGGGCAATCGCAACAATTTCAGACTGCGCTTTCAGTACGTCTTTATTACGCACAGGACCAAGGGACTCGATATCTTCCTTGAGCATTTCGATGGCCCTTGATGACATCGTGCGAAAAAAGTGGTTTTTTAATTCTTCGTTGGTTCCCTTGAGCGCGGTCGCCAAAACTCTCTTGTCAATCGCTCCCGTAAGCTCACGAACTTGCGACTCGCCCACCTGAATAAAATCGTCAAAAGTGAACATCAGATCGCGAATGCTGATGGCCAGCGTCGGTTCCTCGTTTTCAATATCTACGAGAATCTCCTGCGCTACGGTCGAATCGATACAGTTCATGATGTCAGCCACGCTCTGGAAGCCTGAATAGGCTCGCTTGCCCTGCTCTCCGACCGCCTTCAGTCGTTGAGCGAGTACGGTGGAAACTTTCGCGGCCATTTCGGGCGAAAAGCGCCGTAGGTTCGCCAGTCTCTTCACTGCTTCGGCTCGAATATCGTTGGGAAGGCTCATGAGCAGTGCCGATGCCTGTCGATCGCCAAGTTGTCCAAGGATAAGTGCGATGGTCTGAGGATGTTCGGCTTCGAGAAATCTTGCGAGTTTCTGAGGATCGGCCCGCTGTAACGACTCCAGGGGATTGAATTCGCGGGCCTTGGACAGCCGCTGCATGACGCCCTCGGCATCGTCTTCCCCGAAAGCCTTGACCAGGAGACGCCGGGCCAGGTCATGTCCGCCTTGGATGATGAAATCCTGCGCCTGGGTAAGCCTCTGGTACTCCTCAAAAACCTGCAGCGACAATTCCACCGGCACTGTTCCCAGGCCTGCGACCTCGTCGGCAACTCGCTGCAAGTCACTCTCGTTCAGGTTGCGGAAGACGGTTGCGGCAGAATCCTCTCCCAGAACCGTCAACAGGATTGCCGCCTTTCGTGCGCCGCTGATGGTAAGCTTTTCGAGCGGCGGCGTCATGGAGCCTCTTCCCGCAGCCACGCACGGACGGCGTTAGTGCTGCTTTCAGGTTCGGCCTTAACAAACTCGGCAAGTTGCTTTCTGAGAACCTGGGAACGTAGCGCGAGACTGGCTGCGGTTTCACCTATCACTAAAGCCTCAGCCTCACCAACGGCTGTAGTTCGACTTGCGGCCAGCAGTGGATTCGGAGCTGCGAGGGCTCGCTTCTGGATGGGCCTGAGCATAAGCAGGTAAACCAGGAGGAAGAGGACCAAGAGACCGGCGTAACGAATGATCGAGGAATAGTCATTGATTCCCTTCCTGGCCTTATCGGCGAGAGTGATGGGGGGAATTTCGGCCGCCACGGGGCGGTCAAAACTAAGATTCTGGACGCTGATCACGTCGCCACGAGCGCTGTTGAATCCGATAGCGGCCTGGGCGAGTTCGCTAATGGTCTTGAGCTCCTCGGAATTCCTCTTGTGGTGAGTCTCGACCCACTTGCCCTTTTCCTGTTTGCGCTCGACGGCGTCATCGAGCAGCACTGCGGCGGTGACGCGGCGGATACTCCCGGCCGGTTCAATCACATGGCGAGTCGTTCGATTGACACCGTAGGTGGCGCTCTCTGTTTTTGATGATTGGCTCGGCTCTTTGGCGACGGTTGACGGCGGAACGGTTGCGGGTGCGCCTGCCGCCGGGGCTGGAACCGGCTTGGCCGCAGCTACGTTGCTCGAGGTTCCAGGCACTCCACCAACGCCCGCGCCCGGAGCTGTAACATCTTCGGAACGCTGCATATTCAGGGTGACGCTCACGGCAGGGTCGTACTTCTCCTGGCTCTCTTCACTACTGCCGGTTTCGTATTCCACGTTGACCGATGCGCGCATGCGGTCGGCTCCGACGACGGGGGCAAGGGTCGAGATCAGCCTTCTTGTTAATTCCTGGTCGATGCCCTCGCCGGGATCAGCGGGGCCACCACTTAGCCCAAGCGACTTATTCGAATCCGCGTCAATGATCACAACATCCGCCGGCTTCAGCTCATCGACCGCGCCGGCGACCAACCGTGAAATTTCCGAAATCTCTGCTGGCGACAGACTTCCGCCGCGAAGCCGCAGTGTGACCGAAGCCTTTGCACCGCGCTCCCGGTCCATGAAGACGGAGTCGGTCGCCATCACCAGGTGCACCCGAGCGCTTTTGACATTGCTCATGGTTTGAATGGTTCGCTCAAGTTCGCCTTCGAGCGCCCGCTGATAATTCACCTTCTCATCGAACTCAGTCTGTCCCCAGGAGACCTTGTCGAAGATCTCAAAGCCGATGCGGCCGCTGTGGGGTGAATCATGGGAGGCCACTTCGAGC
>Ga0302325_10019520_pt1 | contig 14259 bp, 13 predicted proteins | sample Palsa_T0_2_FD_201948 | JGI IMG/M metagenome (GOLD analysis project Ga0302325, IMG submission 201948) | Peat permafrost microbial communities from Stordalen Mire near Abisko, Sweden - Palsa_T0_2 | ecosystem: Environmental > Terrestrial > Soil > Palsa > Peat permafrost | place: Sweden: Abisko... | reverse complement strand
CTGAAGTCACTGCCATCACCAACTGGACGCTTGATCAGTTTTGCCACGACACCGCGGCAGTAGCGCGACAGGCCTGCGCTTAGCAGCCACGACCGTACCGCGCCTGCACAAGTGCGTCGTAATCGAACCCAAGTGAGTTCGGGTCTGTTTGCTTAACGGCTCTTTGCATACAATGCGGTCGTGCTGTGAATGGCGTGTGAAGTTCTGCCTTTGGCGGCGAGTTCGTTTGAACCAATTCCGGAGACAGTGGCGAGTCCAGCGTCGAACCTGAAACACCATCGCTCGTCAGACAGGCAGGACGTCCACGCCGAGTCCCTTTGCCGCTTGCCGCACTCGATCATCCAAACTGAGAAGTCCGAGCCCTGAAATCGCGGAGCGGGGCCCACTAAGAGCGACGCGAGGGTCAACGCATGGTGATCGACGCAAGATTGGGCTGCTCAACACGATCTTGCGTCTTGGTTTCAAAATCGCTCGCCTCGTGCCGCTCCCGCAACTGGCTCGCGGGATCGCCAGAGATGCGGTTCACCATACGTCCGCGCCTCACAGCCGGTCGCTTGGCGATCGCATCGGTCCAGCGCTGAAGATTCTTGTATTCGGCCACCTGCAAAAACTCGCCAGCCTCGTAAACGAGGCCCTTGGCGAGGGCGCCATACCAGGGCCACACCGCTATGTCGGCGATCGTGTACTGCGGCCCACCCAGATATTCGCTTTCGGCAAGGTGCCGGTCGAGCACGTCCAGCTGCCGCTTCACCTCCATGGCGAAGCGGTCAATGGCGTATTCGATCTTGGTCGGCGCATACGCGTAGAAGTGGCCGAAGCCGCCGCCGAGGTAGGGAGCTGAGCCCATTTGCCACATCAGCCAGGATAGGCATGGCGCGCGCGCCGCCGGCTGCGTCGGCAGGAAGGCGCCGAATTTTTCAGCCAGGTGGATGAGTATCGCGCCCGATTCGAAGATACGGATCGGGGTGGGTCCGCTACGGTCCATGAGAGCCGGAATCTTGGAGTTTGGATTTAGATAGACGAAACCTGAACCAAACTGCTCGCCCTCACGGATGTTGATGAGCCAGGCATCATACTCGGCACCCGCGTGCCCTAGCGCCAGGAGCTCCTCCAGCATTACGGTTACTTTCACGCCATTGGGCGTAGCCAGTGAATAAAGCTGCAGCGGATGGCGCCCCACTGGCAGCTCCTTCTCATGTGTCGGTCCGGCCACCGGACGATTGATATTTGCAAACTGGCCGCCGTTCTCTTTGTTCCAGGTCCAGATCCTGGGCGGGACGTAGGCGGTGTCGTCGGTCATGGCGTTGGCTCCCGGTGTAAATTTTTTCCGCCGAATGCTCGGTGTTCCATTGACCGTGGCAAGGGGTGGCACCCCTGTCACGTGCCAACCGCAGTCGATGCATGAAGTCACCCGAATGAAGAAACTCCGCTGCGCTCGCCTTGGCCTACAACGCCGCAAATTCCTCCGGCGTGTCGACATCCTTAAGCGCGGCACTCGGCCAGTCAATATACAATACATGCTCGCGATGTCGGTCCACGACCGCCTTGCCGCAATCTTCACCCGTTGAGGCCATAAGTTCGCCGAAGAGCGCGCGCCGGAAGTACACGGGCGGCGCGAGCGTCTGCGCGTAGCGCGAAGACACGAGCAGCGCTTCGCTGGTCTGCGCCGCAGTCATAATGGTTCGCAGCATCTGCTCGCTCACATGCACCATGTCAGCAAGCATGACGATCGCGCCTTGCGCATCGGCGGGCACGGCTTCGAGTCCGCAACGCAACGAGCCACTCATCGGACCGCCCAGATCGGGATTAAACGCGAAGCGACAGGCAAGGCCCGCGAGCGCCTCCTGCGCGCGCTCGGATTCGTGGCCCAGTACGACGATGAGCGGATCAAGCCCTGCGGCGAGCGCGCGCCTGCAGGCGCGGCGCACGAGCGGCTCGCCGGCATGCTGCAGCAGAAGCTTATTACAACCCATGCGCCGCGATGCGCCGGCCGCAAGCATGATGCCGGCGATTCGCGCTGCCGCGCTTTGCCCGGTCATCTCAGACCCGCCGCTTAAAATCATGACTCACGGGGGCATCTCAGGTACGCTGCGCTCCGCTTTGGAAGTGGTTCAACAGAAGGGGACATGTATGAAGCTCACGATGTATCAGGCCTCGGTCACCGCGTTCGCCCGCCAGCTCAATAACTTGGCGGCGATTCTGGAGAAAGGCGCGGCGCATGCGGAGGCGAAGAAAATCGACCCCAAGGTATTGATCAATAGCCGCCTCTTTCCCGACATGTTTCCGCTTGCGCGACAGGTGCAGATCGCAACCGATACCGCGCGCGCAGGCGCAGCACGCCTCGCTGCGGTCGAAGTCCCCGCGCAGGAGGATAATGAAACGACATTTGCCGAACTTGTGGCGCGGGTGCGCAAAACGATCTCCTATCTCGAAACGCTCAAGGCTGAGCAGTTTGAAGGCTCCGAGGACCGTACCGTGACCTGGCAGACGCGCAGCAGCACCAAAACGATGCAGGGCATGCCCTATCTGCAAAACCACCTCCTGCCAAACCTGTATTTCCACATCACGACGACCTACGACATCCTGCGCCACTCGGGGGTGGAGCTCGGGAAGATGGATTTCCTGGGCAAGTCGTAGCGCCGCGTCGCTGCCGAGGCCTGCTAGCCGGGTAAGGACTTGGAATAGATATGCTGGGTCTTCACTCGAGTGAATCCGCTCGCCAGATAAAATTCGTGCGAAGCGTCACGCACCACATTTGAACGCACCACTATTGCCCCAAGGTTTTCGGCAAGTGCCCACTGCTGCACCGCATTTACCAGGAGCGTTCCTACGCCGCGACGCCGTGCCGCCGCATCCACCACGAGACCAATTATCTCGACACGCTCCCCCGCAGTCAGAACGAGCCTGCGCTCCACCTGTATCCAACCTAGAAGCCTGATCCCCGGGTCCTCTGCAACCATCAGCTGCTGCGAAGGCATTGCATCGAGGACTGCAATGCGTGCGCGCATATCTTTCACGGGGACCGGGTGTCCGAATTGCGCGGACAGGCGGGCGATTTCGGCGGCATCGGCCACTGCTGCGCGACGGATACGCACCGCTTTGGATGGCTCATTGGTGCCTAACTTGTGTGGTTCGCCTTTCATCCCCGAGACTTCATCCACGGCAACGTGTCCAGATCAAGGTTGCCGCCGCTTAGGATAATCCCAACACGCTGGCCGGCAATATGAAGCTTGTCCTCCAACAGCGCCGCATAGGGTACGGCAGCGGATGGCTCGACAATGATCTTCATCACTTCCCAGATCGTGCGCATCGACTGCACGATGGACTCCTCGGATACCGTGACGATCTCATCGACGTAACGCCGGATCTCGGCAAACGGCAGCTCGCCGAGAGAGCTGCGCAAACCATCCGCGATCGTCTGCGGATTGACGCTCGGAATGATGTGCCCGGCCTTGAAGGAGCGATAAGCATCGTCTGCGCCGGCGGGTTCAACGCCCACCACACGAATACCCGGCTTCATACTTTTACTTGCGACTGCGACACCTGCGAGTTGCCCTCCTCCGCCGACGGGACAAAGCAGCAGATCAAGCTCAGGGAGGCTCTCGAGCAGCTCCACTGCGGTCGTGCCCTGTCCTGCCATCACGCGCATATCGTTATAGGGATGAATGAGCGCAGCCCCGGTGGCGGCGATCACACGCTCGCAAGCGCTCTCGCGAGCGGCGAGCGTGGGCTCGCAGAGGACGACGCGCGCGCCGTAGCGAACGACCGCAGCCTGCTTTGCCTGGGATGCATTATTGGGCATGACGATATGGGCGGGGATGCCGCGCAAGCCTGCCGCTCGCGCCAGAGCAGCCGCGTGGTTGCCCGATGAATGCGTGGCTACGCCCCGTTGCGCTTCCTCATCGGTAAGCAGGAAAACCGCATTGGTCGCCCCGCGTGCCTTGAAGGCTCCCACCTTCTGGAAATTCTCACATTTGAAGAAGAGCCGAGCGCGCGCCTGCGCGTCGAGCGTGGCGCTTGTCAGCACCGGCGTACGGTTGATCTTGTCCTTGATGCGCGCATGAGCTTCGCGGATGAGCGCGAGATTCAGGCCCATGTGAGGGCAATCAGTCCGCGCTTCATCCGCATAGATTACAAATAATGACGCCTTTCTCAATGAGTTAGGACGCTCACCCATCTAAAGCCGCTGCTGTTCCCTATAACCCGATGATTTATAAGACCTTAATGAGCCATAAGGACTGTATATTTGTCTAGTACTGTATATTTATATAGTCTCTATAGACATGCCCCTGCCGAGCCTTATTCCACGTTCCCGTACCCAGGCCCCCTTGCTGTGGGAGATCCCGGGTATCTGGCGCGCTCATGAGCTGGCAGCCGTCAAAGCCCGCTCCACTGGCCATATGGCGCTTGATGCCCTGCTGCCCGGCGGCGGCTGGCCGATCGGAGCTCTGACAGAACTCATTCCTTTAATAGAAGGCATCGGTGAAGTCGCCCTGCTGCAGATGTCGCTCAAGCGGCTCTGTGATGAAAAGCGGCACATCGTCTTTGTGCATCCGCCGTACATTCCGTACGCCCCCGCTTTACTAAGTGCCGGCCTGCTGCTGCCACGGGTGCTATGGATCGATGCGGCCCATGATGAGGATGCGCATTGGGCGGCTGAACAGACTTTGCGCGAGGGGGCGGCAGGAGCCGTGCTCCTGTGGAGCCATGCGGTCGCTGACCGGCCTTTGCGCCGCCTGCAGCTTGCCGCCGAAGCCGGAGAGTCCCTCGCCTTTATCTATCGGCCAGTCGTGACTCTCAATAGTGCCTCGCCCGCGGCGCTGCGCATCGTGCTGCGGCCGGCTCCCGCTGCACTGGGCGTTGAAGTGCTGAAGGTGCGCGGTGGACGCGGCGGCGCGGTGGTCCTTCCCGTTCAAGCCCATGTTTGATGGAACATTGTCGTGCTGTGGCTATGCATCGCCTCTCCCGTTCAGGAAAAACACGCGCTGAAGGCGCTCGCTGGCTGGGCAGGACAATTCAGTAGCTGCGTCTGCCTGGATGCCGAGCGGTGGCTCCTGTGGCTCGAAATCGGCTCGAGCCTGCGCTATTTCGGCGGCCTCAAGGTGCTGCTCGAAAAAGTGACTGGGGGTTTAAATGCGCTCGCTCTTACGACCACGACTGGCGTGGCACCGACGCGGGAAGCTGCGGCGCTTCTTGCCCGGCGGCCGCAGGCGCCGCCCGTCGTGCAGCTTGATCATCTGCAGCAGGCGATCGCAGCGCTGCCACTCAATGAACTTGCTCTGCCGCCCGCAGCCATCGCAGGCTTACAGGCGAGTGGAATTACGCGCATAGGCGAGCTGCTCGCTCTGCCGCGTGATGCACTGGCACGACGCTGGGGCTTGCAGATGACGGATTACCTGCAACGTCTGCTCGGCGAGCGAGCGGATCCACGCAAACCCTATCGCGCCCCGCACACCTATCACCGCCGCTTCGATTTTGTGGAGCCAGTGCAGACGGTGGAAGGATTGCTCTTTCCGCTACGGCGCATCCTGTACGAATTGCAGGGCTATCTGCGCGGCAGGGATGCCGCGCTGCAGGCGCTCGACGTGGCTTTGCGCCATCATGACCATGCGGACACCGTGCTGACGCTGCGCACCACCGATCCGCAGCGCGATGCGCTGCGGCTCTTCGCTCTGTTGCGCGAAAAGCTGGAGCGTACGCAGCTTCCCGGCGGCGTCATGCAAATCAAATTGGGCGTCGAGCGCTTCGTCGCCCTGCGCGACACGCAGCTGCATCTGTGGGATGAGACCGAGCGTCACGATGCCAGCTGGTCCGACCTCCTCGACAAGCTGCGCGCGCGCCTCGGCGATCAGGCGGTGCGGCGCCTGGGCTTGCGGGACGACCATCGTCCCGAGAAAGCCTGGTGCGTGGAGAGCGGCGCGGCGGCCGCGGCCCTGCCGCCGGCCTTTCCCGATCGACCCCTGTGGCTGCTGCCGCCGCGGCCCATCGAGCGGTTGCCAAAGCTGTTAGGCACACCGGAGAGGATCGAGGCGGGGTGGTGGAATGATGAGGACTCGAGCCGCGACTACTACATCGCGCAAACTGCAGAAGGCAGCCGCTGGTGGCTGTACCGCGAAGCTGCAACCGCGCGCTGGTTCCTGCAGGGCATCTGGGCATGAGCTACGCCGAGCTCTTGTGCGCGAGCAATTTCAGCTTTCAGCGCGGTGCCTCACATCCGTACGAACTCGTCGAGCGCGCCAAAGAGCTCGGCTATGCGGCGCTTGCGATCACGGATGAGTGCTCGCTCGCCGGCATCGTGCGCGCGCCCCATGCGGCCAAGGAGAGGGGCCTGAAATTGATCATAGGCAGTCAGTTTCGCCTTCCCGCAGAGGAGCGCGTGGTTCTGCTGGCGCCCAATCATGCGGCCTACACCGAGCTGTGCGAATTCATAACTCAGGCCCGGCGCGCCTCGAAGAAGGGCCGCTATGCCATCTGCCGCGAGACCTTTGCGAGCGGCCTTGAACACTGCATCGGCCTGTGCGTGCCGGCCGCGAGCATTGACGAGGATGCCGTGCGCTGGTTCGCTCGCCTTACGCTCGCGCGGCACTACCTCGCCTTCACGCACGGTCTTGCGCAAGACAGCGAGCGGCGGCTTCAGATACTGCGCGGACTCGGCGCCGCGAGCGGCCTGCCGCTCATCGCAGTAGGAGATGTGCACTATCACCTGCGCGAGCGCCGTCCTTTGCACGATGTCCTCACGGCGATTCGCCTGACGACAACGGTTGATCAGATCGGACGCGCGGCATTCCCCAACGGCGAGCGGCATCTGCGCCCTCTGGCAACGCTGCGCAGGCTCTACCCGCGCGAGCTTCTTGCAGCGACGCTCGACATTGCGCTCGAGTGCTCCTTCTCGCTTGACTCTTTGCACTATGAATATCCCGAGGAGCTCGTGCCGTCAGGTGTGAGCGCTCTTCAACACCTGCGCAAACTGACCCTGGAAGGCGCCGCGCGCCGCTGGCCCGCGGGCACGCCTGCCGAGATTCTGGTGCAGATCGACAAAGAGCTCGCTCTCATCGCCGTGCTGCGCTACGAGCATTATTTTCTCACCGTCGAGGACATGGTGCGCTTTGCGCGCTCCAACAACATTCTCTGCCAGGGCCGCGGCAGCGCTGCCAATTCCGCCGTCTGCTATTGCCTGGGTGTCACCGCGGTCGACCCGGCGCGGGTCAGCATGCTCTTCGAACGCTTCGTCTCCAAGGAACGCGCCGAGCCGCCGGACATCGACATCGACTTCGAGCACGAGCGCCGCGAGGAAGTCATCCAGTACGTCTATAACAAATACGGCCGCCACCGCACCGCGCTCGCCGCGACCGTGATCTGCTACCGCCGCCGCATGGCGGTGCGCGATGTCGGCAAGGCGCTCGGCCTGTCGCTCGAAGTGGTGGCAGCGCTCTCGCAGGCCCTGCAGTGGTTCGACGGGGATGCGCAGCTGCCCACGGAATTCGCGAAACTGGGATTCGATCCGCGCACACGCAAGGCGCGCCACCTGGTGGCGCTCGTCAAACAACTCGTCGGCTTCCCGCGCCATCTGTCACAGCACGTGGGCGGCTTCGTGATCTCGCAGCACCCCCTGTCCACACTCGTGCCGGTCGAGAACGCCGCGATGGTGGATCGGACCGTCATTCAATGGGACAAGAACGATCTTGAGTCCCTGGGTCTTCTGAAAGTGGACTGTCTCGCGCTTGGCATGTTGACCGCCATCCGCCGTGCGCTCGATCTCGTCAGCCTGTTTCGCGGCCGGCCCTTCACCATGCAGGACATCCCCGATGGGGATCCTGCGACCTACGACATGCTCTGCCGCGGTGAATCCGTCGGAGTGTTCCAGGTCGAATCGCGCGCGCAGATGTCGATGCTGCCGCGTTTGAAGCCACGCTGCTATTACGACCTCGTGATCCAGGTCGCCATCATTCGCCCCGGACCGATTCAAGGCGGCATGGTGCATCCCTACCTGCGCCGCCGCGTGGGAGAGGAAGAAGTCGAATATCCAAGTACTGAGCTCGAGAGAGTGTTGAAGCGCACCTATGGCGTGCCTCTCTTTCAGGAGCAGGTGATGGAGATTGCCATCGTCGCCGCCGGCTTCACTCCGGGCGAGGCGGACATGGTGCGCCGCTCTATGGCAGCGTGGCAGCGTCGCGGAGGACTCGAGCAGTTCCGCGACAAGTTGCTTCAGGGCATGCACGACCGCGGTTACACGCCGCAATTCGCGGCGCAAATCTATCAGCAGATCCTGGGCTTCGGCAGCTATGGCTTTCCTGAGTCCCATGCCGCCTCCTTCGCTCTGCTGGCCTACGCTTCCTCGTGGCTGCGTTGTCATGAGCCCGCAGCCTTCGTCGCCGGCCTGCTCAACAGTTGGCCGATGGGGTTTTATGCGCCCGCACAGCTGGTGAACGATGCGCGTCGCAATGGCGTCAGCTTTCATCCCGTCGATGTTCAAAGGAGTGACTGGTATTGCACTTTGGAGCCCGACGCTGCGGGTGTGCCGGTGGTGCGCGTGGGACTGTGCATGATCACGGGTCTTGCGCAGGGGGAAGGCCGCGCCATCGTGATGGCGCGTGGTCATGGACTCTTCGCAAGCGTGGATGATCTTGCTCATCGCGCGGCTCTCACTCGCCGCTCGCTCAATGCTCTGGCACGCGCCGGTGCCTTGAATGCATTGGCCGCACATCGACGAGCCGCTCACTGGCAGGCCTTCGGTGTTGAGCGCCTGCCCGGTGCACTGGCGGGCACTTCGGCCCGGGAGCCCGACCTCATGCTGCCGCAGGCCACCGAAGCCGAAGAGATTGCCGCGGACTACGCAGGCCTCGGCTTTGGCCTCGGCCGACATCCGCTTGCCTTGCTGCGTTCGCGTTTCGATCGCTTGCACGTGCACCGTGCGGCCGACCTGGCTCATCTTAAGAACGGTCGGCGTGTCCGCGTCGCCGGCATCGTCACCCACCGCCAGCGTCCGGAAACGGCCTCCGGCGTGATTTTCATGTCATTGGAGGATGAGACGGGTATCAGTAATCTGATCGTCTGGCCCAGGATTCAGACGACGCAGCGCGCGGCGCTGTTCGGCGCACGCCTCATCATCGTCGAGGGAGAGCTGCAGAGCGCGTCCAACGTCACCCATGTGATCGCCGAAAAAATCAGAGACTACACCGCGTGGCTCGGCAGGCTGCCCACTCAGTCGCGTGATTTTCACTGATGCGCGCCACTGCGCAGCCGTGGCCCCTGCCACCGATAGCTACTGCGGCTCATTGTCGGTTCATGGCAACGACGACTCCTCCGCGCCAACGTTGTTGGCGATCAGCAACCGATTGTTGAGTGACGGATCGATAGGAATTTGGTCCGCTGCGCCGATTCCAAATAACTTCGACTCGATTCGAATCGTCACAGTCGCGAAGTCCTGACCGTGATTCGGCAGTTGGATCTCGCCGTTCGACCAGTGACGCATAGCGACCTCATCCAATGCGCGATCGCCGATCATACGAAAGCGAAACCCCACCTGCGAGGCAAAATCCCACCTTGAAGCGCTTAAGACGTCCGATTCAGTTCGCAACGCCAAACCGAAGCCGCAGAATCCCTGCACTGGACCGACATCGAATAGCTGCCAGCGCCGTGACAGAGAAGTTCCCCAGTACGGGTTGGCCAATTGCCGCGCTTCCCCCGTTCCGGGTAGCCGCAGCAGCTGTTGAGTCGTGAACCGAAAGACTCTGAACTCGTAGCGGTTCTCGTCCCAGGTCACGGACACCGGCAGAACCAGGCTGCCGGTCGAGGCCCAGAAATGATAGGTTCCACCCAGTCCGACCTGCAGTTCACAACTGTCGCACAGCGATTGTGCCTGCGCCGGGCGCGGCGCGTAGTCTGCGCACACAATGACCCCAATCAGGGCTAATCTAACTAGCGCCGCACCACGGACGCGGAAGAAATGCCCCACCGCGGCTGAGTTGAAGCGCAGCAATTGGCACGTGTGCCGCATGCCAAACGCCGTTCATCAGCGACTGCAGTGGAGGCAACGCTCGCCGGATGCCATCGAGCGCGCGCGTCGACCATCGGGATGCAGGCCTAGGGAGAAGAAGCGGGCGCGGCGGGACGGATCAAAGCCCGACGCCCCGTTGTGCACTTCGCGCAGTGCTCGCCATATCTTCCAGGCGCGCGGCTTTCTCCATGTGCCGCCAAGGCGCATGGCCAAGCGAATGGCGAGCGTGGCCCTGGCGCCGGCCCACACAAGGGCGGCAAGCACGCTGCCGCCCGGCCATTGCAGGAGCTGCACATCGAAACCCTCGCCCGCTCTCAGCAACGCGACCGTCGCCCAAGCCGTATATGTTTGAAGTTGTTGTCTCATACCATTTATCCGAACGCGAGCGCCGTAATTGCGAATCAGCTGCCCACACAACTGATGCCTGGGCAACATAATAGGCCAAAAAATCAGCTGTTTGCGAGCATCCTCCTCAATACCTTTTCCACATCGCGCACCTGTGCGCTCGTCAGCCCCTTCAACATGCGATTGACCACACGGACAAGACAGGCCTGCATTTTTGGAAATGCCGCTCTGCCGGCCTCGGTGACTTCAAGTGCCCGTGTGCGGCGGGTGTGGGCGAGCACCACGCGCTGGATGAGCCCCTTGCGTTCCAGCCGATCGATCATGCGGCTCATCGCGCCGCGATCGTAGTCCATGAATTTACACAGTTCGCACGCCGCCGTGGCTTTGCCCCTCAGCACATTCTTGAGGATGGCAAATTGCGCGCTCGTAACCTCGAGTGGCGCGACATCGTTGTCTGACAGGAACTCCTGATCCAGACCCTGGATGATGGCCATCCGGACCTGCATGATCAGCGGCACAAACTCCTCGTTCAGCCTCGGGGACTTCAGTTCATAGACCTTCTTTTCGGCAAGGTTTTTCACAGGGATACTTTAGATGCCTGGGCAACAGTTGTCAACGCAATTGTGTGACAACCCTCGCGCTCGCCGGCGCGGAACATGCTCAGGCCGCCCAGGCGCTGGCGGCAGCTTGGCGGGCCGAAACGCCGTGCCCTCTCACAGCGCACGAGATATCCGGGCTAGGGAACACATAGGTGCCGGGCTAGCGTCTGCATCAACGGCGGCCATCGCCGTACGGGGGCGAGCTAGCGGGACGACGGCAGCACCTCAGCTGCGATGTCCGGGTGCGTGACATCCCCACCCAGACTGTCGACCCAAGACTCGCACAGCGCGATCGCCTCTGCGGGACGGAAATTCGCAGGATCCAAGCACCACTCGAGCCACAGGCCGTCGATCATCGCCGTTAGTCCGATGGCGGCCAGGCGCAGCGAGAAGCGAAACTTGCCCGCCTCCGCTGCCAAGTCCGCCAGCATCGAGCGCACCAGGTCAACGTGCTCGCGATAGGTCTCGCCGTGCACCTTTTGAATCTCCGGCGAGTGACGGTACAGACTCCAGAATACGACCCATACCGTCAGGACGTCGCGGTCGAGGTTCGGCGGGGAAAACGTGGCCTTGAAGAATGCGCGCAGGCGCGCGCGCGCCGCGGCCGGAGCCTGCAGAGCCGCCGCGCGCACGCCGCCCACGAGCTCAGAGTTGAAATGCCGGTAGGCCTGAGCAATCAACGTGTCCTTCTTGGGGAAGTGATGGTTGATGAGGCCGATCGAGACTCGTGCCTGCGCGCTGATGCGACGCACGGACAGCCCCTCATGCCCGTAGCGCTTTAAGCTCTCGATCGTGGCGTCAATGAGCGCCTGGCGGCGCTCCTGCGGCAGCTGACGTTCGAAGCGGGGTTTGCGCGGGCTCACTTTAGGAATGCGCGCGAGATCAGGCGGCGCGCCGCAATCGCCGGCGCTTGAAGTCGGAGAGAATCTCGCGCGCGGCGTTGTGTCCTGGTGCACCCGTGACGCCTCCGCCGGGATGAGTGCCCGCACCGCACATGTAGAGGCCCTGCAAAGGGCCGCGATAATTGCCGTGCCCCAGCATCGGCCGCGCGGAGAACATCTGATCGAGACTGAGAGCACCGTGGAAGATGTCGCCGCCCAAGAGGCCGAAAGTGCGCTCCAGATCGAGCGGACTCATGATCTGGCGGCCAAGGACTGCCGCTTTGAAATTCGGTGCATAGGAGTTGACCGTATCGATCATGAGGTCGGCCACGGCCTCGCGATGATCGTCCCACGATGCGCCATTGGGAAGCTGGGGGGCGACGTGCTGGCAGAAGAGGCTGGCGACGTGCATTCCGCGCGGTGCCAGGCTGTCATCAATGGTTGACGGGATCACGAGCTCCACGATCGGCTGCTTTGACCAGCCATGCAGGCGCGCATCGAAATAGGCGCGCTCCATGTACGCAAGCGTCGGTGCGAGAATGATGCCCGCCGTATGATGATCGGCGAGCGTTTTACCGGGCAGACAGTTGAAGCTCGGAAGCTCAGCCAGCGCCACGTTCATGCGGAAGGTTCCGGAGCCGCAGCGCCACTGGGTCATGCGCGCATTAAACTCCTCCGGCAGATGCTCGGGCGCGATGAGCTTCGAATATAGAAGCTTCGGATTCAAATTGGAAATCACGGCCGCCGCGCGCAACGTCTCCCCTGCTGCCGTCACGACACCCACGGCGCGGTCGCCCTCGACGAGCACTTCGCGCACGGGAGTGGCCACGCGGATATCGACACCGCGAGCTGTTCCCGACTTGGCCATGGCCTGCGTAATCGCTCCCATGCCGCCTACGGCATGTCCCCAAGCGCCCTTTTTGCCGTTCACTTCCCCGAACACGTGATGCAGCAGGACATAGGCGGAACCGGGCGTATAGGGACTTGCGTAGTTGCCGACGATGCCGTCAAAGCCATAGACAGCCTTCACCGGCGCACTCTCGAACCAGCCGTCGAGATAGTCTCCCGCGGAATTGGCGAAGAGACCGAGGAGCTGGCGTCGCATGCTCATGTCGAGCTTGCGCAGACGCCCGCCGAGGCGTGCCGCATGCAGCAGCTCCGGCAACGCGCTGCGCCAGCTTCCCGCGACGACATTGGGCGGGGTCTCGAGTACCAGGTCGCGCAATACGTCGGCGACCTCTTCGAGCTTGCGCCCGTAGTCTTCGAGGCGCTCTGCGTCCGCGGCCGAAAATTTCGCCACTTCCGCGTGGGTCACGCCTGCGCCGACCTTAAGATACCGCCCGTCATCGGTCGGCAGAAAGTTGGCAAGCTTGCGCTCCACCACACGCAGACCATATTTGGCGAGCTCAAGATCGCGAATCACCTTGGGGTTCAGGAGCGAGACCGTGTAGGCCGCGACTGAATTGCGAAAGCCCGGATAAAACTCTTCCGTGACCGCCGCACCACCCACGACGGGGCGCTGCTCGAGCACCGTGACCTTCAAGCCCCCGGCGGCGAGGTAGGCCGCACAGACGAGGCCATTATGGCCGCCGCCGATGATCAGCGCGTCGCAGCTTTGCGGCACAGGCGGCTCTCAGGAATCAGGCTGCGCATGCGGCGCGCAAAGCTGCGCAGGCACACCTCATTGTCGTTCAACGGCCCGACCGTATAACTGCTCGAGGTCATCCCCGACTGCACGCGCTCGATGATGAGCTTATCCTCCAGGCTCACACGACGATTGATGCGCCAATTCAAATAGCGTGCCGCGTGCATTTCGCGCCGACTGTCCGGATGCACATAGACAATCTCACGCACCAGCGTCTCGGTCGGCGAGATCGGCAGGAACTGCATGAAATCGATTTGCTCAGGATAGATATCAAACGCGACATTCGGCCACAGCTTGAAATACGTCCACAGGCGCTGCCGCTCTGGCGGCAAAAAGTCGACCCGCGGCAGAACCTGCTGATAGAGCCGTTCCGACCAGTTGCTCGACGGGACATCGCGCAGCGTTCCCCACATCTTGTCGATCCACGGCTGCGCTTCAATGCCATAGCTCTGGCCGAAGAGACGCGTGAGCCCCGGGTGGGCCACATTGATGTGCAGCCCGTCAGAGTAGTTGTCGGCAACGTTCTTCCAATTCACCGCACGTGGGCGCAGCGAAACGCGACCGTGCGGGACGAGCTCATGCATCCGATAGGCCGCGAGTTCGTTAATGTAGGGCGCCGCCATCTCGCGCACGCTCGGCAGTCCCGGAGCAAAGCGCACAAAAATAAAGCCCATGAACACTTCGAGGTCAAGTGGCGCAAGCCCATGCCGGGTGACATCAAGACCCTTGAATGCCTCGCGCTGCGGCACGCCGATAAGACGCCCGTCGAGCGCGTACGTCCAGGCGTGATAG
>Ga0302325_10019519_pt1 | contig 14259 bp, 12 predicted proteins | sample Palsa_T0_2_FD_201948 | JGI IMG/M metagenome (GOLD analysis project Ga0302325, IMG submission 201948) | Peat permafrost microbial communities from Stordalen Mire near Abisko, Sweden - Palsa_T0_2 | ecosystem: Environmental > Terrestrial > Soil > Palsa > Peat permafrost | place: Sweden: Abisko... | reverse complement strand
CTGAGAGAAAGGGAACACCATGACTGAATCGCTGCCAGCTGCGGCCGTCGTCCGCGTCTCGCGCGCCACCTTCGACCCGAGCCGGTTCGCCGAGGTCGACGCCATGAACAAGAAGACCTCGGAGTACTTGGTCCCGGCCATCGAGCGGCTGGCGGGACTCATCCACTTTTACGCGGGCGTCTCGCCGGAGGGCTCGGCTGTCCAGGTCAGCGTCTGGGACACCGTCGAGCATGCGACGCAGCTGGACCACCTGAAGGAGATGACGGTCGACGCGCGCGGGGAGGCGGAGGCGGTCGGCGTGGCGTTCACCCCGATCGTCAACTACCCAGTCGGCTGGACCATCTGACGTGACGCGGGAACCGTTGACGATGCGGACCGTCCAGGCCAGGCGACATCTCGCCGTGTGATGGGGATGTATCTCTAACTGGCGCCCCCTTGTGGCTACTCCACGATCGCTTCCACTTTCCACGCCACCGCGGTCGAACGAGCGCTCCGGCGACCTAGCGCTCGCCCCGAATCGGCCTCGACGTGGGACCTCGTGCACCATCGCGTTGTCGCGTAGGAACAGGCGGACGGCCCTCCGCGCGACTCGAAGCCGGCCGTCATGACGACGATCGCGAGGGCCGCGAGCAAGGCACCTCCTCTGTACGCGGACGAGCGTCTAGCTATCTGCTCACAGCCATCAGAAGACGAATCCCGCCGAGCACGAGCAGCACGATCGACACGATCACGAGCGCGTGATAGGCGTCCGACTTGAGGTAGAACTTGTTGTCGTTGAGCCCGAGTATGTTGGCTGCCGATGGCTTGTAGGTTTCGGCGAACCACAGCCCGATCGCGCCGAGGATCAGCAAGAGGCCAGCAGGCCAGACGCGAGGCCCTCCGCCCAACCCTGGCGACCGGCGCCGGAATCGGAACCGCAGTCTCTGCAGCGGACCACTCGTCCGTCCACGCGTTGCCATCCCAATACCTACGCATCGCAGGGGCAGCCGGATCGGGATACCAGCCCGGCACGGCTTTCGCCTCCGGGTCGGCGTCCACTACGTGAGGCACTTCGGGCAGTTCGGCGGTGATGAAGACGGTCACGTCTTGGTTCGGCCTATCCGCGGACAGCGTGGGCCTTGTTTGGAGGCTCATGTCAGAAAGTGCGTCCGCGACCACTCGTACTCCATCGGCCGTGAACGGCACGGCGAACAGCTTCACCAGCTCGGAGGCCCGGCCGTGGTATCGACCCTTTGCCGCCAGTTGACGGATCTGGGCAGCTACTTGACTGTGTGCGTCTGAAGGCATTTGGCCACGGATGCGGTAGCGATTGGCGAGGATACGGTGCCTGACGGCGTGCGTAATCAGGCAGCCTTCGAGGTGTTGGGGGAACGCGCTTGTCGCCGATAGCAGGCCCCCGACGACGTTGCCCGTCGGAGCTTCAGAACCAGGATCGCGGGAGTCAGACGATCTCGGCCGATGGGCTCGAGGCTGCGTCGCCAACCATGGCGCGCTCGAGCCCGTGTGTTGACGCCGTCCGCGGGCGTGTTGCGAGCACGACGACGGTCGCGGCCGCGGCGAGCAGCACGGCGCCGGCGCCGGTGAGCAGTGCGACGTGCATTGCAGTGACGAACGCTGTGTGCGCTCGGTCTGACGCTTGCGTGCCAAGTCGTGAGGCTGCCGCGTAGGACTTCTTGACTTCGCTGGCGATCTTGCTGGGCAGTCCATGGAGATTGACTTGGCTGGTGTAGGTGGAGGTGAGGATGCTGCCGATGACCGCGATCCCGGTCGCGCCGCCGACCTCGCGGGAGAGGTCGTTGAGCGCTGAGCCGACGCCTTGCTGGGCGGGTGGCAGCGCCTCGGTGATCGCGCTGGTCGCTGGGGTCATCGCGGCGCCCATCCCGACTCCGAGCACGACGAGCCCCGCGGCCATGAGCGCGTACGGCGTGTGGGTGCCGGCCTGGGCGATGATCGCCACGCCCGCGGAGACCAGTGCCAGGCCACTGGCGCACACGGTGCGGGTGCCGTAGCGGGCGGTGAGCGCGGGGGCGAGGCGGGATGTGGGCACCATGACCGCCGCCAGTGGTAGCACTTGGACGGCGGCGAGCAGGGGCGTGTCGCCGCGGACCAGCTGGAGGTACTGCATGCCGATGAAGGTGAAGCCGAAGAAGGCGAAGAACTGGACGAAGATGGACATGCTCCCCGTTGCCAGCTGCCGGTTGCGGAAGATACGCGGGTCGAGCAGCGGGTGGGGCTGGTGCAGCTCCCACAGGATGAAGGTGGCGAGCAGCACAAGCGCAAGGATCAGGCCGATTAGTGTCCGGGTGGCAAGCCAGCCATAGGTCGGCGCTTCGATCACGGAGCACACAAGCGCGACCAGCGCTGCCACGGCGATGGCGGCCCCGGCGACGTCCAGGCGGGGATCGTCGTGGTTGGCTGACTCGGGCACGAACCGCAGCGTTCCTACCAGCGAGACAGCTGCGAGCAGCACGTTGAGCCCGAAGATCGACCGCCACGAGAATGCGACGAGCAGCGCGCCGGCGGCCACCAGCCCGAGGATCGCGGCGCCACCGCCGACCGCGGACCAGATGCTGACCGCACGGGTGCGCTCGGAGGCGGGGAACGTGCTCGTGATCGTCGACAGCGTCGCCGGCATCACCAGCGCCGCGCCGAGCCCGAGGACCGCGCGTAGCGCGATCAATTCGGTCGCAGAGGTGGCGGTCATGGCGATCGCCGAGCCGGCGCCGAAGATCAGCAGACCGACGATCAGAGCCATGCGGCGGCCGTAGCGATCGCCGAGCCCGCCGCCGGGCAGCAGCAGCGATGCGAACGCGAGCGAGTACGCGTCGATCACCCAGGTCAGGTCGGTTTGGGAGGCGTGTGTGTCGCGTGCGATGTCCGGCAGCGCGACATTCAGGGACGCCATCGCGGCAACAACAGCCGCCAGGGCCAGGCACACCACGGCAGTGATCACATTGTGGCGCGAGGACTGTGAGCGAGCGGCCATGTTCGATCCTTTCCTGGAGCTGATTGACGCTGCTGAACCTAGAACCGCACCGGCACGCTCAAATCGATTGGATCCCTAGTCGTGTCCCTGATCGATCGTCGGGGGTGCTGCGCTCGCGCCGTGTGCGGGCGTGGAACAGCGCGCGTAGGATGGAACGATGCTGATCGGCCGGGATCCCGAGCAGCGGTTGGTCGAGAGCTTGCTCGAGGACGCTCGCAGCGGAGCGAGCGCCGTTCTGCTGATCCGCGGCGAGGCTGGCATCGGCAAGACCGCGATCCTCGAGCACGCTGCCGAGACGTCCGGCATTCGAACGCTCTGCTGCACCGGGGTCGAGTCCGAGCACGACCTCACCTTCGCCGGGTTGGAGCAATTGCTGCGGCCGCTGCGCAGCCTGATCGACCGTCTGCCCGACCCGCAGGCCTCCGCGCTCAGGAGCGCCCTCGGGGTGAGCGGCGAGCGCGTGGAGGATCGACTGCTGCTCGGACTGGCCACCCTCAACCTCCTCGCCGAGGCGACGGCGGACGGCCCGCTGCTGTGCATCGTCGACGATCTCCAGTGGGTCGATGGTCCCTCGGCCCAGGCGTTGCTGTTTGCCGCGCGGCGGCTCGGTGCGGAGGGGGTGGTGATGCTGTTCGCGGTGCGTGACGATCCCGCTAGCTGGTTCGAAGCGCCGGGGCTCCAGCAGCTGACGCTCGCCCCGCTATCCGAGGCGGCGGCGCGGGAGGTGGTGGCAACCAGTCGAGGTGCGGTGCTCAGCCAGGAGATGCAGCGCCGGCTGCTCGCGCAGGCGGCGGGCAATCCCCTGGCGCTGCTCGAGCTGCCCGCGCGAGACGGGGCCGTTGGCGACGCCACGGCGATCGAGGCGTCGTTCCGCGCGCGAATGGTGGGTCTGCCACCGCAGACGCGCCGTCTGCTGCTGCTGGCGGCCGCCAGTGACGCCGAGGAGCCGGGCATGTGGATGGAGCTCGCCCGGATCGGCGACCTGCCACCGACCGCTACGCGGGCGGGCGTGGATGCCGGCCTGATCGGCGATGTCGATGCGATCGTGTTTCGGCACCCGCTGGTCCGTTCGGCCGTGTACAACGCCTCGTCGGAGGCAGAGCGTGCCGAGGCGCACCGGCGGCTGGCGTGCGCGGCGACCGACTCGCTCGCGCGTGCCTCCCATCTGGCCGCGCGACCCGCGAGCCTGACGAGGCTCTGGCCGAGGAGCTCGAGGCGGCGGCATCGGCCGCTACGCGGCGGGGGGCGTTCGCGTCGGCCGCGGGTGTCTTTGGTCGGGCGGCCGAGCTGTCGACCGATGCCGGCGGTCGGGTTCGTCGGCTGATCTCAGCCGCTCAGGCATACCTGGACGCTGGGGAGTCAGATGCGGCGTCCCGCCTGGCGGAGCAGGCGCTCATAGGCGCCACCGCGGGTTCGGACAGGGCAGCGCTCGCCGGCGTGCAGGGTGCACTCGAGTTACAGCGCGGGACGCCGGCCGCGGCGTACGAGCTGCTGCTCGCCGGTGCTCACGCTGTGGCCGCTGATGATCCCGGGCAGGCACTAGAGCTTCAAGCCCATGCCATCACCCCGGCGTTCGTCGCCGGCTGGCCTGAGCGGGCATTTCACGAGGCTCATGAGTTCGTCAAGGATCTGCCGCCCACGGGCAGGCCACACGAACCCTTCCTCCGGTTGTTTCTAAGCGTGATCGTCACCGCCGAGGTGGAGTCTCGGGATGGCGCGCGGCAAAGGCTCGTTGAGGCCGTCGACGTCGGAGTGGCCGCGGACGATTTCCGGTTCATGATCTGGGCGGGGATCGCAAGCGCCTACCTCGGAGACTTGCGCAGCGCTCGCGAGCTGTTCGTGCGCGCGGGGGCGCTGGCGCAGGCGGCAGGGTCGTTCAACACGCTCCCCGTGGCCCTGCTCGGACGCGCCCGGCTCGACGTCAATGCTCATGCTTTCGACGACGCGGAGGAGCATACGCAGGATGGGATCGAGCTCACTCGGCAGCTCGGGCAGGAGAACCTCGAGACTTGCTTTGCTGCGATCTTGGTTCGTTGCCTGGCGGCGCGCGGCCAGATCGACGAGTGCCGGGAGCTGGCCGAGACGACGCTGAACCGAGCGCTCGCCCACGGGCTCGCGGTCGCCGCCGACGACGTTCGCCTGGGAATCGCGGAGCTCGAGCTGTCGCTCGCACACGGCGCCGCCGCCCGGGACATGCTCGAGGCGCTCTCGCATCCGCTGTTCAGGCTCCGCGCTGCTCCGATGCTGGTGGAGGCGACGCTCTTGAGCGGTGACGCCGAGCCAAGCCGAGCGGCTCTCGATGCACTCCAAGCCTTCGAGCAGGGGCACGACCCCCGCCTACTCGGGATCCTAGAGCGGACGCGTGCGCTGCTGGCGCCGTCCCCGCAGCTGGCCGACGGGTTGTTCCTCGAGGCACTGTCACACCTGCGCCAGCACGCGCCCCCGTTTGAGCGGGCCAGGACGGAGCTCGCCTACGGCGAGTTCCTACGTCGCGCGCGGCGCCGAACGGAGGCGCGCGTCCAGCTGCGCGATGCGCTCGCGACGTTCGAGGGACTGAATACACCGCTGTGGGCAGACCGCGCCCGAGCTGAACTCGAGGCCACTGGGATCAGAGCGCGCAAGCGTGATCCGTCGACGCTTGACACCCTGACCCCGCAGGAGCTTCGGATCGCCAAACTCGTCGCCGGCGGCGCCAGTAACCGCGAGGTCGCCGCCCAGCTGTTCCTCAGCCCCAAGACGATCGAGTACCACCTCCGCAAGGTGTTCCTGAAACTCGGCGTGTCCTCGCGCGTCGAGTTGGCGCGCCAGCCATTGGTCGCCGCGGATGGCCGGGCAGCGGACTAGGGACCAGACCAGGGAAGCACCCGAGACGAAGCGGTCCGCGCGGCCTTAGCGTGGCCGACATGACATCTCACGCCACAACCGCACCCCGCGACGCCATGACTTTCGATCCTGTCGCGGCCCTGGACGACCTGCTGCTGGATGTTGGCCTCTCCAGCGCGGAAGCCGGAGGCACCGTGGCGTTCGCCGGTGAAGATCCCGTCGTCCCCGCGGCCCACCGTCTCGGTGCCTGTATCGGCATCCCGATGATGGCTGCCGCCGTCGCCGCCGCCGCACTTCACCGGCACCGGGGCGGCCCCCGGCAGGACCTCGAGCTCGACCTGCGTCAAGCCGTTCACGGCATCAACCCGGCTGCGTTCTGGCATCCAACCCTGAACGGCGAGCCGGCTCCCCATCCGCTGGTGCTCGACAACCCATTCCTGATCGTTCCCTACCGCACACGCGATGGCCGGGTTGTCATGGCATCGGGGGTCTACCCGCACCTCGCCGCCTCATGGTGCCGCTTCCTGAACGTCCCCCCAGACATGGAGAAGGTTGCCGCAGCGGTGGCCAGCTGGGACTCGTTCGAATTGGAGAACGCCGCCAGCGACTCGGGGCTGCCGATCTGCGTCGTGCGCACGCCCGAGGAATGGCTCGCCGAGGAGCAAGGAGCGCTGCTCGCCGCCCAGCCCGTGATCGGGCTCGAGCGGATCGGACACGCCCCAGCACGGGACCTCGGCCGGGCCGAGCGTCCGTTCGACGGAGTGCGCGTGCTGTCGTTCACGCACGCGGTTGCCGGTCCTACCGTGGGTCGGACGCTGGCCGAGCACGGGGCTGACGTGCTCGGCGCCACCCGCCCGAACGACTACGAGCACGAGTTCATCTACGCCGAGGCGAACGTCGGCTCCCGCAGCGCGTACGTCGACCTCGAGAGCCCGACGGGGCAGGAGCGATTGGTCTCCCTGCTGCCTGATACCGACGTGGTGGTCAACAACCATCGCACCGGGTCGCTGGAGCGCCACGGCCTCGAACCTCGCGAGCTGGCGGCACGACACCCCGGTCTCGTGTACGTCTCGGTCACGTGCTACGGGTCGACCGGCCCATGGGCCGAGCGCGGAGGCTTCGACATGAACGGGTCGGCTGCCTCCGGGCTGATGACGATCGAGGGAACCGAGGCCGATCCCAGACTTCCCGTGACCGCGCTGATCAACGACTACATCACCGGCTACATGGGCGCCATCGGGGCGATCGCTGCGTTGACCAAGCGGGCCACCGAAGGTGGCTCGTGGCACGTCACCGTCAACTTGACGAGAACTGCCATGTGGTGCGGATCGCTCGGCGTCGTGGATCCGGCCGTCGCCGGCCAAGGCGACGAGCACACTCTTCGCGAGCCGCTCCCCTACGACGCTCCCAGTCCGCTCGGGCCCGTCCACATGCTGGCCCCGCCCGTGCGCTTCTCCCACACGCCGCCCTCGTGGCCCGACCCGATCCTGGTCCCACGGGGATCGGGTCGCGCCGAGTGGCGATCTGCGCCCACTGCGCGATCAGGGACGGGCCGGTGATGCGCACACCCGACAACCGCGCCCACGCCCTCGCTTGCATGTTCGCCGCTGCTGCTGCGGTCTGTCTGCTGGCGCCGTATCACGCGATCGCGCGAGAGACCGCCCAGCGGCAATCCGCCAGCGAGCTGCGTGCAACGCACGTGCACGTTGCCAGTGGAGCGTTGCAGGGTGAGGTGGTGTCCGGCGGGCGCCAGTGGCTGGGCGTTCCGTACGCTGCTCCTCCGATCGGAGCGCTTCGCTGGCGGCCTCCGGCGCCGGCGGCGAGCTGGCGGGGAGTGCGGCTGGCGACCCGCTTAGCCCCCGCTTGCCTTCAGTCAGCCACTCAGTACGACATCGCGCAGGGGTCGGAGAACTGCCTGTACCTGAACATCTACGCCCCGGGCGCTCGCGCCGGCCGGCAACGGCTGCCGGTGATGGTCTGGCTTCATGGAGGCGGGTTCGTAAACGGGTCGGGCAACGACTTCAACGGCCGGTTCCTGGCCGCGACTGCTCGGGCGATCGTGGTGACCGTCAACTACCGCCTAGGCCCGTTCGGATGGCTGGCGCTGAAGTCGCTCGAGCAAAACGGATCCTCAGGCGACTATGGATTGATGGACCAGGTCGCAGCGCTCAAGTGGGTCAAACGCAACATTCCCGCGTTCGGCGGCAACCCCGGCGACGTGCTGCTGTTCGGCCAATCCGCAGGCGGCGAGAGCGTACTCGCGCAACTGGCATCACCGCTGGCCACCGGGCTGTTCGAGCGCGCAGAAGTGGAGAGCGCTCCGACCGCGCTGACGCTGCCCACGATGGCGACGGCGGAGACTCGCAACGACGGCGCGTACGCCAAGACGCTGGGCTGCACCGACGAGGCAACCCAGGCCGCCTGCTTGCGCGCCGTCCCGGCGCAGCGCGCGCTTGCCGCCGCGCACGAGGACATGGACCTGATTCGCGACGGCGGGCTGTACTGGACCCCGGTCGTGGAGACACCAAGCCTGCCCGCCCCGTGGACCACCCTGTTCAACGCCGGGCGCTTCAACAAGGTGCCGGTGATGATGGGCAACACCCGGAACGAGGGCAGACTGTTCATCGCGATCTACGAGAACGACCTCGGCCACCCCGTGACCGCCGCCGACCTGATCAAGCCCGGGCTCGAGGTTTACGGCGCCAACGCCGGCGCGGTCGCCGCGGAGTACAACCCGATCCAGTACCCCGACCCGTTCGTGCAGGCCTCCGACGTCACCACCGACGGGATGATCGCGTGCAGCAACGACCTCACCCGCGACGCCCTCCTCGCCGGGGGCGCACCCGCCGTCTACAGCTGGGAGTTCACCGACCCCAACGCGTTCAACGTCGACGTAGTCGGGAAGTACCACGCGATCGAGGACGGGCACGACTCGAACCTCCCGTTCCTGTTCCAATGGAACCCGGGTCACGCCGCCGTACACATCTCGCCATTCACCTCCGCCGATCGGATGATCGCGATCCAAATGGGCAGGTACTGGGGGCACTTCGCCCGCACGGGCGATCCCAACGGCACCGGGCTCCCCACCTGGCACCAATGGGTGCCGGGAACCAGCACGCCCACAGAAGAGCTCACCCCCGGCGGCGCGCAGGCGATGACGCCGGGCGCCTATTACCAAGAGCACAAGTGCAGCTTCTGGGATTCGCTGCTCTCGTCGGGAGCGTGACCTACCCGACACAGCGCTCCCTCACGCCGATCCCGTGGCTCGGCATCTCTGCGTTCCCCGCCTGGCCAGGTCGTCGACGGCATCCGAACGAGCGGATTCGCCCATTACCTATGCAGAATGACGACGGGCGACTCCGATCCGCAGCTGCGCTTTCAGCGACCAGCGCCGCGGCGTGCGCGAGCGCTTCCCGTTCGTTGTGCTCTCCGCAGCCACCACGATTTGCTCGGAGCGGTAGATCAGCTCGTCGACTCCGAACGGCAAGAGCTCGCCCCCTTCGAGTCGTTTGAACCCGGATACCGTTACGCCCTGGCGGGCTAGCGTAAAGGCCGCGACGCGGTCGCCCACAGCCGCGCGGCTGCGTGATCCGGTCTCAACCACACGGAGGTGCGCGATGCACCCAACCCTCTTTAACGCCGCCGGCCAACCGCGCGCCGCGGTCACGATGCCCGGCTACCATGCCGGCCGCCCACCACGTAACAAGGGGCGACGGTACCCGCCGGACCCGCCGACCGTCGAGGAGATCATCGCCGTGATGCGGTCCGCCGGCACCGGCTCGGATGGAGTCAGGCTCCGCGCGCTGATCGTCGTGCTCTGGCGCGCCGGTTTGAGAATCAGCGAAGCGCTCGCGCTTGCCGAGACCGATATGGACGCGCGCCGCGGAGCTGTCCTTGTCCGCCACGGGAAAGGCGACAAGCGCCGCGAGGTCGGAATGGATGCGTGGGCATGGGAGCAACTCGAACCGTGGCATCACCTCCGCACTCGTTTTCCGGTCGGCTCGTTCTTCTGCGTGATTCATGGCCCTACGGCCGGACGCAACTGGGAAGCGGCGTCCGCGCGCCGGCAACTCACTCGCACCGCCGCAGCTGCCTGAGTCCGACGCCGGGTGGCGCCACATCAACTTCGTCATGCGCACGCGGTCGAGATGGCGCGTGAAGGCGTTCCGCTGGTCGTTTCCAGAGGCAACTCGGGCATGCCCACCTCGGGGTGACGTCGATCTACCTCCAAGGCATTGACAGCTCGGAGATCATCGACACCGTCCACGCCCGACGACCACCGATGATCCCCGCCAGCGCCGGCCTCCGCACGACGCTGTAACCAGCGCCGAGCGGAGCGGCGGTTGGGTGGACCAGCACCGCGCCCGAGCGATCAAACCCAAGCGAGGTTTGCGCCACCGCGCGGCCGCGACGCAGATCGCCGAGTGCGGGGCTCGCGTCGCGGGCTGCGGATCCGGTTAGGTGCCGATGCATGCTGCGGCCACTTGTTGTTGCGGCTCTGGCGAGAAGCGGGTGCGTCGCGATAGTCGGCAAGAGGCCTGCTCAGACGCGTTGACGAGGGTTGAGCCAGCGGCTTATGCTCCGGAGTTGGTCGACCGCCGAAGCTGAAAACCGGAAAAAAGAGAGGTTCAGATGCCGAAGACATCGAAGGCGACCGCCTCACGCGTCCACGTGATCGAGGGCGTCGGCGAAGGCCGCTCCGAAGAGCTCGACGGCTACACAGCGGCGTTCTCGTCTTACACAGCGGACTACGACCCCGCGGAGTTCTTTCGAGGGCTTCCTGACGACCGCTGCCAATGTCGCCACTGGGGATATGTGCTCAAAGGCAAGGTCGTCTTTCGCTATGCCGACCGAGAAGAGACCTACGAGGCAGGCGATGCCTTCTACGCGCCGCCGGGACACACACCCGCCGTTTTCGAAGGAACCGAGGTCGTCGAGTTCAGCCCAACTGACGAGGCGGCCAAGACAAGCGAAGTCGTCCGCCGGAACCTGGCTGCGAGCCAGTAGGCGTTAGCCGGGCGAAGTTCCTCAGACCCGCTCGTACCTCGATCATGTCGGCCGGGCGTGGACGTCGCGTTCGTTGCCCGGCAACTCCGGCACGTCAGCCCCGCCGCCACTCTCACGGTGTACGCGCACCTGTTTGACAGCGCCGCGAACATCGGCGGTGTCGGTGGCACAAGTCTGAGGACGTCGTCGGCAACCTCCCCTGCTCTGCGCTCGGAAAGCGCGCCTGACGCGGGCGAGCGCTTTTGCCATCTGACGGGTCCGACCGGCCACGATCGAGTTGGCGACGAAGCGCGCGGCTCGGCTCGCCCGGGATCGGCGCTGCGACTGACGATCGTCCAATTCCGAGCGCGGATGTCGCCGAGAGCAGGGCTCCCACACTGGGCGCAGGATCAGGCGATTGCCTCGGTGGTCCAATCTCGGGTTTGGAGAGAAGTAGGGATGGAACCCTTTCTCCCCGCCGTTCTACCTTTTCGGGAGGCGAGGTTGCCCGCCCTGGCACCGCTTCTGCAATCGGCCAGAAGAGCAGACCGTTACCCTCGCTCAATCTACATCGCGCGACCGCGGGCTCATCCCATCACGACGCGCGGAGGAGCTCACTATGCATGACAACCAGATTGCGCTGATCACGGGGGCCAACAAGGGGATCGGACTTACGATCGCCAAGAATCTCGCGAAGCACGGCCTTACCGTCCTGGTCGGCTCGCGCGACCTCGCGAACGGTGAGACGGCGGCACAGGGCATCGACGGCGACGCGCACGCGATCCAGCTCGACGTCACCGATCAGGCCTCGATCACCGCCGCCGCGGACCGGGTCCGCGAGGAGTTCGGCCGGCTCGACGTTCTAATCAACAATGCGGGCATCTCCCACGCGACACCCTGGGAGGAGATGCCGGGAAACACGTTCGAGGAGAAGGCGCAGTCGGGTCAGCTCAGCAAGGTGTCGCTCAACGAGTTGCGCGAGATCTTCGACACGAACGTGTTCGGCGCGCTCGCGGTCACACAGGCAGCGCTTCCCCTGCTTCGCGAGGCGCCATCTCCCCGGGTCGTCATGGTCTCAAGCGGGGTCGGCTCGCTCGCTGCTGCCTCCCAACCCGGGAATCGGTACCGCGCGATGTTCGGCGCCTACTCGGCCTCGAAGGCCGCGATGAACGCGATCACCGTCGGCCTCGCGATCTCCCTCGAGTCCGAAGGAATTCGGGTGAACGCGATCTCACCGGGGTTCGTCGCCACCGACCTCAACAACCACAGAGGAGTGCTCCCCGTGGAGGAAGGCGGCAGGGACGCGATTCGCCTCGCGCTGCAGGAGGGCGGTCCGACGGGAACGTTCACCGATCAGGACGGCGACACCATTCCCTGGTAAGGCTCCGGAGATGGGCGCTCACCCGGCCACTCCTTGACGACAACTCCATCGCCGACTCAGCCGTCCTCGTCGCCGATAGCAGGGCGTGGTTTGAGCGCGGCCAGCGAGCCACTTGCGTACGCAAACGGCCCGACCTGCACGCGGTTTCGTGCGCTCTACGGCCGGGGCGAGATTCGATCGCTCAGGTGCCGAGAAGCTTGTGCTTCTGAGCCTCAAACTCGGCGGCGGTCAGCGCCCCGCGGTCGCGAAGGTCGGCGAGCTTGCTGAGCTGATCGGCGACGTCCGGCTGCGGCTCTGGCGCTGCGCCGCCGAGCGGCGTCAGCCCTCCCTCTGTCAGGACGAACGCCGATGCACCCGAACTCTGCGCCTGCGTCAGCAGCTGCTCGCGGAGGCCTTCGGGGTTCTCGGTGGCCTGCCGCAGGATGTCCGCCAGCCCGCCGCCGCCCAGCCCGACGCCGGCCAAGCCTGCTGCCGGCGCGTGTGGCGCGCCCTCGGGCACCTGCGGCGCGCCTACCGGGCCCGCCGCCGCACCGCCGAGCGTTGAGACAGCCTGCGCGATCTGCTCATCGGTTGCTGCATCCTCAGCTTGCGCTGCCGTGTACATGGGCGCGAACTCCTGCTGCAGCGCGGGCCGATCGAGCACGACCTTCTTGCGGTGGCCGGGGTCGTAGCGGAGCGGTACGGTCGCGCCTGCCTGGAGACGGTCTTCCAGTGCGAGGAACACGACCCCTGCCGCGTGGCTGAGGTCTCCGCCCTTGAAGTTGGGGTCGTTCGACCAATCGGCAGCGTTGGCGTAAACGGTCACATCCTCGGTGTCCCCATCGCCGAAGACGACCCGCACTGTAACTTCCCAGGACTCGATCCCGCCTCCGTACCGCGGGGCGATCGATTCGAGCTTCGTGACAACACCCTTGGTGCTGGCTCCGTCGGTGAGCAGATCCTTGTGACCGAACATACGGGGCCCCTATCGGTTGGGAACGGAGCTGAGTTGTGATCGCTCCGGTTCGGGGATTCTGCCAGCTGAGGCAATCCGGCGGTGAGCATATGGAGGAGCCGCCGGCCTGCTGTGTGGAACCCCCGAGGTCGCGGGGTACAACCGATCACGGGTCGGAAGCGATCGAGATCGAATCCCTCCTCGACCTGCTCCGCGACCAGCTTGCCGTCGAGCCGACACCCGGCGGCCAGAAGGCGCCGACGCTCGCATTCCTCCCGGGCACGCTCGCTTCCGTCGCGAATCGGCGCGCTCGCTATCAACGGGATCCGGTCGTCCACCACCCACGTTTCGACTGCCGCTTGCTCTCCGCGCTTCGGCGGCGCGATCGCTGCCAGCGGCGCACGTGACCCCCTGAAGGTTGATCCTGACGCTAATGCACCAGACAAGTCCTCTACGCAGCTGCACGCCTCGGGCGTACGGGTTAAAGGCACGCGTTCCGCGAAGGGCAACACCAGCATCAACTCCACATTCGCCTCGTTGCGCGTCCTGAGTTGCCGGCGTTGCACGTCTCGTGCCGCCGGCGAGCCCGGACGCGCATTGCGCGGAAACCGCGCATCTGCGTGACGATCGCATTCGCCTTCCCGCCCTGACCCGAGGCGCGAGTGTTCATAGGCGACGAACCGGCGGTGCTCGTCTGGCGGGACGAACGCGATCGCTTGCGACCGCTGCTGGTCCGACGCGGGCCGGCTCGACGGTCACGCTGCGATGCGCGCATTTGGCGAATCTCAGGACGGGGTCTCGCGACGCGATGGGGTCCCGCCCTGCTTTCGTGACGCCGCGGGGACCGCGCCCGGGCGACTGCGAGACGGTGACCGCCGATCGGAGTCGCAGTGAAGCACTTGCTCAGCGGCACGGAACGGGACGACTGAAGGTCTATAGAGATCATCCGCAACAACGCCGCTCCTGTGATCGCGAGGTTGCGCGACGCCGAGATAGCGATGCGATCGTCCCGAGACACCGTCGGGCGGGCTGCGTTGATTTGTCGTTCAGATTTGCTTGATGTCGAAATCGTCCGAACGCTGCGTTACGGGGCCGGGAGCGGCTTACCGCTGGGGGGATGTTTGGTCTGGGGATGTCGCCGCTCGGATC
>Ga0302325_10019518_pt1 | contig 14259 bp, 6 predicted proteins | sample Palsa_T0_2_FD_201948 | JGI IMG/M metagenome (GOLD analysis project Ga0302325, IMG submission 201948) | Peat permafrost microbial communities from Stordalen Mire near Abisko, Sweden - Palsa_T0_2 | ecosystem: Environmental > Terrestrial > Soil > Palsa > Peat permafrost | place: Sweden: Abisko... | reverse complement strand
CGTCCGGTCGAGCCGCAGACCGAACGTGAGCTTGAAGTTCTTGGCCACGGCCCATTCGTCCTGCGCATAGACGCCGATGTTATACAGCCGGATATGTGCCGTGGCGATGCTGGTGAAGCTCTGATTATAATAACTGTTGTAAGTCGCATCGGTAACGCCGCCGGCAAAATCGCCGAGCGCACCGAATTGATAGGTCCCGGTGGTGCCCTGCAGCAAACCGAAATTGCTAACCCGGTTGCGGCGGAAGTTTTCGCCAACCTTAAGCGTGTGGCGGCCTCTGGTAATGGAAAGGTCGTCGATTAACTGGCCTTGGCCCACATCGCGGCCCTGTGGAAACGACTCCCAGTTTGACCCCATGGGATAAAAGTTGCGGCCAACCGCAGCGCCGCCGTTGGTGCCACCGTCGGCAATAGTGAAGTTGTAAGGGAACAGCGCCTGTGAGGCGCTCACGCTCGCAGGGCCAAAATACGCGCTGTACCACAGCACGGAGCCGATGAAGCTGTTAACCACGGTAGGCGTGATCACGTAGGTGTAATTGATCGCGCCATCCCATTCCGGCTGAATGCTCTGTTCGTTGAACGTAGTGTTGATGAGATTCGTGCCGGTAGGTTGGAATCCATCGTCGTGCTTCAAGCGGACGTAAATCTTCTGCTTGTCTGTGATGGAGTGGTCTACCCGGAAAGTGTAGAGGTGCTCTTTATTGGTGTTGGAGCCGCTACTCGCCCACGCCTCGCCGCAAGGGACGGTCGTGCCGAAGAACCCGCCGCCAGGGGCGGCGACCGTTCCATTACCGAAGCCGGTGACACCGCAGCCGAGGGTGTTGTTGCTGTCTTGTAAAAGGCCGCTGCCGTTGCTGATAGGCACGGCCCCGGACGCGCCCGGAGCGCTGTTGTATATCTTGAACGCATTCTGGTAGAGAGGCAGGGAGGTGGCACTCACGGTGTTGAGGATATAGGTCTGAAGCTGGGGACTGGGGATGGTGACAATACCCGAAGTGGGCAGGGTGTAATACAATCCCTCGGTATCGGCGTAGAAGAAGGTCTTGTCCTTGCGAATCGGGCCGCCCACATCGGCCGCCCATTGATTAGAAATCATCTTCGGTCGAGCCAGGCCATCGGTGTTGGAGAAGAAATCGTTGGCGTTCAGGCGATCGCCATTCCAGTTCCAGACCAGATCGCCGTGAAAGCCATTGGTTCCCGACTTCGTAATGTAATTCACCTGCGCGCCCGCTTCGCGCCCATACTGCACGCTATAAGCGTTCTGCACCACGGCGGCTTCCTGCACCTCGTTGGCGCCCAACAGATTGTTGCTGGCTCCGGAGTTGTTCAGATTCAAGTAGGCGTCGTTATAATCGTTGCCGTTGATAGTGAACAGATTCGATACGCCCGGCATACCGTGCGAGCTGAAATTACCGTAGCCCCCGCCCGTGCTCATCTCAATTCCGGGCGCCGTGAAGGCAATCGTCGTCATGTCCCCGCCACCCGCAGGCAGCTCTTGCATTTGCGTGGTGTTATAGGTCGTGCTGAGGTTGGCGTTTTCGGTTTGGACAATATCCCCGCTGGCCATGACCTCGATCACTTCCTGGGTGGCCTGCACCTTGGCGATCAAATCCAGAGTCGCCACCTGGCCGACTTCAACCGCCATTTTCTGGACGTCGGTTTTCAGCCCGGCGGCGGACGCCGAAACGGTATAATCCCCCGGCTTCAGGAACGTGAAGCGAAACGCGCCCGCACTATCGGTAGCCACCGTTCGCGTGTCGCCAAAGTTAATACTCTTGAGAGTGACGGTGGCGCCCGGCACCACCGCACCGGTGGTGTCTTTGACCACCCCGACCACGTCGCCGGTTGTAACTGTTTGGGCAACGGCAGCTGGTAGCGCTAATAGTACCAGAACGGCCACCAAGACAACAACTGACTGCCGATGGAACTGCATGTATCCCCCTTCTCGGTCTCACACTGCGGAAAAGCGCGTCCTGGAGGAATTCGTCAACCAAATGAAACCGAACGCTAAGAGCGCGCAAAAGCAGCGCCTTCAAACTTATGGCTATGCGATCCCATAGTCAATGCCTGAATTTCGTCCGGATTCTAGTATTGCCGGGCGGGTTCGGACATACGGGCGCTGGGCAAGCCTCATGCCTATCAGGGCAGTATGAGGCGCGATTGTAAATTTGTCAAGTTGGGCTAGAGGGGGTAGAGGGCCGTATTGCTTCGTTCAAAACTACACTCATCTCGAAGCGCTGGGCCGCCTCCTTGCTGCCCGGGTCGCTGGTTCTCCCGCGGATGTAAGCGGTTGGTGCGTGGCGAGGACGGAATCTGGTCGGTCAGGACACAGATCCGCGTGGCCTCCGGAATCTCCCGCGTCTATGACAAAAGACGACCCCCCCCAAAAAAAAGACCCGGCCTCGCGTTCCAGTGAACGCGGGCCGGGTTCGACAAAAAGCTCGCCGGTAAGCTAAAACACGAACTTACCCGAGAGTTGGACCACGCGCACCGACGAATCGAAGCCCAGGAAACTGCCGTAAGGGCTGGTCGGCGAAACTGCCATATTCGTGATCTGACCGAAGGTAGCGTCGCCCATGCCAAAATCCGGCAGGCCGAAGTTCGGGTGATTGAACACATTGAACGCCTGCAATCCGATCTTCAGCTTCCTCTGCTCACCGAAACTGAAGGTCCTGTACAGGTTCATATCGATATCGAAGTAATGCGGTCCGCGGTACTGGTTGCGGTTTTGGGACGAAAGCGCCGTGTAACCGGTGAAAGTCGAGGCCGCGCCATTCACGAAGGCATTTGGATTCAAACAAGGCGTAACCGCGGCGGATTCGTTGCACGCGCCGGGCTGCCCTACCTGTCCGGCAATCGGGGTTGCCAGGATGGTGCCCGAGAAGTTGCCCAGCGCGGTGTTGTCGTCCGTCACCGAGAAAGGCAGCCCCGTGCGCCAGAACCACTTACCCGAAAACTCCCAGTTGTTTAGCACGGCCTTCATCACCCGGCTGCCGACGTTGAAATTCGGATTGTATACCCAGTAGGCGTTGAACAGGTCGCGAATGTCATAATCCGAATTGCCGTAATTCTGGGCACGCAGACTGGTGGGGTTAATCTGGCCCAGGATGGATTCGCCTGCGCCACTGTAGGCGAACACGCCGCCGTTGGAAGTCTCATCCAGGTTGTGAGACCAGGTATAATTGGCCCCGGCGGAAAAACCTTGCGTAAACTGCTTTCTGAAGGTGACGGTCATGCCATTGTAGTTGGAAACCGCGCCGCTCTGAAATTGGGTCACGCTTCCGTAGTTCGGCACCGCGGGAGATTGCGGGATTCCGGGCACCGCGGTGTACAAGCCGTACGCGTCGTATTCGTTGTACCACTGGCTCTGATACGGAATGTGGATACCGTGGTTACCGGCATAAGCCACGATGAGCACGGTGGAGTTGGTGAGCTGCCTTTGCACCTGCAGGCTCCACTCCTGCCATTGGGGCGAGTGGATCTTACCTATGAGCGCCGTCACGCTGGGCGCCTCAAACAACGACCCCAATGAAGTCAGTTCCGAGGAGATCTGGTTGTAGCTCTGGGTTACATTGAATGCGTTCGCGGAGGCTGCCCAGACCGCTGCGCCGCCGGTGGGGCCAGGATCGAACGGCAGGATGCCGCTCGGCGGCCGGACGCGGATGGCTACCGCTACGGGTGGGTTGGACAGTAGATTGTCCACCAATCCGGCCGCGGGGTTGTCATAGAAAATGCCGATCCCGCCGTTGACCACCGTCTTGTTGTCGTGCCCAGGAGACCAGGCGAAACCGAGGCGGGGCGACCAGTTGACCGCATCGGTACCTTGGAATGCCTGGTGCTGACCGTAGGAGATGTCACTACTATAGGGCACGCTCCCGGGGTCCGAACTGGTAACGCTCGCCAGGGTCGGGAAGGAACTCTTGAAGTTAGCGAAGCAGTTGAACTGGCATACGGGGTTGGAGTTGTGCTCGGCGCGCAACGCCAGAGTCAGCTTCAGGTTGGACTTAACGGCCCACTCATCCTGCGCATAAATGCCCGTACCCCACAGGGCGACCGGGACGTCGCTCGCCAGGTTCAGGTTCTCGCGGTACTGATAGGCTATTCCGTCGGCGAAGTTCTGCATGCCGGATGGGTTATAACCGAAATAGACAGCGGGCGAGTTGAAGAAGAAGTTGTGGTCGCTCACATCGTAGCGCCGGAAGTTGATGCCGAACTTCAGGCTGTGCTTCCCGCGTATGAGAGTGAAATCGTCGATGAACTGGTATTGCGTGATGTTGCGGCCCTGCGGAAAGTCGCCCAGGAGATTGAAGTTGGAGAACGGCACGTCTCCCGAGTCTACGACTTCGTAGGGGAAAGTGCCCACGGCCAGATCGTGATTCTGCGCGAATTGGGCTACATAGTGGCTGAAGGTGCCCATGAATTGGTTGGTCGAATTGGGGCCGAACAGGTGCGTCTCGTTGAACTGCGCGTCGTACGCAGGTTGATTGGAGATGGCGTCGAAGTTCGAGTTGATCGCATCCAGCGTCGTCGGCTGCGTACCGTGATCCAATTTATAGCGGAAATACGCGTTGTCGTTGTTACCGATCTTCTGGTCGATCCGGAACGCCACGATATACTCGGAAGCCAGCGCCGTGGGGGTCGCCTCGTATTTCGCTGCGCAGGGCTGCGTCGCTCCGTTGAAGCCCGGCAGACTCAGGGTTTGGCAATCCGCCACCTGGCCTACCGGGAGCGGCACCGCGTTGGCGGCGCCTGGGGCATTCAGCCACAGGTTCATCATCTTCGTATATGTCGCGGCCTCGTTCGGCTGCGTCGCGGCTACATTGTTCTCCACCGCGGTGGCGAACGCCGGCGTGGGAATGGTTTCTGAATCCACGTTGGGCAGTACGAAGCGCAGACCCTCCGTGTCGAAAAAGAAAAAGGTCTTGTCCTTGCGGATAGGACCGCCGACGGAACCGGCCCATTGATTGGCGTTTGAGAAGGGCCGCGTCTCCCCGTAAAAGTTGTTGAACCAATCGTTGGAGTTCATGTCGCGGCCGTTCCAGTAATACAGCAAGTTGCCGTGGAAGCCGTTGGTGCCGGACTTGGTGACCATGCTAACCTGAGCACCGGCGAGCTGACCGTACTGGCCGGAATAGGGGTTGGCAATTACCGTAGCTTCCTGCACTTCATTCTGTCCCAGCGTAAGATTGGTGGCGCCGGAATTGTTGATATTGAAGTACGGGTCCATATCGTTTTCGCCATTGACCGTGAACAGGTTAGAAGTGCCAGGCAGGCCGTTGAGGGTGAAATTGCCGGTGCCGTTGGTGTTGTTGACAACCACGCCCGGGACGGTATTGGCGATGTTGGTGATGTCGCCGCCGGCGCTGGGCAGCTCGGCGACTTCCATAGTGCTGAAGGGGGTGTTGATGCTGGATTCCGTACTTACCAGGGGCGCTGCCGCCAAAACCTCGATGGTCTGCGTGTTCGAACCAACCTGCAACTGCAGATCGGCCGTCACAATCTGGCCGACCGCGACTTCGATGGCTCGTTCCGCCTTCTGAAAGCCGGTCTGGCTTGCGGTAACCGTGTAATTGCCAGGCTTTAACAGCGAGAAACGGTAGGCGCCGGACTGGTTGGTCGAGGTGGTCTGCGTGGCGCCGGTGTCGATGCCCTTCAATGTCACCGGGACGTTGGGTATTACCGCGCCGCTAGGGTCCGTAACCACTCCGGAGATGTCGCCCGATATCAAAGACTGCCCGAATACTGGCGTGCAAAGCCCGGCGAACACCACCATCGAGACAAACGCAAAAATCCAACGTCTATTCATATGCACCTTTTCGTTTGAGATGTGCGGCCGCCGACGCAGACCGCGTGTTGACTGTTTTTGATGGAACTGCATGTATCCCCCTAGTTAGATTGCAGGTAAGTATGTGCTGTAGCAATTCGTGAACCAAATGGTTCGCGTGCGCCAAGAGCTTGTAAAAGCACAGCTATGGGAGTTTCGGCTACGCGATCCCATAATCCGTCCGGGATTCACTCCGGATTTCGGGATTGCACTGCGTTTGGGATCCTCCTCACATGACCTTGATCTTGCGGGCATCCGTCCAGTCTGCGATGCCCGCGTTTGACCTGTCAAAACGGTAGTGTACGAATACGTCCCGAAATCGGATAAAGAATTCGTAATCACCGCTGCCGCACAACGCGATGGGAGCCGTCTGCTACCATCTGGAGTGGACCCCGCAAGTCAAAGCAAGTCAAAGTTAGGAAGCCGAAATGCCGCGTCTGTCGTCGCCTGTTCGTGAAATCAAGAACCATTACACCGTTCTGGTGGTAGGCTCCGGTTACGGAGGCGCCATCGCCGCCTCGCGACTGGCGCGCGCCGGACAGCAAGTCTGTGTCCTGGAGCGGGGCCGTGAGTTTCAAAACGGCGAATACCCCGACACAGAAGCGGAGGCGTTGGCTGAAATGCAAGCCCAGCTTCCCAGCGGGCACACCGGCTCACGCACGGGTCTCTACGACTTCCATATCAACCCGGATGTGAACGTATTCATGGGCTGCGGACTGGGTGGCACCTCCCTGATCAATGGGAACGTCGCCTTGCGACCCGAACCGCGCGTCTTCGACGACCCGCGCTGGCCCCAGGCGCTACGGGACGATCTGGGAAGCGTCGAGGAAGGCTACCGGCGCGCCGAGGAGATGCTGCGGCCGGCCGCTTATCCGGCGCGGTATCCGGCCTTGCCGAAGTTGCTGGCGCTGGAGCAATCCGCCTCGCTTCTGGGGCAGACTTGCGAACGCGCGCCGATTACGGTGAACTTTGCGGAAGGGATCAACCACGTGGGCGTCGAGCAGCATGCGTGCATGCTGTGCGGCGACTGCGTGACCGGCTGCAATTACGGGGCCAAGAATACGGTCCTGTTCAACTACCTGCCGGACGCGAAGAATTTCGGCGCGGAAATCTACACGCAGATATCCGTACGCCACATCGAGCGCAAAGACGGGCGCTGGCTGGTGCACTATCAGGCGCTCGAAACCGGGCGGGAGGACTTCGACGAGCCGCTCCGGACGGTTTCGGCGGACATCGTGGTACTGGCGGCCGGCACGCTGGGATCCACGGAAATCCTGCTGCGCTCGAAGGCCGCCGGCCTGCCCCTCTCGGACCAGGTGGGACAACAGTTCTCGGGCAACGGAGACGTCCTGGGTTACAGCTATGGCTGTACGGAGGAGATTCGCGGCGTGGGTTACGGCCACCGCGATCCGCGCGATATGGAGGCGGTGGGTCCTTGCATCGCGGGAGCCATCGACATGCGCCGGCAGCCCGATTTGGACGATGGCATCGTGATCCAGGAGTTTGTTACGCCAGGGGCGCTGGTCAATCTGTTGCCAGGAGCCTTGGCAGAAGCGGGTGCTGCATTGGGCAAGGTAGCGGAGGAAGGTCTCGAAGAAGCCATGGCGATGGAAGGCGACATCGAGAGTCTCTCCGTGGGTCCCTATGGTGCTTATGAAAGCGCGGCCAATAATACACAGGCCTACCTGGTGACCACCCACGAGCGCGGCTCGGGCAGTATGCGCCTCGCGGGCGGCCGCCTGCAAATCGAATGGCCGCACGTGGGCGACCAGCCCATCTTCGCCAGAGTCAACGCGACGCTCGCGGAAGCCACCCGCGCGCTAGGGGGTAATTACCTGATCGATCCGCTGTGGAGCACGATCTTCAATCACGATCTGATCACCGTGCACCCGCTGGGCGGCTGCGTGATGGCTAAAGATGCGGCGCATGGTGTAGTAAATCACAAGGGGCAAGCTTTCTCCGCCAGCAGCGATACGACGGTACACGAAGGACTTTACGTGTGCGACGGTTCGACGATCCCACGCTCGCTGGGCGTGGGCCCGCTGCTCACGATTTCCGCGCTGGGCGAGCGCACCTGCGCACTGCTGGCCAAGGACCGCGGCTGGCGCATCGACTATGCGTTGCCTTCGCGCTCGCCAGCCCGCCATCCGGACAATGCACCGGCCAGTCCCGCGCCGCTGGGCGTTCAGTTCGCCGAAACCGCGCGCGGTGATGCGTTGGAACTGGACCTAACAGTAGTGTCGGACGATCTGGACGATCTGATGCGCAATCCGGACCGCAAAGCGCGCGTGGCCGGCCGGGCTCTCGCGGCGGCGCTCTCCAGCGAGCCGTTGAAAGTCGCGGGCGGCGAATTCAGCCTGGGGCGGATGGCTTACCGGATGAAATTGGTGGGCCGCGAAGGCAAGACTTTCTACTTGCAGGGCTTAAAGGACGCCGGCGCCCTGCATGTCACTCTCTATGACGGAGACAGCGAAGCGCGCGCCGTTCTCGCCCGGAGTACCCTGCGCATTCTGCCACAGGACTTGCAGCGGCAATTGACTACCCTGCGCGTATCGAATGCCCCGAACGCACGCGCGCGTCTGGAAGCTACCACGCGTTTCGGGCGAGCCTTAGCCGGCGACCTGTACGATATCTACGGCGGCGTGGCCGGAGAGCGCAAGAAGCGGCCGCTGCGGGTCAACGCGCCCACGGTGTATCCATTGCCGGGCAACGGCGGGCCGCGGCGCCGGCTGATCCGCTACGAGGGCGGTTCGCACGGACCGGTCTTGCTGACGGCCGGTGCGGGCATGTCGAGCATGATCTTTTCGATCGACACGATCGAGACCAACTTGGTGGAATTTCTTTTCGCGCACAGCTACGATGTGTGGCTGCTGGATCCGCCGGACGACAAAGATCGAGAAGTGGCGCTGGCCAAGGTGAAGGATATCACCCGCGCGGCAAACGTGCGGATACTGAATGCGGACTGGAAAGCCGCCGCGCCGGCCGATCTGAACGCGGCCACGCGCGACGCCGTACCCCAGGAATGGCATAGCATCTCGATAATCGGCAAGAACGCCGCGCGCGATGTGTATCCAGGTATTTTGAGCGGGTTGGCGCCTACTTCTGGGCGGACGGCTCGGTGATCGCCGATTGGCGCATCACCTGGCCTTGGCGCGCCTCGCTGAGCGACACGTGATTGGCCGGCAGGATGGCGCCCGTGGTGCGGTCGAGGGCAATGCGCGCCGTAACGTAGGCTACCAGAGCCGCGGTCTCCGAGTTTTGGGCCGTCATCAAGTCCCGCTGCTGTTGGGTCACGTTGTACGGAATGGACGCTCCCAATTCGAACCGCCTCCGCTCGCTCGTATACAACTGTTCTTGCAAGGTCCGATTTCGGACCGCGGCCTCATAGCGCGCGCGCGCCTGCCGCAAGGCGATGACATAGTTTTGAACATCCACCTGCACCTGGTTCAGGTCCTTGCGGGTGGACAACTGGGTCTGTCGGAAATTCAACTGGTCAATGGCGTAGTCGGCCAGCGCCTGCCTGTTCCGGAACGTCGATTGCCATGCCGCGGTGATGTTCTCGGAGGGAAAGTCGCGGCGGAACACCTGGCCGAGGGCCGTGCCTATGCCACCCACAAGGTACGGATTCGGCGGTATCGGCTGGCCGTCGTAGTACACCGTCCTGCCGGTTCCGGCTAACCCGGCCTGGCTCTCGCTGCCAAATACCACCGCGAACGGCAGGACACCGTTTTTGGTACCCAGGTCGCTGACTACCGCCGCGGCTTCATTTTCTCTTTCGCTCGCCAGGTCGGTGCGGTTGGCAAGGGCCTGCTTGACCAGTTCGTCCAAGGCAGGGAGGTCGTCGTGCTCCGGGATCCGGATGGGATCGACGGGCAGGATACGCGCGCCGGCCAGTACCGGATCGCCCGTCCCGTTGCGGCTCAGCAGGTTTTTCAATTGAATCTCCTGCTGTTTCAGCGTGGTCTCGGAGTCCACCAAGGCCTGCTTGGCGGTAATGGCCAGACTCTCGGCATTGACCGTTTCCGAAGGCGCCAACGATCCGATGCGCACCTGTTCTTTTACGTTCGCCAGAAACGTGGTTGCGGTCTCCGCCGCGCTGGTCTTGGCTTTGATGTCTTCATCGGCTGCTTCGAGAGAGTAGTAGGCATTCAATACCTGTGAAACGATGTTGGTCACCGTGGTTTGGAAAGCCAGGTCCGAGGCGTCCCGGTTCATCTTGGCCACGTTAATGAAGCGCGCGTTGACCGCGATGCCGGCGCTGTTCAGCAGGTACTGTTGCACCGAGATGGAAAGCACCGGCGCCGAGGTAGGGTTGAGCACATCGGTGGGTGAGTTTTCATTCAAGTAATGGTCGCTGTAGGTGAGGGTGACGTTGCCGCCGGTAAGCAGCCCTTGTTGGAAACTGGCCGTGAGCGCGCGCGTTCCATCGACCAGGGTGGAAGTGGCGCTCGCCTGCGAATCGGGATACAGGGAAGTGGTGTGGCTGAAGGTGCTGGCTTCCTGAATAATAGGATCCAGGGTTGGCGTGATGGGTCCGATTTGTGAGATAGTGGCGTTGGTCGACTGGACGTGACTGGCGGTGGTTCCCGGTGCGCTGACGCCGGCAGCCTGTTGGCTGCCCGCGACGCCCTGGCCGGACGCCACCGATCCGGCTTGCGAGGCGTTGCTCGGCACGCCGGGCAATGTGCCTCCCGCCTCGGCACGCGTGACGTCCAATGCCAGGATGAGCGGATTGTATCGGGCCACCTCGATGTCGATGTTGTTCTCCAAGGCCAGCGCAATTGCGTCCTGCACGGTGAGGTAAAGAGTTCCCGCGCGGACCAGTTCGCTCAGCCGCGGAGAATTGGCCAGGCGGACCGTCGGAGCCGCGGGCGCGAGGTACGGACGCAGGATGGCCGGCGCATGCGGAGGGATCAGGGCAATGGAAGACTGCTGGGCCCATGCGCATGTGCCGCACAGCAGTATAGCCGCCGTTCGAAAAATGGGTGGCATCGGCCGCTTCATGGACGCTCCTCCTTGGGCAGGTCCGCCGGCAGCACCGAAGGCTGAGAGATCTGCCCCTTCAAAGCCTCATCGATCGAGACCTCGTTCACTTCCAGCGTGGTGCCCAGCGCCTGGTCCAACGCGATGCGCGCATGCGTATAGTTCGCCATGCTCTGCACCTCACTGCTCTGGGCGGTAGCCAGATCGCGCTGGTCCTGCACCACTTGGAATGCCACGGTGGCGCCCAGGGCGTACCTCTTTTGATCGCCCGCCAGCGTCTGCTCCTGCAGCACGCGGGATTTTGTGGCCGCCTCGTAGCGCGACCGCGCCTGCTGCACGCCCACTATGGCGTTCTGCACATCCACTCGGATCTGATTGATATTCTTGCGCAGGTTCAGCTCGTTTTGGCGGAGTTCCAGCAGGCTGGTGGCATAGTCGGCCTTCGCCGCGCGATTGCGGAGAGCTATGTTGAGCGAAATGCCCGCCGAATAGTTTGGATAATCTCTACGAAAAATCTGCGAGAGCAGGTTGCCGTACCCGCCGACCAGAGGACTGTTGTAGCCCTGTAGGAGCCCGACGCCCGCCAGGTCCCCCGAGAGGCCGTTGTTAGTCACTTCGGCGAAGGCTTGCAACGTAGGTTTGAGAGAGTTCTTGATGCCCACCAGGTTCATCTGGTTGCTTGCCAGGTTCAGGTGCGCTTGCTCCATCTCCGCGCGTACGGCCAGCGCCTGGCGGATCAAGTCTTCGAGCGGACGGCCTTCATCCTTTTCGGGGATCTGAAACTTATCCAGCGGAACGATATGCAAAGCCGTCAGACCCGCGTCCGCCACACCGTTGCGGCTCAGGTAGTTCTTCAAGATCGTTTCCTGTTGCAGCAGGTTGGTCTGTGAAGTCACCAGATCTTGCTGGCTGGCGTACAACTGGGACTCGGCGCGCGTGATTTCGATGGGCGCCGCCGTGCCGAACTGCACCAGCTTCTTGTTGTCGTCCAAGAGTTGCTGCGCAGTGCCAACTTCACGCAGGCGCGCGCGCACATCGGCGTCGAAACTCACCAAATCCCAATAAAGGTTCAGCGCGGAGGAGACGGTGGCGATGAGTTGCAGCTTGAATTGCAACGCACTCACCTTCACGTTGTTCTTTTGCACGCGAATGTTCCGGCCGTTGACCGCGCGTCCGAATCCCTGCAACAGGTTTTGCGTCAAAATCAAATCGAGGTCGCCGGAAGTAAAGGGGTTCAGGCTGTAGGATGTGCTGTTAATGCCTACGCGAGTGCTGGTGTAGGTTAGTTGGGCGGACAGGCCGAAATCGAAGTTCTGCACATACTGGGCCTCGTAAGTGCGCGTGGTGTCCACCAGCACCGGAGTCGATGTGAGCACCAGGTTGCTCTGCGGGGAAGTCGTGTGTCCGAAACTAGCGACACCCAGGATGGTGGGATCCAGGGAAGGTATAGCCGGTCCCAACTGCGTGACGATGCCGCCGCCCGAGCCTACGCCGTTACCCGCGCTGATACCGACGCCGCCGGATGTGTTTACGCTGACGCCCGTCAAACTGACGCTTTGGGGGCCGGTGGCTATTCCCAGGCCGACGCTGCGCAACGCGCCGCCCGCTTGAGCGCGCAGAAGTATTTGCTGCGCCAGGAGCGGGCCATATCGCTGGATTTCCACGTCGATATTGTTTTCGATGGCCAAGGCCACCACGTCGCGCGCCGACAGATAAAGATTGCCCGCCCGTATCAGCGAGCCGAAGCGGGAAGAGTTCTGCAGCCGGATGTTCGGCACACTTCCGGCCCGGTAGGGACCTGTGACGAAGCTCCATCCGCCGGCAGGCGCCTGGATGCCGATATCCTGCTGGGCTGCCGCGCAGGCGCATAAGACCAGGAGAATCCCAAAAACTCGAAGCGGCGTTTGAAATAGTTTCATTGAAATCGACCGTTTTAGATGAATGCGGCGCCGATGGGCTGGCACGCGCCTGAGCCGCGCTATTGGTGACGCGCGAACCACTAGTTTATTACGCATGCGCGCCGGTTTTGTTCGATGCAAGGGGCGCGAGGCGCCTCGCGGCCACGGCGGGAGGGCGGTTCAGGCTTTGTTTGCTTTGCCTGTCGAGAGGCGAAAGACAATTCACTAAGGATTGATGCGCCATTCCATAGGGTAGCATCCGGATGCCCGGTGGCCGCTGGTTGGCTGCCGCCGTAACGCACGCGCCGGCTTGGACTGATCGCAGGACGCTACCGGAGCGGCCTCGGTCCTCCGCGAACTCCGGCGCGCACGCAACCGCCTACAGCCGCGTCAGATGCACCGACCCATCGCCGGTACGCACCGTCAGCACCTGCCCGCCGCCATTCAGCCTTCCGCTGACCGAATCTTCTTTGATGCCCCCCTCCGTCGTCAGCGGCAGATCCACCGTGATCCGCCCGTCTCCGGTGTGCGCGTCCAAGTTCGCGGCGAAGCCATCCGGCAGGTGTAGAGTAACCCCGCCATCGCCAGTGTGCACTGTCCAACCGGCGGCCATGTGCGATCCCGGAGCTACCTGCGCGTCGATGTTTCCGTCCCCGCTGCGCAGGTTCAGCACGTTGAACTTTCCTCGTACGCGGATATGGCCGTCGCCGCTGCTGGCTTCGAGCGCGCCTTCGAATCCTTCGACGTCGATGTTTCCGTCATGCGTCACCAGCCTGGTCTGACCGCGTAACTCGTCGGCGCGGACATTGCCATCGCCTGTATGAACGTCCGCCTTGGTTGTGCTGGGAACTTGCACCTCGATTTTCACCCATCGGTTCCCCAGATTGAAGTGCAATTGGGGAACCTTCACTTCGATCTCCACCCGGTCGCCCGTCTGATGATCCGTCACGTGCACGTCGAGCGGGCCGATCTTCCAGCCGGAAGTGTAGACCCGCGCCTCGATGGTCTTGACGTTGCCGGCCCGCAGTGTCACGTTGGCATCGCTGGTCTCGATACGCAACTCCGGCGCGGTGCCCACGCTAAAGGTTTTACTCCACTCATCCGCCAGCATGGGAGAAGCCGCCATTGCGCCAAGGGCACACGCCCACGAGATCGCCTTGAACATCTTGAACATATTTAGCCTCACCATCAATACGAGGTAACCGGCCGCCAGGTTCCCGAATTCTCGCCTACATACTTGGTTACCATGGTCGCATGCAGCCGATCGAGATCGATCCTGAGTTGAGCCGCCTGGCCCTGGGCGAAGCCGCCCAACAATATCCCGAGTTCGCCGGCCAAGCCTTACGCGTCATCGCCCGGCCGCTGCTGAAGGGCTTCGCCTGGCAACTGGAATGGAAGGGCGCGCCGCCAACCGGGCAACCAGCCTGGGAGTTTCAAAACACGGCGATCAAGGCCTACAAAAGGCTGGCGAAAGTAACCTGACGATGTGGTGCTTTCGTAATGTGAACCGCCCGATGCCGGCTGTTGCCGCGCTGCCGGCGCTTGGAGTAACTAC
>Ga0302325_10019516_pt1 | contig 14260 bp, 4 predicted proteins | sample Palsa_T0_2_FD_201948 | JGI IMG/M metagenome (GOLD analysis project Ga0302325, IMG submission 201948) | Peat permafrost microbial communities from Stordalen Mire near Abisko, Sweden - Palsa_T0_2 | ecosystem: Environmental > Terrestrial > Soil > Palsa > Peat permafrost | place: Sweden: Abisko... | reverse complement strand
CATTTCCCGCAGAGCCGCGGGTTGATTGCGATCCTGTTTTCATCCGCCTGGACGCCGCCAAAGCCCAATACCGCAGTCATCCAGGCGCCCCCATTCGCGGCGGGGTGTGAACCGCCCATGAAAACGTTACCCACATAGACCTTGTACTTGGCCTCGAGATCGATTTTCGCCGTCTTGAGGAAGTACTTGTATGCGAAGTCGAGATTGCCGAACTCGGTGGCCACCATGGCGTAGGCGCAGGCGCTCAGGCTGGAGCCGTGCTCGGTGCGCGGCTCGTAGTATTCCCAGTTCAGCTTCTTGATCCTGGATGAGAAGCGGGTCCTGAAAAAGTTGAGCATCATCACGACGTCGGCCTGCTTGATGATCTTTGTCGGCACTGCCAGCCCCTGTCCGGCACCCAGGTACTCGTTCGGGTGGACCATCTTGGCCTTGAGTTCGTCGACGGTCGATTCACGAAGCCCGAGGTAGCCGTCGAACTGCTCGATGATGCCTGTCCTTGGATCGGGACCGGGGACAAACAGCCTCCGAGCGGCGTCCCGGAAATCCGGCAGCTCCCTTTCGATGCGTAGCTTTCGGAGGAGGGAGCGTAGCTCCCTGGGATGCTTTCTGCGGAAATAATCAACGACCTTGTTCGCGATGGTGAGCGTTTCCTTCACCACCATGCTCGTGAAGGCGTTGTTGTTTACACGCTCATGATACTCGTCGGGGCCGATCACATCCAGGATCTCGTAGCGCCGCTTCTCGCTCTTGTAGAAGGCATACGAGTAGTAGAAACGGGCGCATTCAAGGATGACCTCGGCGCCGCCCTCCAGCAGGAGCGAGTCGTCGCCGGTCAGCCGGAAGTAGTCCCACATGGCGATGGCGACGTCGCCGCTGATGTGCACCTGCTTGTCCCGGAAGTAGGTCCGCAGCGCCCGTCCCGTGAGCGGGTCGCCGATGTTGAAGTACGTGCACGCGTCATCGCCCGTCTCCTGGCTTTCCCAGGCATAAAAGGCGCCGCGGCTCCCCAACCCCTCCGTCCTGGCTTTCCGCCGGGCCCCGGCGAGGGTCTTGATCCGGTAGCGCATCAGCTCGACCGCCTTCTCCGGGTAGGTGTGGATGAAGAATGGGAACATGAACATCTCCGTGTCCCAGAAGATCGCCCCCTTGTAGACCTGGCCCGAGAGCGCGCGCGCCGGTATTGAGTTGGCGCTGCCCTTGACCGGGGCGACCATCAGCAGCTGCAGGATGCTATAGCGAAGCGCGAGCTGCGCCTCGTCGTCTCCCTCGATCGCGACGTCGCACCGCTGCCATTTCTCCTTCCACTTGGCGTTGTGTCCGGCGAGGCAGCCGTCGTAGCCGAGCGACCTCGCTCGCTGGACGGTCTCGACCGCCGCCTCCGCCACCGAGCCCCGGACGGCATCGTTGTCGGTGAAGACCGCGAAATACTTGTGGAAGGTGTAGGTCTTCCCAGCCTCGGCGCGCAGGTGGATCACGCGCAGGCTGCGGTTGCCGCTGGATTCGTAGGTCACCTTTCCAAAGTCGATGTCGGTCGTCTCGGCGACCGCCACGCGCTTGGAGGACTCGTTCGTCCGGCCCTCCACAAGCAGGACTGAGTCCCGCCTCGTCGCCGCCAGACCGAGGAGGTGCGGGCCGTTCAGGTCCCAGATGTTGCCGTCGATGCCGGTGCGGATCGTCACCGTGACCCCCCTGCTGCAGGCGATGCTGAAACGGATGACGCCGAGATTCGGCGTCTCGGCGCTAAGGAAACGCGCGGAACGCACCGTCAGGGTCGTCCCCTTGGAGGCGAATGAAGTCTGCCTTTCGAAGAGCGCGTTGCCAAACCGCAGCGTTTGGCGGTGCCGCTCGACCTTGTTGCCCAGCGCGGAGAGTTCCGCGCCGCCGAGCGAGACGCTCGTAAAGCCGCCATTCGGGGCATTGACGGGCTCGCGCCAGGCCGAGCCGACGCGGTCGAAGATCCCGGCGAGGGTGATGCCCACCAGCTGCTCCGAGGTGAATTCATCAAGGGTGCCGCGGTAGCCCATATAGCCGTTGGCTAACTGGTAGACGTTGCCGCGCCTCATGATGGTCTCCTTGCCATCGGTATGCTCGTCCGTGCTTATTGACCAAAGGTCCTTCATAGGGTGCTACGCCGGAGTCCTTTCGTCCTTGACCCGGAGCATGAGCGCGGCGGCGACGATCATCGACACGCCGCCCATCACGATCGCATCGATGGCGTGCCCGTGAAAGACCGTGCGGACCAGCAGGCCCAGCAGCGCCGCCGCGAGGATCTGCGGGATGACGATGAAGAAATTGAACATCCCCATGTAGACTCCCATCTTCCGGTAGGGCACGACGCTGCTGAGGATCGCGTAGGGCATGGTCAGCAGGCTCGCCCAGGCGATCCCCAGCGCGCACATGGACACGACGAGCATCCCGGGCTGCGTGAAGGCATGCATCGAGCACAGCCCGGCGCCTCCGATCACGAGGCATGCGATGTGCGTCGTCACGCGGCTCGTCAGCCTGGCGATCACCGGCAGGAGGAAAGCCACGAGCGCCGCCACCCCGTTGTAGACCGACATAAGGACGCCCACCCAGTTGGCGCCCGCGTTGTAGGCCTCGCTCGTCGGGTCGCTGCTACCGAAGTGGTAGCTCGTGACCGCCGAGGTCGCATAGATGAAGAACGCGAACAGCGCGAACCAGGTGAAGAGCTGCGCGAGCGCGAGCTGCCGCATGGCGCCCGGCATGTTGTTGAGGTCGTAGACCAACTCGACGAGACCCTTCTTCTTCCCGGCGGCGAACCGCCCTGCCGCCACCATCTGCACGACCCCGTAGAAGCTGGTCCCAAATGACAAGATGTAGAGGGCCTTATCCCAGGCGAGCTGCCGGATCGCGAAGCTGGCCGCCAGGCCCCCCAGGAGCAGCAGCGCGCCTACGCCGTAGTATTTCTTCGAATCCAGCGTGACCTTCGGGTCCCCGGCATCCTCGCCGCCGTCGGCCCGAGCATGGAACGACTCCTGCTCCTCCGGCGAGTACTCCCTTACCGTGAAGATCGTCCACAGGACGGCGGCGAGGTACACGGCTCCCCCCAGGTAGAACGACCACTTCACGGTGGCGGGGACCTGTCCCTGCGGCGCCGTGTTCGCGAAATGGAGCCACTTCGTCAGCAGGAACGGCATGAGCGAGCCGACGACCGAGCTGACACCGATGAAGAAGGTCTGGACCGCAAAACCCGTTGTCCGCTGCTCATCGGGAAGCATGTCCCCCACAAAGGCCCTCATGGGCTCCATGCTGATATTGATGGAGGCATCCATGATCCAGAGCATGCCTGCGGCGAACCAGAGCACGGGCGAATTGGGCATCACCAACAGGGCCAGCGACGCCAGGATTGCACCGGCAAGGAAGTAGGGTTTCCTGCGACCCAGTCGATTCCAGGTCTTGTCGCTCATGTAGCCGATTATCGGCTGTACCAGCAATCCCGATACCGGACCGGCGATCCAGAGAACGGGAATTTCGTCCACCTTCGCTCCGAGCGTTTCAAAGATCCGGCTCACGTTGGCGTTTTGGAGGGCAAAGCCAAATTGGATGCCCACATAACCGAAGCTCATGTTCCAGAGCTGCCAAAAACTAAGTAGGGGTTTCTTGCGCATGGTTTGTTTCCCTAGCCGGATGAATTAGTCATCCGGCTTGGGCGCGCTTGTCCTGAACCAGCCGGTTGATCTGCTCAAGGCTCGTCTCGGCGAGATCCCGAACCACCAAGTCGGCGCCGTTTTTTTTGAGCTCGAGCGCATTTCCGTCGCGCGCGATTCCGACCACGAGCGCGAAGCCTCCTTTTACGCCGGCTTGTACCCCCGTGACCGCATCTTCGATGACTATTGCTCGGGCGATGGGCACACCGAGATCTCTCGCTGCGGCGGCGAATATATCGGGATCCGGTTTCCCCTTTAGGCCGCGCCTGGCTGATTCCGCACCGTCCACAATCGTCGCAAAGAGGTGCGCTGTGTTTGTCCTCCCCAGAACCTCCTCGGAGTTGTAGCTCGATGTGGCCAATCCGACCTTGATGCCGCGTCGGATCATTTCGGAGACCATCGAAATCGTGGAATCGAATGTTCTTATGCCCTCCCTTTCGATGATTTGGTTGAAGATCACATTCTTCTGGTTGCCGAGGCCGCATACAGTCTCGGGGCCCGGCGCATCATCCGGCGTTCCGCGCGGGAGCTCGATTCCACGGGACTTCAAGAATGCCTCGACGCCGTTATAGCGGGGTCGGCCGTCTACGTACGCCCGATAATCGCCTTCGCGGGTAAATTCGGCGAATGGCTCATGCCTCACCGTCGCCCGAAGGCGGAGAAAGCCGTCGAACGTCTCTTTCCATGCATTTGAATGAGCTGCGGCGGTATTGGTGACGACGCCGTCCATGTCGAATATCGCGGCCTCGAAACACAGTTCGAGGCTCCCGGCCTCGATGCATGACCCCCCGCCCGCTTCGGAGCGGGTGCTGGCGATCGGGACGGGTTGGTCATCTGCCGATTCCACTTAGTTGTTAGGTGAAGGATTAGATGAAAGCGGGAACGTGCGGGCGAAATGGCCCCGTGAAATCGGAGCCTTCGTCGCGCACCTCGATGCCGGACTTGGAATGTTGGGTTGATTTAACATCACGCGACCAAGGGAAGACACCCCGCCGACTCCGATTAATGAAAGTCGCCAGCCTTTTGAATGGGCTGGCGACTGGTACGATCGCCCAGATCGCACCTACCCCGGACGAGGAACGTGCCTGAAACCCGTCCGAGAAATCAAGAGCTCAAGGTGTTTGTGAATGTGAATTTCTCCATTGGCCCGATGCGGTAGGCTCCGGGTGTTCCAGGGGCAGGCCATGAGCGATCAGAAACTGAATACGTTCTTGACCGTCCATTTCTCCGTCGGACCGATACGATAGAACGCAGGTTGTGCCACGCCGTTTATCGGTGCCTGATAGCTGACTGGAATCAGATAATTCCCTCTGCCGACGTTATCGATGTTGAGCTGAATGTTCCATAGGATCTTGTTGGTGATCTTACGGTGATAACCCACCCAAAGGTCGAAGTAGGTCTCACTCCCGAGCATTTCTGGCGCCGACAGGTTGGGGAGGTACGGAGGCGGAAGCGTGGGATCGCCAGTCGGGGGATAGCCGAGGATCTCAGGGCCAGTATAACGCACGCCGCCACCAATGTTAAATCCTTTGAGGTAGCTGTAATCGAAGTCGTAGTTCGTCGTCAGGTTGAAGCGCCACTTGGCCATCTGCGAAACCGCAACATTTTGCTGCTGCTGGAGTTCGGCGTAAGCGCCACCTACTGCAGGAAGGCCGTTGTAAGCGATGTAGTAGGCTTGGGCGACGTCAGGAACGCTTGGAGCGATGTCCTGCCCCCAGAACCACTGCTGAGAGCCGCCGGGGCCCTTAACATAGGCCGCCGTCTCCGTCATGAACTTGGTCAAGGCCGCGTCACCGATTTGCGTGATGACCGCATTCGTTTCTGTAGCGTTGAGTGTAACGCGCCAGTTCTTGACGGGGTTGGCGTCGAGCTCAAATTCCCAGCCCTGGGACACTGAGTTTTCGGTAATCGCGAAGTTTTGTTCGCCTGGGGTGCCCTGCAACTGACTTCTCGGGACAAGCCCGGCCTGCACTTGAGTCAGGCTATCCATGCCCCAATTCTTAAAGAAGTTAGGGAAATCAGTGTTGATCTGGGTCTCCCATGCCCGCGTGGCTGCGGTCGAGGCATTCTGTAGATCCTCCATCGCCTGAGTGTGGTAGTTATTGGCATCGAAGTACCAGCCCGAGCCCTCGCCTCCAACAGCTAGACCAGGCACGCCCCCATCGGGGCCGATTCCCGGATTAGCGGACTGAACAGACGTGGGTCCTGCTTGGAGAGGGGTGGACTGGTCAGTGTGATAATAAAAGACGTTGCCGTAGTACGCCGAGTTGCCAACGAAATTGGCCAGCTCGGCGGAGAAGGCGGTACCGTCGGGGTTCGAACCGTTCGTGATGCCGGTCACATAGCGATTGACCTTGAGGGAGAACATGCCGTTGCGCGTCTCAAGCATAATGCCGCGCTCGATGGTCTTGCCTGCCGGAGGCGCGACGGCATCCCCGTTAATGTCGACGCGGCTTGAGTCCGGCTCGAAGTTGGTCGATACGCTGTAGGACAGACTGACATCGACGGGAAGCTTGCTGGCAAACTGTTTCAGGCCAGGGAGTTCCCCGAGGTGAGCCACAATGCTATAGGAGCGGGATTGAACTTCTACACGACCCTGTGTACCGTTTGCAAAGTTGACGTCATTGAAGTTGAGGCTTTGCGCGTCGTTCGCGTCGCCGAGAGTGGCGGAATCAGCATAGCTCGTGTTGATATCTTTGCGCCAGCCATAGATACCCACAAGGGCGTCATCCAGCCACTTGCCTTCGTAGACAAACGCCTGAGAGGTGGTCACCGAGCGCGTAATGCTATCGGAAGTCGCCAAAAGGTCGCGGTTGACGGAAGGGTCGGCTTCAGAATTGGTAACTGTCAAGGTCTGCTCGCCCGCCCAGCCGTTGTAGAACGCCGGGTTGGTGGGGCTCAATGATGAGTTCGCCGGGTTCGGAGTGAAGTCGAAGTAATTGATCGGCTGGTTACCGATCGTCGGGTTGCCGGTCACCCTGGGAATATTAGCTCCCGAGAGCGACTTGCCCACCAGCGACGGTCCCAGATAAATGACCTCTTGCGGGTTTACACTTGAGAAGTTACTGCCGCTGTATCCGCCGTCGAGAGTATCGGCGAGAGCGGTGTTTGCGCCGAGATATCCATACTGCTGCCAAGCCATGGTGCTGGTTGTTTGCTTCGCATCTTCCGCCATGCCGGTCAGGGTTTGAACGCCAAGGATCTTTTCCCACCACTCATTGCCGTCCTTCCTGAAGTCATGTGTGACAAAGCCCGTGGCGCGCGAATCTTCGCGATCGCTGATATATTGGTCATTGGTAGCGTTGTCGTTGTTAATGACGTACGGGCGGCCGTAGTTCGGATTCGCGCTGGCGGTTGCAAGCGACGTTCCGTCGTTGTTGGTCGACATGACGTCAATGTACAAGGGGACGGCACCGCCGAAGGGGTTGATTTGGCCGTTCTCATAATGCTGTTTGTTGTATGCAAGGTCGAAACCAACCTGGTCATTGAGAAAGGTTTGCGAGAGATCCGCCGTCGCCGACCAGAATCGTTGCCATTCCGACTTCATGTTTCCGTCGATCAAATTCTTGTAGAAATTGAAGGCCGAAGGATCGGTCAGCGAGGTATCCGTGAAGAGGCCAGCGTTGGCGTAAGGCAGCCCCGCATAGATGGGTTCCGACGATTCGCCGTTTATATGAAGCCATGCGCCGGGAAATGCGCCGTAGGGCTCAACGAGGGCAGTGGTCGTGGCCAAACCAGGCTGAGGCAGGGAGGTGAAGCGGTACGTGCCCGCAGAACCGACGGTGGAACCGTTCTGCATAACATTTAACGGAAAACTGGAATTGCCGACCTGGCCATTCGTAAACCACGGATCGTCATTCGAATTGCCGGCACGGCCGGCACCTGCATAACCATTGGCAGCGCTGGCGATGTAACTAGCGGGGAGGCCGGATACCCACGAATTCAAACCATTCAGTCCCGCCTGATAAGCTCCAGTGTCGGCGGGGTTGAAAAACGGAGTAATGTGGTCCGTCGGAGGAAGCGCGCGAGGATTGTCGGAATCGACCTGGCCAGATTCGAAGTTCGCCTTGAAGACGGTATGATTTCCACCTTTGTTCAGGAAAGCAGGTTCGACGCGGAGTGCACCGGAAATGCGCTGGTCCTTCGAATAGGCCGGCTGTTGCTCATATTTTTCGTCATCGTGCAAAACGTCGAGGCGGAAGGCGACCTGGTCTGGCACGATCTGGAAATTGACATCCAAGCTCTCGCGGGTGGTGCCCCAGCTGCCAAAGCGCAAGTCGAGGTTTCCAGAATTATTGAATTCGGCACTCTTGGAGCCGGCATTGATGATGCCGGCGGGACTGCCTTCACCAAAGAGAATCGCATTCGGTCCGCGTGAGATATCGATGCGGTCGATGTTATATGAGTCCCATGGGATGTCTGATTCAAAGAAATCGTGGGTATTGTCGGCAGCAGCGAGACCGCGGATACGGGTGTCCTCGCTCGGATGGATGGTGTCTTCGGTAAGGAGCGCACTGGAGGTGCCGGGACCGGGACTGGCAAAATTGCCATTTACGCCACCCACTTCAGCGCCGCCAATGCGTTGGAGCAGCGAGGTGTTGTCGGTCGCATCGGTGTCCGCGAGGAGCTGCGAGGTGACCACTGTCACGGAAGTGCCGATGTCGCGCAGATCGGTGCTGAGTCGATTGCCGGCCAGCGTGGTCTCCGCAGTATAGCTATCTGAGCCGGCGGTGGCGCTGACTTCGAACGGGGACAGCGTGACAACTTCGTCTTCCGGGGCAACCGCCGTTGTCGTTGTGGTTGTCGTTGTGGTCGTGGTTGCCGGGGCCGCCGGAGCTGGCGCCGTCTGGGCCTGGATGCTCGCGCAGGCGGATATCGCGGCGACCAATACGGCTACAAGCCGTGAATGCCTTGGTGTGTACTTCATAGTCTGGGGTGTAGTTTGGTTGCTAGGGAAGAGGCCGCGCTTCGCCTGGGCCGGAATCTCCGATCAGGCGTCGGGGTGAATGGGGTCGTTTGCGGGGTAGAGCGATCTAGAGCTAGGGTGAAGCCGATCGATCAGGCTGAAGCGTGATCAATCCTGCGGGGATGTTTCTGCTATCACTGGACTGACGGAAGCGGTTTGCTACAAGCCGGGCGCCAATTCGACTCCATCCGTGTGCAAACGTTGCGGAGTCACGGTTGCGAGAGAACCAGCGACGACGATCCGGGAGGAAAAGGATGCTGCGTTGTCATCCCCAATGGCCAGCGAACGCGGACTTGGCGCGGCGGATTTTCGTCCGAATAGCCAAAAAAACAGGCCGAAGTGGATTGGCTGTAGTAGCCGGAACCGGCGTACACTTCGCTGTTCCTAGTCGAGCCATCCGTCAGTTCGACGGTAATCCTTGCACCCACCCCGGCAGGATTGCCGGCCGGCCCACGCAGCGTGATGCTCACGGATTTGCGGCCGGCAACGCCGTTGTTCCGAAAGGCGAGCGTATCGTCGTTGTTTCTCGAGACGAGAAAGTCGGGCCAGCCGTCGTGATCGAGATCGAGCACGACGAGCGCTTTCGCGTCACGCGGCACCACCAAACCGCTCTCGGCGGGAGGCACCGCGGTGAAGTGGCCCTGGCCATCGCCGCGCAGCATCTGGCTGAGGCCGCCGTCGAAACGGCCGACGGCAGGAATGGGCGCGAAAGAATTTTGCACCGCGTAGATGCCGGCATTGCCGTCGCCATAAAAATCTCCGGCGACGATCCCCTGCAGCGGGGCGATCTGGGCGATCCGTGGCAGCGGTTCAAAGCGGTAGGTTCCATCGCCCTGGCTGAGGAACACGCCGCTGCGCAGCTCCGTGGCGGCGAAGCGCTGGGCTTTCGCAATCTTATCCTCGCCGAAAATATCCGCCACGGTGGCCCGCGCATAATCGTTGTTGAGGGGGAAATGTTTCAAAATGAACGGGAACACGGCGCCAAGATCGCGGCGCGCGCGCCAAGGATAAACGCGGTCGCCTTCGCAATAGGCTTCGACCACCTCCGAGGAACCGTCGCCGTTGAAGTCTCCCGAGTAAATCAGGGCCGGATGCCGGGCATCCGCGTGGTACTGCGTATTCAAACCCAAATTGCCCACCACGTAGTCAGGCCGTCCGTCGCCGTTGAAATCCGCCGACGCGATCGACGTCCACCAGCCGGTGCCCGCCGCGGCAAAGCCCGCCTTTTCTGTCCAGTCCTCGAAGCCTATGCCGCGACTATTATGGAAATATTTCACCTGTCCCCACTCCAGGGTCAGCAGCAGGTCCGGCCATCCGTCTCCGTCCACATCGCTCCAGAGAGCCGATGTGACCATGCCGACTTCACGCAGCCCGGGAGCCACAGTGTCGGTGACATCTTCGAACTTGCCGCCGTGGTTCTTCAACAGGGCGCTTTGGGGCGCGAACGGGTACTGCCCAGAGCTGATCCGGCCGCCGATAAACACATCCAACAATCCGTCCCGATCGAAGTCGGCGGCCGCGACCGCCCCCGCATTGATCGACAACGGAGGCAAAGCGTCCCCGCCGGCAGGTCGCAAGCCGCCCTGGCCATCGCCAAGGTAGAGACGGGGCTGGTACTGCGACATCCCGGCGGGGAGTGAATTTCCCCCCATGGTGACGAGAACATCGTCGTGGCCGTCGCCATTCGCATCGAAAACCAAGATCGGCCCATTATCGACCGGATTGGCGGAAACTCCCGCAAGGGGAGCGACCTCGAAGTTTGCCCCCCCGATGGGGCGGGCGATTGTCGGCAGGTCCTGCGTGGTGCCTCCGATCACAATCGATTCCCGTTCGCCTCCGGCCAGTTTTCCCACCGCCAAGGCCGGACCGCGGCGATTGAAGCGAAACGGCATCAAACGCTGCAGCGACGCTTCATCGACGGTCTCCTCCCGCGTGCGCGCGGCAAGGCCTAGGTCATGGCTCACCTCCTGGAACGACGTGCGGGGAACCTCCGCCGGCTGGGAAACGGAAGCGGGAGCTGTGGCTCCAGCGGGTTCGGCAATCAGATAGCGCTGATCCACCGCCACATTTTCCCAAGCCTGCACGCGGCCACTGGGCCAGGTTACGACCAGGCGGTCGATCACCGTATCCTCTCCCAGCCCGAATTGGAGCATGGGCTCGCTGCTCGAAAGGTAGCCCCGTGCCAGGCCCAGCGTGGACACCTGCACCCCCAGCACGCTTTCGATCCGAACGGTGGCCCCAATGCCAAAGCGATTCGACGACGTCCCGCGGAGATCAAAAATCACCCGATGCCCCGTTTGGCAATCATTCCTCAGGACGGTGACGCCGCCGTGGTAGTTGCTATAGACAATATCGAGGTCTCCGTCCCCATCCAGGTCGCCGTAGGCGGCGCCAAAACTCACCCCCTTTTGATCGAGCCCCCAGTCCGCACTGACGTCTTCAAACTGGAGGTTCCCGAGATTGCGCATGGCAATGTGTTTTTCCGCCCGGATCTGACTCTCCGTCATGATTCGAATGGACTCGGACACGCTTTCGGCGCTCTTCTGACGCTTCACGATGTCAACGTTGGGATCGTATGGAAATCCATTTGTGACGTGCAGGTCGAGGCGGCCATCATTGTCCAAATCCACCAGACGGATCGACCAGGTCCAATCGGTGGCGGCGACTCCCGCCAGGAACGCCGCTTCCTGAAAATAACCCGTTCCCGTATTGATCAGCAGGGCATTTCGAGGAATCTTCGCCACTGTTGTGGCGCCATCAGGCCGTTCGTTGAGGCGCGCTCTGGAATCGGCCATCATACGCTGATCCTTCTCATGGGTGGCGGACGCCATGTCGGCGACGATGAAATCGATCAGACCGTCGTTGTTCACGTCACCGTAATCCGAGCCCATGGAAGAGAATGCCGTGTGCGGCAGCACGCTTCCTGAAACGTCGGTAAACGTTCCATCCCGGTTGTTATGGTAGAGCGAGTCCGGTACGCCGTAGTCGTAGGCGACGTAAAGGTCCGGCCAACCGTCGCTATCATAGTCCCACCAGGTTGCAGAATGACTGCGGGTGCGCAGAGCGACGCCCGCCTTGTCGGTGACGTTCAGAAACGTCCCATCGCCCTGATTATGGAACATATACCCTCGCCGCCCGCCACTTTCGCTTTCGTCGGCCAGCATGTTCGTGGCGATGTACACATCGAGCCGCCCGTCGCGGTCGAAATCGCTGAACGCGGCCATCACCGAGGAATCGACCACGTCCAGGCCGTAGGCACGGGCCATCTCCTTGAAGGTGCCGTCGCCCTGGTTGATATAGAGCAGGTTCGAAGCATTATAGCGACAGACATAGATATCCAGGAGGCCGTCGTTGTTCACATCGGCAAAGGTGGCGCCAAACTTCCATATCTTCGCCGCGTCACCCTTGTCCCCGACGCCGGCCTTGTCCGTCACGTCCTCGAACTGGAAGTTGCCGAGATTGCGGAAAAGGCGGCATGATTCCGTCTTGCTGACCACGAAAATATCCGGCCTTCCGTCATTGTCGTAATCCCCGATCGCCACGCCCGTCCCGATGGAGCCGCCGTTGTATTGTTGGAACAGCGCGCCCTTCATCTGTGGATCGGCGTACTGGTTTTCAGTCCGCACGCCGGTGGCTTCGGGAGGAATCAGGGTGAACATGGTCTTTCCAGGCGGCCCGGAGCGCGGGTTCAACTTGCGCCCGACCAAAGGCGCGGCCTCAAACGGGGGCGGCTTGGTCTGGGGAATTTCCTGGGCCGCGGCCCGAAGCAAGCCGCGCAGGCCGAAGCCCACGGCGGCGGCAGAGGACCGCACGATCATTTCCCTCCGATTCATGGTGCTGTTCTTATCCTTTCCAATGTTAGTGTACAACATAAGGCCGGCAGGTTAGCGCACCTCCGCGCTGCCTGTCGGCTTGATGTCATATAAACCCCTACTGCAATCGAACGCGCAAGGTCGGGGGCACAAGGCTGAGCGCAAGGGCGTGTTCCGCCGGCGGCATGGTCACTCCCAACCCCCGACACAAAACCAGCAGCCGGTAAACGGACCCCGGCGACAGTGAACGGAGGCGGTCGTCATCGATGGCATTGATACACAGCGTCAACTGTTTCTTGGCGAGCACCGTGTCTCTGGCTCGGGCCAAAACCACGGCGAGATCGACGCGGCGGTTCCATGAAATCAACGGTTGAACTCTCAGCGCCAGGCGTGACTGCAGCACATCCAGGTCTTTGGCCAATTCGGCGTCATCTTGGATTGCGGCTGCCACCTGGGCACGGGCGACCCAGGCGCCGAAATCGGTGGAGAATCGGGTCAGCCCCTCGGCCGCCGACCGGGCCTGACCCAAATCCCCTATTTCGGCAAAATACAGCGCGATATTGCCCAGGGTGGTCGCGTCATCCTGTTCATCGACCACCTCTAAGACCGTTACGGACTGGCCCTCGAAACCCGGGATGGAAGGCAACGGGTAGGTCAGGGGACGCAGCCAACGTGGAAGAGTCGTGAATTTCAGTTTATCGATGAGGGTTCCTTCGATTCGACCGTGAGCAGCGCGGACAAAGTCTTCGAAGAACGTGTCCCAAGACAGCAGGACGATATGCGTGATGTTGCGGCGATTCACCGTTTCCTTCGCCTCTTCGATGTTCCGAGCGCTCATAATGCGAATGGCGGCCCTTATTCCGTCCTTGTTTTCATCGCTCACCGAGCCGAGGCCACGGAACGCTCCATAATAACAAAGGGCAATGGATGCGCTGGGGGGCGAAAGCACGATCACGGTCCCCGGATCGGAATGCTGGCTGATCCAACCCGCAAGATCGCGCAAAATCAGGTCCTGAAGCTCTGTTCGCCTAAGGACATCGCCCTGGCTTGGCCGGTCCCAACCCAAAACGTAAATTATCCCGGGGGCTAGCAAAACGACGACGACGCTGATCCAGCCAAGGCGCGCCTTGGGGCCAATCGCCTGGGAGGAAATCCCCGGCGCCGCCGCGGCCAGGGTAACCAGCAGCAATGCATCGAGGGTTTGCCACCACGAGAGTTTAACGCAGGCGAGGGAAAGCGCCACCATCACCGGTCCCAGCGTGATCGCAACTGCCGCCCGGGTCGGCTTCGCGATCTGGCGATTCTTCAGCACCCAGATTGCCGGAAGCAGCGCGCCCAACGGCGCCAGCGTCAGCCACAGCCAGATCGAAGGTCCCTGGATTCCTATCCATGCCGCCAGGTTTGGCGCCACGATCCCGCCGCGGAGCCGAGTCAGATGCGAGCCCAGGCTGTCGAGAACGAAAAGATCGACGCCGTGACGGATCAGGAGCGCGGCGGGCACGGCCATCACAACCGCGATGGACAACGAAACCAGGACGAGATTCTTGGGGGACCGGGAGAAGGTCCGGTTTTGCAGCCAAGCGCTTGCCTGGACCAGCAGCTCTCCCGCGCCGAGCCACGCCAGGCCATGGAACGGGTGGACAAACGACAGCTCCCACGTCCAGAGTTCGGAAGGCGAATATTCGATCAGTGAGGCCAGAATCGTGGTCGCGGCTCCCGCGCAGGCCCAAGCGCGCCAAGGGAGCAGAGGTGTCGGCCCGTTTGCGGGCGTATTGCCGCGCGGAGCGAGGAGGGGGACGAGGAGACCGCCGCCG